>FSWQ01002691.1_pt1 | contig 17381 bp, 13 predicted proteins | sample 1637691 | NCBI WGS metagenome assembly FSWQ01 (sample SAMEA3914814, study PRJEB12502) | metagenome | biome: forest; material: soil | place: USA | collected 2011-09-16 | depth 0.1 m | reverse complement strand
TCTTTCGCGACTTCAAGGGCTCGAACGAACCCGGCGGTCACCCCGACTTCGAGGCCTCCGGGCGCATGGTCAAGAACTCGGACGGCACCATTTTCAAAGGCTGGAACGAGATCGGTTGCGGCCTCGTCCAGCCCACGCTGGGCACCGACAACAAGCCGGTCGCGTACACCGGCGCGCCGGACGTCATGAATGGCACTCAGGTTCCGCTGGGCGACGGCCTCAAGCAACGCACCGTGTCCGGCCCCGGCTGCTGGACATCCTCGAACCAGAATCCGACCGGCGTGTGCGGGGTCGGCACCTGCGCGCCGTGGACAATCACGCCGCCTACCTGGTCCATCAAGGACGGCAGCAGCTTTGCTCAATGGTACAACACCACCGCCGGCGTCAATATGGAGATCCCGAGCTCGCTGACGCTCGTCGAGACTCCGCCTGGCTCGGGCAGCTCCGTGTACGACACGACCGCCTTTTTCCCGATCGACGGCCAAGGCTTCGGCAACACGCCGGGCCAAACCCACAACTACTCCTTCACGACCGAGATCCACGTGAAGTTCACCTATCAAGCCGCGCAGAAGTTCACCTTCCGCGGCGATGATGATTTGTGGATCTTCGTGAACGGCAAGCTCGCGCTCGACGTCGGCGGTCAGCATCAAGCGCTCGAGGGCACGATTGACTTCGACACGCAGGCCGCGGCGCTCGGCATCACGGTGGGCTCGAGCTACCCGATGGACATTTTCCACGCCGAACGCCAAACGACCGACTCGAATTTCCGGATCGAGACCAACATCAAGTGCTTCGAACCCGGCGTGGTCGTGAAGTAAATCGAGTCGCGCTCACTTGGCCCGCGCTGGGCCGTGCCCGTCCCAGCGCGCATCGCTGATGGCCGAAGAAATCACGAATCGACAGGAGTCGGCGCCTTCGCGGATGCAGGCGCTTTGACCGACGATGGACGGGCACTCCACCGCCGCGAGCGCGGCCGTCAAAATGCCTTGTTCCATCGCGCAGTGATGGGGAGTGGTCTTCTCCATCTCGGCGTTACCCGGCTCGAAGCGCAGCACGCGCCAGCCGCCAATCCCCTGGCCGCGATTGGACGTGCGATACAGCGCGTCGAAGCCCTCGAGCACATCACGGGCGCAATGTTGAGAGCTTGCCACGTTGCTGGCGTGGGACATCTGAAAGATGGTGCGACCCGTGCGCACGAGCCCGTAATAGCCGACCTTCGCTTCCAAGCGGTCCAGCGAATCGAGCAACATGCCGATCGGATACCAAGCCTGCGGGTCGATCGGCGCGAGCCGCGGCCGCGCCTCGGACTCGAGCCCCGGCTCGCGTTGCTTCAGCACTTGATGCAGCGCCAAGATGCTCATCCCGATGATCTCGTGATTGAGCCCGAGATATCCTTTCGGCGTTCGAGGGCTCCGCATCCTGCCACACCAGGCTACAGGACGTGACAGCTCGTGCAACAACGCGCGGAGCTGTTGCAAAACAGCCACCCGCCGCGGCGCTCGACGAGCGCCGTTCGAACCAGCGGCACCCCACCCGCTGCCGATTTTTGATGAGGCACCCGGCGCTGCTCAGCGCACCTTGTGAGAAATCAGCGCACGGCGGCTCCGCGCTCAACGCGAAAGACAAGCGCTCTTCACTTGGCTCACCGAGTACGAGCCAAAAACCAGCTCCGTGCCGCTCGCCGTGCTCACGAGGGCCGTCGAGCCGTTGACCGAGATCTGAAGTGCGGCGCCTTCTTCGAAGCGGCCGTCGCCGCGTCCGTACAGCGGGAGCAAGGTTCCCGAGCGAGCCAGCTCGAGATCGACGTTGCCGTCGCCGTTGAGATCCTGAGCCGCGAGGGCCGTGCCGGCCACGGGCGCTTCGGCCTCGAAGCTGCCGTCCGCTCGACCGAGCTCGACCTCGACGCTGCTCGTCTGATTGAGCACTAGGTCGGCGAGGCCGTTGCCATCGAAGTCCGCGGCGGCCAGCACTTCACCGGCAAGGCTCGTGCGTAACGCCCATTTCCCGTCCTTCTGCGCGAACACTTGGCAGCGCGAGGCATCGCTTGCAATCAGCTCGGCCACGCCATCCCCGTCAGTGTCGGCGACCAGCGCGTGGCTGAGCCGAGTCTGCGCTTGCCAGTCGATCGTCGCGAGCGCCGCGCGCTCGGTGACACTGACGGCCGTGAGCTGCTGGTTTTCGTTCTGCAGCAACACCTCGTCCACGCCGTCGCCGTCCAGATCGCCGACGCCGAGCAAATAAGCGCCGCCTTGGAACAGCTCGGACTTCCCCGCATCCGGAAAGCGGCCATCTCCCGCGCCGGGAATGGCAAACAGACTGCCCGCGCTGCTCAGGGCGACCAAATCCAAGATGCCGTCCTTGTTCGCTTGCGCCAATCGAAAGTCGCTCACGGGCGCCACGAGCGGTGTCGGTAACGCATAGCCCCCAGCCGGCGAAGCGAGCGCCAGCGTGAGCGTGGCGCCGACGAGGTACAGCAGATCAGTCGAGCCATCGCCGTTGACGTCGCTGGCTCGTATCTGGTCGCCGCTGATGTCAGGCAGCGACACGACGCACTCACTTTGGTCTTGGGACACACACTGATGGCCAGTGCTGCGCGCGACGCACAGTGGTGTCTCGCTCGGACACGCTTTCAGCACATCGTACTCGTAGCCTTCGCCGCCGTCACAAGTGATGTAGTGAGTGCTGTCGGTGCACTGGTCGCTCTGAGTGTCGCCGCTCCGGCGCCCATCGGAGCAGCTGGTCCCGAACACGGCGCAGCCGCTCTGTGCCAACAGGAAGACACCCAGGGCCCAGCTGGCGCAGCCCAGTAACCAGTGTATCCGCGCCGCCACACTCACCGTCTGAATTGCCGACATGTTTGCTGCTCTTTGCATCATTCGCGCCGTCGCCGAGCTCGGTCAGCGAACGATGCCCAAGCCGTCGATGCAGAAGTCGAACGGCACGGCGCCGATTTTGAGACTGGACAGCTTGAATTGCAGGGCGTGCACGGCCGCTGGATCGAAGGTGTAGTTGGTGCCTGTGCCGCCCCAGTCGTCTTTGACCAGGTGATCGAACAGGAGCTGCCCGTTCAGTGCGGCCGGCGCCACGCCGTCGGGCGGCCCGTTGATCTCGCAGGTCATCACGTTACATTGACCATGCCAGCTCGGGTCCATGTTCAGTACCCACACTTGGAGCTTCGGTGCGGTGCCCGTGATGCGCCAGGCCAAGCCCAGCGCGCCGACGTCGTTCGGATCCCAGACAAGCTTCGTGTTGGGCGGCGTGCCTGCAGCGCCCGTGTCGTGAAAATCGAAGCCCACCGCGATGCCCCAGTTATCCACGCTTTGCGCGGGGTCGCACAGCGTTCCAGATGCGCAGCGAGTCGCGGCGTCCCACTCGAGCTCGGAGCAGCCGTCGTCGTAGGCATAGAACACGCCCTCGATGCCCAGCGCCGAGTTGGTCGCGGAGCTGCTCGGTGCGCTGCTCGCGTCGAGATCGAGCCAGGTGACTCCCTTCGTGCTGCTTTCGCCGGCCTGCCCCGTGAGGCCGCCGATTTCGCCGTTTCGTCCGGCATTTCCCGTGCTGCCGCCGCGGTCGCCGGTGCCTCCCGCGTTGGGCGTGCCGCCTGCGTCGAGCGCTCCGCCATTGTCTTCCGGTGCACCGCCGTCGTCACCGGGCGCGCCCGCGTTGGCGGAGCCGGAGTTGCTGGCTGGCTTGCCGGCGTTGCCGGTGTTGCCATCACGACCGGCCGCGCCGCCTCTGGCCGCAGGGTCATCGGGGATCAGCTTCGTGTCGTAACAGCCGGCGAGCACTGTGAGCAGTGCAGCTCCGAGTGCGGCAAGTGTGAAGCGGCGAGCAAAGCCGCGACGTGTGAGGTTCAAAACGAACCTCGCACGCTCAGGAACGGACCATGATCGCGTGCGCTGCCGCTGCCGGTCACGGGGTCGCTACTGGTCAGCTGCAGGACTGCGCCCGTGCCGAGCGCGACGCCCGCGCTCAGCGTGAGTCCGATCGTGACCGCGCTGGCCGCGGAGACCGAGTGTGCCAGATCATTGGCGGCAGCTCGATTCTGAGCGTTCGGGTCGTGATAGTAAGTGTCGTAGCGGGATTGCCAGTCGTGGTAGCGCGCGCGGTTCCAGAAGAAGTGGGCAACGGCTGCGACGGTCAGACTCACGCCCACCGCTTCGACCACGTAAGCGACGGTTTTTTGCGTGGATCGGTGAGCGATGGCCGGCTTCGGGGCGGGCGCACGGAAACCGAGCAGCGGAGTCGGTGCGGGGAGCGGCGGAATGGGCGGAGTCGGTGCGGGGCTGACGATTGCCGCGCCCGTCGCTTGCCCGCCAAAGTCGAGTTGCACGCGCGCGAGCTGGTTCGCCGCGACCTCGATGTTCGCCGTGCGTTGCTCGCCGGATTCTCGAGTCGCCAGCACGCGGTGAGCGCCTGGGTCGACGCGCACGGCCACGCTCAACGGAGCGCGACCGTACGGCGCGTCATCGACGCTGACGAGCGCGCCGGGCAGGTCGATCGCGATCTCGATGCGACCGGTCTTCGTCGCCTGTTCGTCGATGGCTCGGTCGACCTCGGCGCGCCGCTGTGGATCGACGCTCGCGCCGCCTTCCTCGACGTAGCGGGTCAGCGCCGCGATGGCCTCCGTCGGACGACCGAGCGCGATCAGCGCTTGCCCGATGTTGTACAGCACGCTGAAGTGCGGCGAGCTCTGGTAGGCACGCTGGAACTCGCTCAGCGCTTCGTCGTAGGCCTGTTTTCTGGCCAAAATGACGCCTTGGTCGAAGTGGCGGCGTGCCTGCACGCGCTCCTCGCTCGATTCGGCGGAGGCGCGCCGGGCGCTGAACGTGGTCGCGCACGAAAGGCCGAAACCGAGCAGCAAGCCCGCGGCCGCGCTGCGCTCAATACGGATTCTTTTCATCGAAGCTGACCTTCGCCGGCGCTCGTGGCGGCTTCTGCGCGGCGGATTGGGCGCTGCTGAGCGCGGGCGCGCCTCGCTGGTCCGAGCTCAGGGCATTGACTTTGGCGTGCGGGGGTGACGGAAGTGCGGCGGACGAGGCAGGGGACGCAGAGCTCGCTTCGCGGCTCGTGTGCGGCGCGCTTTCGGCTGGGGCAGGCGGGCTGGTCGCCAATTCGGACGGTTTGGCGGAGAGCGCGCTTTCGAGGGGAGCGCTCGTGCGGGGGGCGCCGTCCGTCGCGTCAGCTCCATTTGGCGCGCGACGCTGCGCCGTCAGTACCAAGTACGCGCTCACGGTGATGGCCGCGATCACGAGCGGCCAAAGGATTCGACGCGGACGCGCACGGTTCGACGAGGCGCGCTCGACGTCACCCATCGTGCTCCGCAACGTGCCGTCGGTGTTGGCGCTGGGCGCTCCGAGCGTTGCCTGAGTCGCGACGCCTTCGTCGAGCGTCGCTTGAGCACGCAGATCGAAATGAGCCGCAACAGGCGTTACTTCGCGACCGGCAAACGGCAAGAGCTCGCTTTCGAGCTCGCTCGCCGAACCTTGCCGCTGCGCTGGCTCGAACGCCATGGCCCGCTCGATCACGGCGGCGAGCCCGCGCGGCAAACCGGGGCGCAGCGTCGCCAAGGGCGCCACCGGTTGCGTCAATATGTGGGCCAGGATGGCGTTGTAACTGTCGCCCGGATGCGGCTTTTGGCCCGACAAAAGCTCGTAGCCAACGACGCCGAGCGCGTGAATGTCGACCCGCGCGTCCAGCGACTTTTCGCCGCGTGCTTGCTCCGGCGCCATGTAGTACGGCGTGCCGAGGATGACCCCGCTGTGCGTGGCCTCGCCGTGCGGTCCGCCGTCGATCAACTTGGCGATGCCGAAGTCCAAGATCTTGATCAGCTCCGTGCCGTCGGGCCGCTGTGTCACGAATAGATTGTCGGGCTTGAGGTCGCGATGCACGATGCCGTAGCGGTGGGCGACGTCCAGACCGCGGCACACTTGCAGGAGCATGCCGAGCACGCGTGGAACTGGCAGCGTCCCTTCACGCTTCAGCCCGCTGGCCAGACTCTCACCGGCGAGATACTCCATGACCAGGAATGGCGCGCCGTCGGCGGCGGTGTCGAAATCGAGGACGGCGGCGATGTGCTCGCTGTCGAGCGCGCCGGCGGCTTGCGCCTCTCGCAGAAAACGCGACGCCGAGTCGCGACCTCGCGCGAGGTGCGCGTGCAAGAACTTGATCGCAAAGCGCCGGCCCACCACGATGTGCCGCGCCTGGTACACCTCGCCCATCCCGCCGCGCCCGAGCAAGCGCTCGATGCGGTACTTCTCGGCGATCAGCTGACCCAAGCGCGCGGCGGCGGGGACCGTGTCGGCCTGGGAAACTTCGGGCTCGCGGCTCATGGCTCGCTGCTCGGTTCGCGCAATGCGTCGAGATCCAGATCCGTGCGACCTTGCATCATGCGGTAGGCGCGCTGCCGAGAAATGCCGATCGACTGCGCGGCCCGCGCCACGTTGCCCGCGCACGCGCGGAGCGCCTCCAAGAGCTCGGCGAAGTCCGGCGCCTCCGCGCCGCGGCGCTCGGGGGCGCCGGGGGCGCCGGGGGCGCCGGGGGCGGATGCCATCTCGGCCTGCCCCAACACCGTCTCCGGTTGCAATCGCTCCGGCAAATGCTTCAGCATGAGCTGCGGCTCGGCGCCATGCAGCACGAGCAACCGTTTCACGAGCAAGCCCAGCTCGCGCACGTTGAACGGCCAATCGTACAAGCACAATCGCTCCACGACGCGCACGTCGACCGCGGGGGGGCGCGCACCCGAACTTTCGACGAGCAAGCGAGTGAAGAGATACGGCAGCTCGGCGCGGCGCTCGCGCAGCGCGGGCAGCCGCACCGTGAGCCCGTCGAGCCGGGCGAACAAATCTGCCCGAAAGCGGCCCTGGGCCACGGCTTGGCCGAGCGGCTCTTGGGCGGCCGCGAGCACACGCACATCCAGCTTGACGGGCTTGGCTTCGCCGAGCGGTTGCACTTCCTGCTGCTCGATCACGCGCAGCAGCTTGGCTTGGAGCAGCAGCGGCAGCTCGCACACCTCGTCGAGCAGCAGCGTGCCGCCTTGTGCCGCGCGAAAGTAACCCGTGCTCGCTTGTTCGGCGCCGGTGAACGCTCCGCGCCGGTAGCCAAACAGCTCGCCCTCCGCCAAGGCTTCGGGCAACGCCGCGCAATTGACCGCGACGAACGGCCCCGAGCGCCCACTCCAACGGTGGATGGCGCGCGAGACCGCCTCTTTACCCGTGCCAGTTTCGCCCTCGAGCACGATGGGCAAATCGCTGCTCGCGGCGCGCTCGGCGGGCGCCAAGGCTTCGCGCAGAATGCGCCCACCGTACACACCGGGCGAAATGGCGCCGAGCTCGCCGGAACCGTGCGTCACGACGCCGACCCAGCCGCCGACGCGCACCACATCGTTCAGGCTCAGCAGGACCGCCTGGATGCTCTTGCCGTTGACCCAGGTGCCGTTGCGGCTCTTCAAATCGAGTAGCACGCAGTGTGGGCCCTGGGCGCGCAGCACCGCATGCCGGCGCGAGACGTCCTGCCCCGAGAGCACCGACGCGCAGTCTTCGTCGCGACCGATGGACGCCTCCGGGGCCGCGCCCGAAGGCAGCGGCGTACTCGGACCATCCGTCTTGGGGAATAGCCACGACAGCGAAAGAGCCCCCGGCCCAGCCCGCCCAACACTCGGGCTGAGCGAGGGCGCTGTCGTCTGACCTGAGCTTCGGAGCGGCATGCGGGGCGGACGGCAAGCGGGCACCCGCCCTGGTCCTCACCGCCGCCCGAGTATAGCGCCGAACGCGGGAAGCACGACCAGGGCTACTCCGCGCCGTTCATCTCGCCGCTGAAATACAGGTCTTTTTCGCGCCCGCAACCCAGCGGTGGTCTGCTGAGTCGCAGCGACTCCAATAACGTTGCCCTCGGGGCGCTCCCCGACGGCCGCGCCATCATCGTGAGTCTGAGCTCCGCCGACGCACGGTGCGCTTCACGGTCGCGGACCGAGCTCGCCGCGCGGCCGCTCTGCTCAGGGCCCGTATTGCACCGAGCTGACGTTGAGGGCCGCACGGCCCGCGCCGAGCGAGCGAACGCGGACCTCGATTTGATCGGCCGGCAACCCTGCGTACGGACCCGCGCCGAGCCCCCAACAGGAAGCAGGAATGCTGGCCAGTTCGCCCGCCTCGACCGGATAGATGCAGCCGTCTTCTCCCGTCGCGCGCACCAGCGCAATCTCGAACGCGCCCCCCGTGGCGAGTCCCGAGATACTGAGCGCGCCGATGTCTTGCGGCGTCGAGAAGCGAAAGAAGATGGCGCCGACTTCGTTGCTCGTGTCGAAGTCGAACTCGGCGGTGATGTTGCTCGCGCCCACGTCGAACGCGGTGACGTATTGACTGGTCGCGTCGATGGCGAGGGGATCGAGCGCAAAAACGCCTGCGGTATCGCAGCACGTTGGGCAGCTCGTGACGCGCGCGCAACCCGCCGGATCGGGCGGAAATAGCGTGCCGCTGCCGCCCGAGCCGCCGACGCTACTCGAGCCTGCGCTGGGCGCGCCGCCCGTGTTGTTCGCTCCCGCCCGGCTGCTCGCGCCGCCCTCGCTGTGCGCGCCCCCCGTGCTCATCGGGCTGCCAGCGGTGCCGCCGGTCGAGTTCGCTCCGCCGTCGTCGTTCGGAGCGCCGGGATCGCCGGCGCCGGCATCGCCGCTGCTCGGGCTTTCGCCCGCGCTGCCCGATCCGGAACCGTTGCCCGCGAATCCCGATAGGTCCAAACAGATCGTCGCGAGACAGCTGAGGCCGTCGTCACAAGTGTCGTTGGCGTAGCAGCGACAAGCTTCGGCGCCTGTCTTACACGGGCTCTGGTCGTTCGAGTTCGTGCCACAGGCGTTGATCAGTAGCGCGACCGCAGCGAAGGACAAGAAACCAAGGGCCGACTTCATCATGAAAAATAATCCTCCAGGCGCGAGCGCGTGAACGGGCTCCACGCGGCTTGCCAAGTTGAGACTCGGCGCCTCTGGTGCACGCGCCGTGCCTGGGTCATCGATCGCGGATTTGCCTGAAATCAGCTGCATCGGTCACGCCTTCGCGGTGCCCGGACATGTTCGGCCGAGGCGCTGGACACGGCCGCGGACGTCCGCCGTGGCCGAGGCGCGCTGCAGCGAATTTTCAACGCGGGCAGGCGTGGCGGCAGTGAGTCAAGGGCTGCGCTGGGGCACCTCGCGCGTGCTGCGTCGCAACGCGCGCCCGTTCCCGCGTGGCCTCCCCCAAACGAAGATCGAAGCGGGTTCTGTCCGGTGGTCCTCGTTACACGGCGGGGCGGACCGAAGTGCTCGCAGGCGGCACGCGCTGACATTCAGCGGTTCGAGGTCGAGTGTTGGCTCTGGCGGAGCCTCGAACGGCGGCGCTTCGTCCGCTTCGAAGAATTGCTCTTCGCAGAGCGCTTTGGGTTCGGTCATTGGACGCTGAGCGTGGCGCTGCCAGTGAGCGCACCGCGCACGGCGCTGATCGTCACCGTGCCCGACGCGAGTCCGGTCGCGACGCCGCGCGAGCCGTTGGCGTTGCTGATGCTGGCTTGATTCGCGATCGTGGACAGCCAAGTGACGTAGTTGGTGACGTCGAGCGTGGTGGAGTCCGAGAGCGTGCCCACGGCCGTGAAGGCGAGGCTTTCGTGCTGCGCGATCGTCGCGCTGCCCGGAGTGACGCTGATCGCGCTCAACGTCGCGGCCGTGACCGTTATGCTGTCCGTACCGCTCAGGCCCTGATAGGTCGCGGTCACCGTGGTCGAGCCGGCTTTGATGGGCGTGATTTGTCCGCGCGAAGCGGCCGCGTTGGACAACGAAGCCACGCCCGTGTCACTCGAAGACCAGGTGACGAGCGTCGTCAAATCTCGCGTGGTGTTGTCGTCGTAGATGCCGGTCGCGCTCAGGTTCGTGACGAAGCCGGGGAGCAGGGTGGGCGCAAAGGGCGTGATCTGGATCGTGGTCAGCTTGGCGGAGGTCACCGTGAGCCGCGTGCTGCCCGTTACACCGTTATAAGCGGCCGTGATCGTCGTGCTGCCCGCGGTCAGCGTTTGGGTTTGGCCTTTCGAACCATTCGCGGTGCTGACGGCCGCCACCTGCGGATCGGAGGAGCTGAAGGTCGCCAGATTGGACACGTTCGCGGTGCTGTTGTCGCTATACAGCGCCGTCGCGACGAACGTCACTTGCGTGCCCACGGCCACGCTCGGCTCGCTCGGCGTGAGCGAAATCGAGCTGAGGGTCGCCGCGCTGACCGTGACCGTGCTCGAACCGGTGATGCCGTTGACAGTCGCGGAGATCGTCGAGCCGCCAGCCGCCAGCGCGGTGACCGCGCCGCGCGGCCCACCGCCGCCTCCCGGGCCGGGGCCACCGCCACCGGTAGAAACCTGGGCGACACTGGGCGTCGAGGACACCCAGGTGGCGAGCGCGGTCACGTCCTGTTGCGTGTTGTCGTCGTAGATCGCGGTGGCGGTGAATTGGCGGACGGCGTTGAGGGTCAGCGTGGCGTTGATCGGCGTGACTTGGATTTCGGACAACAGCGCATTGCTCACGGTCAATGTCGTCGTGCCGCTGATGCCTTGGTAAACGGCAGAAATCGTGCTGGTTCCGACGGCGAGAGCATTCACGGCCCGACCGCCCATGCTGCCCGCGGGGCCGCCTTGAGCGAACGCCGCCACCAGCGGATCGGAGCTGGTCCAGCTGGCGGCCTGGGTGACGTCGCGCTGCGTGTCGTTCGATAAGATCGCGGTTGCCGTGTAGCGCACGACTTGCCCCACGCGCACGCTGGAGGCGATCGGTGAAATCACGATCTGCGTGATCGTCGGCGCGGAGACCGTGAGCTTGGTGCTGCCCGAGACGCCGTTCAGCGTCGCGGTCAGCGTGCTGCTGCCCACGGCGATCGCGGTGACCAGACCCTGGGTCGCGCTGGCGTTGCTCACCGTGGCGACCGTCGTGCTGCTCGAGCTCCACACGGCGCTGCTCGTCACATCGAGCGTCGAAGCGTCGCTATACGTGCCGGTGGCCAGTAGGGCTTGGCTCGTCCCAGCCGGCAGCGTCGGGTTTGCGGGGCTGATCGCGATCGAGACGAGCTTGGCCGCCGTGACCGTGATCGTCGTTTGCGCGGTCACCGTAGAGCTCGTGGCATGCACGTTCGTCGTGCCGAGCGCGAGCGCGCGGGTGAGCCCGGGATCGGTGTCCGCGTTGCTCACGCTGGCGACCTTCGCGTCGTCGATCGTCCAAGCCACGCTGGCCGTGAGATCCACGATCGAGCCGTCCGAGTACGTTCCCGTGGCGAGCAATGAAGCGCTGCTGCCCAGAGGAAGCGTGGGATTTACCGGGCTGATCGCCAGCGATACGAGCGTGGCGCCCGTCACGGTCAGCGCGGCGCTGCCGCTGACCGCGCCCAGCGTCGCGCTGATGGTCGCGCCACCGCTCTCGACGCCCGTGACGGTGCCTTGCGAGCCGAGGCCGTTCGAGACCAACGCGACCGCGAGCGAATTGGAAGACCAAGTGACGGAGCTCGTCAGATCGACGGTGCTGTTGTCCGAATACGTACCGGTAGCGCTCAAGGAAATGCTGCCGCCGACCGCGATGGTGCTCGCGTCCGGCGTGACCGCGATCGAAACCAAGCTCGCGGAGCCGACGCTGAGCGTGGTCGAGCCCGTGATCTTGCCCAGCGCGGCGCCGATTGTGGTCGTTCCGGCGCTCAACGTGGTGGCGGTGTGCGAGGCGGCGTCCAGGGACGCGACCAAGGGCGCGCTCGAGCTCCACGTGGCTTCACTCGATACGTCCGAGACGGTTCCGTCCGAGAAGGTGCCGGTGGCCGTGAAGGCTTCGTTCACGCCCACGCCGAGGGCGGGATTGGTGGGGGTGACGGCGATCGAGGCCAGCGTCGCCTGGCTGACGGTCAGCGTCGCGCTGCCGTTGAAGCCCGCGACGGCGGCGCTGATCGTGCTCGTGCCGGCGCTCACACCGGTGCACAGCCCGGCGCTGTCGATGCTGGCAATGGCCGGCTTCGACGAAGCCCAGCTGGCCGTCGCCGTGACGTCTTCGGTCGTCCCGTCGCTGAGCGTGACCACGGCTTGAAAGGCTTGCGTGCCTTGAATACCGATGCTCGCCGTGGTCGGCGTCACCGTCAGCGACTGCACCTTTGCCGTCGGCACGCTGACGGTCGCGCTGCTTTGCTGTCCGTCGAGCCGCGCGGTGATGCGGGTCGTGCCGGGCGAAACGGCGCTCACGAGCCCCGCGCTGACCGTGGCCGTCGCCGGAGCCGCGCTGCTCCAAGTGGCCGCCGCCGTGACGTCCTTCCGTGATTGATCGGAGTAAGTCCCGGTCGCTCGCATGGCGACCTGCGTGCCCACGGCCACGCTCGCGGAGACCGGCGTGACTTGCAGCGAGACCAGCGCCGGCGTGTCGCCGCCCTCGCCGGCTTCACCCAGGGCCCCGCCGCTGCTGCCTATCGCCGCACCCGCCGTGCCGCCGAACCCACTTCCGTTCGTGCCGCTCGCGCCCGCTGAGCCGCCCAAATCGCTCGCTCCCGCTTCGCCCACCTCGGCCGTGCCGGCGTTGCCACTGACGCCCTGAGTGTGCCCGCCGTCCAAGCCGGTCGCGCCGCCGCAAGCGCTCAGCAGCAGGCAACTCACGGCTAGCAAGCAGACGACGATTCGATCGAGCCGCGTCAAGACCAGCGAACCTACCCGAGTGTTATTCATGAAAGTACGACTCCGGGAGCGCGAGAGGGGAGCGCCCAGGCAAAGCAAATTGAAGTGATCGCCTCGCGGGCGATCCTCTCGAGCTACGTGTCTCGGCGATCGGCGAAGCGATCACTCGCCGTCACTTCGCACGAACAAAAGATCGAGAACGCGCAACGTGCGTGATCGTTCCTGCGCGTTCGCTGACACAAGCGCTGCAGAGTCCCGTGTTGCGTGCCGCGCCCCATTCGCCTCCGACAACGCGGGACTCACCAACTTTTTTCGCTTGTCCTCGAGTTAATATGTCGTTCAAAAAGACGCTGCTGAGCGAGCTGTGTTTGGCCTGTGCTTTGATTGGGCGCGCCGCCCACGCCGATCCCGGCGCGAACTCGCCGCCAATTGCCGCGCCCCAAACTGCGGCGACGCAAAACGCGGCGGCGCGAAATGCGTCGTTGCGCGAGCAGAACACCGTGTCGGGCAGCAGCGGGCTCTTGCACCTGATTCGACCCGGTTCGGGCGCCGCGGGCACGTTTCGCGTCAGTGTCTTGTTCGACGTCTCCGGTGGCTCTGGTTTTCTGTGTAACGCGGGCACGCCCTGCAAGACGAGCGCGCAGGACTCGGCCGATCGCGCCGGCACCGTGCTCGGTCTATCGCTGACGCTGCTGAGTTATCTGGAGGCGTACGGGAGCCTGCATTCCAGCGCCAGCTACGATGACCAACACTCCCCCGGGTTGATCGACGTGGTCGGCAATACCAACCTGGGCGTGAAGTTTTTCTCACCCGAGCCCTTGGCGGATTGGTTGTCGCTCGGCGGTCTCGGGGAGCTCCAGCTGCTGAACGGTTCTGGCAAGGTCGGGCTGAGCGGCAAAGGCACCAGCTTTCGCATGGCGTTGCTGGCAGACTTCGACTTTCGGCGCGTGACCGAAAACACCGTGCCGCTGCGGTTACTGACCAACTTTGGGTATCTAGCCGACAATTCGGGGGCCCTGATCGAAGACACGGAGGCGAGCCGGGGCACGCGCATCACGCGCGTCGAGCGCTTCGGGCTCGGCATCAACCGCGTCGATCGCTTCCAAGCTGGGCTGGGGGTCGAGGCGGACTTGCCCGTGGTCAGGCCGTTTTTGGAATGGAACCTCGAGGCGCCGGTCAATCGCCAAGACTATCGATGTAACACCCTCAAGAGTGACGTGGGCGATCGCTGCCTGGCGTCCGATACTTCTTTTTCTGCGTTTCCCTCTTCGCTGACGCTGGGTGCTCGCGTGACGCCATTCCTGAAAGGGTTGTCCGCGACCGCGGCGTTCGACATTGGCACGTCGGGCACGTCGAACTTCATCGAGGAGCTGGCGCCGACGTTGCCTTGGGATCTCTGGCTCGGTGTGGGCTACGCCTTCGACGTCCAAGAGCCCGACCCCGCGCCCGTCGTGGTCGAAGCGCCGCGCGTCGCTCCCGCGCCGGTCACGCCCTTGCTACGCATTCTAGGCTTCGTGCACGAGCGCGGCAAAGAAGACGGCGTGGCCAACGCCATCTTGCACTATCGAGAGCGTGAGCTCACCGCGATGGCCAGCGGCGCTGACGGGCATTTCGTGTCGACCGATCTCGAACCCGGCACGTACACTTTCGGCATCGACGCCGACGGCTATCAACCCGGTGAGTGCACGGTGGTCGTGGCGGCGGCGGTCGCGCCGAAAACGCCCGCGGCGGCGGGTGCCGCGAACATCTCGTACACCGACGCGGAGTGCGGGCTCGAAGCCTTGCCGCGCGCGGGCAACGTGATGGGTCACGTCTTGGACGCGACGAACTCGAACCCCGTGGCCGGCGCTACGGTGGAGCTAATCGACTCGCTCCACCGGCGGTTGTCGCTCGTCACCGATAGCGGCGGCAGCTTCCGTTTCGAGCGCGTCATCCCCGGCATCGTCACGCTCGACGCTGTGTCGCGCGACTACGCCTATGCCGCGCAAGTCAGCCAGCTCGCTGCGCGAAAAGACGTGACGACCGAACTCGAGCTGCACAAACGGCCGAAGCCGGCGCACGTGAGCGTGAGCGCGAGCGAGCTAAAAATCAGTCAAGCCATCCACTTCGAACAGGATTCAGCCGCGCTGGCCAGCGACTCGGACAGCCTGCTCTTCGAAGTGGCCGACGCGCTGGCCATTAACCCGCGCATCGCCCGCATCGAGATCCAAGGCCACACCGACAACAGCGGCGCGCCCGAGCACAATCAGGGCTTGTCCGAAGCGCGCGCCAACACGGTCATGGATTGGCTCTCCGCTCATGGCATCGACCCGCAGCGCATGAGCGCGCGCGGCTACGGCCAAGACCGCCCGCTCTCGTCCAACGTGACGTCCCAGGGGCGCGCGCGCAACCGCCGCATCCAGTTCGTGATCGTGACGCAGCCCCCGGCATTGTGAGCCCTACAGCTCAGTTGCAGATGAAGCTCAGATCGTCGACCCAGGTGTCGTAGTTGATTCCGGGCGTCGTCACTTGAAACTGCACGGCGACCACGCCCGTGGCGTCGATGTGGGCGGGCCGGGGTGCGCCCCAGCCGGCCTGCTGCGTCATGCTGCTGAACGGGATCGTGAACTTGGTCCAGGTCGTGGACAGCGTGAGATCCGTCCCGAAGTCATTGGAGCAACTGGTGCAGATCCCGCCGACGGCATCGGTGTTGCGATCGGGGACCTTCACGCGCACGCCGCTGTTGGCCGTGCTCGAGCCCTTCTTGGCCCAAAATGTGATCCCCGTGTACTTCGAGGCGTTGTAGACGGCCTTCGGTGACAGGAAATCCGCGCCGAAGCCGCCCCACACCGTGCTGGCGCTCGACAGGTGACCGCTAAAGTGAGCCGCGCGCGCCGAACCTGCGTTGCCGCCGAGCGCGGGGATGAAGGTGCTGCCAGCGCCCGGCGAAATGGTCGAGCCCGTGGTGTCGACATAAGTGTAGAGCGCGCCGGTCCTGCCCTCGAGCAGGCTGACGACGTTGTTGGCGTCCTCGAAGTCGTCGATCAGCGCGTTGGTCGCCGAGCAAGTTGCCACGCTGCACACGCCGCTCGTACAAGTGTCGCCCGAAACGCAGTCGGCGCTGCTCGCGCACATCGCTTTGCACGCGGTGGGACCGCAGATGTAAGGGTTACAGCTCGTGCTGGCCAGCGCTGGGCAGTTGCCGAAGCCGTCGCAATTGGCGGCCGCCGTCGCGACACTGCTGGTGCAGCTCGCGGCTCGACAAGAGGTCGTGTTCGGCGCCTGCTGACACGTCGCATTGGCGGCGCACAGCCCGGTGTTGCCGCACACCGAACCGGTCGTGCAGCGCGCGTCTGCGCCGCCCACTTTCACGGCCGCGCAAGTGCCGTTGGCGGCGCCTGTCCGGGCGTTGGAGCAGGCCATGCACGTGCCAGCGCAGGCGGTGCTGCAGCACACTCCGTCGACGCACGCGCCCGAGCCGCACTGCGTCGCGCTGGTGCAGGTTTGGCCGACCGTACCGAGGCAACTGCCGTTGCTGCAGGTGGTGCCCGCGCCACACACGCGCCCGCAGACACCGCAATTTGCGGGATCAGTCGCGGTGTTGACGCAGCTCGCGCCGCACGCGGTTTGCCCCGCGCTGCAGCACACGCCACCGGGGCAGGCCACGCACACGCCTCCGCTGCACTGCGCGCCGGCCGCGCAATTCGCGCTCGTGGTGCAGGTGGTCGTGCACGCGTTGCTGCCGCAAATGAAGGGTGAACAAGCCTTCGTGGTCGGCGTGACACAGCTGCCCGTGCCGCTGCCGCTACAAGCCGAAGGCGGCGTGAGCACGCCGCTCGTACACGATGCCGCGCCGCAGGTCGTGCCTGCGGGGGTCAGGCGACACGCGCTGGCTCCGTTGCACGTGCCGTCGTTGCCGCAGGGCGGTGCCGGGACGCAGCGCGTGTCGGTCTGGCCGTTCAAGATCGGCGCGCAAGTGCCGCTCGCTTGACCGGTGCGCGCGTTGCTACACGCCATGCACGTGCCGCAAGCGCCCGCGCAGCACACGCCGTCGACACAGGACCCTGAAGCGCATTGCGTCCCCGCCGTGCACACCTGACCATTGCTCGCCACGCAGTGGTTGCCCGAGCAAGACTGCCCAGCACCGCAGGTCGTGCCGCAGGCGCCGCAGTTCGGGCTGAGGCTCAGGTCGGCGCAACTACCGTTGCAGCACGACGTGCCCGCCGAGCACACATTGCCGCAGCTCCCGCAATGCGTCGCATCCGACTTGAGATCGTAGCAAGTGGCGCCGCACGCCGTTTGGGTGCCGGTACAGCTCACGCCCGGCGCGCCGGCCTTGACCCAGCCGCAAACGGCGGCGACCGCCCGTGCGTCTTGAACTTGGGCGTCGCGCGGCATGAACTCGACGATGCCGGGCGGCAGCGCCCGCGAACCGAACCACGCCAATGGCGACGCGGGCGCGCTAGCGGACGAATTGCCGATGGGCGAGCTAGAGCCCGCGTTCGGGGTCACTTGACCCACGTTCACGAGCCCGGAATAACAGGTATCCTTCGTGGCTCCGCACAGAAACCCGCCCTGCGCGACCGTGGCATGGCAAGCGGCGTTTCCGCAGTGCCCTTCGGTGCCGGGCCCGAAGTAAGTCGTGTACAAGTAGTCCCACGTCGTGGGCTGGGGCGCGCCTGGGTCGACGATCGTCTTGCAATCGAGGACCGCGGGAGGCCCGCCCGCGCTGCTGCCCGCCGCGCCGCCGCTACCGCTTGCCCCGC
>FSWQ01000775.1_pt1 | contig 17704 bp, 12 predicted proteins | sample 1637691 | NCBI WGS metagenome assembly FSWQ01 (sample SAMEA3914814, study PRJEB12502) | metagenome | biome: forest; material: soil | place: USA | collected 2011-09-16 | depth 0.1 m | reverse complement strand
TCCCGGCGCGTGGCGCAGGAGCGCTCTGCTTCACGCAGACCACACCAACAGGCGGACTGGGGTCGGGTTGTAGCCGTTGCACGGGTTGTTCAGCTGAGGGCAATTGGAGATCAGCACGATAACATCGCTTTCGGCCCGCATCTCGACGTAGCGCCCTGGAGCCGAGATGCCGTCGTCGAAATGAAGCTCGCCTTCGGGGCTCACGGGCACGTTCATGAAGAAATTGATGTTGGCAGTGAGATCTCGTTTGGTGAGCTCGGGGCGCCGCTCGGAAATTTCGAGCAGGAAATTGTCGCGGCAACTGTGCATGTACTTCTTGTCCAGCGCGTAGCGCACCTGGTTGGACTCGGCCGCGCAGGCGCCGCCCAAAGTGTCGTGCCGACCACAGGTGTCTGCGGTAATGGTGAGCATGACCTTGCCCTCGGTCGACATCAGCGGTGAGCCCGAGGTCAGATAGATGCCACCTTGATTGCGGATCGTATCCACGGCGCTGTAGCGCTCCGTTGGGTCGGCCGCGTTGAAGAACAAAGTGTCCACCGCTTGGTTGCCCTCGAGGTCGACGATGCGGAGCGATTCACCGCGCTTGACGACATGACTGAAGCCGAGCCCAGAGCCGAGCACGGTGTCGAAGATCGCGAGCTTTGGATCGAGTGAGCTTTCGGAGAGTGACATCCTGATTTCCGATCAACGAAAATATGCTTCGGTGAGCGCGAAGCCGCGCTCGTTCTCGGCGCACGAGGTGCGGCACGCGTCATCCGCGGCTACCGGCGCTGCCACGCGCACACCGAGATGCACGGGCTTGGTGGTGTATTGAGTGGCGGGGTCCAAGGGATGGGGGGTATTCGAAAGCACCACGAGGGTGTTCATTTCCGAGCGCAGCTCGACGAACGAGCCCGGTTTGGAATTACCCGAAACATACGACAGCTTGCCCTCTGCGTCCGAGGCAATTTTCACGAAAAAGTTCAAATTGGGCCCGAAATCACGCTTGCCGAGACCGTACTTGGCAAGCTCCACGAGCAGGTTGTCCCGGCTATTCCGGTGCCAGTCGTTGCGCAGCGCTTGATAGTCACCGGGGCCGTACTTCTTGGTGCTGCTGGCCATGTCTTCCAAGCCCGTGATGGTGTCGTGCCAGCCGCAGGTATCCGCCAAGACGGAACAAAGCACGCGACCCATGTCCGAAAACAACACGTTGCCTTTGGTCACGCGCGCGATGTGTTGCGCCTTCAGCGTGTCCGGCATGTTGTAGCGCTCGAGCGGGAAGTCCGCGTTGAAAAGCAACGCGGCCACCGCGGCGCCGCCTTCTACGTCCGTCAGGCGCAACACTTGGCCGCGCTTGAGTACGCGCGACCACATTTGGCCGCCGCGCAGTGGCTCGTCGGCGAGCCAGTCCATCTTCGTGTCAGTCATGAAGCAATTCTCCGTCCGCGTCCGGCGCGTTGTCTCGCCGATGGATCAGCTCCTCTAACCTTTTTTTGGTGGCGAGGAAATGGCCGGAAAGGAACTGCTCTGGCGAACGGGGACGAGCAACGGGTACGTCAATTACTTCCAAGATACGGCCTGGGCGCGCGCCCAGTACGACAATGCGGTCGGAAAGGTAGATGGCCTCGTCCAAGTCATGGGTAATGAACAAGATCGTCACGCCGGCGGCAGCCCAGATACGCAGCAAGTGTGCCTGCATGCTGGCGCGGGTCTGCGCGTCGAGGGCGCCGAACGGCTCATCCATCAGCAAGATGCGCGGATCGTTGGCTAGGGCGCGCGCGATCGCCACGCGCTGCTTCATGCCGCCGGAGAGCTGGGCAGGGTACAGCTCCGCGTAGTCGGTCAGCCCGACCAGCTTCAGCCACTCATCAGCGGCCTTCATTGCTTTGTCGTCGCGCAGGCCCTTCATTTTCGGGCCGAACAGCACGTTCTTGCGCACTGTTAGCCACGGGAAAAGCGTGTAGTTCTGAAACACCATGCCGCGGTCCGCGCCGGGGCCGGTGACAGGCATGCCGTCCACCGCGACGATGCCCGCGCTCGGGTCTTCGAGCCCAGCCACGACGCGAATCAGCGTCGATTTTCCGCAGCCCGAGGGGCCGATGACACTGATGAACTCGTTGCGGCGCACCTTGAAGTTGATGTCCGAGAGCGCGACGAGCTTGCCGGTCGGGCTATCTGGGCTGTCGAACTCACGGAACAAGTGCTCGATGCTGAGCACCACTTGGCGCTTGTCTATCTCCGCAAAGTATTCGGCAACTTCTGGAAGGTGGTCGAGGTAACTCGGTAACTGGATGCGATCGTCGGACATGAATCGGTGACTTTCGCAGCGCCGCTGCGGGTGATGCGGCGCTGTTCGACGGGAAGTTCAGGGCCTTCAGGTGCGTGCCAAGCGAGCGCGCTGCGGCAGCGCACGTCGCATTGCACGCAGGGCGCGAGCAAGCCCAGTTTGACCCGTCTCCCAAGGGAAGAGGTAGCGGCCCAGCAGGGCCAGGAACTGGTCGGTAAAGAGCCCGACCAAACCAATGATCACGATCGCTGCGTAAACGTTGTCGAAGTGTCGGTAGCGCTGCTGCTGATACAGCCACGCGCTGAGCCCGGATTTTTCACCGATGAGCTCGGCGACCACCAAGTACGTCCAGGCCCAGCCGATGAGGATGCGCATGTCACGGTACAGACCGGGAATGGCGCCGGGCACGACCACGTTCCAAACCAGCTGACGCTTGTTCGCGCCCAAGGTTTGTGCGGCGTGCAGCAGCGAAACTTCCACGGCGCGCGTGGTGTTGGACACGATCAGCACCATTTGAAAGAAGGTGCCGATGAAGATGATGGTGATCTTGGGCTCGTCGTTCAGACCGAGCACGGTCAGCGCTAGCGCGCCGAACACGGGCGCCGGCATGTAACGCACGAAATCGATGAACGGCTCGAACAGACGCGCGAAAAACGGGAACGTGCCGCACAGAATGCCCAGCGGCAGACCGAACACCGCAGACCAGAAGAACCCCCAGAAGATGACCTTGCAGCTTTGCATCAAGCTTTCGTACAGCCAGGCGTCACCATCACGCTCGGGGGGCGTGGTGAAGGCGGTGTACAAGGCGCGCACCACGGCGTGCGGTGCCTGCAAGTAAATGGGATTGACGCGATATCCAACGATGCGATGCGCGTGCGCGGCAGCCAGCTCTTGGTTGCGCAAGTTGACCACGTCCAAATCCACCGCTTCGCCGACGGCGACGTAGCTGTGCTCACCGGGTACGGTCGTGTCACTCGCGTCCGTGACCATCACCTGCGGATGCCAAATGAACGGCACATAGCTGATGGCACACCAAGACAGCAGCGGCAGCACGAACGCGAGCACTCCCACCCAAAACCGCGCGCGCGGGTCCAGCGGCTTCCGCACGCCCAGCAGGCGCGCCAATGGCTCGCTTCGGGGAACGGAGGAGCGCGCGTCTTTGGCTTGTGACGTCATGGTCTATGTTCGCTTTATTTACTGCCGCAAACGGGGCCGAGCTGAACGGATGACCGACCGTCTGAAGCGCTTCACGAATCGTATTCGCGTCTGAAATCGTTGGGGATCTTCCAGTCCTGATTCGGCCGTTAGGAGAATCGAACCGGAAGCGAATCTGGCTTCTTCTGTAAGAAGCGAATCGCCCGAGAGTCAGCCTGTTCATGTTGCAGACGTATTTCGGGAACGCTTCAACGTGAAGAGCCACGAGGGCGTGCAAGCGTGAGTTACGCGGCGCGTCGCGCGCAGTTTTCGCGGGCTGGCTCGAGTCTGGCTGGCTCGACTGTCTGCCTGCGCGACGTTGTTACTTACTGTTACTGACGCCGCCGAGCCCGTGCTCATCCAGCTTCGCGTACAGCTGCGCGCGACCGATACCGAGCTGGCGCGCGGCCTCCGAGCGATTACCGCCCGCTTGCGCCAAAGCCTGACTGATCAAGCGGCGCTCGAGGCGAGCCACGGCTTCACGCAGGGTGAGCGTCGCGTCCGCCGCATCCTCCGAAGTAACCGTCATGCTCGAAGAGACCGCGCTGAGTGACTCCGGCAAATTGGCGACATCAATCACCTCACCGCCGGACAGGACCGCAGCACGCTCCACGACGTGAATCAGCTCGCGCACGTTCCCGGGCCACTCGTAGCCGAGCAAGCGTTGCATCGCGGCTTCCGAGACTGCACGCGATGAAGTGCGGCGCAGTGCGTGCGCGACCAGCTGTGGAATGTCGCTCTTTCGTGCGCGCAACGGCGGCACGACGATCTCCACCACCGCCAGGCGGTAGTACAGGTCTTCACGCAGTACGCAGCCCGCTTCTCCGGGCCGAACCGGCTTATTCGTCGCGGTAATCACGCGCGCCTGCGCCACCAGCGGCTCCCGCCCGCCCACACGCTCGAAGCTACCGTCTTGCAACACGCGCAGCAGCTTGGTTTGCAGCGAGGCTTCGAGATCGCCAATCTCGTCTAGAAAAAGAGTGCCGCGTGCGGCGAGCTCGAAGCGCCCAGCACGACGTGTAACCGCTCCGGTGAACGCTCCCTTCTCGTGACCGAACAGCTCACTCTCTAGTAACCCCTCGGGTAGAGCCGCCAGGTTGACGGCCACGAACGGATCATTCTTGCGCTCTGAGTAGCCGTGAATGGCGCGAGCCACGAGCTCTTTGCCCACGCCGGTCTCGCCCGTGATCAGCACCGGAGCAAGTGACGCGGCGGCGCGCCCGATGAGCTTCCAGGTCGCGAGCATTGCCGCGCTGGTCCCGACGAGGCCGCCCGGGTCATCCGGAGGCACGGGCATGGGCGGCAATGCTTCGATCAATTCGGATTGCTTGACCGCGCGCTCCACGGATGCGAGCAGCGTCGGCAAATGAAAGGGCTTGGTTACGTAGTCGAAGGCACCATCGCGCATCGCGCGGATCGTGCGTTCGCTGTCGCCGTACGCGGTGGCGATGATCACGGGCAGCGAGCGCGTCGGTCCTTTTTGCAATTCCGCCAAGAAATCCAGGCCATCACCGTCTTTGAGGCGAATGTCCAAGAGCACGCAGGAAACGCGCTGCTGGCTCAAGATCTGGCGCGCTTCGGCCAGGCCGGCCGCGGGTAAACCCTGGTAGCCCAAGCGCTCGCACGCGCTCAAGAGCCCTTCGCGCAAGCCGCGCTCGTCCTCGACGATGAGTACCCGTGCTGGTTCGCTCACAGAGCCAACTCTAGCGTGGAACGCGCGGGCGACGACTCGCTGGCTCGCTCTGCGCTTGCCGCATCCAGCGGCAACTCCAATTCGAACACCGTGCTGGCGGCTTCACGCGCGTAACTCACCTCACCCCCGTGCGCCCGCGCGATGGCGCGAGACAGCGCCAAGCCGAGCCCGGTTCCTTCCGGCTTGGTGGTGAAGAAGGGCTCGAATAGCTCACTCGCTCGCTCCGCCGGGACGCCCGCGCCGGCATCCCGCACTTCCAGCACCGCTCGCGCGCCCCGTGCCTGAACGCTGATCGTGACGCGCGCTCCCGCTGGCGACGCCTCCACGGCGTTGCGCAATAGATTGTCCAGCGCTCGCGACAGCGAGTCGCTATCCACGAGCGCGCTAGCGGCGCCAGATACCTCGAACGTCACGCCGCGCTCGCGCGCCCATGGCTGGAGCAGCTCGACGCGAGCGCGCAAGAGCGCGTCGAGCGACGCTGCTCGGAGCGGCCCCGGCGCGCGGCCCGCGACGATCAACAAGTCCGCCACCAAGCGATCCAACCGCTCGATTTCCGAGCTGGCATGAGAGATGGCCTGCTCCACGCCGGGCGGCAAATGCTTGTCCGCACTGGCCAAGTCGAGACGAAGCTTGATCGACGCGAGTGGATTGCGCACCTCGTGCGCGACGCCCGCGACCACGCGGCCGAGCACTGCCAAGCGCTCCTGGCGCGCAAGCTCAGTCGCCATGCGCTGCTCTTTCTGGCGGGCGCGGTTCAAGTCTTCGACCAACGCGGCCACGCCGTCGGCAACGTCACGCAGCTCACGCACGCTGGGCTTCGGGATGGGCGCACGCAGATCAGTCGCCAAGGCGCGCAAGGAAGCGCGCAAGTCCGCCGCGCCGCGGTTCATGGTTGCGATCGCGAAAGCGCTCGTTGCCACGAGCACGACCGTAGCCAATGCCAAAGACGTGACTATCCACGCCCAGAGTCGCAAGGACGCGCTCGGCTTCACTTCTACGCCGGCCCACACCGTGGTCGCCGGCAACGCAACCGTTGGCCGCGCAACGACCACGAAGCGGCCCTCCCCGACCGGCTCATCCGCGACCACTTGGGCGTGTTGCGTTCGACTCGCGAGCACGGAGCTACGCACGCTCGCAAGCCAGCTGGGCGGTATGGACACCGGGGAGCCCGAGCCATCCCAGGTGCCGCCGCGCATCCCGACCACGTTGCCTGCCGAAGGCGCCAGCACCCGCTCGGGCTGTGCCGCAAGCAACGCCGCTTCGACCAGCGCTTCGTCACGGGCACGTTCGACGCGCGCCTCCGTGCTCACCGTAAATAGCCGCACTAACGCCACAGCCGACAAAGCCGACACGATGACGCCCAGCACCAGAACGGTGAGCAATCGATGGTGGATGCCTAGGGTATTACCCACGGAGCGGAGCCGGAGCAAGGGTCGTACCCACGGCCCAAAGCCGGCGTCGCTAGGCGCGGCGTCCAAGAACTTCAAACATTTGCCGCATATTCATGGGATGTGCTGCAACCCGGCGCCGTCCAGAATCTGGACACCTGTCTCCATTCCGGTCGGCTGCCAACACGCTATGCAACCGTATTTGTAGGGGGCTTTTCCGCGGCCGCAGCTAGCTCTAGTAAGTGGCATGGAACTAGCTCTGTGCAGCGTGGAGCCAGAGTGGAGAGCAAAAGCGAAATCATGACATCGGAACTCACGGCGGCTCGCGTGGAGCAGCCCAAGCCCACGCGCTGGATCTTGGCCGGCGTCCTCGTGCTCGGCTTGGCCGGCGCGACGCTCTTCGTACGCCACAAGAAAGCAGCGAACAGCGCGGCCTCGCCCGCCGGCAGCGCTGCGGAGGCGCGCCCGATCCCCGTCGTGGTTTCCAACGCTACGTTGCGTGACGTCCCGGTATTCTTGGAGGGCCTCGGCAACGCCGTGCCGCTGATCACCGTCACGGTGCGGCCGCAGGTGGATGGGCCGCTGACTGCCGTATCTTTTCAAGAAGGGCAGACAGTCAAGAAGGGGGATCTGCTGGCTCGCATCGACCCGCGCCCTTTCACGATTGCCCTGCACTCGGCCCAAGCAGCGCTGGCGCGTGACCAAGCGCAGTACAAGAACGCGACCGTCAACTTCACGCGTTACACTGCGCTCCACGATCAAGGCTTGGCCACTCAAGAGCAGCTAGACGATCAAAAGGCGACCGCAGATCAGCTCGCGGGCACGACCAAAGCGGACGAAGCGCAAATCGAAAACGCGCAGCTGCAGCTGGCCTATAGCGAGGTCCGCTCACCAGTAGACGGCGTGACGGGCGTCCGCCAGGTCGATCAAGGCAACGTGGTGCACGCCTCGGATCCGAACGGCATCGTGGTCGTCACCCAGCTTGACCCGATGACCATCGTGTTCACGCTGCCGCAAGACGACTTGCCGCAAATCAACAAGGAAATCGGCGCTGGGCTGAGCATTGAAGCTTACAGCCGAGACGGCGACCAGCTGCTCGGTAAGGGCAAGCTGACGCTGATCGACAACCAGGTGAACGTCGCAACGGCGACCGTGCGCCTCAAGGGCACCGTGCCCAACCCAAACAAAGCGTTGTGGCCGAACGAGTTCGTGCGCGCGCGCTTGCTGCTGGCGGTGCGCAGCCAAGTGTTGGCCGTGCCCGCGCCCGCAGTGCAACGCGGGCCGCAAGGCACCTTCGTGTACATCGTGATGCCGGACCAAACCGCTGCCCTGCGCACGGTGAAGGTGGACACCGTGCAGGAGCAATGGGCAGTCATCACGAGCGGCATTCAACCGGGCGACAAGGTCGTGGTCGAAGGGCAAAACCAACTGCGCCCTGGCGCCAAGGTGTCCGTGCGCGCTTCCGCCGCCGGCCATTCGGACCAGGGTGCGCCCGGCTCCCCCGACAGCGTGCAAGATCCCAATAACCCCGGCGCAGGTAAAAAAGGAAAGCACGGCGGAGCCACGCCGTGAGCATTTCCGAACCGTTCGTGCGTCGTCCGGTCGCGACGACGCTGCTGGTGATTGGCATTTTGATCGCGGGTCTGGTTGCGTTCCGTTCGCTGCCAGTCTCCGCGCTGCCGCAGGTCGATTACCCGACCATCGTCGTTTCCACGTTCATGCCGGGTGCGAGCGGGCAAACCATGTCCGCCACGGTGACTACGCCCCTCGAGCGCCAGTTCGGACAAATGCCCGCGCTGAGCTTGATGACCTCCGTATCCAGCTTCGGCAGCTCGCAAGTCACCCTGCAATTCACGCTCGATCGCAACATCGACGCGGCGGAGCAGGACGTGCAAGCGGCGATCAACGCGGCCGCAAATCTGCTGCCCAAAACGCTGCCTACGCCGCCCTCGTACAGTAAGAGCAACCCCGCTGACACGCCCATTCTCACGCTCAGCGTGAGCTCGGACACGCTCGCGCTCAGTCAGGTGGACGACTACGCCGACTCGATCCTTGCTCAGAAAATCTCGCAGGTCTCGGGCGTCGGCTTGGTCACGCTGAACGGCGGGCAAAAGCCTGCGGTGCGCCTGCAAGTAGACCCACAGGCGCTAGCGGGCACCGGCCTCAGCCTAGAAGACGTGCGCGCGGCCGTGATGGCGGCGAACGTCAATCAGCCCAAGGGCACGTTGGACGGCCCACGCCAAAGCTACACCATCGCCACGGATGATCAGCTGTTCAAGGCGGAGTCCTTCCGTCCGTTGGTCCTCGCGTACAAAGACGGCGCGCCAATCCGACTACAAGAAGTAGCGGATGCCACGGACGGCGTGGAGAACGCAGAGCTCGCTGGTTGGGCGGACCAGAAGCGCGCCATCATTCTCAACGTGCAGCGCCAACCCGGCGCAAACGTGATCGACGTCGCCAATCGCGTCAAAGCGCTGCTACCGCAACTGCAAGCTTCGCTGCCTTCGAACATCCAAACTCGCGTGTTGAGCGACCGCACCGAAACCGTGCGCGCTTCCGTGGAAGACGTGGAGTTCACGCTGCTGCTGACGATTGGCCTGGTCGTTGGAGTGATTTACGTGTTTTTGCGCAGTGTTCGCGCAACCGCCATCCCCAGCTTGGTCGTGCCGCTGTCGCTCATCGGCACGTTCGGCGTGATGTACCTGTTGGATTACAGCCTCGACAACTTGTCTTTGATGGCGCTCACGATCTCGACCGGCTTCGTCGTCGACGACGCGATCGTGATGATCGAAAATATAGCGCGCTACATCGAAGAGGGGGAGTCACCGTTCGAGGCAGCGCTCAAGGGCAGCAAGCAAATCGGCTTCACGATCGTGTCTCTGACGGTGTCTTTGGTGGCGGTGTTGATTCCGCTGCTGTTCATGGGCGGCATCGTTGGCCGGTTGTTCCGTGAGTTCGCGGTCACGCTCAGCGTCGCCATTGGCGTGTCCGCGGTTTTGTCACTGACGCTCACGCCAATGATGTGCGCGTTCTTGCTGCGCCCAGAGCCGCCACTGTCCGAGCGTGGCGCTTTTCATCGCTGGTCGGAAAAGGCGTTCGAGGGCCTGGTGCACCTGTACGACCGTGGCTTGAAGTGGGTACTGGCGCATCAGCGCACCACGCTCATTGCGACCATCGCTACGTTGCTGCTCACCTTGTTCGTGGCTTGGGTGGTACCCAAGGGTTTCTTCCCGCAGCAAGACACCGGGCTCATCACCGGCGTGACCGAAGCCGCTCCGGACGTTTCGTTCCCGCGCATGATGGCGCTCGAGGAGCAAATCTCGGACGTAGTGCGTAAGGATCCGGACGTAGAGCACGTGGTCTCGTTCATTGGCGCAGACGGCACCAATCCCACGGTCAACAGCGGGCGGCTCTCGATCACGCTGAAATCACGCCACGATCGCAATTCATCGAGCGACGAGATCATCGCTCGTCTCAAGCCGCAGCTGGCGCAGATCACGGGCGTGGATACGCATTTGCAGTCGGTGCAAGATCTACAAGTCGATAGCCGCGTTGGGCGCACTCAGTACCAGTACACCCTCGAAGACGCCGACGGCGATGAGCTCAATGAGTGGTCGAGCAAGATGCTGGAGAAGCTGCGCGCGCTACCGCAGCTCACGGACGTGGCCAGCGACCAAGAAGCCGCCGGACCGCAGCTGAGCTTGGACATCGACCGCGACACGGCGTCACGCTTGGGTGTCACGCCCCAAGTCATCGACGACACGCTGTACGACTCCTTCGGCCAACGCCAGATTTCCACCATCTTCACGCAGCTGAACTTGTATCGCGTGATCTTGGAAGTGAAGCCAGAGGCGCGCCAGGACCCGAAGGCGCTGGATCAGATCTACGTGCGCTCCAGCAGCGGCGCGCAGATCCCGCTCTCCACGTTCGTGCACTTGTCACACACGACGGCTCCGCTAGCGCTCAGTCACCAAGGGCAATTCCCCGCCGTCACACTGTCCTTCAATTTGGCGAACGGCTCACTCGGTGAGGCCGTCGAGGCCATCCACAAAGTCGAGAACGAGATCGGCTTGCCCCCTGGCGTGCACGCAGATTTCGCAGGAACTGCGCGCGCTTTCGGGGATTCCCTAGCTAGCGAGCCGATCCTGATCCTGGCCGCGTTGATCACCGTCTACATCGTGCTGGGTGTGCTGTACGAGAGCTACATTCACCCGATCACGATTTTGTCCACGCTGCCGTCCGCGGGCATCGGCGCGTTGCTCGCGCTGATCGTGTGCGGCAGTGAGTTCAGCGTGATCGCGCTGATTGGTATCATTCTCTTGATCGGCATCGTGAAGAAGAACGCGATCATGATGATCGATTTCGCGCTCGAAGCCGAGCGCGACCGGCACATGACGCCCGAGGAGTCGATCCACGAGGCGTGCCTGCTGCGTTTCCGCCCGATCATGATGACGACACTCGCCGCGCTTTTGGGTGGCTTGCCGCTCGCGCTCGGCACGGGCACCGGCTCCGAGCTGCGCCGCCCGCTCGGCATCTCAATCGTTGGTGGCCTGCTGATCTCCCAGGTGCTCACGCTGTACACCACGCCCGTGATCTACCTGTACATGGATCGCCTGGGTCGTTACCTGACGCGTAACAAGCAGAAGAGCCCTGTGCCCGAGGCCGCGCCGGAAGCCACATGAACATCGCGGCGCCGTTCATTCGTCGGCCAATCGCGACCACGTTGCTCGCAATTGGCGTGCTCTTGGCGGGCTCCTGGGCATACACGCTGCTGCCCGTTTCCCCGCTCCCCCGCGTGGATTTCCCAACGATTTCCATCAGTGCCAGCCTGCCGGGCGCAAGCCCGGAAACCATGGCGTCGTCCGTGGCCACGCCGCTCGAGCGCCGCTTCGGGCGCATCGCGGGCGTCACCGAGATCACGTCCACCAACGTGCTCGGCACCACGAACATCACGTTACAGTTCGACCTCGACCGTGACGTGGACTCCGCCGCGCGCGACGTGCAGGCGGCCATCGCAGCTGCAGGCGGTGAGCTGCCCACGAACCTGCCGTTCCGCCCCACGTACCGCAAGGTCAACCCGGCGGACTCGCCGGTCATGATCCTGTCCATGACTTCGGACACCGTGCCTCTGGCGCAGGTGTTCGAGGCGGCAAACAGCATTCTCGCGCAAAAGATCTCGCAGGTACCGGGCGTTGGGCAGGTGCAAGTCGGCGGCGGGCAACAGCCGGCGGTGCGCATCCAAGCCAACCCCAAGTCGTTGGCCGGCATCGGCCTGAGCATGGAAGACTTGCGCACCTCGGTCGCGTCGGCCACGGCCAACGAAGCCAAGGGCAGCATCGCGGGCATCCAGCAAACGACCATGATCGGCGCCAATGATCAGCTGTTCGGCGCGGATGCGTTTCGCTCGCTGGTGATCGCGTATCGCGATGGCTCGCCCGTGCGTCTGAATGAAGTGGCGGACGTGTTCGACGACGTGGAGAACAACCGCGTGGCCGCGTGGCACAACGGTAAGCGCGCGGTATTGCTCATTATTCGGCGGCAGCCCGGCTCCAACATCATCGAGATGACGGAGCGCGTGACCAAGCTGATCCCGGAGCTGGTCAAGTCGATCTCGCCGGCCATCAACACCGTCGTTGCGGTCGAGCGCACGAAGTCGATCAAAGGCTCCGTTCGTGATGTAGAGAAGACGCTTCTGCTGAGCGTGTTCTTGGTCATCGGTGTGGTGTTCGTGTTCTTGCGCAGCTGGCGCGCCACGCTCATCCCCAGCGTGGCAGTGCCCTTGTCGTTGGTCGGCACGTTCGGCGTGATGTACTTGCTCGGCTACAGCTTGGACAACTTGTCCTTGATGGCGCTCACCATCTCCACCGGCTTCGTGGTGGACGACGCGATCGTAGTGACCGAAAACATCACGCGCTACATCGAAGAAGGTAAGACACCGCTGCAGGCTGCCTTGATCGGCGCCAAGCAAATCGGTTTCACTATTCTGTCGATTACGGCGTCGCTGCTGGCCGTGTTCATTCCACTTTTATTGATGGGCGGCATCGTGGGCCGGCTGTTCCGCGAATTCGCGGTCACGCTCAGCCTGGCGATTGGCTTCTCGGCGCTGGTGTCGCTCACGCTCACGCCCATGATGTGCGCGCGGCTGCTGCGGCCCGCAGGCCACCTGCACGGCAAGCTATACAATATCTCCGAACGCGGTTTTGCCGCGCTTTTGCGGGGTTATGAGCACGCCTTGGATTGGGTGTTGGATCACCGGCGCCTGGTGCAAGCGGTGATGGTGGCAACCATCGGCCTGACCGTGTTCTTGTTCATCATTCTGCCCAAGGGCTTGTTCCCGCAGCAGGATCTGGGGCAGCTGATGGGCTTCTCCGAGGCGCCCCAAGACGTCTCGTTCAAGACCATGTACGAGCGTCAGCTCGCACTCAATTCGATCGTGCAGGCAGATCCGGACGTGGCCAACGTGGTCTCCTTCATCGGCTCGGGCAACGGCTCGACCGGCAACACCGGCACCGTGTTCGTGGATCTCAAGCCCAAGCCACCCCGCGTCACGCCCGCAGACGGCGTGATCGCCCACTTGCGTCCGAAGCTCGGCAAGCTCGTGGGCGTCAATCTGTTCATGCAAGCGGTGCAAGACGTGCGCGTCGGCGGCCGCTCTTCACGCACCCAGTACCAGTACACCCTGCAAGATGCAGATCTGGACGAGCTGCGCGACTGGGGTCCCAGGGTGATGGATCGCTTCAAGAAGATCCCGATCCTGAAAGATGTCGCCACGGATCAGCAAACCTCCGGCCTCACGCTTGCGCTGGGCATCGATCGGGATACCGCGGCACGTTTGGGCTTGAGCCCCACGTCCATCGACAACGCGCTGTATGACGCTTACGGTCAGCGCCAAATTGCCACTACTTACGGGCCCTTGAATCAGTACCGCGTGGTGCTCGAAACCAAGCCGGAGTTCCAAGTTGGTCCCGAAAGTTTGAATGATTTGTACGTGGGCGCGCCCAGCGGCGGGCAGGTGCCACTACCAGCAATCACGCACTCCTCGGTGACGTACACGCCATTGGCCATCAATCACCAAGGGCAATTCCCCGCCACCACGCTGTCGTTCAATCTCGCCCCCGGCTCGTCCCTGGGTGATGCGATGAAGGCCATCGACCTTGCCGAGCAAGACATCGGCATGCCGCCCAGTATTCGCGCTTCGTTCGCTGGCACGGCGCAGGCGTTCTCTTCCTCACTCTCGAGCCAGCCCACGTTGTTGATGATCGCGCTGCTCACCGTCTACATCGTGCTGGGCGTGCTGTACGAAAGCTACGTGCACCCGATCACCATCTTGTCCACGATTCCCTCCGCGGGCGTGGGCGCGCTACTCGCGCTGCTCTTGTACAAAACGGAGTTCAACGTGATCGCGATGGTGGGCGTGATCCTACTCATCGGCATCGTCAAGAAGAACGCGATCATGATGATCGACTTTGCGATCGAGGCGCGGCGGGACAATGATCTGTCTGCGCGTGACGCCATCCGCCAGGCGTGTCTGCTGCGCTTCCGCCCCATTTTGATGACCACCGCGGCCGCATTGCTGGGTGCGCTTCCACTCGCATTCGGTTCCGGCATCGGTTCGGAGTTGCGCAGGCCGCTAGGTATTTCGATCGTGGGCGGCCTGATTTTGTCGCAGCTTTTGACGCTGTTCACTACGCCCGTGACCTATTTGTCGCTGGACCGCTTCACGCGCAAACACAAGTACCCGACGCACGCACCGCTCGAAGAAGGCGCCGCCGCCGAGGCAGAGTAGCGCGCTCGTGGCGGGCACTGACAGGGCCGCTCACGCCGTGTAGAATCTCGCTCACGCATGGCAACCTCACTCAAACAGTTGCGCTCCAAATTGCGTGATTTTGCGCTCGGCTTGCCGGAAACCACGGAAGATTTGCCGTGGGGTGAGCGCGCCCTGAAGGTGAACAAGAAGGTGTTCGTATTCATGGGCCGGGACATGGACGCGGGCTTCGGCTTCGGAGTGAAGCTGACCGCGTCGCGCGCCAGCGCGCTGGCCACGCCGTCAGTCGCGCCCATGCGCTATGGCCTGGGAAAGAGCGGTTGGGTCAGCGCCAAGTTCGAGGGCGCTGAGCACCCGCCGTTCGAGCAACTGCGCGCCTGGGTGATCGAGAGCTACTGCGCCGTTGCACCGAAGAAACTCGCCGCTCAAGTCGGCGCGGCAGCGCCGAAAGCCGTGAAGAAAGCGCCTGCCAAGAAACCGATTGCCAAGAAACCGCCTGCCAAAAAGCGCTCGGCATCGCGCTAACCAGTGGCTTCCTAGCGCGGCGCGTTGTCGAATGTCTGCACGGGGCCGCGCCAGCGCTCACTATCCAACGCGGTCTCTTCGAAGCGGCCCTGAGTGTGCTCTGCGATCACCGAACGCCAAAACTGAGTTGCTGTTTCGTTTGCGCTCAGCTGTCGTACCTCCCAGCGACCGGGAAACAGCGCGAACACCGCGTGAGCGAGGGCACGACCGACGCCGCGCCGCCGGTACTTGCGCAGCACGAAGAACTCGGCCACGTCAGCCACGCCAGGATCAGCGCTGAGGTGACTGCGCTGGTGCACCAAAGCAAAGCCGGCATAGCGACCCGCAACTCGCGCTAGAAAGGGGTGCCGCCACGGCTCTTGCCAGTACACCTCGAGCGGGCGCTGGGCGAACTTGCCATCTTCGGCGACGTCCGCGCCGACGACCGGGCTGAAGTCGTGCACGTAAAACTGGAACAGGTTCTCGAGCACCGGCAGCGCTTCCCGCGGCGCGGCAATGAGTTCTATGTCCACGGAACACCGTAATTTCTGGGGTTAACGCGGCGCCACCCGAGGCGAGCGCGCCACGCCTTTCGCCGCCCTTGAAACGCGCTACTGTTGCCGCAGCATGAACTCTTTTCGCAGTGCGACCACTACCCAGGGCCGAAATATGGCCGGCGCGCGCTCCTTGTGGCGCGCCACCGGCATGAAAGATGCGGATTTCGACAAGCCGATCATCGCGATCGCGAACAGCTTCACGCAGTTCGTCCCCGGCCATGTCCATTTGCATGACGTCGGTCAGCGCGTGAAAAAGGTGATCGACGCCGCGGGCGGTTGGGGCGTGGAGTTCAATACCATCGCGGTGGATGACGGCATCGCCATGGGTCACGGTGGCATGCTGTACTCGCTACCCAGCCGAGATTTGATCGCGGACAGTGTGGAGTACATGGTCAACGCGCACTGCGCGGACGCCCTGGTGTGCATCTCCAACTGCGACAAGATCACGCCCGGCATGCTGTTGGCCGCGATGCGTCTGAATGTTCCGACCATCTTCGTTTCCGGTGGCCCCATGGAAGCCGGCAAGATGGTCGGCAGCCACGACCGCGACGGCAAGCCCCTGATGCGCAAGTTGGATCTGATCGACTCCATGATTGCCTCCAGTGACGCGAAGGTGAGTGACGAAACGCTGAAGGAAATGGAACGCTCGGCGTGTCCAACCTGCGGCTCCTGCTCGGGCATGTTCACTGCCAACAGCATGAACTGCTTGAACGAGGCGTTGGGCCTCGCGCTGCCGGGCAATGGCACGCTACTCGCGACGCACGCCATGCGCTGGGAGCTGTTCGCAGCCGCCGGCGAACGCATCGTGGACATGGCCAAGCGCTTCTACCTCAAGGGTGATACCACGGTATTGCCGCGCAATATCGCCACCTTCGAAGCTTTCGAGAACGCGATGACGCTGGACATCGCGATGGGCGGCTCGACCAACACCGTGCTTCACATCTTGGCCATTGCGGAAGAAGCGGGCGTCAACTTCAAGATGTCGGACATCGACCGTTTGTCCCGAAAAACGCCGAGCATCTGCAAGGTTGCGCCGTCTTCCAGCTATCACGTGGAAGACGTGCACCATGCCGGCGGCATCTTCACGATTTTGGGCGAGCTGGATCGCGGCGGCTTGATTCATCGCGGCGCACACACCGTGCACGAGTCCACGATGGGCGATGCCATCGACAAGCACGACGTACGCCGGCCGACCGCGCTGCCCGCCGCCAAAAAGCGCTCGCTCGCCGCGCCTGGCGGCGTGCCGACTCAGACCGCGTTCTCGCAAGACAAATACTTCGCGAGCATTGATTCCGACGAAGCCAAAGGCTGCATCCGTGACGTGCCTCACGCTTACACCACGGAGGGCGGCCTAGCCGTGTTGTACGGCAACATCGCGGTGGACGGCTGCATCGTGAAGACCGCGGGCGTGGATGAATCGGTGTGGAAGTTCGAAGGTCCGGCGCGCTTGTTTCAGTCCCAAGACGCCGCGTGTGACGCGATTCTCGCCGACCAGATCAAAGAGGGCGACATCGTGGTCATCGTGTACGAGGGGCCGAAGGGTGGCCCCGGCATGCAAGAGATGCTGTACCCAACCTCCTTCTTGAAGGGCAAAGGCTTGGGCAAAGCCTGCGCGCTCATCACTGACGGCCGCTTCAGCGGCGGTACCTCCGGCCTGAGCATCGGCCATGTGTCTCCGGAGGCTGCAGAAGGCGGCGCCATCGGCTTGGTCGAGGAAGGGGATCGCATCCTGATCGACATCCCGCAACGTCGCGTCGACGTGTTGGTCGACGAGCGCACGATGGCCAAGCGCCGTGAAGCTGCGGAGGCGCGCGGCCGCGATGCGTTCCGTCCGAATCGCGACCGCAAGGTATCCACTGCGCTGCAGGCCTATGCGCTGATGACCACCAGCGCAGCGCGCGGCGCGGTGCGGGATCTGTCGCAGCTCACTGCCGGCAGTCACAAACGATGACCACGCGCGTGCTCTTGATTCGGCACGGCGCAACGGTGCTCAGCGCGGAGGATCGCTTCGCCGGCTCCACGGACGTGCTGCTTTCGGAAGAAGGGCGCAGCCAGGCGCGCGCCCTCGGCGAGCGCTTGGCCGACTCCGAGCTGGCGGCGGTCTACGCCAGCCCCATGAAGCGCACGGTGGAAACCGCCACCCTCGTGGCCGCTCCGCACCAGCTGAACCTGGTCACGGATGCCGGGCTGCGCGAGATCGACCACGGACGCTGGGAACAACTCACGCGTCGTGAAGTGGAGGCCCGCTTTCCAGAAGAATATTCCAACTGGGAAGCAGATCCCTTCACGTTCGCACCTGAGGCGGGTGAGTCGGGCCTCAGCGTGATGGCGCGTGCG
>FSWQ01000625.1_pt1 | contig 17774 bp, 18 predicted proteins | sample 1637691 | NCBI WGS metagenome assembly FSWQ01 (sample SAMEA3914814, study PRJEB12502) | metagenome | biome: forest; material: soil | place: USA | collected 2011-09-16 | depth 0.1 m | reverse complement strand
GCTGTGGAGTGACGGGCCGCCCGAGTCGGTGCGCGCGTTTTTTGGCGGCACGGCTTACAGCCGGACCATTTTACATTTCTTCGGCCCCGTCACCCAGCTCGCGCGTGGCCTGCCGCTCTTCCTATTGGCCGGCTTGGCATGGAACATTCGGAGCCACCGGCCCTGGCTGTTCGCGAGCGCGGGTACCATGTTGATCGGGCCGGTGATGACGCGCGCTTACATCTACCCGATCAACGACGTGCTGTTTACGCGCGCGGGCGGCGACCTCGGGCCAAGCGCAATTCGAGCCCTGGTCGAACGCTGGGTGCTGGCTGATCGCGTGCGCTTCGCCATCATGGCGACGGGCTACTTGTGCCTGCTGAGGGCCTTTAGGCTACCGCTGTGACGCTGAACGAAAATCGCCCGTTCCGATTGTTTTGGGCGGGACAAACCGCGTCCAACCTGGGCGATGCGTTCGGCTTCGTGGCCATGCCCCTGCTCGTGTTCGACGCCACGCATTCGGTGGTGCAGATGGGTAATGTCACGGCGCTCACCGCTTTCGGTCAGCTCGTCGCCGCGACGTTCGCGGGCGTCGTGGTGGATCGCGTGCATCGCCGCGCGCTGATGATCGCCTGTGATCTGATTCGACTCGTGCTATACGGCTCACTGCCGCTGTTCGCCGCGTTCGGCGCGCTACATTTACCGGTGATTTACGCAGTCGCGTTGCTGGCGGCGCTGGCAAGCAACCTGTTTCTGGTCGCTTATTCGGCAGCCGTGCCGAACCTCGTCGAGGTGAGCGACGTTTCGGCGGCCAACGGTCGGCTGCAAGCGACGCAAGCGCTCACGTTCGTGATCGGCTCGGCATTGGCGGGCGTGGTCTGCGCGCGTTACGGCACGGTCTGGGCCATCGGCTTCAACGCGCTCTCCTTCGCCGCCTCGGCGCTCAGTCTATCGAAGATCCAATTTCGCCGAGATCGCGCCGAGCGCTCCAAAGAAGACGGTTTTCATCCGCTGCGCGAGGTCGCCTCGGGTCTCGCTTATTTGGTGCGTCACGCCACGCTGCGTTCACTCACCCTGTTTCAAGCCGCCGTCGCCGCGCTGGGCAGCATCGGCATCGGCGCCGCCGTGATCGATCTGTTGATCTATCGACTCAAAGTGGACTTCGCCGAGAGCGCACAGGTCGTGGGCACGTCGCTCGCATTGGCGGCGTTCGGCGCCGTGCTCGGCGCGCTACTGGCAGCGCGCGCAGGGCGGCGCTTCGGCCTCGGCGCGGTGTGCATCGGGGGCACGGCGCTGCAGGGCCTCGGGCTCGTGCTGGGCGGCTTGGGCGCGGCCGCGCATTGGGTGGTGTTCGCGGGCGTATTTTGGTCGGCGGGGCTCACCTTCCGCGCCGTCGGCGCGAGCTCTCTGCGCCAAACGCTCACTCCGGACGCCATGCTCGGGCGTGTTTTGGCCAGTGGCTGGACGCTCGTCTTCGGTGCCAGCGCGCTCGGCGCCGTGCTCGTCACGCGCGCCGGCGCCAGCATCGGCGTCGGGCACGCCATGGCGCTGATCGGCGCAAGCTTGCTGCTCGTCTCGGCGTTGGGCAGCGTGTCACCGCTGGCCCGCGCGGCGCGTTAGGCGGCTGGGCGATGCTGAAATGGCTGAGCGCACTCACTCTGCTTCTGCTCGGCATCCTGATCGCGGCCATCGCCCTCGGCGAATCCGCGTTCACGGAGTACAGCCGAACCTTCGCTAGTCTTTCGCAAGCCCGCTTCCACGCCATGAACGCCCGCATGGACACGCTCGGGCAAGTGGCGCGCGCGGCCTACCTGGCCGTGTCGCTCGCGGATCTGGCGCTGATCGTCATCGCAGCCCGCGCTCGCGCCCGCCTCGTCTGCGGCTTGGCCGTCGTGCTCGCGCTCGCCCTCGCTTTGTTCCTCCTGATCTCGCTGGCGAGCGTCGGCCCGGCGCTGATCGGTTGAAGCGTTGGGGGTTGGGGGTCGCCTCACAGCTGCTCGAGTGCGAAGGAGTGCTGCGGCACGGGTCTCATCGAACCGCGACGCCGAAGGCTTTGACGGCCGCAGAGTAGCGCGTGACCATCAAATCAACTTCGAAGCTAGCGACGCTGCGGCGTGCGACAGCCTGGTAACGTCACTCGAGCTGTGTTCTCATCGGCTCGTCCCAATCAGAATCATGACTGCCGTGCACTACTCATCAGCGGTGCTGCTCGCCGCGAGCGTGGCCTGGCTCGGCGCAAGTGGCTGCGCTCAGGTGCGGTCGGAGGCTTCCGGCGATGCAGGCGCGAGTGCGGGCGGTGCGAGTGCGGCCGGCGCGGCTGCGGGCAGTGCGAGTGCCGGCGCGCCGCTCGGCCCAAGCATCGAAATCGAGCACGCCGATTGCGCGACGCGCCCGGTGTCCGACTGCGTAGGAGTGCTCGATAGGTACGATTCCAACGGCGGGTTCGATGACACGCCCGCGTTCGCGCATTGCTCGGCATTCAACTCCTTCGACGGCTGCGCGGAGTTCACTTTTCTGTTCGATGACGCAGGCTGCGCAACATCGGTTGCGCTCGGCCCGCAGGTCGTCAGGGACGGCGATCACCTCGTCGACTTGCGCGGTTGTCTGGCGGACGCGCTGCAAGCCGCACGCTGGCCGTGCCTGGTCGACGGTCGACTTCGCTACGAGGAGAGCTGTCTCATTCGCTGACACGCTCCGTAAGCAGCCAACGATTCGAGCGCGCTACGACGGCGAATTGCGTTTGGCCAGCGAGCGAAGGCGCATCAAGCGCATGCGAATCGCGGTCGGCGTACGCGCGAGGCGCAGCGCGATTTCTTCCGTGCTCTCGCCCATCAGGTAGCGCTGCGCGAGCAGCTCACGGGCCTGCGGATCGAGCCGCTCGCCGAGCATGCCCAGCAATTCTCGCGCGCTGGCGGAACGCTCTGGATCGACGCCGTGAGTCGCGCCCACGCCGATGCTCTCGAACTCGAAGCGTGACAACAGATTGGCGCGACGACGCTTCGAGCGGAAGTGATGCGCGAGCAAGTGACGCGCGAGCCCGTGGCACCAAGCGGAGAACAGATCCTTCTCGCGCGGGCTCGCGGGGTGGCGAAATACGACGAGGCTGAGCTCTTGAAAGACCTCGTCGGCTTCAGCGGGGTCGGCCACGCGACGTCGGATGTAGGCGCGCACGCTGGACGCGCTGTCCAGAAAGAGTAGCCAAGGATCGTGGGGGAGTGCATCCATCCGCTTCGCCACCTCCATGAGCGGTGCTCCTCAGCGAGCGAAATCTTACAAGGGCGACAGATCGTCGATCCTTGCTGAAAAACGCTTGATTCAGAGCACTCGAGAAAAATCGGCGCCGATCGCGTCGGCGAGTTCCAGTCAGACAGCTTCTTTCTGCACCCTGCTGCAGAAAAGCGCACCCCGTTCGCGCTGTGGCGTTACGGAGCAGTGCGTAGCGGGAACATAGTAGCAACGACTCACCGCGAGTCGTCAAGCAACGACTCACTGTCGAGTCGACGAGCGCAACTGGCCATATCGAGTCCGCTCAGGACCGGCCGCGCATCATCCCTATCATCGTCGTCAAGCGCACATGCTGCGCATCGTCGGGCTTTGTCCGGCATCAACCAGGAGCTGTCATGCATCGAACATTCGCGTCGAATTGGACACGTGTATCCATCGTCTCACTCCTGACTTGTAGCGCAGCGCTCGCCAGCATTGGCTGTAGTGCGGGCGAAGATCAGGCCGCACAGAGCGAGTCAGAAGCCTTGCTCGGCGATGCGCTCCCAGGCACGAATGCCACCACCTTCGCCGACGCCAAAGCCAACTTCGCCGAAGTAGAGAACGCGGCGGCCGATGGTTTGGGGCCAATTTTTAACGCAAATGCCTGCGGCAGTTGCCATCAGAATGGCGCCCTCGGCGGGGCCGGCCAACAAATCGAATCTCGCTACGGCACGTTGACCGGCGGCGTGTTCAACTCACTGGCGAGCACTGGCGGCTCGCTGCGCCAACTGTTCGGGATCGGCGGCTTCAACATCGGCAGCTTGAACTGCAACTCGGGTGTCGACGCGAACCCGGCGGCGGGCGCGACGATTTTCGCGGGACGTCTGACCACACCTTTGTTCGGGCTCGGCCTCGTCGATTCACTGCCGGATTCGGCGTTCGATACGCTCGCGAGCCGCGAACCAACGGCGATTCGCGGCGTGGTGAATCGCTTTGCGATCGCGCTGCCGAATCCGCTCGATTCAGCACAACACACGGGAGCCACGCGCGTGGGTCGTTTCGGGTGGAAAGCCAACGTGCCGAGCTTGGCGCAATTTTCCGCTGATGCGTACCTCAACGAAATGGGCATCACCACGACGTCCTGCATCAACGGCGCGGCGAACACGGCGTTCGCCACCGAAAACCGCGCCAATCACGCGCCCAGCAACGCGCTGATCAACGGCTGCCCAGACGACGCAAAGCCGGGCACCGACGACGATTTTGCGACCGAAACAGGCTGCACGGGCGCGAACAGCAACATCTTGCAGGACGACGTCGCGAATTTCACCTTCTTCATGGCACACCTCGCCCCGCCGGCTCCGATCGCAATTCAAGCGGGCACGGCTCAGGATCGAGGCCGCACATTGTTCAGCTCGACCACGCTCGGTTGCAATGGCTGTCATCGCTCGGATAGCGACGTGTTCCGCTCGACGAGCGCGGGCGGCATCCCAGCGGGCATCGTGTTTGCTCCTTTCTCCGACTTCTTGGCGCACGACATGGGCGCCCTGGGAGACCAAATCGGGATCAACGACGGCGACTCGGTGGCCGCGACGCGCCGCATGCGCACCGCTCCACTGTGGGGCCTCCACTCGCGAAACAAGCTGCTTCACGACGGGCGCGTCACCGATCGCGGCGCCGCGATCCTCGCTCACGCGGGACAGGGTGCGGCGGCGAGCGCCGGCTACGCGGCGCTCCCGCTCGCCAGCCAGAATGATCTGCTCGCGTACCTGAATACGCTGTAGGCGTGACTAACGAAGAGCGAGCCACGCGCTCAGATCGTCCGCGAAAGCTTGGGGCTGGATCATCGTGATCATGTGGCCCGAGTCGGCGAAATGCCGAATCGCGATCGAGCGCGTGCCGCTCGCATAGCCGAGCAAGAGCTCGTTTGCCGTCTCCGACACCGTTGGGCTGCCGGGGACGGCGCCGAGCGCGCTCGCCAAAGCAAGCTCGGGCACCACGAGGTCGCGCGCGCCGTCCGTGATCAACGTGTCGATCGACTTTGCGTTGTCCAGGAACGCGCTGCCCACCAGCGTTTGCGTGCGCCAATCGGGGTCGAGCGAACCCTTGCCCGTGGTGAGCGGCGAATACGCCAAGTTGTAAGATTGCCCGCTCGGTAGCGCGCCGAGCAACGCAGCCAGCGCGCTCTGATCGGGCGTCTGAGCGTCGGCCGTGCTGCACTTGAAACCGCGCGCGCGTTCGCTGCCGCCGAGACCTGCGATGTCCTCGAAGCGAACGCCGTACAGCGCCTGAGCATCGCCCGGCGACACTTGCGCCGCGTCGGCCGCAAAAATGCGCGCGTCTTGCTCGGCCGCGCTCAGCGTGTAGTTGTACGGGCTGCGCGCAAAGTCGTCCGCGCACTGACAAGCGTTTGATTCGAGGCACGGGCCAGTGACGGAGGCTTGGACCGCCGCCAGCAAGCTCGGGTTCTGGCACGCGGCTCGAATGGCCGTCGCATGCGCGGAGCCGGCGAGCCAGGGCTCGAGCAAGATTTGCCCCGCCATCAGCCGCTCACGCGCCAGCGGGGCGAGCTCGGCGCGCAATACGTCGTCCTCATAAGGCGCGAGCGACCACGCACCACGCAGGTAAGCGAGGATCCAAGAAATACGCACGCCCGCGTAGCTCTCGCCCATCCAATACACCGGCCCTCGCAGGGCGGCGTGCGCCTTCAAGAAATGCAACGTGGCGAGCAAGACGTCGGCGGCGTCCACGTATTCACTGAACACGTCTTGCGAGCAATCGGCGGCGCTGGGCGCGCGGGTGTCGATCACGTCATAAGAAAAGCCGGCTTGGCGTGGCTCGAGGTACAACAAATTTGCGAAACGGGTGAGCGAGTCGGGGTTATTCACGACGCTGCCGTCCGGCGCGACGCTGGTCGGACCCGTGCCGAACGCGCGCACCACGTCCGATGCAAAGCCGTTGAACAGCACGATCAGCGGTTTTGCCTCGGGGCCGCTGTCAGCCGGGCGAAAGTTGTAAAAGATCTCGCTCTTCGCGTCGAGCGAGAGCGCGCGGTCATGCACCGACACCTGCCGCGGCGCGAGCTCGACGAAGCCCGCCTCGCTAGTGAGCGCGGGAGCCTCCGGCTGATTTTGCTCGTGCTCCGACGCGCAGCCCAGCACTAACCACGCGAACGCCGCCCACCAACCGTGCTTCGAGTGACCCACTCGGCTGAGCGTATCCCGAACCGTCAGCGGTGCAATCGGTCTCAGTGAGCGTCAGCGCTCGGCGCTGCGGGCCGCTGCATGCCGCTGCGCGGAGCCGTGGACCGCGGCTTTGTCCGATAAAAACTCGCGCCAGTGTGTTTGGCATTGCGCTTGCGTAGTGAGCCGCAACCGGAGGATCTCAAGTGAAATCATCGACCCGCGCGAGCCGCAAACCCGCCCGCAAGTCCCGACCGAACCCCGTGCAGCGCGCCATGCGCCTGGTGAAAGGCGCGCTCTCCCACGAGCAGACCGCGACCCAATTGCTCAAAAGCCAGCACGAAGAAGTGAAGGCGCTGTTCAAGAAGATCGAAAAGGCCAGCGCGCGCAGCGCGAAGACCAAGTTCTTCGATCAACTCGCGGCAAACCTCGCGGCGCACGACGCCATCGAACGTGAGATTTTTTACCCCGCTTGCGAAAAAGCCATGGGCATGACCGATCTACTCGGCGAAGCGCTGGTCGAACACGGCGTGGTCGAGTTCAGCCTGTATCAGGCCGACCAGGCCCGCCGCGACGCGAGCTTTTCCTTCAAGTGCCAGGTACTGAGCGAGATCGTCGAGCATCATGTCAAGGAGGAAGAAGAGGACTTCTTTCCGAAAGTCGAACGCGCGCTCGGCCGCGAGCGGCTCATCGAGCTCGCCACGCGCATGCAGCAGCGCTTCGAGAGCGCCAAAGCCAGCAGCTTCCGGCCGCCCTTGCACAGCAATCTGAAACAAGTGTTGGCGGGCGCCCTCAAGCCGGGCAAGAAGAGCCCGGCTCCCGGTCGTCGTGCGCCCGCGTCGGCCATGCAACCCGTCAAGCGCCGCCGTGCGGCCTGAGCCGCGCTGAAGTTTCACTTGGCGCGCTTGCGGCCACGCTGACCCAGGAAATCCGCAAGCGCGCGCAGCTTGAGGGGGGTTGCCGGCTGCAGCGCGCGCCCACGTCACGCGCAGCGTACCAGCCGGCCGTTCACGCAGCTCGTTCAAGGCTACGCGTGCGCTGCAGCAAGCGCACGCCCAAGCGCTGCTCGAGATGCTGCACGGCCCAACTGACCGCCGAAGTCAACACCCCGAGTTCGCTGGCCACGGCGCTGAAACTGCGCTTAGCAAGCTACTCGCCCGGCTCGCCTGCCCTACGTTGTTGGCTACCATGACCAAAGTTCGCGGTTACGCCGCCCTGGACGACCACTCCCCGCTCGGCCCGTTCGAGTTCGAGCGCCGCGATCCTGGACCGCACGACGTGCGGATCGAGATCTCGTACACCGGCATCTGTCATACCGATTTGCATCAATCACGCAATCATTGGGGCGGCGCGCTGTACCCGATGGTGCCCGGCCACGAGATCGTGGGCCGAGTGGCGGAGGTCGGACGCGAAGTGAAGAAATTCAAGGTCGGCGACTTGGCCGGGGTCGGCTGCATGGTCGACTCGTGCCGTGAGTGCTCCGCGTGTCATGAAGACTTGGAGCAATATTGCGAGAACGGCTGCACGCTGACGTACAACGGTAAAGAACGAAACAGCGAGCGGGTGACGTTTGGCGGCTACTCGGAGCAAATCGTCGTCGATGCGCGCTTCGTGGTCAAAGTGCCGGAGAGTCTGGATCTGAAAGCTGTGGCGCCGTTGCTGTGCGCGGGCATCACCAGCTACTCGCCGCTCCGTCACTGGCAGGTGGGCAAGGGCCAAAGAGTCGGCGTGATCGGCCTGGGCGGCCTCGGCCACATGGGCATCAAATTCGCCAAAGCACTGGGCGCCGAGGTGACGATGGTCACCACCTCGGCCGAAAAAGGCAAAGACGCGCGCCGGCTCGGAGCCGACGACGTGCTGCTCTCTTCGGACGGTAGCCAGCTGGCAAAGGCCGCCAAAAGCTTCGATTTCCTGCTGGACACGATCCCCGTCAGTCACGACTTGAATCCGTACCTCGGGCTGCTCAAGCGTGACCGCACGCTGGTCCTCGTCGGCGCCTTGACCGCGCTCGAACCAGCGCCGATGGGCTACATGCTGATGGGCGGCCGCAAATCGATCGCCGGATCTGGCATCGGAGGCATGGCCGAAACACAAGAAATGATCGACTTCTGTGCCGATCATCAGATCGTGAGCGACGTGGAAATGTTGCCGATTCAAAGCGTGAACGAAGCTTACGCGAGGCTACTCAAGAATGACGTTCGTTACCGTTTCGTGATCGACATGGCATCGCTTCGGACGAGCTGAGCCCGAGAAAAACCGAACCCGCGCCGAACGCTCGTCTCGACCGACGCGCGAGGGCGCGGTACTCTCGGCTGCGATGAGGAAAGCGGTCGTCCTGAAGCACGTCGAGTTCGAAGGCCCTTCGCGCATTGCCGCCCTGCTGGCCGAGCGTGAGTGCGCGATCGATACGCGCTCGCTGTATCGCGGTGATCCGCTGCCCACCCGCCTGTCGCAAGATCAGCTGTTGATCGTGATGGGCGGCCCGATGGGCGTGGCCGATCTGGATCGACCCGAATTTCCGTTTCTGAAGCGCGAGGTCGAGCTGCTGCGGAGCTGCATCGCCATCGGCTCGCCCGTGCTCGGGGTTTGCCTGGGCGCGCAGCTCTTGGCCCACGCGACGGGCGCGCGCGTCTATCCCATGCAGCAGGGCGAACAGCGAAAGTACGAAGTCGGCTGGGGACCGACGCGCTTTCATCACGCGACGGGCGACGCCGTGCTCGCGGGGCTGCCGAGTGAAGCCACGCTCTTGCACTGGCACGGTGACACCTTCGACCTGCCGCGCGGTGCGCAGCCATTGGCCTCGACCGACGCCTGCGAGCAGCAAGCCTTTCGGCTGGGGCAGCGCTCGTTCGGCCTACAATTTCACTGCGAAACCTCGGCCGAAGACGTGGAGGCCTGGCTCGCAGCCGACGACGGCTTCATTACCGCCGCCAACGGCGAAGGCGCCGCCGAGACCATCCGCCGGGACACGGCCCGCTACAGCGCCGAGCAGCGCACGGTGGGCGACGCGCTGCTCCGCAACCTGATTAAGGTGATGCTCTCCACCTGAGCGCGCGAAAACGCGAGCTCACGCGCTCGACACTCCTCCGCCCTCCGTAGCCCTCGGCAGCGAGGGTCAGCGCGGCAGATTCCTAGCGGGCCGTGAGCAACGACAGACCCGAGAAGCTCGAATCGAGGGCGAGGAACCGCTCGATGAGCGCCTCGGCGTGCTCGTTGTCGTCCGCAACCAAAACGAAAACGGGACCCTCCCCCGGCGCGCGCACGGCCTACGCAAACGCAACCGAGCTCTGCAAAGCCCCGTGAATCGCGCTGATGTCCGACGCAAGAAGCCGCTTGGTGTAGCGGCGCAAGGCAGAGATCCGATCGCTCTTCAGTAGCAACACGCGGTCCCACTTCACGCGCTCTTCGAGCAGGCCACGCGCATCGTCCGTGTCGGGCTCGTCTGAACTTGCCACGAGCGGCGAGCCGGCCGCGGCTTGCAGCGAAGGCTGCGCGCGCTCGAGCTCTTTCGAGTAAACGCATGAAAGCGGGCGCAGCTGCGCCGCGGGCGGCAAGCCGCGTGGATAGGCCTGGCGCACCGCCTGTCGGTACTCTGCCTCGAACGCGCTGGAAAACACGGCCCCGCGTGGCACATCGCTCGCCAACTGCTGACGAAGCGCGGGCAGCAGCGCCTTGGCCACGGCATCGATGAACGAGTCTGCGTAGAGTCCCCGTGGCGCGGCGAGCTTCTTTTCGAGCTCATCCGGCGTCAGCTGACTGGCGAGCACACCTTGCGCAAACGCGGTGGCCAATACTTCGTCGAGTAGCCCGTAGCTGGCGAGCGCCTCGCGATCGGCAGAGCCCGCAAAGCGAGCAGCCAACGCCTCGCGCTGCGCTTCGGGCGCGCGTGAAAAGAAGTAGTGGAACAGCTCGTGCACGGGCACTTGCACGCGCAGCGCGGGCGCCTCGCTCGACACGACTTCGATCAAGCTGCGATCGGCGAGCTGCGTGGCATGTGTTTCCGAAGCGCGATTGGGCCGAAACAGCAGGTCGAAATGGATGACCGGTTTGCGGGCCGCGCTCCGCGCCGTAAAAGTCCGCGACGCGTCGAATCGTGAGCGCCACGTCGTCGCGCGCGTGCAGCGCTGCTTGCTCGGCGATCGCGCCCCCTAGCTCGGGCAGCGCGCGCGCCCAAATCGCCGCGAACGGACGATCGAACACGGCGAGCACCGCGCTCAACTCGTCGGCGGTTTGCTGATCGCTCAAAATGCGCAGCAGCGCGCGATACTCCGTGAGATCGGCGGCCGTGACGCTCGCCAACTGGACGCGTTGCCCGAGATCGGACCGACGACCGAAGATGGGCAACGGCGCACTCGAATTCGAGCTCGAACCGCCCACGGGACCGCGCAGTTGTTCGCGCAGCGCACGCCAACGCGCGAGCGCCGGATCGAGCGCGGAAGACATATTGAACGCCGTGGGCCTGCGTGCGCTGCTCGACGAGCCCACGATTGGCCAACTGTTCTTCAGTCACGAGCTGCGCGCTGACGCACGGCGTAGCGGCCGCGGCGGGCACGCGGCGCTTCAGCTCGGCCGCGCCGGAGCAGGCCCCGAGGAGCCCTGCCACGACCGCCCCGAGCCCCCACCACTGACTCCGACCCGACTCGTACGTCATTTGACAGTAAGCCGCGCGCTAGGCTCAGCGTTTCTCCGGCTGAGACGGCAGGCCCCAATCCGCATGCTAGCTTAAAGAAAGAGGCCGGGTGGTATTTCGAATCTCGAGCGTGCTCGTATTACTGCCGCTAGCCCTCTTGTTCGCAGGCGACGCCGCGGCCGGTAGCCCGACGCCGATCGAAATCACGATGCTCGGTCCTGACCCAGTCCGGATCCGCATTGCACTCGGTTGGACGTTCCCCTGCGACTCCGGGGACAACCACCGGCTGCTCGAAGGCAAATTCAAAGCAGGCGACGTCGTGCGCAGCCAAACCCCCGACGCTTGCGTGTGCCTCCAACAAACCTACGCGCCCTTCAGCGACATCGATTGGGGCTTCGCCAGCCGCGTCTGTCGCCCGCTCGTGTGCATCGGGGCCGGGAGAGCCAGGCGCTGCTGGCCCGCGCCCGATCCGACGATTCGCTTGTCGATTCGCTCGAGCCGTCCCTGAGCTTTACAACACGGGCCGGCGTGGCGGCGCCGACGGCAAGGGGCGCGCAGCGGCACCTCGCGTTGCCGCACGCCGAGCCGCGCGCTCGTTCCCGAGTGGCCCCCGAACATCAGCACGCTACCCGGCGCGCAAGGGCTACAAACTGGCGGCCGCTTCGCGCAAGCCGCGCGCGGCGGCCGGCCCTTCCGACAGCCGGCTGTGACCGACAATCAAACGCACGAGATCCGGGATCTCCGCCAAGCGCCGGAAATGCGCGGCCAAGGCCGCCTTGTCCTTCACCATCTCGAACTTGACCACGGGCGTCACGCGCGGCCCGGGACCAAAGCCGGTCAACTTGAGCGCGGCGCGTCCGAGCGCGCTCTTCGGCGGCTCGAGATCGAAGATGACCTCGGTCACGATGATGCTCGTGCCGTCACTCGAGTGCACGGTGAACGCGCCCTCGGCGTCGCCCGTGCCGTCCAGCAAGGGCAGCGCGGCGCTGTCGTCGAGCGCGGCCTCGGCAAATGTGCCGTCCACGGCCACCACTTCACGCGCTTTGGACATCACCGCGGGCGGCGCGTAAACGCGCAGCGCCGGATAGCGCTCTTTGTAGCGGTGCGCGTCCATGCGGTGGCGCACGTGTGGGATCAGCAAAATCGCGGGCTCACCCCAGGCCTCGAGCCGCTTCATGGACGCTTCATCCAGGGCGATGGCGCTATGAATCACTAGCCGGCCATCGCGTAAGCGCACCACGCTCATCACGCGGCGCATGGAAAAATGAGGCAATGCGCCCTCGACGCGCCACAAGTTCTCGCTCAACTCTTGGATCGGGTCGTGCGGCAAAACGGCCCAATCCGATGCCTGAACGCGAGCCGGGTTTGCCATGCTGAGCTCATAGCGTCGCGCTCCCAAAGAGCAACCCGCGAACTCGAAGCTGGGTCGGGTTGAGGCGTACTGGCGCAGCCCGAACGAGTCGAAAAGCCACGTTCGAGAGAAAATGTTTCAGGGAATTGCGCTCGCCAGCGCCGTGTTTAGTGATTGAACATGACCAGTCGCTCAATCGGTGTCGTATGGCTGATGGCGTTCGCAGCCGCAGGTTGCGCGGCCACGGTCCAGGCCGAGCCAGAGCCCGAAGCACCGCCGCTGCGCATCGAGGATCAATCCGCGAACGCGCCGCCTCCTCCGCCACCCACAGCGCCGCCGAGCGATGCCAATGCCTCGGCCCCACCACCCTCGCAACCGCCTCCTGCGCCGTCACTCGCAGCGCCCAACACGCCGCCCGGCGCGCCGCCGAGCAACGCCGCGAGCGCGCCCAGTGAACCGCCGCCCCCCCCCGGCGCGCCGGAGGCAGCGCCGAACAGCGGCGCTTGGACTCAAGAGTACCCGAGCGGCCGCTGGGTGTACGGCAATGGCTACGGCTGGATGTGGGTGCCCGCGGACACCGCGACCGCGGACAGCGACGGCGTCCCGTATGCCTACTTGTACACGCCGAGCTACGGCTGGACTTGGTACGTCTCACCGTGGGGGCCCGGCCCGTATCGCTACGGCGTCTGGGTGCGTCGTCCGTGGCACCCCGTGGGCTGGCACGGCGCGTGGGTCGCGCACCCCGGCGTGGTCGTGCGTCTCGGCGGGCCTGGGCCGCGCTACTATCACTCCCGCGATCGCCGCCGCTATCGGCGCTGATCACTGGCCGAGGGCAGCGTACAGCTCCGCCAAGCGATCGCTGAACAGGTACGCTTCGATCACGTTGCTGACCGCGCTCGAGTCGGCCGCTAGCACGAGTCGCAGGCACTCTTTGTCGTTCACGCGCGCGCGGGCGTGGCTCTGCGCGAGCAGCGTCTCGAAGCCGCGCCCATAGAAGCCCGCGCCAAACTCACGAGCGGCCTCGCGCGCGGGTTCCAGGCCCGGCGTCGGCGACGCCTCGAACACGACTTGATGCGTGATCATGTGCTTGGTCGAGCCGAGCGCGCGTTGCGCAACGATCAGCCGCCGCGTCGTCCACACCGCGACATGCCGACGTAGACGTGGAAAAGACATCACGGCGGCCTGCCCGAAGCGCGGCAAGGTCGCAAAATCCGCCGCCGCGTCCCGCCACCGCTCGTGTTCACCGGGTTCGAATTGCAGCGCTTCGAGATAGTTGGCCCGGGTTCCCGTCAAGCGATTCACCACGATCGCCAGCACGACGATTCCGAGTAACGCTGCCAAGAAATACAGAAACGCCATGGGACTCTCCGGACAGAAGCTCATCAGCCTATCCCGGCCCGCTCGCGCCGACGAGCGCGAAGCGGTGTATCCTGCTCGCAGTGACCACCGCCTACGATCAAGCAGTGGCAGCGCTGTACCAAGCGCCGCACGAATCCTTCGTGAGTAAGCGGTCCGAGCTCAGTGCCGAGCTGAAGGGCGCCGGCGACAAAGCCTCCGCCGCGCGCCTGACGAAGATCCCCCGGCCATCGATCTCGGCCTGGGCCGTCAATCAACTGTGGTGGCACGCGCGCTCGGCCTTCGACGAGCTCTTCAGCACCGCCGAGCAAGTGCGAACGGGCAAAGCGCACGCCAGCGGCGCGCACCGCCAAGCGGTCTCGAAATTGAGCGCACGCGCCAAACAGCTGCTCGCCGAACACGAACACGGCGGCAGCGAAGCGACCCTGCGCCGCATCACCCTGACGCTGTCCGCCCTCGCCGCCGCCGGCAGCTGGGATCCCGAGCAACCCGGTATGCTGAGCAAAGATCTGGATCCGCCTGGCTTCGAAGCCTTCGGCATCGCGAGCGAGAGCGCGAGCGAGAGCGCGGCCGAGCCCGCCACCAAAACCGAGCCCGCCGCCCCGTCAAAATCGACCAAACACGAAGCGCCCGTAACGCACTCGCACTCGCAGAGCACGGCCAGCAAGCAAGCCGACGCCCAGGCCAAGCAGCACGCCGAAGATGCCGCCAAGCGCGAACGCGAACGTGAACGCGCCGCAGAGGCCGCCGAAAAGAAACGCCTCGCCGAGCAGCGCATCGCGCACGCCGCAAAAAAAGAGCTCCTGGCCAGCGCCGTGCGCGCCGCCAAGAGCGCGCTCAGTGCGCTCGAGCACGAACGAGAGCGCGCCGCAAAAGCCCTAAAAGCTGCGGAACACGAGCTCGAACGCGCCCGAGCCAAGGTCGAAGCCGCCGAGCTCGCACTGAGCGAACACTCGAACCAGTAGCCAACCCGTTCGCTATGATGGGGGGGGGGCCACGCGGAAACGGGCGCGCGTGGCGGCCGAGGCGCGCGACAGGTAGCGCGCGACGTCACGTTCCGTCACCGCCGCCGCGCCGGCCCGCGCTGTAAAATTCACTCTTCCTCGCCGGCTCGCTCGTCGCGCGACCCCGAAAGCCCGTTCTGCAGCGACTCGAAGCCGTAGCGGCGGCGAATGTCGTCCATGGTGCGGTGCAAGGGCTCGGTCTTTTCGAACAAGCCGAGTTGCTGATCGAACGGGCGCAGATTCGACAGGCGCAGACCGAGCAGGCGAATGGCGGTGCGCCGCGTGCGCGCCCGCCGAAACAGCTCGCACACGACCGGGTACAGCTCGAACTCCGAGCAGCTGGGCGTGACGGTGCGACTGCGCTGCAACGTCTGGAAGTCGGCGTAGCGCAGCTTGAGCGTCACGGTGGCGGCCTTCATGCCGCGTTTGCGCGCGCGCCAGCACACGCGTTCACACAGCGAGCACAGCATGGCTTCGAGGCAGCTCGGATCGCGCACGTCGTCCCGGAAAGTGCGCTCGTTGGAGATCGTGCCGAGCGAGCTACCCGAAGGATCGAACTCTTGGAACGCGGGGCGCTCGCGGCCGAGCTCGTGCGCGCCGATGCCGCGGCATCCGCGCTGAATCGGCTCCGCCCAAGCCCCGAAGATGCGACGCAAGAGCGGCAAAGGAGCCGCCACCAAATCGCCGAGCGTGCGCAGGCCGGCCGCGAGCAGCTTCTGTTCCGCGACGGGGCCGATGCCCGGGTACCTGCGCACCGGTAGTGGACTCAAGAAACCGAGTTCGGCACCCGCCGGCACGAGCAGCACGCCGCGCGGTTTGGCCGCGCCGCTCGCCACCTTGGCGACCGAGCGGGTCGTGGCGATGCCCGCGCTCGAAGGTAAGCCGACCTGCGCTTGGATCTCGTCCGTGATCTGACGCACCACGCGCTCGATGGTGAAGTCCGGTGTGTGGTCGCCCGCGCGGAAGTACAAGCTCTCGCAGCCGCTGAAATCGAGAAACATTTCGTCGATGCTCGCGACCTGAGACAGCGGCGTGTAATTTTCGGCGATGCGCCGTGTGCGGAGGGCATAGTCGCCGTACACGCCGTGGCGCGTGGGCAGATAAATGGCGTGGGGCGCAAGCTCGTAGGCCTTCTTGATCGACATGCCCGCGCGCACGCCGAGCGCACGCACCTCGTAGCTGGCCGCGGTGACGACGCCGCGTTGACCTGGCGCCGCGCCCACGATCACCGGCTGACCGACGAGCGACGGATCGAGGACCCGTTCGACGGACACGAAGAACGTATCCAGATCGAGGCAGCAAATGCGCGGCGCGGCGAGCGTCATGGCGTGCAGGGCAGCGTACACTAGACGGATGTTCAGCTCCGCACTGGCGGCTAAGGCCCTAGAGTTATTGGCTAAACGGCAGGTGCCGTCGGCGCGCTGACTCACAGACCCGCAAGGCCGACCGAGATCAACTGCGCGCGGGTGAGCTCGCCCGTGAGCGTGAAGGGCACCGCCACATTGAGTTCGCTGCCGCCGAGAGTCGCGCTGCCGCTGAACGTGTAAGGCACGGCGGCCGGCGAGAGCGCGAAGGGCGCGAGCGCGGCCAAGTTGGTCCAGCCCACCGACACCGTGCTGCTGACGGTGCTCGTGCCTTGCGCGGCGATGCTGGCCGAAGGTTCGGCGTGCGCGGTGCCGAGCTCAGTACCCGCGCCCGCGCCCACGAAAAAGTGACCGTCCACGGCGTGGACGATCAGCGGAAAACGATTGGGGTTCGTGACGTCGAACGCGACCGCGAGCTGAACGCCGCCCGGCGAGACGGACACCACCTGGGCGCTCTTGGGTGTCACCGTTGGCGGTTGTGGTTTGGCGCAGCCGCTCGCCAGCGCGAGCGCGCTAGTGACGAGGAAGAGACGAGGTTTCACGCGAGCCGACATGGCGACCTTAGCTATGGCAGGGGTTCGGCGACCACGATAGCATCGCGGCCATCATGATGGTGCGGATCGGACGGTTGGGGGCTTCTTTGGCACTATTGCTCGCGTGCTGCGGCGGGGGAGTAATCACCTCGCGCGACGTGGACACGCCCACGGGTAGCATCCTGAGCTACGGCGCGCCGGCCGACACCAGCTACTCGTTCGAGTCCGAGCCGGAGCTGAACGTGCTGCGTTTGCACTTGTTCCGCGCCTCGCGCTGCCCGGTATTTCCGACCGACACGGTGCTGCGCCGCACCGAGACGCTGCAAGGCGACAAAGTGATCCACACCGAGGAGCACGGTAAGGTGCAAATCGCCAGGCCGCCCAGCGGTGAAGTGGCGTGCGACGTCGGCTATGGGCGTGACGTGGACGTGTCTTTGGTGGTGGGCAACGCCGTGCACCGCATCGGCACGACGGACGCGTCTGGCTACGTGGCCGTGAACTTGAGCAGCGAGCTACGCGAGAAGCTGTACGGCGCGGCCGCGCCGGAGGAGGCCACGGTGCGCGTGTTCCCGCCCCGCGCGCTGGGCTCGCTGGACATCGGGCAAGTGTCGCTCGCCTCGTTGAAAGATTTCGAAAACGGCATCAATCAGCTGCTCGCCGAGTTCGAGCCGCTGCTCGCCAAAGGCACGGCCATCACCGGTCCCGAGATAGAGCGGTCGTATCAGTTGTACGAGCAGCTCCGCCAGCTCGCCTACTACGACGCGCGGGTGAAGGGCGCCTTGGCGCGCTTCTGGGAGCTGTTCTACGGCCGCAAGCGTGAAGAGTCGGCGCAGAACTTGGAGCGCAACCTGAAGGCGCTCGAGGGCTCCAAAGCGCTGCTCAGCACCGCCAACCTGTCGGCGATCCCGCTGTTCATGCAGGCCGCCGTGAGCTCACGAGCCTACGACCCACGCGCGCTCGATTGGTCGAACGGAGAGCTCTTCCAGGCGCTCCGCCAGCACCCGCAGGCGTGCACCGGCTTCGATTGGCGCCGAGTGCAAAGTTACGGCTTTGGGCCGAGCGCGCTGCTCGCGGTCGACTACCTGCGCTTCGCCCAGGGTGACGACTTTTGGGGCTCGATGTCCGGCGTGTGCTCGTTCGTCACGCGCTGAAGCTCACGCGCTAAGGCAGGCAG
>FSWQ01000899.1_pt1 | contig 17853 bp, 18 predicted proteins | sample 1637691 | NCBI WGS metagenome assembly FSWQ01 (sample SAMEA3914814, study PRJEB12502) | metagenome | biome: forest; material: soil | place: USA | collected 2011-09-16 | depth 0.1 m | reverse complement strand
GGACATTTCTTACACATTCGTCAGTTGTCCGAGGACATCGCTTACATACTCGCGCCCTCGCGCCCTCGCGCCCTCGCGCCCTCGCGCCCTCGCGTGACGCGCTTTCTCCCGCGAGACTTTCAGCGCGCACAACCGTCGAACAGCCCACTCACTCAGGAAATCCAGAACCATGCTTCAGTCGTGCGTCAGGACAACCGCTCGGGGAGCAATGATTGGGAGCGCAAGCCCACTCAAAGCCGCACTCCGAGGCGCTCCCAATCATTGCGAGCGAGCAGACCGACGCCCGACCCCTCACCCAAACACCCCCAACGCCCCCGCGGAGGTCCCCCCGCCACAAACTGCCGCCCCAGCCGTCAGATCACCGCACCACGCCCACTCTTCGCGCGCTTCCCACGCCGTTACGTCGCGTACCACGCCACCCTTCGCAATCGTCCGCGCCGTTACGTCGCGTACCACGCCACTCTTCGCAATCGTCCCAGCCGTCAGATCACCGCACCACGCCACTCCTCGCAACCGCGCACGCCGTTACATCGCGTACCACGCCCACTCTTCGCAACCGCGCACGCCGTCGCCACGTGCCCAGCCGTCAAGCGCGCAAGCGCGCACGTCGTCGCGATTTGTCGACGACAGTGCGGAGGGCCGAAAACTGGGTGTCCGGAGCCGAACATCGAAGTCCGGGTTCGGACGTCTTCGCGTTCGCGATCCGCTCACTTCACGCTGCCGCCCGCGTCCGCCCCAACGCGCGCTGGGCGGCACAGCGCGCCCCCAAAAAAGAACGCGCTATTCTGCGTGGTCGCGCGTGCGGAGGAGGAGAGAAGAGAGGAGACACTCGCGCGCTAGCGCTTGCTCGTGCGCCGCGCCCGCACTGCCGCGGCCAGCTGTTCCAGCGCGGGGCGCGTTTCTGCGAAGCCGAGGCAGGCGTCGGTGATGCTTTGGCCGTGCACGAGCGGCTTGCCGGCGACGACGTCTTGGCGGCCTTCGACCAGGTTGCTTTCGATCATCACGCCGAAGATGGCGTGGCTGCCGGAGCTAACTTGAGCGGCCAGGGATTCGGCCACTTTGACCTGGTTTCTGTGGTCTTTTTGGCTGTTGGCGTGGCTGCAGTCGACCATCAAAGCCGGTCGCAGACCTGCTTTGCTCAGGGAAGCCGCCGCATCCGCAATCGCCTCGGCCGCGTAATTTGGTCCGTTCTTCCCACCACGCAAAATCACGTGGCAGTGCTTGTTGCCGCGCGTCGCGACAATCGCCGCTAGGCCCTGCTTGGTGACCGACAGGAAGCGATGCGGAGCGGCCGAAGAGCGCACGGCGTCGACCGCGATTTGTACGTCACCGCTCGTGCCGTTCTTGTAGCCGACGGGCATCGACAAGCCGCTGGCGAGCTCGCGATGCACTTGGCTCTCCGTGGTGCGCGCGCCGATGGCGCCCCAGGACACCAAATCAGCCACGAATTGCGGCGAAATGGGATCCAAGAACTCAGTGGCGGTGGGCATGCCGAGCTGCACCACATCCAACAGGAATTTGCGCGCGACGCGCAAGCCTTGGTTGATCGAGAACGAGCCGTCCAGCTTCGGGTCGTTGATTAGGCCCTTCCAGCCCACCGTCGTGCGCGGCTTCTCGAAGTACGTGCGCATCACGATCTTCAAATCAGCGCTCAGCGCATCTGCGACGGGCTTCAACAACTTGGCGTATTCGAGCCCCGCTTCCGGATCGTGAATCGAGCACGGGCCAACCACGACCACGATGCGGTCGTCTTCCCCGGTGACGATGCGCGCGACGTCTTGTCGAGCTTCGGCGATGAGCTGAGTGTCGGCTTCGGTGACCGGCAGCTCCTCCATCAAGATGGCGGGGGGGATCAGCGGGCGAAGGCTCTCGATGCGAACGTCGTCGGTCGTGTCAGGCATTAGTTTCTGTCGTTAAAGCGGCCAGCGCGGGCCATCTGTGGGTCGGAGCGGGTCAGTGCGGGCGGAACATGCCACTTCAGGCGCGGACCGCAAAGTACCCGACTTTGGCGAAGGCGAGCGGGCCTGGGGAGGCCTCGAAATCCACCAAAGCGCGCCCCAATAGATGCAAAGAGCGGTGCCCGGGGAAGTACACGGGCGCCGGAAACACGCGCAGCGGGCCGCGCTGCACGGTCTTCTGAACGCGCTCCAACATCAGCGAGTTGTGCACCCAGCCGATGCCGCTCTGCACGTCCGCAAGCGTTGCGCTCGGGTGCCCGCCCCAGGGCGCGGTTGCCAATGCGTACGCGGAAGCCGGCCACTGATTGATGCCGATGGTGCCGTAGCGCAGCTCGCTGATGCTGCGCTCGAGCGCAGCTGACAACGTGGCATCGGCATCCAGCGCGGGCGGCACGTACAGCATCGCATTCAGCGTGCCCCACAAGCGATCGTTCGCGAAGCGCGTGGCGCTCGCCAAGAATTCGACTGGGTCAGCGCTGCCCACGCTGACCTCGCTCAGGATGCTGCAAAATGGCTCCACCGAAAACTGCTGCGCATTCGAGCTCGCGTCCAGCTCGCTGATCATCGTCCACGGCAGCTCAGCTTCGTGAGCGTCACCGATGCGCGTCACGTGCTGCGCGCCTTTGGTCAATGCCGCGTAGCGTTGAGCCGCACCTGGGTAATACGCGCGCCGCGGCGCGACCTTCGCAAACTCCGCCTGCACCTGCTCCAACAACGCGCCTCGTTGCGCAAACCCGCGCGGCGTCACCAGCATCTTCGCCGCGTTGCAATTGAACGACGCATTTTGCACGACCATCCCGACGATGCCGCGCGCCATCGCGCTCAATTCCGCGTCGCTATACGCGCCCGGCACCACCAGCACGGGGCTGACATTGCCCAGCTCGCTCGTGACGGGCTTGGAAAACAGCGGTGTACCGCGCTGCTTGCGCGCCTCGCGCTCCGGACCCGGCTCGCCCCACACGATGCGATCATGCGTTTCCGCGGAGCCAGTGATGTGCAGCTCGCTGACCGCGGGATGCGCCACCAAATACGCGCCCACCTCCGCGCCACCATACACGATGCGCAAGAACCCACGGGAAATCAGGGGCGCGAGCGCGATCTCGAAATGCGGACCGAGGTACGCGTTCACCGGGCTCATCTTGAGCAAGCACACCGCGCCCTCGACGAACGACTTGTAGATCACGTCCAGCACGGGGATAGAGGCCACGTTGCCCGCGCCCAACACCAACGCCACGCGCCCCTCCGGATCACGCTGCTTGTAGAAGCCGGCTTGTGCGTCGCCCAGCCGCTGCGCGTCAATGCCCGGCTCGAGCCAGGTTTGCGCGGCGAACGGCGCGTACAATAACGAGTCGTAGCTCTCGTGCGGCGTGACGCGCACGGCGAGCCCGCCGCCGGGTAAGCGTTGTAAGCGCGCGGCGTCTACGCTGGGCGCTCCGTTGCGGCGCACTTGGTCCAGCGATTCAGAGAGCTGCTTGAGGTTGCGGATGATCGGCGCAATGCCGGCTAACCACTCTTCGCCCTCGAGCGGTGTATCGAGCTCAACGCCCTTGGCCGTGCACGCATCGCGCACCATGCCGGGCGCCACGCCGCGAAAACGCGCCAGGATCTCGCGCAGCCAAGCCACCTTGTCGGCGATGGGCGCGCGGGCAAATGCCGTGGCGCGCTCGCTCAGCGTGCCGAGCGCTCGGTCCAAGTCCGCAAAGAGTGTATCCGCTCCGATCCCTGCGCTGGCAGGCGCGGCCGACGCGAGAGGCACGCCCAAAACGGGCTGTTGGAGAGATGCGCCCATGATTTCAACGGTATAAGCTAGCACCGCCAGCGCGTCCGCTGTCGTGATTGCCAAGCACGGCTTGCCGGAGTGTCAGTGTAGGTGGAACTCGGCTGTATCGAAAATGGCCAAAAGCTGTGCTCGAACCGCGGGCCGCGAGGCTGTAACATCCAGCCAAACCGCACTTCCAAGATGTCGAACTCTCCAACGCTTCCACCCGTTACGGCCCTGCAGCGCAAACCGACACCCTTCCCGGGGCTGAATGTGGAGAGTGACGTGCGCTTGCAAGCGGCCCTCGCCGCGAGCGCGCGCGCCGAAGCGAGCATCAACGGCTTGTTCCGCTCGATCCAGAATTTGGGTAGCGGAGTCGGCGGAGCGAAAGAGGCGAATGAATCGCTGACGCACGAGCTCGAAGCGCTGCGAGACATGCTCAGCACCGCAAACGAACAGCAGATGGCCTTCAAGCAGAAGGTAGCGCTGTTGGAACAGGCTTTGGATCGCGCACGCAAAGACAACGAGCGGGATCGCGCGTTCCTGATCGAACAGCAGGATGCCTTCATCGTGACGCTGATGGACGACCAAGAGATCGTCTTGCGCGCACGAGACAGCGATCTGGAAACGCTGCGCGGCCGCGTAGCAGAGCTCGAACGGCGCGGACCTTCCACGCTAGCGCCATTGGCTGCGTCCGCGACACTGCCGCCCACCCGGCCTGAGCGCAGCTCGCCTTCGGCAGCCAGCTCGCCTTCGGCGTCGAGCTCGCCAGTCGCCTCGAGCCCACCCTCTGATATGGAGCGCGCAGAGCACGCTGAGCTCGAGCGCACCGCGCAAAAGCTGGCCGAGGATCGCGAACGCGCCCGTGAAACCGTGCAACGCTTGCAAACCCAGCGCGACGAAGCGCAAGGCGCCGTAGCCCGCATCAGCAAAGAACGGGATGAAGCGTTGCAACAGGTGCACCGCCTGAAAGCGGAGCTCGGCGGCCCCCGCATCTCCACGCGCCCGCCATCCGCCGAATCGCGCTTCCGCGACTCCGCGCAGTTTCGCATTCCGTCCGCGCCGGGTGATCTGTTGACGCTGGACGGCCTCGAGATGGAGGCGCGCCTCACTCGCCCTGTCACGCCCTCGCAGCCGGGCTTCGCGGCTCCCAGTCCGTCGCAGCCGGGCTTCGCGGCTCCCAGTCCATCGCAGCCGGGCATGCCCGCGTCGAGCGCTTCGCAACCCAGCTTGCCGCCGGTGAGCTCCAGCAAGCCCGCGATCAACAGCGTGCTCAGCCCGCCGCGCAGCAACCCGAACGCCGCCCCGTTGTCCACGCGCCTCTCGCCGCCGCCATCTCGGCTTTCGCCGCCGCCATCGAAGAAGTCTCCCCCGCCCGAAGAGTTACGGCGCGCGCTCACCAATCCGCCCCTTTCGTCCACTTCCAGCAGCCGCCCCGCGCTCAAGCAAAAGCCCGATCCGAGCACTCGCCCGCTCGTCGGTTACTCGATGGGCAACGAGAGCGTGGAGACCGAGCACCTCGAAGGTGTGCGGCTCTCGTCGAAACCGCCAGGTAACGACAAGCGCTGAGCGCGTAATCCTGTGCCGGCGGCGTCGCACGGCGCGGCTCCGTGCTACGAGGGGCTCCGCATGAGCGCCCCTGCTCCGCTCCCCGCCGACGCCGAAGCCCCGCCGCTGCCGAGCGCACTGCCGCGCGCCGTCCTGGTGCGCGTGGTGCTCATCGTAGCGGCCGCAGTGGCGTCGGTGGTGGTCACGAAGCTCGCCTTGTTCGCCGCAGTTGCTACTTTGCTTGGCTTCGTGTCTTTGCCGAGCGGGCCCGTTGGCGCGCTGCGCGTCTCAAAGCTCGCGCTTGCGGTCGGCGCGGTGTGCGCAACCATCGGCACGTTCCGCTTCTTGGTGCTGGAGGCAGTGCCGGGCATGGTGGACGGCGGCACGAGCGCGGCCGAGCAGCGCGTGGTCTCGCGCCTACGAGAAATCTTGTTCGCCGAAGACTCGTGGCGAAAAGACGCCTTCTACGATCCGGACGGGGATCACGTGGGCTCAGCGGGCTTGCTCGGCGAGCTCAGCGCGGAAGTCGGCGTGCGTGGCGGCAAGCGCATCGAGCCCGCGGTGCTCGAGAGCTATCCCAAACTGGTCGAGACGCGTCTCGGCCCCGCCGCAGAAATGGGCGGCTATTTGATCCTGGTTTGCCTACCCAAGAAGGGCGGCGGCTACACCGCGCGGCCGGAAGACGCCGTGGACGACGAGCGCGCGGAGCGCGAATTTTACGCCTACGCCTGGCCAGCTCAGCGCGGCCAAGGCTTGGATTTCGCTTATTTTCTCGACGAGCACGAACGCATTCTACTGGCTGACAGCCGCGAAGCCGAACCCCGCCGCTTGATCGGAGTCGACGCGCCGCCTACTTGCGACGACGTTTCGGCGCCGAGCACCCGTGACGAGTGGCGCGTCTGGCGTCATAAGAAGCCGCGCGCCAGCCTGCCCTTCGACCACCCCTGACTTGAACCGATGGATGCCGTTTACAAAAGCGATCTGAATCGCGACGTAGCTCCCGCCGCGCCGGGCGAGTTCGCGCCGCTCGAGATCGGGCCGATGCGGGTGTGGCCACCAGTGGTGCTGGCACCCATGGCGGGCGTCACCAACTACCCGTTCCGTTCACTGTGCCGCCGCTTTGGTGCTGGCCTGTACGTGAGCGAGATGATCACCGCGCGGCCGCTCGTCGAAGGCAACCAGAAAACGCTGCGCATCGCAGACTTCGGCCCTGAAGAGAACCCGCGCAGCCTGCAGCTATACGGCGTTGACCCCTACTACGTGGGGGAAGCCACGAAGCGCCTAGTCGGCGAAGGCCGCGTCGATCATATCGACATGAATTTTGGCTGTCCCGTGCGCAAGGTGACGAGCAAGGGCGGCGGCGCCGCCATTCCCGTCAAACCGCGGTTGCTGGCGGCAATCGTGCGTGCTTGCGTGCAAAACGCGGGCAGCGTGCCGGTGACGATCAAGTTCCGCATGGGCATCCACGATGAGCTGTTGACGTTCTTGGACGCGGGTCGCGTGGGCGAGAACGAGGGCTGCCGCGCGGTCGGGCTGCACGCACGCACCGCCGCACAGTTGTACGACGGCGAGGCGCGCTGGAGCGCAATCGCGGAATTGAAGCAGGCAGTGCGCACCATTCCCGTGCTCGGCAACGGCGACATTTGGGAAGCTGAAGACGCGCTGCGCATGATGCGCAGCACGGGTTGCGACGGCGTCATCGTCGGGCGCGGCTGCTTGGGGCGGCCTTGGCTATTTCGCGACTTGGTCAGCGTGTTCAACGGTCGAGAGCCGGAGAACCCGCCGCTGCTCGGCGGAATTCGCGACATCATGCTGGAGCACGCCACCTTGCTCACGAGTTGGTTCGGCGAGCGCAGCGCGATGCGCTCATTTCGACGTCACTCCACTTGGTACACCAAGGGCTTCCGCGGCTCGGCTGAGCTCCGGCAACGGCTGATGCAGATCAGTACCTTGAGTGATCTGCAGCAAGCCCTGGAGCAGATCGACGCCACGCAGCCGTTCCCGCCCACCGCAATGCGCGTGCCGCGCGGCAAAGGCTCGGGCACGCAGGCCGTGAGCTTGCCCGAAAATTATCTGCTGGATCGCGATGACGCGACGCCCCCAGGCGCCGACGCCGAGGATGAATTTTCGGGGGGTTAGCCCCACTTTTGTGAGGGCGCGTGGCGAAACGCGCCAGGCTCCCGCAACGCAGCCGAAACGAAGCGCTCGAAAATAGCGCGCGGCGCGTGACGGTCGACAGGCTCGAGTGTACCCTTCTGCCCGTCACGCGGTGAGCTTCGGACTCAAGGAGCGAAACATGCGAGTGCCTCCCCCAATCAAGGAATTCTTGGCATGGCGTTGGGCCCCGTGTGTGGCGCTGACGGCAGGCTCGCTCGCGTTCGTGAGTCTGGCCGTGCTGGTGATTCCGAGTCAGTTCGACGCGGCGCGCAGCGCGGAGGGCGTGAGCGCATTCGATCACCCGGCGAGCGGCTCGCGCGCGATCTACGGCGCGTCACTCGCGCAAGGTGCTGCGCTTGCGCAGAACGCGGTCGCAGCACGCGCACCGGAAGAGGCGCCCCAGCCCCAGCCCCGGCTGCGCGCCCAGCCGCTCATGGCAGCCGCGCCCCAAGCGCGCGGCTTTTCGCCGCCGATCGAGCGCGCCGATCCGCCGCCCCCGCCGCCCGCGGAGCTCATGTCACCGCCGCCGATGCCCCCGGCCCCGCCGGTACCGCCAGAAATCGTGCCGGCGCCGCCCGCTCCGGCGCCTGACGCGGACGCGCCTCACCGCGAGAACTGAGTCAGCGCCAACGGGCTAGTCGCCGCCGCGCCAGCGATCGGTCGCCCGGCGGTCGGCTTTAGTCGGCCGGCCCGCGCCACGCTCGCGCACCGCGACGCGCTCCTCCCTGGGCGGAGGTGGCGGCGAATGATCTTCATACAGTGTGCGCGCTTCGGGCGGACCGAGCCGCTTGTCCGCGAGCTTGAGCACCTGCCACACGATGCTGCCGCGCGGCGAGAAAGCGCGAATTTCGTCGCCCACGCGCAGCAAGTGGCTGGAGCGCGCGAGCTCACCATTGACCCGCACGTGATTCGCTTCACACGCCTGTTGAGCGAGGGTCCGTGATTTGAACAGACGCGAGGCGCACAGAAAACGATCGAGGCGTACGGAGTCAGTCACGGGAGCCCAGCTGGTGGTTTCGAAATCGAAGGCGTGTCGCCATCATGCCGCGTCTCCTTGGCCTCGAGCAATACGCCGACTGCGACGGCCACTAGCCACGCGCTGACCAGGAGCGCCGCGACCTTCTGAACAGCTGGCACGAGCAGCGGCATTGGGCCGCCGTCGTACAGGTAATAAGCGAACAGCGCCGCAGCGACCGTTGCCGAAGCCAGGGCCGATGCACCCACGGCTGCCAGCGCGCGGCGGCGCGCGCCGAACAATGCGACAACCGCGCACAGCGCGGCAGCGATACCGATGGTGCCGGCGACGAGCGCCAACGCTGCGTGAAACCGGCCAAAGCGCTCGGAGGGCAGCAGCGGCACGACGATCAAGCACAACACCGTGCCCAAACCCAGCTTGCGCACCCAGGGCGCGGCGCGCGATTCGAGCCCGAAGCGTTGCGGCACGAGCCCGAAGAAACCAGCCAGGGCACCCGCAAAAAACAACATCCCGGTCTGAGCGAGTGCAGCACCTAACGAATTCTTCACTCCTGACAGTGAAACTGGTTGTGTGAGATCACACAGGAAGTTGGCGAAGAAACTGTGGCCTGGTGCCTTTGGATCCAGCCAGGTACCCCCGGGGTAGAGCGCCATCGCGACCGCCATTAGCCCGGCGAAAGCCGACAAACACAGGAGCATGCCCAGTGCGCAGCGGCGCTCCCAAAGCTGGGCCGCGCGTGTCCGCTCGGGAACCAGTTGCTGATTGCGAGTCACACTCACACAGTAGTTTAGAGTCGCACCTGCTTTGCGTGCAAGCCGGTGACGAAACGGATCCGAAATGCGCAATGTGTCAGGCTAATAGTCCGATGTTGCGCCGCCTCTTGGCTGATCCCACGGATCCTGATTGGGACAAGAATGCCCGCAGCACGGAGGAGACACCCGAGCCGCCGAGCACGTCCGGGGTATCGCGGTCTTCGCATCCACCCATGATGCCGCGCTCGCCGCATCCACCTGGCGTGCGGCGCTCTTCGCACCCGCCACCCTTTTCGACGGACCGCATCGACACCGCCTGGGTCGATCAGATCTTCAACAACATTCGGGTAGAAGGCAATCTCGCGCACGCGCGCTTTGGCGATCACACGCTGCGCACTGCGCTGCAACCCGTGCTGAGTCTGGCCCATCACAAGCCCGTCGGCTACGAAGCGCTGCTGCGCGCTTACGATGCAGAGGACCGCTTGGTCTCGCCGCACCGCATGTTCCGCAAGGCGGGCGATGAAGCGATCGCGCTCGATCAGATATGCCGTGCCCTGCACGTGCAGAATTGCGTGCTGCAGGGCGCGGACCAGAATTGGATTTTTCTGAACGTCAGCCCGGCGTTGATCTTGGAAGGGCATTCCACGCGCACCATTTTGCCGCGCGTTTTGGAACGGTACGGCGTGCCCGCCCACCGCGTCGTGGTCGAAATCCTGGAGACCTCCGCGTACGACGAAGAAAACCTGGCCCGCTGCGTACAGTACTTTCGGGACTTGGGCTGCCTAGTCGCGATAGACGACTTCGGCGCCGGCGAGTCGAACTTCGAACGCATCTGGCGGCTCAAGCCGGACATCGTTAAGCTGGATCGGTCCATGGTGGTGGAGGCCATGCGCACGCCGCGCGTGCGCCGCATCCTGCCCGGCTTGGTCTCGCTCATCCACGAAGCGGGTTGCCTGGTGGTGATGGAGGGCTTGGAGACCGCCGAGCACGGCCTGATCGCCATGGAGAGTGATGTGGATTTCGTGCAAGGCTTCTACTTCGGCGAGCCTCGCTCCAACCTGACGCCGGAAGAAGACTACCGCGCGATCTTGAATGATCTGTTCCAGTGCTTCCAAGAGCGCGTGCGCCGGCAGTCGACGAGCGAGCGTTCGATGCTCGGGCACTATTCGAAGAAGTTCGAGGATGCTGCGACGCTGTTTCGCCTGGGCGGCGACGCGGACCAAGCATTCGCGGAGTTCCTAGCGCTGGGCGGCGTGCAGCGCTGTTACCTGCTGTCATCTGAGGGCGTGCAGGTCGGGGGCAACCGCGGCACGCGGGAGGCCGCCCGCCGCTTGGACCCGCGCTACCTGCCGTGCGCTGACGCGGAAGGCGCCAATTGGTTCCGCAGGCCGTACTTTCGCCGGGCCGTCAGCCAGCCGCTCGTCGTGCAGATTTCACGACCTTACCTCTCTATTGCCGACGCACGCGCCTGCGTCACGTTCTCGATCGCGATTCCCGAAACAGACGGCGTGCGCGTGTTGTGCGCTGATTTGGACTGGGAGTCCTTCGCGCCCTAGCTCCCGCCACGCCGCGCTGCGCTCAAACGCCCGCCAAGAACTCGAGCGCGCGCCGACTTGGCATGAAGAAGTAAGCCCCTCCGCGCACCTCCACCACGCGCGGCAAGTTGCGCACGCGACGCGCGGGGCAGCCTTGGATCGTGAAGTCGCTAGCCTTGAACGGCACCTCACGGTTCGCACCCAGCAACGGATCCGGGTCGCTGCTGAGCCCCGCAAATGCCGGATTTTGCGCCCAATTCGACTGTACGAACTCGAATTGGCGGCTGAGGTTCGCGTTGAAGCAAAGAAAGTGCAGCCCGCGTTCCTCTTTGGAGCAAACGTTGAGCAGGGCGTCCAGATCGAACTCTTCATCCACTGGCGGCCCGTAGGCTCGACCGCGGCGCATGATGCGATGGCGAGCAGTGAGCTCCAGGCGCTGTTGGCGCGTGTCCGCGTTTCTCGGATCGCCGCTCAGTTCCGGATCGTGCGGCACGGGCAGCGCCGTGTCCCGCGGGTTGGTGCGGCGAATGTGTGAACCAATCGGACAGTGAGTGCCGAAGGAGTCCTCATGCAAGCCGTATAGGAACGACTCCGAGTCGTGAGTCGTGGTCGGGCCCGGCGCGTTGGGAAAGCGCGTCAGCGGCGTGCCGTTCGGCCAACGCCCCACGAACTTCGACGCGAGCCACTCGCGGCCGGCGCGCCCCGGTGGCGCGTCCGGCACGGTTTGGCGCGCTTGCTCGATGTATTGCCAGAACGCCTGCACGTCCTGGGCGAGCTGCCGGAACACCAAATAGCTGCCGTTTTTACCGAAATCATGGCTCTCTGGGCGGCCTTCGACCGGGCTCAGCAGGTTCAAAGGGTCCGCGCTGGCCGGCACCTCAGGCGACATGGGCAGCTTGCCGTACGAGTTCTCGTAGCCGAGCAAGACTTCGCCCATGGCGATGACGTCATCCGCGCGATCGCGTGGCAGGCCATCCAGCTGCGGGTTGACGATGCCGTCGCGAAAGCCAAAGTGCTCTTTGCGACGCGTTTGATTGGACGCCAACGTATCCAGCTCTTTGACGATGCGCATGCCATGATCGCGGCACACCTGTGCGTCGATGAACTCTTGAATCTTGACCCAATCCTCCGGATCCGCGTCGCCCTCGCCTGCAAACAACGCCAGTAGCCCGTGCACGGATTGGCCCGGGTTGCCCCAAGCCCAGGACTCCGGGTCGCTCGGACCGTCATCGCCCAAACGGCGCGCGCGACTCGGCTCGTTCATGCCCTCCTGGAACGGCAGTGCAAAACCGTTGAGCGTGCTCGCGCCCAGCCCGAACATGCTCAGGCCCTCGTACGTGAAAGCAATGTTGATGCACAAGTCATCCAGGAACGGCGGCGCATGCGGCTTTGACTGACGGAACGTGCCGAATTGGAAAGCGCCGATCGTGCGCGCCACCCAGGCGCGCACGCGCTCGGCATCCACGATCTCGAACACCACATAGCGCGCTGCCGGCTTTTCACCGTAGCCGCTCAGGATTAGCCCCTGAATGTCGCGAAATTCCAGCTGTTTCTTCATGCCAGTCCGCCTCCCCCAACGCCCTTCAGGTGATGCGCCGAAACCACGCGCGCAGGTCAATCGCGCCCGGCGCGCGGTGCAGCCCGCAGCGGATCCAAGTGTTGTTGTTGAGCGCCGCGATGCTGAGCTCCGGATAGGCAGTGTAGAACACCTGCGTCGGGCGCTGATGGGCGCGGCTCCACGCCTTGAAGCGCTCTTCGTCCGTGGCACCAAAGAACACGAGCAGCGCGGTGCGCGGGTATTGGTGTGTGCACACCCAAGCCAAGTTCAGCCCCACCGGCGCGCGGTCGACGAAGTCCCCCAAATAGCTCTCCCAACTACTGTCGTAGTTGGTCAAAAACATCAGCCGCTGGTTGTCGTCGATGAGCAGCCACTTGGCGAAGTGAATCGACGGAATGCCGCCAAGCTGCCCAATGTCGTCGAAGTAACGCTTGGCCATGACGTCGATGTAGCCGTGCGCGGCGATCAGCACGGCCAAGCGATCCGCGGCCTTCAGCGGCACGACGTGCGTGAGCGCGTTTTGCAGCGCGTAGTCCTCGGTCGCCGAGATTTCGACGAATGTTCGCTTGTCCTCGGCCGTCCAGGCCTCTTGCACGGCGCGCTGCTCGAACTGAGGGTCGGCCTTTTGCCAGCGCACGATGTTCTTCAGCTGCTGCAGCGCGAGCGTCAGCAAGCCTAAGGATAGATTCTTGATCCACGCCCAATAGCCCTGGTTCAAGCTCGCGGTGCGGGCGGCTGCGCTGGGCAGTGGCGGCATCGGCGCGTCGACGTTCAAGCCGGCGAGCAGCGGGTCGCGGGCACTGAGCAACCGCACGTGCTCACGCGCCGCATGATACAGCTCGCGCGGCGAGGCCTGCTGGGCCCGGGAGAAAAAGTCCAGGAGCACGTCACGCAGCCGCTGCTCGAGTCGGATGCGGCGTAGATCACGCTGCGTGTGGCCTTGATACGCGGCCGTCGCTGGCACCAAGTTGCGTTCCAACGCGGCGGCGAGCTCGGCGCTCGAAAGCCGAGGGCCGAAACCGACGCAATACTCGAACACCGTGAGCAACTGCGCGCCGGCCTCACTGGACAACGCCTCGAGGTGAGCTTTCCGCGCGGCTTTGCCGTCCTCTAGCTCAGTGTCGAAGTTCGATTCGAGAATCAGTGTGGGGCCGTACACTGAGCCTGGCTTTTCTTCGAGCACAGACAAACGCGCGAAATGAATGGCGAGCGGCTCGTACGCGAACACGCGCGGCCGTGCGCCGGAGCCTGGCAGCGTGTCATGCGCGAGCGCCTTCAAGGCGCGGTGCAATGGCGCCAAGTGAACGGGCGCCACGACCCGAGCCACCACCGTCAGCGTTTCTTGACGCACCCCATGACCTGGTAGCAAGGCTTCGGCTTTTCGCGCAACAGCCACTCTGCGCGTTGGGCGCTATTTCGCGCCGTGACTCGGCATTCGGCCAGCCGCTCGAGGCCTATTTCTTCGCTGCCTGACGCACGCGCGTAGTTGTTTTTGCAGCCAGTTTTGCGTGTCGAAAACACTCCTGTTGATGGTCGTTGACCATGCCCACGGCTTGCATGTGCGCGTAGATGATCGTCGAGCCGACGAAGTTGAAGCCGCGCTTCTTCAAGTCTTTGCTGAACGCATCGGAGACCGCGGTGCGCGGCACGATGTCTTTGCGCGTGCGAATTTGGCCTTGAATCGGCACACCGTTCACGAACCGCCACTGGTACTCCGAAAAGCTGCCGAACTCGCGCTGCACGGCCAGGAACGCGCGTGCGTTCTTGACCGCAGATTCGAGCTTCAAACGGTTGCGCACGATGCCTGCGTCCAGCATCAAGCTGGCAAGCTTCTTGGGTGTGAAGCGTGCCACCCGTGCGACGTCGAAGTTGGCGAACGCGGCGCGGTAAGCTTCGCGCTTGCGCAAGATGGTGCTCCAGCTCAACCCTGCTTGGGCGCCTTCGAGGATCAAGAACTCGAACAGCTTCTGGTCGTCGTGCACGGGCACGCCCCATTCGGCGTCGTGGTACGCGATCATGAGCGGGTCATCGCCGCACCAAAAGCAACGCGTTTTGTTTCCGGACGGCGACGTTTTTCGGGCAGCCATGCGCGGAGTCTGCCTGAACCGTGCCGCTGGATCGAAGCGCTTTTCGCGTTCCAGTTGCGTTCACGCTGAATTTCGAAGCCCGAAAACTGCACGCAACTGACGAAGAACGCGAGCCGATTCGGAAAGGTTGCTCGAGCTACACGGATCCGCCTCATGCGGGGCACATACGTTGCAGTACTCGGGCTAACGAGCCGCACCCGGCGGCCGCTATCACTGGAAGGTCTCGAGGATCGCTATGCGCAAGACACAATTGGAGATCGCTGACCCGCAGGCCTGGCTTGCCAGCCTGTCAGTCGAGAGCGAAGGCTACAGCCGTTTAGTCGCGGATTCTCGCGGCATGGCACGCGCCGCTTATCGTTTGGCACGCGCACGCTGCCTGGTGGATTTCGACGACGTGCCGCGACTCGAAGACCTGCAGGCGGCTAGCGCCTTCTTGTGCGCGCGTCTGGGTGGACACACCGTGTTGCCGATTACCTCGCTCTTGCCAGCTCCGCTGGATGCCGCGCGTGCCTCGTCTAGCTTTCCCCCCGCGCCGGCAGTGCCATCTGTTCGCCCAGAAGCGCCGCCCCTCGCGCGCTCCTTCCCGCCGCCTGCGCCGTCTTCCCTGCGTCTGTCCAAGTCTCGCCCACACGCCACCCGCGCCAGCATCTGAGCGGCAGAGCTTGCTGCTACTTCAAAACCCTTCGCTGCGAATGCGCCCTGCTGGAACGCCTTCCCGTTCCAGAGCGACCACGACTTCGCGCACCATATCCACGCGACCACACACGTAGGCGTCCAGCGGTCCGAGCGTTTGCACGGCGCTACGAAGCTGCGCCTGCACGCGGCCTCGCTCGCCGCGCCAAGCCGCGCCTGCCAAAGTGAGCGTCGGCACGAAGCGGAAGCGCGCGTGCTTCGCTGCGAGCGCGGCGAAGTCTGCCGCGAACAACACGTCTTCCGGTACGCGGTGCCCCGCGAGCAAGAGCAAGCTCGCGTTCGGATCACGCGCCAGCTCTGCCTCGACGAGCGCCCGCAGCGGCGCAATGCCGGTGCCCACGCCAACCAACAGCGCAGCCGGGCGCGGCTCGGGTTGCCAAGTGAGCTCACCCGCGGGCCCTTCCACCTCCAGCGATTCGCCCACGAGCAGCGCGTCCATCACGTCTGCACCGGCGCCAAACGCCACTGCGAGCTCGAGCTCACCCGGCCTTTGCGGGTCGTAGGCGGAGGCGATCGAATAGGGTAGGAAAAGCTCTTGGCCTTTACCCCGTACCACCACCAAGTGCTGCCCCGCCGCCCAGCGAAACGGCGCCTGCGCCGCAAAACGCATGCGGTGCACACGACCAGACAGCGGGCTACGCGCCAACAGTCGGATCGGGGTGCAGGCCGCGGGCATTGGGCCTACATAGTGTTTTTGCCCGTGCTCACGCCATGAATTTTTTTGGCCACGCTTTGATCGCCCAACGCAACGAGGCTACTCGTGGCGCGGTTCGAGCCGAGTTCGTGCTCGGCTCGATGCTGCCTGACTTTGCTTCGATGCTACGCACGCGGCTGCCGAGCACCACGGACGCGGCAATTCAAGCCGGCTTGCGCTTTCACCACGTGACCGACGACGCCTTCCACGGCTCACGCGCGTTCCTGGAATTTTCTGGTCAGGCTTCGAGCTTCCTCAGCGGCCACGGCTTATCGCGCGGCAGCGCGCGCGCCGTCGCGCACGTCGGAGTGGAGCTACTGCTGGACGCCGCGTTGGTCGATGATCGCGCAAACGAGGCGTATTTGTCGGCGATCGAATGCGCATTGACGCTTCGAGTATCAGACCACATCCATTGGTTGGACACTGATGCCAAGATTCGCTTCACACATCTGTGCCACAGCTTGGCCAAACGCGGCGCGGTTCGCGCTGATACATCAGCGGATCTCATCGCGGAGCGTTTACGCTACATCTTGGCTGACCGCCCGCGCCTGGCATTGGACGACGAGGGCCAATCCGTTGTACGTGGCTGGGCCATGATCGCGCGACCGGCCATCTTAGCTGGCTCGCAGGAACTGCTTCGCGAAGTCGAGTCGCGTTTGGAACTCTCGAATCACTTGGAAAGGTAAACTATGCGCTTCACGCAAACTTGCGTCTTACTGGGGTTGTTGGCTGTGTCTGCGGTTGCCTCTGCTCAACAGCGATCGGAAATCAAAGAGCCGGGCAATCACCCCAACTACGCCTGGGAGCTGGAGCCACACTTGGTGGTGGAAGGCGTGTTCAATGACTACGCCCCGTGCACGAACACCGGCTTTGGCCCCGGCGTCCGCGCGACCATCCCGTTTTTGGACAACGGCCCGATCCCCAAGATCAACAACAACATGGGCATCGGGTTCGGGTTGGATTGGGCGCACTCCTCAATCGGCAACGGCAATTGCTATCGCAACAACGGCAACTTCTACGGGAACGGCTTTTCGGCCGACATCTGGACGGTGCCCGTGGTCGTGCAGTGGAACTTCTTCCTACTGCACCACCTCAGCGTATTCGGTGAGGCCGGCCTGGTAATGGAGCACCGCCGCTATGATGTCGGCGTCGCCGGGGTGACCTGCAACAACGGCTTTTGTAGCAGCTCCTACAACGACAACACGGTAGACGGCACCTTCTCCGTGGGCGGCCGATTCCTGGTTTCGGACTCCGTGGGCTTCCTGGTTCGCCTGGGCTACCCGTACTTCTCGGCGGGCGTGTCTATCTTGCTGTAGGTTGGCAGCGCTGCTCGGTTCCGATCGAGTCGGCCCAGCCATGGAACACCGCGCCCCGCCCTCCACCAACATCGCCGCGACGATCTTCCGCGATCTGCGCAGTCAGATCCTGAAGGGCGTGCTCAAACCGAGCGAGCGGCTACCGGGAGAGCGGGAGCTGGCGGCGCAGTACGGTACCAACCGCAACACGCTGCGCGAGGCCGTGCGCATGCTGGAGCAGGCCAAGCTCGTCACGGTGCGTCACGGCCAAGGCGTCACCGTGGCGGATTTTCGCAAGACCGGCACGATGGAGCTCCTGCCGCCGTTCTTGGAGAACACCGGTAACGCGGCGGAGATTCACGCGCTCTTGGAAGACATTCTGCCGGCACGCCTGTTGGTGCTGGAGTTCGCGACGCGCCTCGCCGCGAAGCGCGCCAGCACGGACGACATCGCACGCCTGCGTGACATCACGGAGCTCTTGATTGCCGCGTTCGAGCGCCGTGATCCGGTGGTGATTGCCCACGGCTTTCAGCGTTGGCTTGACGCCCTCCTGGACGCCGGACACTCGGTCGCCGTGCGTTGGATCGCCAATCCGTTCTTGGATGCGTACCGGGAGCTCTTGGATCGCTTCCCTGCGTTGTGGATGCTCGAGCCCAGTTTCCCCCAGCATTTGCGGGATTTGGTCACTACGCTAGAAGCGGCGGACGAAGAGAAATCAATCGCCGTCACGCGCGACTACTACCACCGCGTCGACACCATGCTGATGCGCGCGCTCGCCAGCTTGGTGCCCAAGGGCTAACGCTCGGTACGCGCGGCGAGCGAGCGCTCAGCGCCCTCGAGC
>FSWQ01000420.1_pt1 | contig 17878 bp, 14 predicted proteins | sample 1637691 | NCBI WGS metagenome assembly FSWQ01 (sample SAMEA3914814, study PRJEB12502) | metagenome | biome: forest; material: soil | place: USA | collected 2011-09-16 | depth 0.1 m | reverse complement strand
CGCCGCGCGCACCCTGGATGAGCTGTGTGCCAGTGTTGGCGCGCAGTTGAGGATTGGGCTGGCTGGCTCGGGGGATTTGGTGCAGCGCATCGCCCACGCACTCGAAGCGCGCGGGCCGATTTTGCTGGTGTTGGATAACTTCGAGCAGCTCGTGCCTACGGCCGCTCATGCTGTGGCCAATTGGCTGGCGTTGGCGCCGGAGGCGCGTTTCTTGGTCACTTCTCGAGAGCTGCTGCGCATCACGGGGGAGTGCGCATTCGAGTTACTGCCGCTCTCCGTGCCCGCGCCGGAAGAGCTGAGCTTCGAGCAGTTGCGCGCGTCCAGTGCGCTCGAATTATTACTGGATCGCGCGCCAGGCATCGCCCTTGGCGCAGACAATGCTCAGCTGCTGCGTGAGCTGTTGGTCTCGCTCGAAGGCATCCCGTTGGCCATCGAGCTGTGTGCAGCGCGCGTCGGCACACTCGGCTTGGAGGGCGTCTTGGCGCGCATGCATGCGCGGCTGGATTTGATGAACCGCGGTCCGCGTAACGTGGATGCGCGGCAACGTACCCTGCGCGGTGCGATCGACTGGTCCTGGCAATCTCTGGCTGAAGATGAGCGACTCGCGCTGCAAGCATGCTCGGTGTTCGCGCAGGGTTTCGAGATCGCAGCCTACGAGCACGTCAGCGCCGGGCTGGTGCACACGCCCGCGTTCGAGGTGTTGCAGGCCTTGCGGGAGAAATCGCTGCTGCGCTCGCTCCCTGAGGCGGCTCAGGCGCAGGGGCAACGCTTGGGCATGTACGAAAGCATCCGGGCTTACGTGGCAGAGAAGCTCGCGGAAAGCGCACACGCGGGCAGCCTGCGTGTGCAGCATGCAGAGTACTTCGCGGAGCGCGGGGCTCGCGAAGCGCTCGACACGCAGGGCGAGCAGGCCAGCGTTGCCATGCGCTGGCTGAGGCTCGAGACCGAAAACCTGCGAGCGGCGTACGAGTGCACGGGTTCGCTGCCCGAGCACGCCGCGTTGCGCGCTCGCCTCGTGCTGGCACTGGAGCCCACGCTGTCGCAACGCGGGCCGTTCGAGCGCTATCGCCAGATGTTGGACGAAGTCGCCGCGAGCGACGAAGCGCACACTGACGCGCTCTTGTCCGCGCGCGTGGCCCGAGCGAGAGCCAGGGTGCACCGTCAGCGCGGCTTGTTGGATGAGAGCGCGGCGGAGCTCGCGCGCGCGCTCGCGTTGTGCACGCCAGCCGTAAACGTCGAGCTCGCAGCCGAGCTACTGGTCGACTGCGGGGAAGTGGAGCAAGAGCGAGGGCGCTTCGAAGAGGCCCGTCAGTACTATGAGCAGGCGTTGGGCAGTGTGGCGGCAGGCGGCCATCCGCACGCACGCGCACGCGCCCACGCAGGCTTCGGCCTCTTGTTTCATAGCCAAGGCAAGCTGGAGCAAGCGTTCGTCGAATATCAACGAGCCATGACGGACGCGCTGCGCTCCGCCGATCTTCGCCTCGAGGCAGGGCTATGCAAGGACATTGGTAGCCTACGCTTGCAACAGGCCCGCTTGGCCGAAGCGCGTGAGTTGTACGGACGCGCGATCCTGCTCTTGGAGCAGCTGGAGGATCCCATCTTGTCCGGCGTCGTCGAGGGGAATCTCGCGATTTTGGCTCAAGAACAAGGCGAATACGAGGAAGCGCGTCAGCACTTCGCGAGCGCTACGCGTAAGCTGAGCCGCGCCGGCGCGCGCCTGCTGGAAGCGCACGTGCGCGGCTACGAGGGCGCGTTGCACCATGAGCTGGGAGAGCTCGAGCCGGCAGCGCATGCCTACGAGCGCGCCCTGCGCGTATTGCATGAGGTCGGAGACGTGCGCCTGGAGGGCTTGTTCTCCGCGGCACTGGGCGGCGTTGCCGCGGCGCGCGGCCGCATCGAGGCCGCCCATGAGTCATTTGCCGTGGCTGAGAAGCTGCTCAGTGACGTCGGTGACCCCGGGCTGGTGGAAGCCTTGCAACTGCACCGCGGCTTCTTGGCGCTGGCCGCGAGCAACCAGGCACAAAGCCGCGGGGACGCGGCGCGCAGCCACGCCGAACGCTCGCGTGCGCTCGAGCTATCGCGCCGCGCGCGCGAGCGCTTGGATAGCGGTGAGCTGGTGCATTCGGACGACGCACGGTTCGCGCTCAGGCTGCTGGAGCGCGCGTTACGCTCGGAGGCCTGGGTGTTCGACTTTGCGCGCGGCGCGCTCGTGCCGCCCGGTGAGGCAGCCATTGACCTGAGCGCGCGGCCGCAATTGCTGCGCATCGCGCGCGTGCTGGCCGAGCGGCGCGTTGCCATGCCAGGTGTCGCGTTGGCTCACGAAGAGCTCTTGGAGCATGCCTGGCCCGGCGAAAAAATGACCGCGGATGCCGCCGCCAATCGCATGAAAGTGGCGCTTTCCACGCTGCGCAAGCTGGGCCTGCGTTCGCTCATTCAACGCACGGACGCGGGCTACCTACTCGACCCATTGAGCCCCGTCTTGCTCGAACCCAGCTGAATCATTCACCTGCAGGCGCAGGCGGAGCCGAGCACGGTGCGCCATGGACTTCACGCCGGCGGTGGTCATGCGCATTTCGGTCGCAACGTCCGCCGCGCTGAGGCCACTGCCACACAATAGCTCCAACACTTGCCGTTCACGGCCGGGCAACGCCCCAACCGCGCGCCACACCTGGTCAGCCTCGTAACTCACGTCAGGGCTAGCGGGTGCGCTTGCCCCGAGCGAGATGCCTTCCAAATACACGTCGCGGCGCCGGCTCAGTTGCCGAAAGTGGCCACGCTTCAAATTGAACGCGATGCTGATCAGCCATGGTCGAAATAGCGAGCCAGGCTTGAAGCTGTGACGAGCGCGGTGCACGTGCAGGAACGTCTGCTGCACGAAGTCCGGTACTTCGTCGCGCAGCGAGCGCCACAGCACTCGTTCCAGAATCGGTCGATAACGCCGAAACAACTCCGCAAACGCGCTCATGTCGTGATCGAGGTACGCGGTCATTAGCGCCTCATCTGTTTGCGTGCGCTGAGTGGCATTCTGTTGCCTGCCGCCGCGCCGCGAATCCGCTGCCTGCTCTTGAATGACGCCGTAGTGGCCGCCCGATTGACCAATCATGATTGACAAGATGGTGAGCGCCCTGCCGTAAACCCAGTTAAACGCGGTTAAATCTCGGTAAATACGGCACTTCGAGGCAATACGCGCCAGTTCCCCAATCGTTCTCGCAAGCCGATTCGGCGGGCCGCAAACGCTACCAACCGTGGTGACCGGCGTAGTCAAGGGTGCGGCAAAGGCCGAGTCGGGGATCTCGCGTCGAGTGGGCGCGCGCTGCAACCGACCTTAGCGAGAAATACATGACGATCCGACGAACCATGAAGACTGATCTTCCGACCTTGCTGCTGTTGAGCCTCACCGTCGGCGCTGCGCTCGCCACAGGTTGTGGCAGCGATGACGACACAGGTGCTTATGGTGGCGGCGCCGCGAGCGGCTATGCCGGAAAGGTGAACGGCAGCGCTGGCAAGTCCGCCGAGGCAGGCGCCAACTCCGGAGGAAACGCCGGTGCCGTCGATTCTGCCGGGGCACCCGCGGCCGGCGAAAGCGCAGGCGGCGCCGCGGGCGGCGCTGCTCTACCGGGGTTCGCGGTCGCACAAACCAATCTCGACTCCGACGTCACCGGCATGGCCGCACAAACCGACCCGCATTTACTCAACGCTTGGGCCATCGCGATCAACCCCACTGCCGAAGTCTTTTGGATTTCCTCCAATCACGGTGGCAGCACGCCGGTGTACGGCGCGGATGGCGCAATCAAGCCGGTCGACCCGACCGTGGCGCCGGTCACGGGTACTGATCCAGGTTCACCCACTGGGCAGGTATTCAACGCGGGCACCAACTTCAAAGCCGACAAGTTCATCGTCGACACGGAAGACGGGCAAATCCTCGGCTGGGCAGCGGGCGCCGCGTTCACCCAACGCGCGAAGAGCGATACCGCGATCTACAAGGGCCTGGCCTTGGTGGGCACTGGCGCGACCCAGCAGCTCTTGGCGGCGAACTTCCATGACGGCAGCGTCGACGTCTTCGACGTCAACTACGCGGTCGTCGCCGAGCCCACCGCGTTCAAAGATCCGTCAGTGCCCGCAGGCTACGCGCCGTTCAACGTCGTGCCCATCGGCGACCAAGTGTTCGTCGCGTACGCCAAGCAAGACACGGACAAAGCGGACGACGAGCCAGGTACCGGTAACGGCTACGTGAGCGTGTTCGACGGCGCGGGCAAGCTGGTCAAGAGCTGGCTCTCGGGTGGCAAGCTCGATTCACCCTGGGCGATCTCGCCCGCTCCCGCAGGCTTCGGCGTGCCGACCACTGCACTCTTGGTCGGCAACTTCGGCAGTGGCGAAATCGGCGCGTACGACAAAGCCAGTGGAGACTTCCTCGGTTGGCTGACGGATGACGCGGGCGCCACGCTCGTGATCCCCGGCTTGTGGGATCTCAAAGTCGGTCCAACCGGCACCACGGACCTCAGCGGCTCGTTGTTCTTCACTGCCGGCCCCGGCGGCGAAGCTCACGGCCTATTCGGCAAGCTCGACAGCGCAGCCACGAAGTAACGGCAAGCCTCGCAGCGCGCACTGATGACTCGTGGTCGTCAGTGCGCGGTCGGGTCTCGCTGTCGCGCAGGCTGATTACTGCGACGTTCCTGGCGGTATCGAGGCGGCCAACGCAACTGTTTCGCAACGTGTCCGGGGCGCGGCCGGCCGTTTCGGGGCGTGCTACACTCGTCCGCGATGAGCGGCATTCGGTTACCCCTGTTGTGCGCTTTTGCGGGCGGCTGTCTTAGCAACGCGGTGCTGTTTGGTTTGTGGCGCCCATGGGAAGGCGCAGCAGCTTCGGCAGCGAAGCAACAGCGCGCGGACAACCGCATCGAGCTCGTGGCGGCGGCCAGCGCTGCACCAAGCGTGCCGCAAGCAACTGACGTCGTTGCTGACAACGCCGCGAACGCTCAGCCCGCACTTGCGCAGCCCGCGCCTGCTCTCGACAGCACCGTGGCAACGCCGCCAGCAGGCAGCGCCGTCGCGGATGTGTTGACGCGCTTGGAGGCCGCTTACCGTGAGCGTGCCGTCCCCGTTGCTGCACCGGCTCCGCCTTCAGCAGCGCAAGAACCCGCACTCGCAGCTGCGCCCGCAGACAACACCGTCGCCGTGGCGGCGCCCCCACCAAGTGTTCCCGCGCAACCGGTCGCTGCCGTTAGTCCCGTCCTTCCGCCGCCAACGGTCACGGCTTCGCTCACGACCGAAGCACCTGCAGTAGCGCCTGCCGCGGTTGCGCCGCAAGTTGCCGCAGCGCCCGCGTTCGCACCTCAGGAAGACGCGCGTCCGACCGAGATCCACTACGGTGACGTGAATCAAAACACGTACATCACCAACGTTCGCCAAGGTGACGTGTACCTGTTTCAGATGCAGCAACTGGCAATGCTCCAGTACATGCAGCTGCTTGGCGCGTCGCCCGGCGTGGCTGCTCCTGCGCGCCGCGCAGGCGGAGCCGGGACTCGGCGCGCCGCCTTTCCCAGCGGGATCACCAATCCCGACAACCCCTGGGGTTTTCGGTTCTCGCCCCCGAATCTAGTCCGCTAGCTTGCTCGAGAGTGGGCGCTCGCAGGTGTCACCGTGCACCTCGCAGCGCGCGAGCTACCGCGTTGGGCGCTAATGGCGCGCGTTCCTAGTGCTGTCGACGTAGCGCCAAATCTTGCGCGGTAAATAACCAGCTTTGACTGAGCGCGATTGCGCTCACGTCTTCAGTGAGCTCTGGCAAGCGTGCTGTTTGACGGCCCGCGATTGTGTATGCGAGAAGAGGCGCACAGTCCGCGTAGGGTGTCGCGGTCGGGGAGGGGCTTCGCAAATGTCGATGACTGTTGGCTGTTGGCTCGTGCCGGGTCTGCTGCTCGCCCTCCTCGGGAGCGCGTGCAGCGACCCTGCGTCTGCGAGCGATCAAAGTGTGGCGGGTTCCAGCGGCAGTGGCGGCGTGCCGAGCGGCAGTGCGGGTGCCGGCGGTGCCCCGAGCGGCGCGGGCGCCAGTGGCAATTCGAACGCTGGCACGGGCTCGAGCGGCGCAGCCGGCCTGAGCGGCGTGGCCGGCTCAGCTGGGCAGGCGGCATTGACGCTCCCGCTGCTCGCCACCGTGTTGGGCGGCGGCTGTGCCATCGATAGCCACGATGAGCTGCGCTGTTGGGGCAGTGGTCAAAGCACGATGGCTCCCTTTCCCACCCCGCCCAAAGGACCGTTCAAGGCTGTCGCGGGTGGTTCCGAGGTCTGCGGGCTCGGAGCCTCGGGCTCGCTCTCCTGTTTCGCGCCTCCGGACTTGCTCGTGGGAGACTTGAGCGACAACCTGAAAAACGGCACCTTCAGTCAAGTCGTGGTCGGTCTGGTGGTGTGCGCGCTCGACGCTCAAGGCCTTGCGGCATGTCAGACGTCTGCCGGGATCGTGCAGCCACCGACCGATCCGTTCAGTCGCATCGCCGTTGGTAACCGAAACGGCTGCGGGATCCGTAAATCTGATCAATCGATCGTGTGCTGGGGCTCCAACGCGCTCATCTGTTCGGATGCCATGCAACTAGACATAGGCCTGACCAAGCCACCCTCAGGCAGCTTCGTCGAGATTGCGTCCGCCGACACCAACAGCTGCGCGATTCGCAGCGACGGCACGCTCGCGTGCTGGGGTGCCGGCTCGCCAGGAAACAACGATCCGAGTGTGCTGTGTGGCAAAGCTCGCCTGAACTACGGACAATCGATGCCACCGTCAGGCACGTTCAAAAAACTTTCGCTCAGTCCGCACCACGCGTGCGCCATTCGCACGGACGGCACGCTCGCCTGCTGGGGCGCGGGCACGATTGATCAGGATTGCATGGGCGGAAATCTCGACCTCTGTGGTCAGTCGCTACCGCCGACTGGGAAATTCGAGCAAGTGTCAGTGAGTTGGTTTTTTTCGTGCGCGATGCGCGCGGATCATAGCCTTGCCTGCTGGGGTGCAAACGGCTTGGGGCAATCGACTCCGCCGCTTGATTTTCCATGAGCACGGCGGCACCACTGCGCGTGAAACCGGTGAATAGCGACGCCTAGGCCCGCGTTCCAATGGCAACGATCAGCTCGCACGGGCCGACGAAGCCGTCCGGTTTCTGCCCTAGCTGGTGCAGCGCCGAGCCGACTTCTCGCCAGGCGTCACTTCGTGCGCCTGGCTCCAACGACGAGAGCATCTGATGCAGAGCGCCGAACGACTCTTGCTCGAAGCGCAAGCATTCGTCGGCCGACGCCATGCGTAGCGGTGCGGATACCCGTTCCGCCCGCACGTCACTGAACCCGGCGCGCGTGAACGCGGCTTCGATCGTGCCCGCAGCGCCCAGACTGAAGGGACCGGGTTGACCAGGTTGCGGCGGCGCAAGCTTCGCGTGCCGCCGCACGATCGACACGGGCACGCTGAAAAACGTATTCTGCTCGGCAGTGGAGTAAACGATAGCCGCGACGCGCCCACCAGGGACGAGCACGCGGTGCATTTCACGCAGCGCTTGCTGCTGGTCTGGAAAGTAGATCAGGCCAACGCGCGAAACGACGACGCCGAAGCTCGAGTCCTCGAGCGCCAGGTGCTCACCGTCCAGCACGCGGGTGCTCACGTTCACATGCCCCGCGCGCTGTGCCTCTTTCGCCGCGAAAGCCAGAATTTCAGGCGAAATGTCGGTCGCCAACACGCTTCCACCCGGCCCAACGCGAGATGCTATCTGCAGCGTCTGGTCGCCTGCGCCTGCCGCGACATCGAGCACGCGCGAGCCGGACGCCACGCCCGCCAGGTCGAGCATGCGCTCGGTTGCGGGCCCCAGCCAGGCCCTGAGTGTCGGAGCCCAACGGTGCCAAGCCGCCGCGGCGGCATCCCACTGGTCTCGAGTCGTGTTCTTGTATTTCGTTGCGTCGAACGCGAGCGCGGTAGTCGGAGTAGTCATGCTTTGATGCTCCTGGTTGGGTGTTGCCAAGGGTCACCATGTAGCCCAACTCACTCCTCACTAGAGCTGAAGGATGCTCAACGCGAGTTGAGTACCGTTCAGGTCACGTTGGCGCTCACCAGCCCCGCACGCGGGGCTCCTCCGCAAGCCCGAATTTTCGGGCTGTTTGCTGCAAAAGAACGCGCAGCCAGGCGTGTGCAGGGTCGTTGTCGAAGCGCTCGTGCCAGTACGCCTCTTCAGGATACGTGGGGAGCTGGATGGGCGGAACGAGCACCTGTAGCGGTACCAGCTCTGCGAAGTAGCGAATCAGCATGCTGGGGCCGGTGAGTAAGAGATCGGAGCGCGCGATCACCAAGGGTGCCGCCATGAAGTAGCGCACGCGCACTGCGACGCGACGCTCGAGCCCTAGTTTCGCGAGCGCTTCATCGATCCAGGTGGGACGGCTATCGTCGCCTAAGCTGATCACGAGGTGCGGCGTCTGCGTGTATGCGGCCAAGTCGAGCTCGCCGCGAATTGACGGATGATCTTTGCGCACGGCACACGCAAAGCCTTCCGTGCAAAGATCCATGCGACGGATAGTCGTTGCATGGTCGACGATCGCACCAAGCGCTAGGTCGACATCGCCCGTCTCGAGTAGCCAAGCGTTCCCGCGGCGCGTGCTCGGCACAATCTCCAGCGAAACACCTGGCGCCTCGTGCTCGATCGCCTCGAGTAGCGAAGGTAGTAATAGAGTTGCGAGAAAGTCGGGCGCAGCAATCACGAAGCGGCGTTCAGCGGTCGCTGGTTCGAACGCTGCGCCGGCCTCGAGCAGCCGCTTTGCGTCCAGTAGCAATTTCCGTAACGGCGGCCCGAGCCCTTCCGCGCGCGGCGTGAGCACCATGGCGCGCCCGGAGCGCACCAGTAGCGGGTCGCCGAGCAAGACACGAAGCTCCGCCAATGAATGGCTCATCGCAGATGGCGTGACACGCAGCCGTCTCGCTGCCGAGCCCACGCTCCGTTCGGCCAGCAGCGCATCCAAGGCCACCAGCAAGTTCAGATTGAAGTTCTCGAGGCCGAACCGGTCCATCCGGCGCAGCATCCCACCGTTGAAGACGCTCATTCAACGCAGCGTTCGAGAAATGCGGCAGACGGGTGTTCAGGTTGATCCAATGACCATAGGCCTGCCGCCGAGCGCGGGTTAGTGGTCGGGGCGCGCTGAGCCGCCAGTGGCAGCGCCGGAAAGAGGGGTCTTGATGGGAACCGAGACAATCGAATTCAAAGCTAGGCATGGCAAAAACCAAGCGTTGGCTGTGTGCGCGGGGCTGGCATTGCTTGTCGGCATGACGGGTTGCAATCGCGTCACGCTGGTCAGCGGAGTCACGCCTTCGAGCATCGCCATCGGCGATACCAATGTTTACTTCACGAACTCCGCCACCTTACCGAACGAGCTCGATCAAGTGCCGCTTGCCGGCGGCACGTCGACCACTGTCGCAACCAGCACCACGAACATGACCTCGCTCGTCCGCTTTGGAAGCTCGATATTCTGGGCGAATATCGGCACTCAGCCGGCGGACGCAGGGGTTTGGCAGCTGTCATTGCCCAGCGGCACTCCCACGCAGATCTCGCACCGCGGGGAAGACCTAGTGTCGAATCAAGCGGTCGCTGTGTCCGCCACGGGCAGCACGGCAGCGGGCATGGTGACCCACGTGCTGTACGGGGTCCCGCTAGTCGCGAAGCTGTACGACACGCGTTTGTCGTCTACCGGCTCGAGTGAGGTTTCGCTGCTCCCCGATGAGGACCCCACGACACACCTCAACTACTATCCATTCTCGCTCGTGGTGGACGCAGCGAACGTGTACTTCACTCACGACCATAGCGAAGGTCTGTTTCGAGCGCCGCTCAGCGGCGGACCGGCAGCGTTGCTCGTGAGCGGCGTGGTGAACACCACGCTGGCGATCGACGGCTCGACGCTGTTCTTTCAACAGGGCAACGACATCAATCAAGTCGCGGTCACCGGCGGCGCGGTCAGCACTTTCGCGGCGGGCACCGGCGTGGTCACGGCGATGGTGGCGCACAGCGGCGCCGTGTACTGGACGTGCGGCACGTGCGGCACCGTCGTCAAGAAAGTGATCAGCACGAGCGCCAGCACTACGCTCGCGTCCGGCGAAAGCAACCCGCGCTCGATCGCCGTGGACGACACTCACGTGTACTTCGGCACCAGCTCTGGATTGGTGCGAGTCGACGACTAGCTGCGGAGCCCAGCTTCAACAGCTGCGCGCCGCCGCTGGCGTTCGCGCGTCCCTTGCCACCGGACTTCGTGCGCAGTACCTGATGGGGAGTGCGCACGAACACCTTCAGCGGCACCTCGACCAGCGGCCCTGGGCTGCTGATTTCATGAGCACGCCCTTCGCGCAGGACTTCCTGGCCCGGTCGCCGTATCGTGACCTTCACCCGCGCCTCCTGAGCGCACTCGAACGCTGCGCGGCGTGGCCCTTGCCCGAGCAATACGACGAGCTTGCGCGCGAGGTACCTCGCGCCGCACAGGTGAAACTACCGCGCTTCGTGTGCGAGAGCCGCGAAGCGGTGCGGGAGATCGGCGGCTACGAAAAGCACGTAGCACAGCTGCTTGCAGTCCCAACGCGGCCCGGCCACTGGCACGACTTCTTCAACATGGTGGTGTGGGCGCACTTCCCCGAGCTGCGCTGGGCGCTCAACGCAGTGCACGTCGATCCGCAGGCTGGCCCCAAAGATCCGCGCAACGGCCGCGCGCCGGCGCAGAACGTCGCCGCCACTTTCGACGAGACCGGCATGTTGGTCGTGAGTACCAGCCGCAGTGTGCTGGCGGCTTTGCGCGAGCTGCATTTCAAGCACGTGTTCTGGGAGCGGCGTGCTGAGGTCCTGGCTACCACTCGCTTTTGGATCGTTGGCCACGGCATGTTGGAGTCCCTGCTCGTGCCCCATGCAGGGCTAACCGTCAGGAGCTTGCAGTTGCTCGTTCCCGCGCTACCAACGCCAGCGGAGAACGACGCTTTTCGCTTCGAGCTCGACGCCCTCGCCGCCTCGCGCATTCACGGCTGGCGCGCCGCCCGCACCGTGCTCGATCCGGTGCCAGTTCTCGCCATCCCCGGCTACAGCGACAACGATTCGCCGGACTTTTACGACGATTTCCGCAACATCCGTTTCACGCCCTGCTCGCGACGCCCGGCGAGCTCGGACGTGAACCCGGACTGAGCGAGTGTTTCAATCGCGAACGAGCGCATAAACCGCGCCGGATTGCGCAACTAAACCAATGTAGTCGAGCCCCTGAGAACGCGCGGTGAACACTTGCTTGGCGTTCTGGACGAGTGTGGGGTCGTCGATGGTGAGCCGGGCTGACGTGAACCCGGTGCGATCTCGCTTCGAGAGCGCCACACCAACGCTGCCGTCGCCAGCGCCATTGACGCTCGCGATGTCGGCCGAGCCGTTGTGATCGAAGTCGCCCGCGAGCAGACTGCTCGGGAGGCGCCAGACTGGAAATTGTGCGCGGGGCAGCGCGCCGACTGTGAAGGTGCCGGTGCGGTTGGAATACGCGATTGGGACCACGCTCAAATTGGGCAACTTAGGAAACAGCGCCATGTCGTCTACGCCGTCGCCGTCGAAGTCGGCCGCGAGCGTTTTGGAACGATTGAGCATGCTGTTCCAGCTCGCGACGTCCCCGTTCAGCTCGTGGTACCCATATACCCAGTCGTTATCGGCGCGGGTGAGCGTGTAGATGCTGCCGTCGTCGGGCATGGTGGCGAAAGCGATCTGATCATGGCCGAGGCCATCGAAGTCTCCGCTCGCCATGTTTCCGTGCGCTGCGAACCGTTGCCAGAACGGCAATGGGTCGCCGAGGGTGACGCTCAAAGCGAAACTGTCGCGACCTCTGCTGCGCCCGAATTCGAAGCTGACGAACGTTCCGCTACCCTGCTGTATGGTCCCGGTTTGAAAGAAGTCGCTCCGCCCATCGCCGTCGAAGTCGCCGGTCAGCGCGTCGTCGTGCAACGACGGGGATGGCCAATCGACCGGAGTTATCAAGCCGTTCGCTTCGACGAAGCCGGTGCGCACGCCCGTGCCATGGCGGCCCAGCAGGTCCGGCCTTTGATCAGCGTCGAAGTCGCCGGAGAGTAAGAGGTCCGGAACGTCGAACGTGCCCGAGAGCGCAAACAGGTGCGCGTGAACCGTAGGCACAGCGTCGAGCGCTGCGCTCGAGCTCCGGAGCTCGGTGCCGGCGGTTGCTTCCGAGTCCCCGGCGTCACCGCAGCCTGCGCAACTGAAGGCGACAAGCAACGAGACTGCATGAGCGGTCGAACGACGAGGCTTGAGCTGCATAGCGCTACTCCGTGGCGAGGTATCCAGGAAGAGCGCCGGCCGCCATGGCCGAAGCTCTCACTGAGAAAACCCCGGACTGTCTCGGAATGCGCAACCCGGCGCGGGAATTTCCGGCAGTCGAGTCGCCGCCAGGCCTGCCCGCTCGTGGCGCAGCATCCCCCGAGGTCGGAACCGCAAAATGAATTGCGCAAAACGGTGCCGCGCGGGGTTTGTCCATGGACACCATTGCTGGCGACGCTTTTTCACCTTGGGCTGGCCTCGGCCCTGTTCGTTACCGGCTTTCAACCGTTGCTCGCGTTACGCCTGACGGGCCAGGAGAACCCAGTGCATACCGCGAGCATGCTGCTCTTGGTGTGGAAGCTGTACTTGCTCGATCGCGCGCTCGAGCATCCGGAGGATGCGAGCGTTCACGAGGGCAACTCGGCCGCGTTCTTGCGCCGTTTTCCGCGCAGCTCCTGGAGCTTGTTCGGGGTGCTGGCGGCCGGGCAGCTGGGCCTCGTGCTGCTCGCGCCTGAACTGCTGGGCGCGATCGCGCTGAGCATCGCCGTGTCGGCGTTTTATTTCGTGAAGGTACCGCTGCTTGGCAAGCGCGCGAAGCAGCTGCCGTACTTCAAGTGCTTCTACCTCTCCGCCTGCGCGCTGGTCGTGGTCGGCGCGTTTACGCCGGGCATGTGGCGCTGCCTGACTGCCCGCGGTCTGGCGGCGATCTCGCTTTCGTTCCTGCTCTTCTTTCTGAATTTCTCTCTGTACGACATCAAGGACATCGAGGGTGATACGCGCGCGAACATCAAGACGTTCGCCGCAGCGTTACCGCCGCAGCTGTTTCTGACACTTCACCTGTGCCTGGCGCTGGCGTTAACGGGGGTGTCCCTGGCGCTGCTGCCCGGAGGCACGGGCGAGGTGCTGGCGGCGGTGTTCGTGTTTCATGCGGCGATGATTCTTTGGCTCCGTCACCGGCCATTCTCGGCCGCGCTTTGCGGCGTCATCGACGGTGGCTATGGCTTGATTCTCGGCGCCGGAACCTGGCTGCTGCTGCGCCATTGAGGCTGCCCGCCAGCTGGCGTGAGTCTTGCTGAGGCACGGCCCAATGCCTCAGAGCCCTCAGCAAATCGGCGGAGTTACACGCTTGCTCGTACGAAGTGTGCCTCCGCTTCACGCTCTCGCCCGCAGTGTTGTCCGATTGGCACTCCGGGCGAGCTTCTGGAACGACTTGCTAGCGCTGATGCGAGTGCGAGCTTGCGCATCGGCACTGGCTGCCGTGAGTTTGTTGCTGACGCCGGCACTCGCGCAGGCCGCGTCGGCGCCGCCGTGGCCACCTCCTCACCATGACCGCGCTCGACATTCTTCGACGGCGCCCGCACACCTCAGAGCGCCGCCACGCGCCCTCGCAGTTCCCGGTCCGCCATTGCCCCCGGTAGACGACGCGCCCCCCGGCTACCACACGGAACGACGCTACATCACGGGCCTGATTGTGCCGGGCGTGGTGATCAGCTTCGTGGGTTTGCTAGCCCTTGCGTCGGGCCTGAGCGGTAGCGCGACCAGAGACGAGGACCTGCGTGTGGCGAGGGATCAAGGCGCGGAGCTGCTTGAAGTGGCGGTGCAGCGCCACGAATACGACGGACTCGTCACCACGATTGGCGTCGCCCACCTCACCGTCGGGCTGCCCCTGCTCACCTTTGGTCTGCTCTGTCCTCGTCACGTCTATGTGGCCGACCAGGTGAGCATTGCGTTCCTGCCCGTCGTTACTTCGGAACGCGCGGGGGGCGCATTCGTGATGCGGTTTTGAAGAACGCGTGACTACGGGCAGGCGACGGGGGGCAGCGGGTCCGGGGTGACGAAGGTGGGGACATTGCCGGGTAGAGCTGCCATCAATGCGCCGGTGTGTGCGGTGTGCCCGGGAGTCGTGACGGAATCGGCGGCTGTTAGAGAGCCGGGCGCTTCATTGAACTTCCAGTAGCCGACGAGCCCTGGCTCATTGCCGACGAGCGCCTTGTTGTAGGTGGCCATGATCTCGGCGTCGGTGCGGAGCACTTTCCAGATGCGTAGCTCATCGAATAGGCCATTGAAACAGCCGTAATAGGGCGGGTTGCAACCCAGATAAAACGGCGATTGGTTGGTGATGAGCTTGGCAGTGTTCTTCGTGGTGATGCGCAAGGTGCCATTCACGTAGGTGCGAAGCGTGGTGTTGAGGCCGTCCCAGGTCATTGCCACGTGCAGCCACTGACTCGCCGTCGAGTCGATGCCGAGGTACTTGCCGGTGTCGTCGTCGTAGGTGCCGTCAGTGTAGGGCCCGAGCGTCGCGTGGTTGCTGGGCATGCCTTGCACGGCGGGCGCGCCGAAGTCGAGGCCGACCTGCTGCAGCGAGGCGCCGACCGTGCCGTACACGTAGACTTCGTTCTTCTCGGCTACCCAATCCGTGGGCTTCGCGTACATCCAGAACTCGATGGTGCGATCGGCGTTGCCGATCGGCAGGTCAGTCTGCAAATCAATGGCTACGAGCGCGTGCGCGGTGTCGTCGGCCGAGCCCGTCGTGTTCGCGGCCATTGAAATAGCGTGGCCTGCGCAGCTAGTGGGCCCCGAACCCGCGCTCGCGCCTGCTGCACCCGCGCTTGCACCGGCGGCGCCGCCATTTGTGCCCGCGACACCGCTGCCTGCCGCGCCGCCGTTACCTCCAGATGCACCGCCGCTACCTGCCGCTGCACCGCCACTACCTGCAGCCGTGGTGCCCGCAGTAGCGTTTACCGCGCCGCCACCGGCAGTGACGCTGGCCGTGCCTGCTGCCGCGCCACCCGCGCCCGCACCGCCGTTGCCCGCGTGATCGCCGCTTGCGCAGGCCACCGGCACCAGCACCAACGCGCACGCAGCCAGCGCGAGACATCGCACATTACTCGTCATTGACGAGGAGTCCTATCACGCCACTCACGCCGAGGCCTCCGCGAATATGGCCGGCGTTCTCAGCGCGTGAGGAAACAACGGGTCAAAAAAACTGCTCGCCGCGCTTGGGCTACGGGCAATTGTTGATCGAGCACGCTAGGCCGCCGCAGTCGACGCCGGCTTCGATGGGACCCTGTACGCCGTCGCTGCAGCTTTCGCGTTCGAAGGCGAGAGGAGATGCACTGCGGAGGGCACCGGTGGCTTCTGCGCCGAGCTGAAGCGATGCGGCGTTTGCGCAATAGGGGACATTGAAGGTGTCCATCTTGAGTGAGTCTTGCAGGTTCGGGCGCGACAAAAGCACGCGCGTAGCGTCGTTTGGGTCGAGGGCCCAGCTGCCTGAACCTCCGCCCACCTCCTGAACGGAGATGTGACACGTGCAACCGCCCGCGGCCCCGTCATTGTCGCAGTGAACGTCATTGAAGCTGCCGAGGCCGAGGCCAATCATTTCGAGAAGGCCGGCGAGCTCTTCGCAGGTTGCCTTGCCTTGACCATCTGCCAGGCAGGCATTCCCGAAGTGTTGATCGACCGGTCCGATGAAGGCGTCGGCATAAACCAGCGCTCCGGTGGGTGCGTTCGCGTCGATCGGTTTGAACCGGAGCAAGGTGACTCGCGGAGCCGCGTGGTAGTTGATCCACACATTGCTGGTGGTCGCGCCCAAGCTGCCGTCTTTGAGCCGTTGCAGCTTGAGGCGAAAGCAGGCGTCTACGTCGCTCGGTGGCGGCTCAGTGCTAGGCTCAGCGTGCGCGCCCCAATCGCCGACCAGGGTTCCGCCACACGGGGTGAACACGCCGCGCTCGCCACCCGCGCCCGCGCCCGCATTAGCGCTTCCGGCGAGTGAACCGGCAGCGCCCGCACTCGCGGGCTCTGTTCCGCCGTTCTCAGTCGCGTACCCGGCAGCGCCTCCGGATGGCGCGGCACCGGACTGCGCCGTGCCACCGCAGCCAAAAGCGGCCAACCCGAGTACCCACAAAGCTCGCACAAAAGTTGGTTCCCTCACCGCGCTAGTGTGCACTGGATATCGGCTACTGGAAACCGTCAGGCAGTCCTACTGACAGTCACTGCTGACTTTGACGCCGCGCGCTTGCAACACTTGCAGGTTGATGGCTTGCGCGTCGCAACCCAAGGCGTTGCGATTCACGTACAAGAAATCGCCCGCGCCGAAGGCCGTGTTCATCACCAGCGGACCCAAATCGACGACGTCGTTGTCGACCAGAATCACTTCGCTGAGCCGCGTGAGTGCGCCCAGCGGTTCCGTTTGCGTGATGTGATTGCCGGCGGCGACTAGCTCGACGAGCTCGGGCATGTGCGAGACCGGAGAAATACTAGTGATTCCGGTGCTGCTGATGTCCAGGAACCTCAAATTCACGAGCGTCTTGAGGTCAGCGAAGTGCTCGATGTTCTTCCGCGGGATGCGCAGTTTTCGTAGCTGCGTCAACGCCGCCAGCGGCGCGACGTCGGCGAACACCGACGTCGCATCGAAGTCTTCGAGCTGAGTGAGCGCCGACACACCTTCAGGATGAACCAGCACACCAGAGCGAAAATCGAGGGTACGCAGCGTGGCCACGCCGCCGAGCGGCTTCAGGTCCGTCACGGTGTCAGCCTGCAGGTAGAGCGTCGCCAGCTTGGGCGCCGTGGAAAGGGGCGTGAGGTCGAGCTCCACCGGAATGCGGCTCGCAAACAGCGCTGCGAGCTGCGGTAGCTTGCCGAGTGGCTCGAGACTCGCGATCGGGTTGCGACCGATGTCGAGCTCGCGAAGCTTGTTCAAGCTCGCGAGCGGGCTCAGGTCCGTCACACTACCGAACGGCAGGTCACCGATGCTCAGCGACTGCAGAGCCGTCAGGCACTCCACGCCTCGGATCGACTTAACGCCACTCACGCTGAAAAACTCGAGCCCGACGACGTCGGCTGGGTGCAGCGCGCCGCTCGGTTTGTTCAGGTAACCCCTCAGCGCGAATTCGACATCCGGATCCTCGAACACGATCGGATCGCAGCTAGGAAGTGGTGGCTGCGCAGGGGCACCAGCAGCGCCGGCGGTCGCCGCGCCAGCAGCGCCGGCGGTCGCCGCGCCAGCAGCGCCGCCCAGTGTCGCGCCGCCTGCGCTGGTCATGCCGCCTTCAGCCATGCTGCCGCCGCTTCCAGCGCCGCTGTCGGGCGTCGGTTGGTTCTGCTCACCCGCGTCACCATCGCGCGGCGCTACGGGACAGGGCTCGGACGTCGGGCTGCCGCCACTGCCCGCATGACTGCCGCCGTTGCGCGGCTCGTCACCGAGGCGATCCTGAGCTTTGCCCCCGCAAGCAGCGACGAAAAACACAAAAAAGCCGACACCCCAACGGGAGCTCGACGACCGACACTGAGCGAGTTTCATGCTTCATCCATTACTGCTGACCTGCTCGGAAGTTGCACAGCCGAGAGTCCGAATCCCTTGATTCAGAGTCGCCGGCAGGCGCGGCACATCCGGAAGTGCATTGGTCATGTGCAGATAGATACGTTCGAGCGCGCTCCTGGTTGCGCTCCGGCGCGCATGCAGCCTCGTCGGCGGCTGTCGGGGAGCCCGACACACTGCTAGGCTCGGTCATGACTTTTGCTTCACTCGGCTTGTCCGAGCCGCTGCTGCGCGCCTTGGCGGATTTGGGGTATGAAACGCCCACGCCGGT
>FSWQ01003998.1_pt1 | contig 17892 bp, 16 predicted proteins | sample 1637691 | NCBI WGS metagenome assembly FSWQ01 (sample SAMEA3914814, study PRJEB12502) | metagenome | biome: forest; material: soil | place: USA | collected 2011-09-16 | depth 0.1 m | reverse complement strand
TACAGCTCGCGTGCCTTGCCGTCGCCCATGGCCTCGTCGCTGGCGATCGCGAAGTTCTTGAACTGGACGAACTGCTCGTGTTGCCGCTCGACCTCGAGGCCCACTACCTCGCTGTAGAAGTGGCGCGCGGCTGCGATGTCTTTCACGTACTCGAGTGCAAACGCGAACTCTGGTGGCTTCTTCACGATGAGCGCTCCTTTCGTGGTCGAGAACTGGGGAGCAACACTCGTGCCAGTAGATTTTTACAGCGCCCACTTGCCGAACTTTCCAGCGAGTTTCTAACCGCAGCTGCGGGCTCGCTTTTCAGACCGGATCCGCGCTGCCACGGACACTCAGGGCGCGCACGCATCGTGCCACTGTCGCGAGGAGAGGCCCGTATGATCGCAGGCGTGAGTGAGCGGAGTTTTCGGAGCGCGCTGCGTGCGAGCGCGTTGCTGGGCGTTGCCAGTGCCCTGTCCTGTAGCGCCGCAGCGCCGGACCCTCGCACTGAGGAACCAGTGCAAGCGGCTGCGCAGGGTTTGGGCCTAGCGCTGAGCGCGACCGCGTCATCGGCGGAAAATGCCTCACTCGGCGCGAGCAATGCCGTGGACGGCAACGCCGCGACCCGCTGGGCCTCGGCCTTCGGCGACCCGCAATGGCTACGCGTGGATCTCGGGTCGAAGCAGAGCGTCGGGCGCGTGGTGCTGCGTTGGGAAGCCGCATACAGCAAGAGCTACCAAATTCAAGCCTCGGACGACGGCAGCGCGTGGGCCACCGTGTACTCGACCACGCAAGGCAAAGGAGGCGTGGAGGACCTAACGCTCAGCGCGAACGCACGCTACCTGCGCTTGTATTCGACGCAGCGCGCGACGCCGTACGGCAATTCGCTGTGGGAGCTCGAGGCGTACGCGCCGGTGAGCGCGCCGCCGCCCGCGCCCGTGGCATTGCCCGCGCGCATCGAGGCCGAGAAGTACGTGCGCTTTTCGGATACCACGCCGACCAACCTGGGCACCGCCTCGTGCAGTAGCAGCGCCGTCGACGCGCAGACCACGAGCGATCCGAACGGCGGCGTGTGCAACATCGCTTACACCGATGCGGGTGAGTGGTTGGAGTACGACGTGAGCGTCGCTAGCGCGGGCGCGTTCGATCTCAGCGTGCGTTTGGCCTCGAACACCGCCGGCAAGAGCGTGCACCTCGAGCTCGACGGTGTGAACGTGAGCGGCGCCTTGGTCGCGCCCAGCGCCGGCTGGCAGAGCTTCGGCGACGCTACTGCGCGCGGGGTGAACATCGCCGCAGGCGCGCATCGCTTGCGTTTGGTCATGGACACCGGCTCGACCAACGTGAACTATTTGGGCGTGCAGGTCGCCGGCACGACCACGCCCCCGCCGCCCAGCAGCTGTAAGCGGGGCATGGCCTACGGCTCGAGCTCGGTCGCCGATCTGACGACGCTCTCGCACGGCATCAGCTGGTGGTACAACTGGGCAGCAACGCCCGACAGCGCCGTGCGTAACGACTACGCGCGCTTGGGCGTCGAGTACGTGCCCATGTTGTGGGACGAGCGCTACGACGTGAGCTCGTCGATTGCCAACATCCCCCAAGGCGCTCGTACGCTGCTCACGTTCAACGAGCCGAACTTCTTCTCGCAAGCCAATTTGAGCCCAGAACAGGCGGCCGCCGAGTGGCCACGCGTGCAGCAGATCGCCGCGGCGCGCGGCTTGAAGATTGCCTCGCCCGCGCTCAACTATTGCGGTGGCGGCTGCTTCGAGACCGACCCCTTCGTGTACTTCGACAAGTTCTTCGCCGCCTGCCCCAATTGCCAAGTCGACTACCTTGCCGTGCATTGGTACGCGTGCACCTTGCCGGCTTTGAAGAACTACATCAACGGCATGAAGAAGTACGGTAAGCCGATCTGGCTCACCGAGTTCGCTTGCGGCGACGGCGACACTGCGCTCGCCAATCAGAAGGCCTACATGCAAGCGGCGGTACCCTACTTGGAGAGCGAGCCGATGGTCGCTCGCTACGCTTGGTTCTCGGGGCGCAGCAGCGCGATCCCGAACGTGAACCTGCTCGCCGCTTCCGGCGCGCTCACCGAGCTCGGGCAAATCTACGTGAGCCTAGCGCAGCCTGCGAGCTGCCAACGCTGACCTCAATACTCGACGCGAGCGGACCAATCGGCGCTCGCGCCGGGTAGGCGAACCGTCACGGTGTGCCGCTGTGCGTCGTAGCGGTGCTCGAGCGGGCTGCCCGCGGCGTCCCGGACGGCGCGCGGGGCATGCGGCGCCGCGTGCACGATCAGGCTCGTTTCCTGCCACCAAGTGGGGAACGAGCCGACGGAATGCGAGCTCACGCTGAAGCTTCCCTGGTCCAGGCGGCACTCGTAGCCGATGCGCCGCGATACGCCGTTCTGGAAGGCGAAGCTCTGCCCGTCGTCCAAGTACAGAGCGCCGGAGCAGGGAGCCCCCGGCCAAGCGTCGAGCGTGAACGGCCCAGTCGGAGCTTGGTCGGCGAACTGCACCACGGGCTGTTCGGGAATGATCGCGCCCGCTCGCACGAACACGCGCACGCTGTCCGCGCTCGCCGGAACTTGGACCGCTCCGCCGCTTTGCAGCAGCTCTTCGGTCACGGTGTCGTACCAGCCGCGTGCCGGCAGTTGCACCGTGTAGCCTACGTTGCCTTCGACGAGCTTGGGCGCCACGAGTAAGTCGGAACCGAGCAAGAAGCTTTGCGCGTTGCGCTGGCTTGCGGCATCGCTCGGGTACTCGAGCCATAGCGGGCGCAGCACGGGCAGCCCCGTACGCGAGGCTTCCTCGAACACGGTGTACAGATAGGGCAGCAGCCGGTAGCGCCGCTCGATCGCGCTGCGAATGCGCGCGAGCGTTGCCGCGCCGTGCACCCAGGGTTCACGGCGGCACGCATCCTTCGCGCTGTGATTTCGGAAAAATGGCTGAAAAGCGGCCACTTCGAGCCATTCGGCGAGCAGCTCCGGATCCGGGCAGCCCACGAAGCCGCCCGCGTCGACGCCGCTGAAGGCATAGCCCGACACGCCCAGGTTTGCGAGCTGCCCGATACTCAACGCCAGGTGCTCACGGGTCGCGCTGTTGTCGCCGGTCCAGGTGGCGGCGTAGCGCTGGGTGCCCGCGTAGGCTGCGCGCGTCAGCACGAACGGGCGCACGTTCGGGCGCAGCCGACGTAGGCCTTCGAACGTGGCCCGCGCGTTCAGGCCGCCGTACGCGTTGTGAACGAACGTGTGATCGAGCGTCGTGCCATCGTCGAAGCGGTGCTGCACGAACGGCGGCAGCGTCTTGATGTCGTTGAACGCGGCCGGCTCGTTCATGTCGTTCCAAAACCCGGCCACGCCTTGTTCGACGAAGCCGGCATACAGGTCACCCCACCAACGCCGAGTGCGGCTGAGCGTGAACTCTGGAAACACACTCAGCCCAGGCCACACCTTTTCCTCCAAGAAGCCACCGTGCGGGTCGTGCAGGAAGTGATCTCCGGCCGCGCCGCTGTCGTAAGGCACGTAGCCCGAGGGCAGCGCGCTGCCCTGGTAAGATTTGGGGTGAGGGTCGGTGATCACCACCGTGTGCAGCCCGGCTTTCGCGAAATCCGCGACCATTCCCGCGAAATTGGGGAACGCTTGGCTGTCGACCGTGAACGGCGCGTTGCCTTTCTGGTAGTCGATGTCCAGCCACAGCGCGTCGCTCGGGACACGCTCGCTGCGCAGGCGCTCGCCAACACTGCGCGCTTCTTGCTCGCTCAAGTAGCTGTAGCGACTCTGGTGATAGCCGAGCGCCCAGCGTGGCGGCAGCGGGGTGCGGCCCGTGAGCGCGGTATAGGAACGCACCACGTCCTTCGGGTCTGGGCCGACGAACCAATAGAAATCGAGCGCCTTGCCCTCTTCGGCGGTGTAGCGGAGCTCGTCGCTCTTGTCGCGCGCCACGTCGAGCGTGGCACGAACGGGCGAATCCAAGAACAGGCCGTGGGCGTGACCTGCATCGAGGAAAAGCAGGAAGGGGATTGCCTTGTACAGCGGGTCTGCGTCTGGCTTCCAGCCGTAGGCATCGCTGTTCCACAGCTCGAAGGATTGCCCGCGCCGATCGAAGCCCTTCACCTTGTCACCCAAGCCGTAGACCTGCGCTCCCGGGGCGAGCGTAAAGCTCGCGCTATAGCCGCTGTCTCCCCAGGTCACCGGCGTGGCTTGTTCGTCGATTAGGTGCTGGCTCGGGTCGAGCAGCGCGGCGCTCAATGGCTGTTTCGTGATCCGTATCGAGAGGCGCGCGGTGCGCACCAGAATCGATTCCGAGCTTTCGGCTAGCGTGTACGGCGCGGAGCCTGCTTGCGCCGCGGGGTCGACGGCGAAGGAGGCCAAAGGCTTGCTCGCCCCCGCGCGTGTGATCAGCACTCGCACGACATCCGGCGCCAGCACCATCAGCCGCAGGTGCGCGCCATCGCCATCGATATCGACTGGCCCGGTGCGGATGCCGGCAGCAGCTGGCGGCGTCGGCGCGTGAGCCGGCGCCGCGCAGCCGAACGCACCGAGCAGGGCGAGACGAGCTGCGGTCTCAAGAGCGCGATGCATGGCGGGGTCGGCCTCCAGTGCGTTCGAGTAGCAGGTCCCACACGGCGCGCACTCGCGGCACTTCACGCAGCGCGCGATGCGTCACCAAAAATAACTCGTTCGTGGGCCAAGCTTCGGCGTCTGCGCGCAAGGAGGGCGCGAGCTTCAGCGGCACGAGCCCGTAGTGCTCCGCGCTCGGCTCCGGCAGCAGGGTGACTCCGGCTCCCGCAGCAACGACGGCGATTTGCACGAGCAGGCTGTCCGAGCGCACCACGGGCAGCACGCCCTTTGCGTGTCGCGCGAGCCACTGCGCAGGCCCAATCTGCGCCAGCCGCTCGCCCCAGCCGACCCAGGGCGCATCGCCCCAACTGCGCAGGGTGCCAAGCTCCCGTGCCAACGCGGCCGATGCCACCAGCACCCAGCGCACGCTCGCCAAGCGCGTCACCACCAAGTCGCCTTGAGCAGGGCGCACGGTGCGCAGGGCCAGGTCGGCCTCGCGGCGCGTGAGATCGATCACTGCCTCGCCGGGCACGATCTCGACGTGGAGCGCGGGGTGCCGTGCCAAGAGCTCGCGCAGGAGCGGCACCACGACCACGTTCGCGACGTCGGGTGGGCAAGCGATGCGCACCAAGCCGGACACTTCGCGCTCCAACCCTTCTGCGGCATTCGCGAAGCGCAGCATCACCGCTTCCATCTCCTCTGCCACTGGCAACAAATCTTCGGCCGACTTCGTTGCCGAGATGCCGTCGTGCCCGCGGTCGAACAGGGACGCAGCCAGCGCTTCCTCCAGCGCCGCGAGGCGACGCGAGACGGTGGACGAGTCGACGCCCAATGCGCGCCCCGCCTCGCTGACCGTGCGCGCTCGGCAGAGCGCGAGAAACAGGCGCACGTCGTCCCAACGCAGGGGTTCCTGGGCGCTACTGGAGCCTTGCATGGATGCAACGATACATTGATTTCTTGTCTGTAGCGATGCGCCTGTGCACGGCGCATGGTCAGCTCATGAGCTCAATCCTGACCCTGTGTGCGGCCCTTGGTTGCGGGCTAATTGCTGGAGTTTTCTGGGCTTTCTCGAACTTCGTGATGCCCGCCCTGGCGCGCTTGCCAGCGGCGCAAGGCATCGCGGCGATGCAGTCGATCAACCGGGCAGTGTTGAATCGGCGCTTCCTCGGCGTGCTGCTCGGCACGGGGCTCTGCTGCGCGGTTCTGGCCCTGGCCGCGCTCCGCGGCGGCTGGGCGGGTTGGCTGAGCCTAGCCGGCAGCTCGCTGTACTTGGTGGGTACGATCCTGGTCACGAAGCTGTGTCACGTGCCGCGTAACGACGCGCTGGCGCGCACCGACGCCAATAGCCCCGAAGCAGTGCGTTTCTGGTCGCGCTACGTGACCGAATGGTGTGCCTGGAACCACGTGCGTGGCGTAGCTTCGTTCGCTGCTGCGCTCTTTTTGTTGCTGGCCGCGTCGTTGCTCGGCGGTTGCAGCACCCCGCTTAGCCCGATTGCTCCGCCGACGGGTGGCGCCCCCGTGCAACGGCTATCGCAGCTCGGCCTATTTGCGGGCGCTCCGGCTCTGCAGAAGCCCGGCCCAGGGCTCGTGGCTTACGACGTGAACGCTTCTTTGTATGCCGATGGCGCAACGAAGCGTCGCTTCATCTACGTGCCAGACGGAACTCACGTCGAGCCCACGGCGGACCGCTGGCAGTTGCCGCTCGGCACGTACCTCGTGAAGACCTTCTCCTTCCCGCGCGACCTGCGCGATCCCTCGCGAGGCGAGCGCTTGGTCGAGACACGCTTTTTGGTGCGCACCGCAGATGGCTTCACCGCTTCGACCTACGTTTGGAACGACGCGCAGACCGACGCCATCGCCTCCGGCGGCAACGTGGACGTGCCGGTCTCGTTCATCGACCAGCGCGGCGTGCGGCGCGATCAGGTGTTTCATGTGCCCGGAACTTCGCAATGCGCTGCGTGCCATCAAGGGCGCGCGCTTGGCTGGCGCTCACGCCAGCTCGATCACACCGCCGAGTACGACGACGGCACGCACGACCAGCTGGCGCACTTTCGCGCCCTCGGCATGATCGCGAAGGCGCCCCCCGCACACCTCGTGCTGGCCGACCCGCACGGCAACGCGGCGCTCGGCTTGCGCGCTCGAAGCTACTTGGACGCCAATTGCAGCCACTGCCACGGTCAGGGCGGCGTCGCCGAGAGCACCGATTTGCTCTGGGATCTGGAGCACACCACGCCTGCCGCAATGCCGAGCTGTCGCCCCACGCGCGATGTGGATGGGCGCGACCGCGTGCTCGTTCCCGGCCACCCCGATCAAAGCGAATTCCTGGCGCGCATGCGCTCGACCAACCCGCGCGTGCACATGCCGCGCGGTCCCGCGCGTGAGCTCGACCAAGCCGGAGTCGACTTGCTGTCGGCGTGGGTGGCCTCATTTTCGGCCGTGGAATGCGAGCGCTGACGCTTCAGCGCGGGATGCCAAGCGCCGTAGCGATCAAAAACGAAATGGCTGCGATCGCCCCGGCCGCTGGGATTGTCAGCACCCAGGCCAGCACCATGCGCGACGCGACGCCCCAGCGCACCGCACTCAACTTGGTCACGCTGCCGACGCCCATGATGGCGCCCGCGATGGTGTGCGTGGTGGACACTGGAATGCCGAGCTTCGTGGCAAGGAACAACGTCAGGGCGCCGCTGGTCTCGGCTGCAAAACCGCCCACCGGCTGCAACTTGGCCACGCCCATGCCCAGCGTGCGCACGATGCGCCAACCGCCCGTCATCGTGCCGAGCGCCATGGCCGAATGGCATGCCAGCACCACCCAAAGCGGAACACTGCGCTCGTGCGCGCTTCGGCTGAGGTGCCCGGTTGCGAGCAGGGCTGCGGTGATGATGCCCATGGTCTTTTGAGCGTCGTTGCCGCCATGGCCCAAAGAGTAAAGCGCGGCCGACACGAGTTGCCCGCGCCGGAACGTGTGATCCACGAAACGCGGCGAGCATTTGCCGAAGAGCACCATCAAAAGTCGCATCACCACGCCGCCGAGCAGTAGCCCGAGCAGCGGCGAGATGACGATGAAGAGCGCGGTCTTACCCAAGAACCCGCCATCGAGAGAGCCGAAGCCGGCCTTGACCACGGCCGCACCAGCGAAGCCGCCCAAGAGTGCATGCGATGAAGACGACGGCAAGGCGAGCCTCCAGGTCAGCAGGTCCCAGACCAGCGCGCCAATCAGGCCACTTCCGACCACGGTCAAGGAGACTACGTTCGCTGCGACGCCATGCGCGATGTTGCTGGCCACCGTCGATTCGAACAGTAGGAAGGCGACGAAATTGAAGAACGCCGCCCAAGCGACGGCCACCTTGGGGCTGAGCACGCGCGTCGAAACCACGGTCGCGATCGAGTTCGCCGAGTCATGCATGCCGTTCACGAAGTCGAACAGGAGTGCGAGCCCAATCACGGCGATCAGCGCCACGAGCATCAAGCGTACTCCAACACGACGCCTTCCAGCGCGTTGGCAACGTCTTCACACAGGTCCGTCGCGCTCTCCAGCTGTTCGTGTACGTCGCGCCACTTCATGACCGTTAGCGCATCACCGCCTTTGAATAGCTCGGCGATCGCGGTGCGGTACAGCCCGTCGGCCTCGCTCTCGAGCGTGCTGATGCGGGTGCACAGAGCCAGAATCTCCTGCGCCCGTTTGCGCGCTTCTGGCAGCAGCGCGATCGCTTCGGCCATGGCCTTGGCCGTCGTTTCCAAGACCTGCGCGGCTTGGCTGGCGATGGCCGAGCCTTCGCGAATGTCGAACAGCTGGATACGCTCGGCGATCGATTCGATCACGTCCAATACGTCGTCGAGGCGCGTTGCGAGCAGGTGAATGTCCGGACGGTCGAGCGGCGTAATCCACTGACTGCGGAGCCTCGTCACGGTGGCGCGCGTTAGCTCGTCGCCCTCGTGCTCGAGCTGCGTGATGGCTCCTTTCAGCTCCTCGATGCGCTTGGGATCTTCGAACAATTCTCGGAGCAGCCCAGCGGCTCGCACCGTGAGCCGCGCGTGACTCGTGAACGCCTCGAAAAACGGGTCTTTGCCTTTACTCAGCCGAAACAATTGCGTGACCTCATCCCGGGGAGTGTAGGGCGCATGCGATGTCACTGTCGACAAATGCCCCGCGCCCGGGGCGGCAGTCGAAATCGAAGTGCGGGAGCTGACAATGGACCTACGGGCCCCTATGATCGCGCCATGAAGCTTGGGCTCGGGCTGCGTCCTTAATGGCCGAGGAATCCCGCGTGGACCGCGCGCTGTCCTTCTTGTTGCGGCCGTTCGCCAAGGTCGAGCCCTCGGAAGCGCTGACCGCGTGCGTGATGACGCTCACCGTGTTCTTGCTCCTGAGCGCGTATTACCTGCTGAAGACGGCGCGTGAACCGCTGATTTTGCTCCACGGCGGGGCCGAGGTGAAGTCGTACGCGGCGGCGGGTCAGGCCGTGCTCTTACTGGGCTTCGTGCAGGTGTATGGCTGGGTCGCCAAGAAGGTGGGCCGTATGCGCTTGCTGCTGGGCGTGTATTTGTTCTTCGCCAGCAACCTGGTGATTTTCGCCGCACTCGCTCGCTCATCCGTGCCGGTGGCGATTCCGTTTTACCTGTGGGTCGGCGTGTATAACTACACGTCGATCGCTCAGTTCTGGGGTTACGCCTCGGACGTGTACACGCCCGAGCAGGGCAAGCGCCTATTTGCCGTGATCGGTATCGGCAGCTCGGTCGGCGCCGTGGCCGGCGCGCAGCTCGCCAAATCGCTCGTGCCGCTCGGCCCGCAAGCCCTGATGCTCGGTGCCGCAATTTTGCTCGGCGTCTGCTGCGGGCTCTTGGTGTGGGTCAATGCGCGGGTCGAGGCACCCCATTCCAAAAAAGACAAAGACGTCGACACCAAGCCGCTTTCGCACGAGTCGGCGTTCGCCCTTCTGACTCACGACAAGTTCTTGTTGCTGATCGCAGCGCTCACGCTGCTCATCAATTGGTGCAACTCGAACGGCGAGTACATTTTGGATCGCACACTGCTCGCGGCCGTGCCCGCCGGCTCCACCGAGAAGGCGGCTCAAATCTTCCTCGGGAAGTTCAAGGCGGATTACTTCGAGTGGGTCAACGTCTTGGGGGTCGTGCTACAGCTGTTCGCGGTGTCGCGCATCTTGGACAAGCTGGGCGTGCGCGTGGCACTGTTCTTCCTCCCCGTCGTGGCCTTCGGGGGCTACACGGTGATGCTCGTCTCGCCGGTGCTCTCGTTGATTCGCTTGGCCAAGGTCGCCGAAAACAGCCTCGATTACTCGGTGCAGAACACCGCTCGCCAGGCGCTGTATTTGGTCGCTACCCGCGTCGAGAAGTACGTGGGCAAAACCGCCGTCGACTCGTTTTTCGTGCGCCTGGGCGATGTATTTTCGGCCGCGGTGGTGTGGCTCGGCGCGAAGCTCGCGCTGTCTACCCCAGTCTTCGCGGCCATCAATCTGACGCTGATCTTGGTCTGGCTGTTTCTAGTGGTATTGGTCGGGCGTGAGCACCGCCGCCGGAGCGACGAAATGGACAATCTGCCGTCTATCGATCACCCCGAGCTGAGCCCAGCGGCCACATGAAGCGGGCTGTCCTCGCTGCGGCGCTGTGCGCCTCGTTCGCGCTGTGCGTGAACGCCAGCGCAGCAGAGCCCAAGCGTAAGCTTCCGGACTACGGCAACCGAGGCAAGGATCCGACGACGTTCGGGGACGTCGCCATCTGGGTGCCGCGCGTCGTGCTCTCACCCGTGTACCTCGTCACCGAGTACGGGATTCGCTGGCCGCTCGGGCACCTGATCGCCGCAGCCGAACGGGCCAACGTGCCGGACCTGCTGTACAACTTCTTCTTCTTTGGCCCCAACCACTCGGCTGGCTTCGCGCCGATTGCGTTCGTCGACTTCGGCTTTCGGCCCAGCGTCGGCCTATACACGTTCTGGGACGACGCGGGCTTCAAAGGTCACGACCTGAGCTTCCACGGCACGACGGGCGGCTCGGGCTGGTTCGCGGGCGTGCTCAGCGAGCGCGTCCGCTTTCACCAGGGCGACAGCGTGGCCCTGACTCTGACCGGCATTACTCGGCCAGATCGCGCGTTTTTCGGAATCGGCCCCGACACGTTGGAGTCGAACATCAGCCGTTACGGCGAGAAAGAGCTGCAGGCCAGCGCCGACGCGGACTTCAAGTTATGGCGCGCGAGCAGCGTGCACACCGGCATCGGCATTCGTAGTCTCGATTTTCGTCATGGTTACTACGGCGATGACCCGAGCATCGAGACCGAGGTCACGCGCAACGTTTACCCGCTGCCCGATGGTTTCCAGGGGTACACCGCGCAGACCAGCAACGTGCAGCTCGCGTTGGACAACCGCTTACCGAGCCCGGCCAATGGTTCCGGCGTGCGCCTCGAGGCAGAGGTCGAAGAGGGCACGGACGTGCGCCACCACCCAGGCGCGGCCTGGCTCAAATATTCCGGCACGGTCGGCGGCTTCCTCGATCTGAACGGGCGTAACCGCGTGCTCAGCTTATCCATGGCCACGCTATTCGTTGACTCGCTCGACAAGCGGCCGGTCCCGTTCACCGAGCTCGTGCAGCTCGGCGGCGCCGGGCCGATGCGCGGCTTCTACCCGGGCCGTTTGCGCGACAAGAGCGCTGCCGTGCTGACGGCCAAGTATCGCTGGCCGATCTGGGTTTGGCTCGATGGCTCTCTGCAGGCCGCGGTCGGCAACGTGTACGGTGACCACTTGGAGCAGCTCTCGCTGTCCCGCTCGCGGCTCTCGACGGCGATCGGGATCGAGAGCATCGGCTCGCGCGACAGCTCCTTCGAGCTGTTATTTGGGTTTGGCACGGAGACATTCGATCATGGCGGGCAGGTCGATTCGCTGCGCGTGCTGTTGGGGACGAACCGTGGCTTCTGACTCGCACGTGAAGCGCGCTCGTTCCGCGCGCGCGCTGCTCGCGGTGCTCGTCGCCTGCGCATGCTCAGCGGCGCCGCGCCCGTTTCCGCTACGCGACCCGCTGCGCGTCGACACCGATCTCCGTTCGGTCAGCGTGAAGTGCCACGAAGAGGGCACGGACGAAGATCCGCACCATCAGTCGTGCGCGCCCGAAAATTACGTCTCGCCGCTCGCTTGGGACGGCATGGACAATTCCATCTTCCGCCCGTTGGTCGAAGTGTTTGCGGTCGACCCCGGCGGCGAAGCGGTGAACGCCAATAGCTTCGACGAAGTGGCAGATTCGGCGTGGTTCACCAATCGCATCGGCGCGCGCGAGCTGAGCTTGGACGAGATCAAGGCCGGCGCCTGCACGCCCGAAGAGCTGCTCGACGGCGAAAAAGAAGCCGACGGCGCGTGGCTGATCGACAAGGGCAAAGTCAACGGAGCGTCGCTCGGCTTCCGCGTCAATATCCCGGGCAAGGGCAAGTTCCTGTTCAAGACCGACCCCAAAGGGCAACCCGAGCGCGCGACTGCTGCGAGCGTGATCGGGGCCGCGGCCTACGACGCCGCGGGCTTTTTCTCGTCCTGTGAGCAGGTCGTGTATTTCAAGCCGTCGGTGCTCAAGCTGAAGCCGGGCTTGCGCTTCAAGAACAACAGCGGCATCGAGCGAGCTTTCGATCAGAAAATGCTCCAAGCCACCCTGGCCGAGGCCTCGAAGCGGGGTGAGCTCGTGCGCATGCAAGCCTCGGCTTGGTTGCCCGGGCAGCTAATCGGCCCGTTCCGTTACGAAGGCACGCGCAGCGACGACCCGAACGACGCCATCCCGCACGAAGATCGGCGGGAGCTGCGCGGCGGCCGCCTGCTCGCCGCGTGGATTCATCATTTCGATGCGCGCGAGCAGAACTCGATGGATTCCTGGATCGCGGACGCTGGCAAAAAAGGCCCGCCCGATTCCTCACCCGGCTACGTTCGTCACTACTACCTCGACACCAGCGACAGCTTGGGCTCCGAATGGGACTGGGACGGCATCTCGCGCCGGCTCGGTCACTCCTACTTGCTGGATTGGGGAGACATCGGCCGCGACTTCGTGACGCTCGGCATCGCGACGCGCCCCTGGGAGCGCGTGCAGCGCACTCCGGGCCGTGAAAAGTTCGGCTACTTCGACGTTGCCACGTTCGAGCCGGAAAAGTGGCTCAACGAGTACCCGAACCCGGCGTTCAGCCGCATGACCGAGCGTGACGGCGCCTGGATGGCGCGCATCTTGGCGCGCTTCACGCCCGACCGCGTGGCAGCGTTGGTCGAGATGGGCCGCTTCTCCGAGCCCGGTGACACGGCTTACATCACGCAGGTGCTCGACGCCCGCCTGGCAAAGATCATGGCGCGCTACCTAACTCGGCTTTCGCCGCTGGCCGACGTGCACGTGGCCGACGGCAATCGGTTGTGCGCGACTGACTTGGCGCGCTGGCGAGGCGTGCGCCCAGCCGAGCAATTCCGGTATAGCGCGACGCTCGGCGGCGCCGCGTTGCCCGTGAGCGCGGCCAGCGCCGACTCGCTGTGCGTGAGCCTACCGCAGCACGAATTCGCCGCTGACGTGAAGGACGACGATCCACGACGGTACACGGTGGTGCGCATCCACGACGGCGTTGCGCCGGGGCCGCTCGTCGCGCACTTGTACGACTTGGGGGCACAGCGGGGTTATCGCCTGGTCGGCGTGCAGCGCCCCGAAGGAGACGAGTAAGCCGCGATGCGTCGCGCCGCCGTGCGCTCGGCATGCGCCGTCATCGGGCTTGCTATCGCGTGTTGGGGCGGCTCCGCTCGGGCTGCAGAGCCCCTGAGCTGGAACCCGGCGTGGCCCAAATTTCGCCCGGTCGAATACGCGGTGACGGGCGTCGCGGGCTTGGCCTCGTTGGGCATCTACTTCGGTGTGCGCAACGCGAGCGAACCGCGCTGGACGGGCGGTATCTTGTTCGATGACGCCGTGCGTTCGGGGATTCGGCTGCACACGCGGCGCACGTTGGGCACGGCTCGCTTCACGAGCGACGTTGCTGCGTTGGCGACCGCCACTTGGGTCGTCGGGCTCGACTCGCTGGCGGTACCCGTGGTGCGCGGCAAGCCGGACATCGGCGCGCAACTCACGCTGATGGACAGCGAGGCATTCGCGCTGGCCACGCTGCTCAGCAATTCGATGTTCAAGCTGATCGCTCGGGCGCGCCCGTCCTACGTCGATTGCGAGAACGATCCCTATTTCGATTCGCTGTGCCACAAGAACGACACGTCCTCCTTCCCCAGCGGGCATGCGACATTCGTGTTCACCGCGGCGGGCCTATCCTGCGCGCATCATTTGCACTTGGCCTTGTACGGCAATCGCACGGCTGACGTGTTGGCCTGTGGCGGGACCATCGGCTTCGCGACGCTGACGGCCAGCTTGCGTGTATTCGGTGATCGCCACTACGTGACGGACATCCTAGCGGGCGCATTGATCGGCTTCGGCGTCGGCTATGGCGTGCCCACGCTCTTGCATTATGGCCATGCCAGCCGCGAGCCTGGTGCCGCAGAGGCGCCGCAAACGCTCGTCTCCAGCGCGCCCGGGGTCCCGGTCGGGCCCACGTTTTCGGGTACATTTTAGGATCGTCGCGGGGCGAGCGTCACTCGCACTCGCCCGTCAGCGCGCCCGCTTCCAGCACGCAGCTCCCGCTCTGGCAGTCGTCGTCGTGATTGCAGAGATCGCTCGCTTCGCCGGGGGAGCAGGCGCGGCTGGCGTTGTCTCCCGCAACGCAGTTGCCGACCAAGCAATCGTCGTCGTTCCGGCAGCGCGCGCCGCGCTCGGCGCTTTCACACTCTCCGCTGGCAGCGCTCGGCTCTGCGACGCAGCGGCCGGCGCCGCAGTCGGCATCGGTGGCGCACGGCTCGATCTCGATCGAGCACACAAACACGCTTTCTGCATCGACCGCGCAAGCCGCGTCGCAGTCGAGGCCGCTCATGCAGCGGTCATTCATGCCCGGAATGCAGCGGATGGGCGTGGGGCAGGTACACAGCGGCTCGGCGCACGCTGCTGCCGGGCAGCCCCCGCTGGTGAATCGAAATCCAAAGCGGCTGCAGGAGTCATCGACCGTGGGCGGCAATGCCGCATCTTCATCCTGCGGCCGCGCTGCGCTCGAACAGCTCATGGCCGAGCAAGCCCCGTAGAGAGCGAATAGCGTCAGCGCTGGGCGTGCGTAACGCCGCCCAGCGAGGCTCCAGGTGGCGAGTGAGGGCATCGATTATCCCAGGCGGCGCTCAGCGACGATTTGGAACAAGCGATCACGCCGCGCCTCGCTCCAGGTATAGAGCGCGATGCGATCGAGGCGCGCTCGTACGCTTTCGAGCGAGAGCTGCGCGGCCCAGGCCAGGCCAGCTTCGCGGTCCTTGTCGCCGGCGCGGTGGCGTGGGCGCGCGATCGACACATGGGGTTTCGGCGGCCTCACATCGCGGCGGCCGCTGGCGGCTTCGGTGAGCGCATCGCGCAGCGCAGCAATGCGCGCCGTGGTCTCGGCTCGGCCTTCGCCCAGCAGGGCCGAGAGCGCGGTGTAGGCCTGGCGCGAGCCGCCCATCGGCACGACCTCGGCCAGGGAAATCGCGATCGATTCGAGCGGAGTGGCCGCCAAGCAAGCATCCAGAGCGGCGAGCGCGCGCTCGCCGCCAGCGTCCCCGACGCCGCCCAAGAAGGCCAAGGTGCAATGTACGTCCTCTGGGTGGAAGCGACGCACGTTGCTGGGCGGCATCGGCAAATCGAGCACGAAGGCGCCGTCGATCGGGAAGGCAAGGAACCAATTGGGCCGCGGCATGAAATGAGAGCGCTAACGTACACCCATCGCCGCGTAGCGGGAGCCTTCCTGCGCGCGCAGGTCGTCTGCCGGCTCGCGCTTTCTCAGCGCTGAGCGACGCGCCCGAGCACTGCTGCGACTTCGTCGCTCGCGCGGCGCATCAGGTCGATCGTCAGCACCAAGCCGTAGGTCTGACGCGCGCTCAGGTAGTCGAACGACACGCCGAACTGACCGTTCAGATGCCAGCTGACCATGCCCGGGACCTCGAACTCCAGATACCGCCCCTCGAGCGTGATCGCCACGCTCACGCGCGTGCCGAGCTCGGGCAGCTCAGCCCCGGTCAGAAGCAGATCGGACATGCCGAGCTCGAGCAGCGTGGCTTGGATCTCACGCGCGCGTTCTGCGAGCACCAGGCGCACTCGCGTGCCGGGGATGGCAGTGACGCGATCTGCTCGCTTGAAGGTGCCGCTGACATGACGACGAGCCATGTCGTCATTTGTAATCGAAGACCGTCGCTCTCAGGCCTCGAAACAGAGTCAAATCGGATCTTTCTCGACGGTGCGCGCATGACGACGCAAAGACGAGGGGGCGTTGCCACGGTCCAGAAACACGATGGACGCCAGCGTGCCTCGAGCGAGCCTCAGTGAGGCGGCCGGACGGAAGGCTGATGCGTCTCCGAGCGTGGGGGAACACTGATCGAGGTCCAAGGTGGGTCGCTGCGCTGCTCGTTCGCCGGCTTCTCCAGCGGGATCACGAGCACGGGACAGCCCGCGTAGCGCATCGTGTTCTCCGCAACGGAGCCGAGCAGCAAGCGCGCCGAGCCGTGGTGGCCATACGCGCCCACCACGATCAAATCCGCGGCCACTTCGACCGCGACTTCACTGATGCCGAGCGCGGGTACGCCGATGCGCACGTGCGAGACGACGCGCGCTGGGCTGCGCGCCGAGGCGCCGGCACGCGCCATGAAGCGGTCCCACTCGGCTTGCACGTGAGCGCGCAGGCTTTCGAATACGCCGTCTCGAACACCGGCCTCGGTCGTTAGCCAATAGCCAGTGAGGCCGTGGTGCTGCACGAGGCTCGGGCCGGGCACGACGCACAACACGTGCACTTCCGAGCGCTCGTGCCGCGCTGCTAGCTCGAACGCTTGCTGCAGTGCGCGGTCCGCCAGCTCCGAGAAATCCATACCTACCAGTACGACGTGCGGTTTGAACGACATTTTCTGAAATTTCTCCGACGAATCCAGACGTGAACGTGCTTTGGCGCCGATTCGTGAGGCGATGGCGAGCGCTATTTGTTCTGTGCTTTGATCGCCGTCAGGATCTCTGCCAGCAAGAGCTCTTGCTTGGACGGCTCGGGGGGCGGCGCTGCGGCTTCAGCGGCCTTGTCGGCGTGCTTCAGCCTGGAGATGACTTGCACCATCGCGAAAATGGCCATCGCGACCAGGAAGAAGTCGAACACGCTCTGCAAGAACATGCCGTACTTCAGGACCACTGCTGGCACTTCGCCCTGCGCTGGGCGAAGCACCCAAGCCAAGTCCTTGAAGTCGGCTCCGCTCGTGAGCAGGCCGAGCGGCGGCATCACCACGTCCGACACGAAGGAGCTGACGATTTTGCCGAACGCGGCACCGATGATCACGCCGACTGCCAGGTCGACCACGTTGCCTTTGATGGCGAACTCTTTGAAATCTTTAATCACGCTCATGGGAAGACCCTCGAATGGTTTTGGCTTTGGAAGAGGCACGCCCGGTCGACGCGCGGGGCGAGGATAACATCGTGCAAGCCGTGCTGCTGGGCTCGCCCGATCGCGTCGAGAGCGCCGACAATCGGCCTTCCAATCTCACTTTTGCAATAGCTTGAACTCGATACGACGGTTCTTCTGCCGTCCGGCGGCCAACTTGTTGTCGGCGATGGGCTCGTCCGGCCCAGCGCCGCGCGTCTCGATGCGCGAGGCGTCGGTGCCGCGCTCCACCAGGTACGCCTTCACGGCCTCCGCGCGTTGCTGCGAGAGCTCGACGTTCTTCGCGCGGTCACCGAGGTTGTCGGTGTGCCCAGTGATCGCGATGCGCAACGCCGGGTAGTCTTTGAGCACCCCGGCCGCCTCGTCGAGCGTGGGCCGCGAGGTTGGGCGAATCGTGGCGCGCCCCAGGTCGAACTCGATGCCAGCGACCACGCCCGAGTACTTCTGCACCTTCTCGGGCAAGGTATCGGGGCAGCCGTCGCTGTCCTCGAAGCCGTTCATCGTCTCTGGCTTGTCGGGGCATTGGTCGTTCGCGCCACTGATGCCGTCGTGATCGGGGTCGGGGTCGGGGCAGCCGTCTTGCGGCAAGCCGGGAATGTCCGGGCATTTATCGGCCGGAATGGGCACGCAATCGTGATCGAGGTCGCGGTCGGGGCAGCCGGTAGGCGCGAGACCGGCTTCGTTCGGGCAGGCATCCCGCAAGTCGGTCACGCCGTCGCCGTCGCTGTCCGTCGGCAAAGGGCAACCGTCGGGGGCGACGCCCGCTTCGTTCGGGCACTTGTCGCTCGCGTCCACGATGCCGTCTTGATCCGCATCGGGCGGTGGCGCGGGGGGCGGCGCTGCCTTCTTCGCCGGGTCGAGCGTGAAGGTGAGGC
>FSWQ01000788.1_pt1 | contig 17947 bp, 16 predicted proteins | sample 1637691 | NCBI WGS metagenome assembly FSWQ01 (sample SAMEA3914814, study PRJEB12502) | metagenome | biome: forest; material: soil | place: USA | collected 2011-09-16 | depth 0.1 m | reverse complement strand
CGTCAATCAACAGCCATTTGGCGAAATGAATCGTGGGAATGCCGCCCAGCTGCCCAATGTCGTCGAAGTAGCGTTTGGCCATCAGGTCGATGTAGCCGTGCGCCGCGAGCAGCACGGCGAGGCGATCTGCATGCTTCAACGGCACCACGTGCGTCAGCGCATTTTGCAGCGCATGGTCCTCGGTGTCCGCGATCTCGACGAAGCGGCGGCGGTCGTCGTCCGTCCACGCTTCTTGCACGACGCGTTGATCGAACTGTGGGTCGACCCGTTGCCAATGCAGGATATTTTTCAGCTGCTGCAGCGCCAAGGCGATAAGGCCAAAAGAGATATTTTTGATCCACGCCCAATAGCCTTCGCTCAGGCTTTCCGTGCGCGCGGCTGCGCTGGGCAGCGGGGGCATCGGCGCATCGACGTTCAGGCCGGCAAGCAACGGGTCGCTCGCGGTCAGCAGCCGTACGTGCTCGCGCGCGGCGTGATACAGCTCACGCGGCGTGAGCTGGGGCGCCCGCGAAAAGAAGTCCAAGAGCACATCGCGCAGCCGCTGTTCGAGCCGAATTCTACCAAGATCTCGCAGCGTGTGCCCTTGGTAGGCGGCGCTGGCCTGAACCAAGTTGCGCTCCAGCGCGCCCGCCAACTCAGACGGCGATAACTGAGGGCCGAAGCCGGCGCAGTACTCGAACACGCTGAGCAATGGACCGCTGACCGCGCTGCACAGGAGCTCCAGGTGCGCTTTGCGTGCCGCTGGGGCGTCATCCAACTCGGTATCGAAGTTCGATTCGAAGACCAGCGTGGGGCCGTAGTCCGAGCCAGCCGCTTCTTCGAGCAAGGCCAAGCGCGCAAAGTGAATGCGCAACTGGTCCTGCGCGAACACGCGCGGCCGCGCGCCGGAGCCCGGCAGCGTGTCCTTGGAGAGCGCCTTCAGCGCCGTGTGCAGCACGGGCAAATGCACGCCCGCCCCGACCCGAGCCACTACAGTCAGCGTTTCTTGACGCACCCATTACCTGGTAGCAAGGCTTCGGCTTTTCACGCAACCGCCGCTCCCCGCCAGAGCCGCAATTCCGCGCGCAGATCCGGAATTCGGCCAGCCGCTCGAAGCTACTTCTTGGCGGCTTTGCGCTTCGGCGTAGTTGTTTTTTTTGCCAGCTTTGCGTGGCGAAAGCATTCGAGTTGATGGTCGTTGACCATGCCCACTGCTTGCATGTGCGCGTAGATGATGGTCGAGCCGACGAAGTTGAAGCCGCGCTTCTTCAAGTCTTTGCTGAACGCATCCGAAACGGCGGTGCGCGGCACGATGTCCGAGCGAGTGCGGATGCGCCCCTGAATCGGCTCGCCCTCCACGAACTGCCACTGATAAGCAGAGAAGCTACCGTGCTCTTGCTGCACGGCCAAGAACGCGCGCGCATTCTTGACCGCAGATTCGAGCTTCAAACGGTTGCGCACGATGCCCGCATCCAGCATCAAGCTCTCGATCTTCTTGGGCGTGAAGCGCGCCACGCGCTCCGGCTCGAAGTTCGCGAACGCTTTGCGATACGCCTCGCGTTTGCGCAAGATGGTGCTCCAACTGAGCCCCGCCTGCGCGCCTTCGAGGATCAAGAACTCGAACAGCGTTTGGTCGTCGTGCACCGGCACGCCCCATTCGCTGTCGTGGTACTCGATCATCAACGGGTCGTCGCCGCACCAGAAGCAACGCGTTTTGTTTCCGGACGACGGCGTTTTTCGGGCGGCCATGAGCGGAGTGTGCCTGAACCGTGTCGCTGGATCGAAGCGCTTTCGCGCTCTTGTTTGCGCCTGTGCTGCATTTCGAGCCCCGAAGGCCACTTGGCCGAGGCACGCAACTGAAGAAGCGAACGAGCGGATCCGGAAAGGTTACTCGAGCTACACGGATCCGCCTCATGCGGGGCACATACGTTGCAGTACTCGAGCTTACGCGCCGCACGGAGCGGCCGCTATCACTGGAAGGTCTCGAGAATGGCTATGCGCAAGACACGCTTGGAAGTTGCTGACCCTCAGGAATGGCTCGCCACTCTGGCAGCTGATGCAGACGGTTTCAGCCGTTTAGTCCGTGAATCTGGCGGCATGGCCCGCGCCGCTTACCGCTTGGCGCGCGCACGCTGCATCGTGCTGTTCGACAGCACGCCGCAGCTTGAGGATCTGCAGGCGGCGACTGCGCTGCTGAGCTCGCGTCTGGGCGGACACAGCGTGTTGCCGATTACCTCGCTCCTGCCCGGTCCGCTGGAAGCAGCTCGCGCCTCGTCCAACTTTCCGGCCGCGCCTGCGGTGCAATCTACTCGCCAAGAAGTGCAACCGATTGCGCGGTCGTTCCCGCCGCCCCCGCCTTCCTCCCTGCGCCGTTCCAAGTCTCGCCCCGAAGCCAGCCGCGCCAGCCTCTGAGTGAGCGGGGCTCAGAACCCCTCGCTGCGAATGCGCCCTGCTGGAACGCCCTCTCGTTCCAGAGCGACCACGACTTCGCGAACCATATCCAAGCGACCGCACACGTAGGCGTCGAGCCGCCCGAGCGAGTGCACGGCTGCGCGCAGTTGCGCCTGCACACGCCCGCGCTCGCCAGCCCACGTTGCGTGCGCGCCTGTGAGCGTAGGCAAGAAGCGAAAACGCGTGTGCCGTGCGGCGAGCTCGACGAAGTCCGTTTGAAACAACACGTCCTCCGGCGTGCGATGTCCCGCGACCAAGAGCAAGCGAGTGTCTGAGTCGCGCGCCAGCTCAGCCTCGAGCAACGCGCGCAGTGGTGCAATGCCGGTACCGACGCCGACGAGTAGCGCAGCAGGGCTCGGCTCGGCCTGCCAAGTAAACTCACCCGCGGGCCCTTCGACTTCGAGCCGTTCCCCTACATTCAGCTCATCCATCACGGCAGCGCCCGCGCCGAACAGCACTGCGAGTTCGAATTCGCCCGGCTTTTGCGGATCGTAGGCGGAGGCGATCGAATAGGGTAGGAAAAGGTCTTGGCCTTTACCTCGCACCACCACCAGGTATTGCCCGGCCGCCCACTGGAATGGCGCGAGCGCGGCAAAGCGCAAGCAATGCACGCGCTCAGACAGTGGGCTGCGCGCCAGCAATTGGATCGGGGTGCGCACGCCGGGCATCGGCGTTACGTAGTGCTTTTGCCCCTGTTCGCGCCATGAATTTTTTTGGCCACGCGTTGATCGCGCAGCGCAACGAGGCTACTCGCGGCGCGCTTCGGGCGGAGTTCGTGCTCGGTTCGATGTTGCCGGACTTTGCTTCCATGTTGCGCACGCGCCCGCCCAGCACGACGGACGCGGCCATTGCCGCTGGCTTGCGCTTCCACCACGTGACCGACGAAGCGTTCCACGGCTCACGCGCGTTCCTGGAATTTTCTCGCCAGGCGTCGATGTTCCTCAGCGGCCACGGCTTGTCGCGAGGCAGCGCGCGCGCCGTTGCGCACGTGGGAGTAGAGCTATTACTCGACGCCGCACTAGTGGATGATCGTGCTAACGAGGCGTATTTGTCCGCAATCGAATGTGCATTGACGCTTCGAGCATCAGACCACATCCATTGGTTGGATACCGATGCCAAAGCTCGCTTCACACATCTGTGCCACAGCTTGCAAAACCGCGGCGCGGTCCGCGCGGATACCTCGCCAGAGCTCATCGCGGAGCGTCTGCGCTATATCCTCGCTGACCGCCCGCGCCTGGCATTGGACGCCGAGGCCGAATCCGTTGTACGTGATTGGGCCGTAACCGCGCGGCCCGCCATCGTAGCGGGAGCAGCGGCTCTGCTTGCAGAAGTCGAGCTTCGGTTGGAGCTTGCGATTAACTTGGAAAGGTAAACTATGCGCTTCACGCAAACCTGCGTCGTACTCGGGATGTTGGCTGTCTCTGCCGTCGCTTCGGCTCAACAACGGTCGGAGATCAAAGAGCCCGGCAACCACCCCACCTACAACTGGGAGCTCGAGCCGCATTTGGTCGTGGAGGGCGTTTGGAATGACTACGCGCCGTGCACGAACACGGGCTTCGGTCCCGGTGTGCGCGCGACCATCCCGTTCCTCGACAACGGCCCGATCCCCAAGATCAACAACAGCATGGGTATCGGGTTCGGCCTGGACTGGGCGCATTCGTCAGTCGGCAACGGCAACTGTTATCGAAACAACGGCAACTTCTACGGGAACGGCTTCACGGCCGACATCTGGTCCATACCCGTGGTCGTGCAGTGGAACTTCTTCCTGCTGCACCACCTCAGCGTGTTCGGTGAGGGCGGCTTGGTCCTGGAGCACCGCCGCTACGACGTCGGCGTTGCCGGCGTGACCTGCAACAACGGCTTTTGCAGCAACTCCTACAGCGACAGCACGGTAGATGGCACGTTCTCCGTGGGCGGCCGGTTCCTGATTTCGGACTCTGTGGGCTTCCTGGTTCGCCTCGGCTATCCGTACTTCTCGGCGGGCGTGTCCATCTTGCTGTAAGTTGGCAGCGCAGCTCGGTTCTCGAATCGAGCAGGCTCTGCCATGGAACACCGCGCCCCGCCCTCCACCAACATCGCCGCGACGATCTTTCGTGATCTGCGCAGTCAGATCCTGAAGGGCGTGCTCAAGCCGAGCGAGCGCCTACCGGGAGAGCGGGAGCTTGCGGCGCAGTACGGCACCAACCGCAACACGCTACGCGAGGCGGTGCGCATGTTGGAGCAAGCGAAGCTGGTCACGGTGCGCCACGGCCAAGGCGTCACCGTGGCTGATTTCCGTAAGACCGGCACCATGGAGCTCTTGCCGCCGTTCTTGGAGAACACCGGTAACGCCGCTGAGATCCACGCGCTTTTGGAAGACATTCTGCCGGCGCGCCTGTTGGTGCTGGAGTTCGCCACGCGCTTGGCCGCCAAGCGCGCGAGCACGGACGACATCGCACGCTTGCGCGACATCACGGAGCTCTTGATCGCCGCCTTCGAGCGGCGTGATCCAGTGGTGATTGCACATGGCTTCCAACGCTGGCTGGACGCGCTGTTGGACGCCGGTCACTCCGTAGCCGTGCGTTGGATCGCCAATCCGTTTTTGGATGCGTACCGTGAGCTCTTGGATCGCTTCCCCGCGCTGTGGATGCTGGAGCCCAGTTTCCCACAGCATTTGCGGGATTTAGTGACCACATTGGAAGCGGCGGACGAAGAGAAGTCGATCGCCGTCACGCGTGACTACTATCACCGCGTCGACACCATGCTGATGCGCGCGCTGGCCAGCTTGGTACCCAAGGGCTAACGCTCAGCGCGCTGGCCGCGAACGCTCAGCGCGCTCCAGCCAAGCGCGAATGCGCGGCGGCACGCGCGTACTGCGCTCCGCGGCGTAGCTAGGGTCAGGCTCAGGCAGCGGCACGCTGGACTTGGTGGACCAAAACAAGATCGGCCCCGGTTCGGCCGCGCGCAAGCCCGCCACCACGCGTGATGCGGCCTTCGCGCTGTACGTGCCATCCAGCGCGGGCAAGTTGCAGCGCCGCCAGAGCGCCTCGGCTTCGTTCCCGGCGGCGCTTGGTTCGCCGTACCCTGGGCCCAAGTAACGACCATCGATCTCGAAGCGCGCGCCCAACGTGGCTCGCGAGAAGAGCGGCAGCGCGCCATTGCTCAACTGATGCAGCAAGCGCGCAGCGCGCACGGCCAGGCCGAGCACACGAAAGCGACTCGTTACCGGCCAAGGGGAAACGCGCACCGAGGTCAGCCAGGGTTGCGTTTCGGCGCTGAAACCGCGCTTTAGATGGGCCGCCAAGGCCAAACCCACGAGCAACCCCGCGGACGTGCAAGTCGAGCCGACACCCACGATGATGCGCCTCGGGATCGGCAGCTGACCTGCGGCGATCTGCTGACCGAGTTCCAGGGCGGCGGAGACGTAACCCAGCGCACCGAGCGGCGTTGCGCCGCCGGGGGCCATCACGTATGGCGCGTGCGGGCCGCGCCCGAACCAGCCCATGCCGAACGGAAGCGCGCTCCAATGTGGGAGAGCGTGCAACCTTGCCCCACTCCATGAGAGGGTCGCCAAGTTCTGGTGCGCGGCCAACGAGAGCGGCTGCGGGAACAACAACGCTTCCGGCACGAAGCCCGCGCGGGGGGCGTGAAGCGCAACAGCGAGGGCGTGATTCGAGCCGAAAGCGCCAGTCGCCATCAGCGTGCGCTTACCCAACGCGCGCGCTTCACCAAACAGCACTTCGAGCGTGCGCACTTTGTTGCCGCCATACACGGGCGACGAGCGGTCGTCACGTTTGACCCAGGCCTCGGTATCGCTCCCCAGATTTCGTGACACGGCGCTCAGTGGCTCGACTGGCGTCGGCAGCTCACCCAGAGCAACGCGCGCGATTCGCCCTTCGAGCGACGGCAGCTCATTGAACAGCGCGAAGCTCACCCAAGCGAGCGTAGCCGAGAGCGCTGCTGCGGGCGCAGCTCGAAACCGGCACTGCTACGCATTTGTGCACTGTACCTCTGTCACGGACGGTGTTAGTCGTTTCGGCTTCAAAGACGGGTTATCGGGATGCCCAAGAAATCAAAAAGGCCCAAAACGAAGGCCGTTGCACGCGTTCAGAGCGCCAAGTCCAAGGCGGCAAAGCCTGCTCGGGGTCGCCCGGTTGCCGCTAAGAAGGCTGCCAAGCGTTCAGCGCCGGCTCGGGTCGCGCCGCAGGCGAAGGCCAAGCCCAGCAAAGCGATGGCCAAGCCCAGCAAAGCGATGGCCAAGCCCAAGCTCAAAGCCGCGCTGCCCAAAGCCACGTCGAAGGCCAAGCCCAAGCTGCTCCTAGCCAAGCGCATCGTGAAGGCCACGGCAAAGCCCAAAGCCAAAGTCGTCAAAGCCAAGCCGAAGCCGAAGGCAGCGCTCGTGCACAAAGCACGCGCCGCACGCTCGCTGATCTTGCCGCCAAAACCGAACAAGCCCTCGCGCGGCGCACTGCGCTTGCTCGTCGCGCCCGCACCGCGCACGCCGCGCGTCACTGAGCCAAGCGCGGAAGTAGAAAGCCTACTGCCCGTTCCGCAAGTTCCGTCACAACGCGCCGCGAATTCGCCGGCGGCAGCGCCGCCGCAACCCGCCAGCGCTGCACTGCCCATGCGCGCCCGCAGCCCGCGCGTCGCCGTCACGAAAGAAAGCTGGCTGCGTGTGGATGAAGCGGCAGCGCGGCTCGGCCGCAGCGGCCTGAGTGACGAGCAGCGCGTGGCGATCCGCGCCGCGTTAGAGGGGCATGACAGCCTAGTCGTGCTGGTAGACGAGGAACGCGCGGTCACTTGCTACCAAATCTGCGCGCTGCTTTTGGACCAACCCACGCTCGTGGTGTCGCCGCTCACTTCCGAGCTCAAGGCCCAGCATGAAGCGCTGATTCAACGGCGGATTCCCGCGGTTTGTCTAGTGCCGGAGCTTTCCGGCCCGGAGCGCAGCGCCGCGCTCACGCGCGTTGCCAAGGGCGGCTCGCTGCTCGTGCTGGCCAGCCCCGAGGCGCTGCGCGAGTCGGACGTACGTCAAGCGCTGTGCAAATCCGGAATTGCGCTGTTTGCGGCGGAAGAGGCGCATTGCGCTTCGGATCTTGCGCATGAGGTGCGGCCCTCTTACGCCGTGCTCGGAGCTGCGCTGCAGGCCCTGGGAGCGCCCCCCATCATGGCGCTCACCCGCGCCGCCTCCGCCAGCGTGCGGCGTGACATCTGTGATCGCCTGGGCTTGAACGCGCCAGTCACCGTGCAAGGCGCTGCCGTGCGCAGCAACTTGCGAGTCGTCACCAAGCTGGCGCGCGGTGAAGCGCGGCAAGCTTCCTTGGTGCGCTTGGTCGGGCGCTTGGAGCTGCCCGGCATCGTGTTTTGCGCCACCCCGCATGACGCGGACAGCGTGTACGCTGCCCTGCGCGGCGCCGGCGTGGCAACGCACCGCTATCACGGCGGCATGACGCCCAGCGATCGCGCGGGCGAGCTGCTGAACTTCACGCTGCCTGGTCAGCGCTCGGTAATGGTCGCGGTGAGTGCGTTCGCGCCCGGCAGCGGCCTGCCCGGCCTGGGTGAGCCGGCGGACGCCAGCGGCTTTGGGCGCGGCCCCGGCAAGCGGGATTTACGCTTCGTCGTGCATTACCAGTCGCCCGCTTCAATCGAGCAATACGTGCGCGAAATTCAACGCGCCGGTGGCGATGACGCGCCGGCCACCTGCGTGCTGCTGCACGAATCCAGCCACCGCAGCCTGCATGAGGTCATGCTCGCGCAGCATCGCTTCCGCGCCACGCACTTGGCGGAGCTCGGGCGCGCCCTGGAAGGGCCCGCGGAAGACGGCCGCACCGTGACCATCGAATCGATTGCCATGGGCACGGGCCAAAGCCGCCGCACGACGGATCGCCTGACCGCGCTGCTTGCAGACGCCGGTGTCGTGTCACGCACGGGCGGCTGGGTACGCGTGCTGTGCCCGGCGAATGAGCTGATGGAAGCGTGTCGAAAGCTGGGCGCGCAACTGTACGCGCTGCGCGAGCAAGACGGCCGTCGCTTGGCCGCCGTCACCGCGTTCGCGGAGAGCACGGAGTGCAAGCTCGCTTACCTAGCCCGTTACTTCGGTGAAGCGGCGGAGCCGCGCTGCGGCCGCTGTGACGTATGCTCGCCAGAGCTGCTGGCTAGCCAACAGTCCATCGCGCCGCAAGTCTCGTCCCGGCGCGCAGTCGTGCAGGAGTTCTCGGTGCAGGCCGTTATTTCACAACCTGCGCCCGCGAGCGGCGAGCGCACGGCGGAAGCGCCGCTCACCGTAAAATTGGCTGATTTCAGCCGTTCCGGCAGCGGAGCTCAGCACTGAAGCGTGGCCTGAACGCGCCGCTGCCGCGCGCTCAGGCAATGACGTTCGAGAAGCGCAACTCGCCGCTCTCGTCGTAGTACTCCTCCGTGATTTGCGCGCCGGCTAGGCGCAGCACCGCGAAGCCATTGACGCCGGGCGCGTTACCCGCGCTGCGCTCCGCCCATTGCACGCCAGCCGCACCGTCATTGCTGGTCGGGAAATCAGAAATGTACGGAATTCCGCCGTGGCCGAGCAACCGGCCGCGAAAGCTGCCGGTGGGGGTTTGGCGTGCGCTGTACACGGCCGCGCCGTGGATGTGCCCCCAGTACCAAAGGTCAGGCACCATGCCCACGGCTGCGAGCACGTCATTGTACAGGCCAGTATTCGTCCCGTTGATCTCCACGCCTTGATGATGGGTGAGCAAGCACCACTTCTTGCGGCCGCCTCGAGGGCACTGCGCGGCGGGGCTGGCCAGTAGACGCTTGAGCCACGCAACCTGCGGGTCAGCTTGCGGAAGGTGCCCCACGTCATACGGGGTGAGGCCAGCGCCCTTGGCGTTGTACGCCGAATCCAAACCGATGAAGAGCCAGTCCGGGCTGGAGAGCGCGAAGTAGCTGTAGGTTTGGTGGTCGAACTTGTCGCTCTGCAGCGCGGTCCCGAAGTAGTTCGCGCCGCCGCTGTACATCTCATGGTTGGAATTCAGGGTGAACGTGCCTGCGGAACCGCCCGGCCAGGCCAGCACGAATGGGCGCTCTTCGTCCTCCGTGCCCGCGTAATACACATCACCCAAGTGCACGGTGTGAGTGGGGCGCAGATGAGTGATGGCCTTGCCAATGTTGGCCGAGGACGTGTTGTGAGTTCCCCAATCACCGGCGAGGGCGAGCACGGACGCGGCGGAAATTGGGTGCAGTAGCCCGCTTTCTGCGATCACCGGACAAACAGGGAATTCGGCTTTGAAGTGAATGGCGTATTCGAACAGCGCCTTCGCCCAGCGCACGTCTTCCTGATCGTACTGGGCGAAGCCGGGCACATCGCGCGCAGTGAGAATGTTCGGGCCCACGGGGTGGCGCAACGCGCTGCGCACCAGGCTGAGCTCGTACTGCTCGCAGCTGGATGGCGGCGCGTTCAATTGCGCTTCCGCCGTTTTTAGCAGCTGTACGATGCGGTCGTCCGCCGGCGGGCTGAGCGTTGCCAAGCGCGCCAACGCCGCGTCGATCTTCTGCTTGATGTCTGCGTCAGTCGGATCCGGCAGCGCGCCCGGCGCCGACAAATTGAGATTGTCCAGCTCGGTGCGGAACATTTGAGCGCGCTCGCGCATGGCGGCGCTGGCGGCCAAGCGCTGGTGCGTGGACTTCAGGGCGTGCGCGAGACCACGCACGCGCACGCTGCTACGGCGGTGCTGCAGCATGCTGTGCACGCGTGCGCGCGCGGGGCGGCGGTCATTCGGGTCGATGGGCCCGGTTATTTGGCTCATTTTGCCGGTCTCGTCACGTACCACGTGCACCATCAGGTTACGCACGCGGTCGAACCAGGTCATGGCTCCGCCGTTCGCGAGGCCGTGCGGGGCATCCACATTGTTGGCGAACGAATACTGCGCGCCGTTGGCACCGGTGCGCACTGCTTCTGGCCCGTAGTAAGCGGGCGTCACGAAGTCCGAAACCAACACGTCATTCACCGTGTAGGCGCAGGCGGCGCTTTGACACGGATCACAGATCTCCATCAGGTACTCCACGCGCGCAGGCACGCCCTTGGCGCCCGCCGCCGCGCCCGGCACCGTGCGCGTTCCGCTCGGGTCCACCAGCATCTCCAAAATTTCATGGCTGGCGGTGAGCGACCAACCGGACAACGCCTCCACCAGCGAGAACGGCTCACCCTGAGTGCTCAGATGGAAGCCCTCGTCTTCGCCGAGCGAGCGCTGGGTAATGATCACGGGCCAGTAGCCGAGCGGCATCGCTTCCAGCCTTGGAAACGCGCTGACGGTGGCCTGCACCTCCCAAACCGGCGCAAAATCCCTAAGCACTTGGCGTTGAATCGCCGCGGCAACGCGGAACAGCTCGGTCAGATCAATGGTACCCGGAGTCTCTGGCACGATCGCAATGTGGAGTGGAGCCATACCTTCCTGTCTGTTCCGACCGCAATTCCGCGGCAATAGTCATTGCTCAGGACCGAAGTAGCGGCATGGATTGTGGAGCGGCGCGCGAGCGGTGCACAATGCAGCACGCCATGAGCATTGACGCAGTGATCTTCGACTGGGGCGGCACGCTGTCCGAGTATGCCGACATCGAGCTGTACGATATGTGGAAGTTGGCCGCGGCGCACCTAGCGCGCGCGACCGGCCGCTCGGAAAGCGAGCTGACCGCGCAGCTCTTGGCGGCCGAGCTACGGTATTGGGAGGGCGTGAAAAGCGCGCAACGCACGGGCACGCTCCACGAAATCCTGGCCGCCGAATCAAGCGCGCTCGGGCTGGACGTCAGCGAGGCCGTGGTGGCGGAAACCGCGCAACGCCATTTGGACGCCTGGACGCCGCACATTCGCCACCACGCAGACGCCGCGGGCGCGTTGCGTGCGCTGCGCGGCGCGGGACTGAAGCTCGGCTTGCTCTCGAACACGCACTGGCCCGAAGCCTTCCACGAACATTTTCTGGCCCGCGATGGCTTGCTCGAGCTGTTGGACGAGCGTGCTTACACTTCCACCATGTCGCACAGCAAGCCGCACAAACAGGCATTTCTGCAGGTGCTCTCGCGGCTTGGCGTAGCGCCGGAACGCGCCGTCATGGTCGGCGACCGCCCGATTGATGACGTGTGGGGCGCGCAGCAATTGGGTATGCGCGGCGTGTGGCGCCCGCACCCCGGCTCGCCCCCCCTCGAGCACGTGGTGCCAGACGCAGTGATTCAGAGCTTGGCGGAGCTGCCCGCGTTGCTGGCCGGTTGGCGCGGCAAGTGAGCTAGGCGCCGAGCGCTTTTGCGACACGCCGCTTGAGATCTGCCAACTCGATCGGTTTCGTCAGGTAGTGGCGCGCGCCCGCAGAAATGCCGGCGATGACATCGCTCGGCGCGTTGAGCGCAGACATGAAAATAACGGGCGCCTTCGAGCCGTGCTTGCTGCGAATGTGCCGCACCATCGCCAGCCCATCCAAGCGCGGCATGGTCACGTCCGTGATGATCAGATCCGGATGGTACGTTGCAGCGCGATCCAGACCTTCCAGCCCGTCGTGCGCGACCACGACGTCGTACAATTCACGTAGGGACTGCGCCAATATGTCACCACAATCGGGCTCGTCGTCGACGACCAGGATGCGTTTCCGGCGAAAAGGAGCGCTTTGAGCCACCATGCCTGACCTATACGCAACGAGCGTGCCGAGCCTTCGGCTGCAGCGGTGCGGCCCGCGTGCGTTGGCTCAATGTGTAGCAAAACGCCGGACTTGATCGGCGTGCGGGCTCTCTGGGAAGCGTTTCAGGAATGCTTCAGCGCGTTGCTGTGCGACCGCAGGTTGGCCGCTGCGCGAGAGCAGCTCAATGGTGAGGGCTTCGCGTTCTTGGTACAGCTCGGGCGCGGAGAACTGCCGGCGTGAGGCTTCCAATTGCGCGAAGGCGTCAGTGAGGCGGCCAGCGCGCAGGGCCTCACGAGCGCTGCTCAGGGAGGCGGCTTCCGCCTTGAGTTGGCTTTCGCGCACGGCGCTCGCCGCGAGTGCGGGTCCCACGGGCTCGAAGGCGGCCACCGAGGGCAGCTCGCCGATTCGTGACGACGCAACCGGCTGAGCCGCCGCGTTGCCGAGCGCGTTTGCCGGCACATTGAGAACGCTCGCCGCGCTGGGCGACGCCGTTGGCGCGGGCTCGACCGTGGCGAAAGGCACAGCCGGCGGCGTGGCTGGCGCGGCAACTTCCGGCGCGCGCTGCGGACGCGGAACCAGCGCCGCGCTATGCGCTGTGCTCAGCATGGGGCGCGCGCTGAAATGCTCGGCGATTTCCGACACGCCCGAGGCTGCGCCGTAAATGGCGAGCCCCACGATGAACCCTTTGCCGACACTGAGCCACACCGCGGCGGTCTTGCCCGCGCCGCCCAGTACGGCTTTTGCGGCGCTCGTGCCGGCCGCGGGCACCAGCGCGGGCGCCATGGCCAGCGCGCCGAGTACGTTCGTCCACACTTCGTCACGCTTGGCATCCGTTGGGTCGGCCATGGATCCAGAGCGCAGGATGGCGCGCTCGAAGTCGTTTGCATCGCTCGACTCATCGAGCCAGTGCTTGATCTCGCTCATCGTTCGCCTCCTAGGCGGCGCATCTCGAATTGTTCGCGAGCGCGGTGGCGCTCGATGCTGCGGCGAAATACTTCACGCGCCAAGCGAAGGCGCGAGTGAACGGTGGCGGCGGGCACGCTGAGCAGGGCCGCTACTTCCTCGCCCGTGCGGCCTTCCAGCTCGAAGAGCGTGAATACGGCGCGCTGTTCCAGGGACATTTCATCGAGTGCGGCTTCGAGCAGCGCGCGGCGTTCCGCGTTTTGCTGGCGTTCAGCGTGCGCCACGGTGGCGCGCTCGGGCTGCTCAGCCACTTCGCTGTCTTCGGCCAGGAGCTCGTGACGACTGGCGGCACTGCGCCGGCGGTCGCTCGCGACGCGCAGGCAGATAGCGTAAATCCAAGAGGTGAGCGGGCGCGCGTGGTCGAGCGCGTGTAGCTTGCGCGACACGACCACGAATACGTCTTGCGCGGCGTCACCGAGGTCACGTTCGGGAACACCCAAGCGGCGCAGCGCGCGCCACGCGAACGCAAAGTGCTCGCGATACGCCGCTTCGAACGTCGCCAAATCAACGCTCATGAGCACCCCCCAAAAGAAGCCTCACAGTTCGCCTCGAATGCCGAGCGAGACGAGCCCAGCGACCGCGGCGGGGCGAAAAACAGGCGCGGCTTCGTTGCCGACATCGGAGTTGAACCCCTGACGGATGAGCGGCAATACGCCCTCGCCGGTGAGGACCCAAGCGAGCGAGCTGCCGAGAGGAAATGTGATCTGCGGTCCGACAGCAACGGCGAGCCAAGGCACGCGCTCGGTGGCGGTATGCGAAAAGTTCTTGCCGGTGCCAGCCAAAGAACCGAGCAGTGGCGCGGCGCACCAATCGACTCGCACGCCACCTGCAGTGCCGAGCGCGCGACCGCAACCGAGCAGAAAGCCGTAGCTCAAGCTCAAGTCGACTTTCTCGCTGCCGGTGTCGGAGAACACGTAGGACGCGCCTAGCGCGAGTGACCAACGCTCGGCCAGGTGCAGGCCGATGCTCGCCGTAAGCAGCGGCTCGGCATGTTCCAACACGCCGATGCTGACGCCGCCCGATGCATCCGCGAACGGTTCGGGGTGCCACGCGGGCTGTTTGCGCTGAGCAGGTTTTGCCAAAGCAGGAGCGTTTGCCAAAGCAGGAGCGAGAGAGGCGCTCGGCACGACGGCCGCCGGCGGCGTGGGTGCGGGCGCGTTCGCGTACGGATCCAAAAAGATGGCGATGGTGACTGCCACTGCGTCCGCCAAGCTCGAGCAACCGGGTCCGAGATCTTCCAAAGTGCGCGTGCCGTGGTGCAGGCCCAGAGTGCTGATTTGCGCGCGGTAGCCGCCGAAATCGTGTGAAACTGCGACTTGCACCCAGGTGGCCACTGGATCGCTTTGCGTTCCGCCGAGGCCCACACCAATCACGTTCGAGCCAGCGACGCCGCGTACCTGCTCAGCCAGTGTTTCGGCATCTGGGCAGCCCTGCGCGCCTTCACCGCGCGTGACGACGAGCGAAGCGCGAGGTGCTGCGATCTGCGCGGCACACAGCGCCGGCAGACCGAGCACGGCAATGGCCGCCAGCACCCCGCAGCACAGCGAGCAACGCTCAGTAGGGATGCGCGTCTCCGCAATTCGGGTCGGTACACAGTGTTTGGTCTGACTTGGCCGAGTATTGCGTGCCCTTCGGGATGCAATACGAGCCCGCCAGATCGGGACCGCCAAGCTGCAGGTCGTCCACCAGGTGCTCGCACTGCATGGAGTCAGGACACGTGCAGTACGGCCCGGGACCATCACCGTCACAACGACAACTACAGACCACCGCCTGCGCAGCTTGGCGCGCCGCGAGTTGCGGTTGTACGGCGCCCGATACCGGGACCTTGCTGCCGCGCACCAAACAATCCGCGCTACCGGCGGCTTGACCGTAGGGACAGCTCACGCGACCTTGAAAATGGTTACTGAGGCAGATTCCGGTGCTGCACACCGGCGAGCCATCGTCGATGTTCACCTGGTTGGCCTGATACCCGGTGAACGTCGGGAAATACTCGTCTTCCGCAATGCACGGCTCACCGAGCCCGGCTTGCACGCTCGAAGCTGCCGGGATCCGCCCGTTGCACGAAAGCATCGTGATTTCACCTGCCACCGGCGCCGCATCGCCGAGGAAACGGACCTCGTTGGTTTGGTTCAATGTGCAAGCGTCGAGCAACGCGAGCGCGGGCGCCTTCCCGCGGTCCGCCGATACGTAACACCAACCGCTCGCGCTCGCGTCAGGCTCGACCTCCGTTTGACACTGCGTGAGGTCCTTACCGGTTGCCGGGGCGACTGCGCACACGCACACGTCCGAGCACGACGGCTGACCCTTACCCCCGCACACTCCGCCCACCTCGAGCCTCGACGCGGCTTCCGAGATATCTGCGGCGCTGGCATCAGTGAGCCCGGCGGCTTTGCAATTACAGCCGGCGTTGGTTCGTGCGCTCAGCACCCGGCACGTGGGGTTACCCGCGTCATCCTGTGGCAGCGCAAAAGTAAGGCACGCGCCGTGAACATCCCCCGAGAAATCAGTCAGGAAGTTGAAGAACGAAGCCACCTGATCAGCGCTCCCTCCCCCACCGCCGCCGCCGCCCGTGGCGCCAACGCCCGAGCCATCACTGCCCACCACCGGGTTTTGTCCTACACAGGCCCCTACCGACGCCGTCACCAAAAACGCCCCAACCCCGCCCATTTTCTTGATCCAGCTCACTGTGCCTCCCAGCTACTTCCCGTTGTTACCGATGTTTCGACGCGCACATAGGGATCAATGGGGGACGGAGTGCGTTTTCATCAGTTTGTTCGCGCCGGCCTATTTTTGAGACCGAGGCCGAACTGGGCTAATATTGAGAGTTACCCATTCCGGTCGCGCTCAGCATGCCCGCTTACAACCTACCCCTGATCTTCGTCATTTTGGCGGCGTGCGTGGGTTTGGGCGTAACGGTGCTGGCGCTGGTGTTCTCGATGGCGCCGGGCTGGCGCGAAGAGCGGCTGCTCGCGTTAATCGGCGGCTCCGGCGCGCTGTTCTCGGTGTTCGACGTGGTGACCTACGTGCCCGACGTCTCGATGCACTTGCGGGTGACGCTCGGCGATATTTCGCTGACCGCTGCGGCCGTGCACATTGCGGTTTGGATCGTGTACGGCGCGCGTCGGCGCACGGCCTCACTGGGCTTGCTGGATCGCGGGATGTTGGCGGCGCTGAGCTTGGTTGGCGTGGCCGGCTTGATCCCGGGTTTGGCGTATTCGCTGCGTGAGGAAGTGCGCTTCGTGCCGTGGCTCGGCGTGCACTACTACGACCCCGCGCCCACCAGCGTGGGCGACATTTGTTACGTGGTGTTTGCGTTTTCACTCGCAGTCACGTTCGTGCGCTCGGTGCTGGACTACCGTCAAGGTCTGGACCGCGCTCGGCTCTCGGCCTGGGTGCTGGGCGTGATCACGGTGGGCGCCGCCAATGACATGCTGGCAACCTCTGGTTTGTATGGCGGCCCAAACCTGCTCGGTGTGAGCTTCGCGGTCACGCTGGGTATGCTCGGGTTTTCGCTGACGCGCCGCTTCGTGGCTTCGGCCGCGCTCGTGGAATCACTGAAAAATGAGCTGGAATCGCGGGTCATCGAGCGCACCGAAAAGCTCGCTGAAGCGCAAACCGCGCTGGTGCGGGCGGAACGCTTGGGCGCGCTGGGCCAGCTTTCCGCAGGTGTTGCCCACGAGATCAACAACCCGCTTTCGGCGATTCTGGGCAACCTGCAATACCTGAAGCGCACGTTGACCAAGCAGGGGCACTTCGCTGAAGTTGGTGGCGCGGTGGACGACACGCTGATCGCCATCGAGCGCATCAAGCGCATCGTGCGGCGCTTACTCGATGCCAGCCGCGCTGCCGCGCATGGTGAAGTCACGCACGCGGCGTGTCGTGTCGCGGTTGCAGTGGGCGGCGCAGTGCGCGTTGCGGAGAGCACGCGCGACCCGCGGGTGAAGTTGGTTTTGGACGTGCCGGACGAGCTGTGCGTGCGCGGCGAGCGCTACATGCTCGAACAAGTGCTGACCAACTTGCTCGTCAATGCCTATCAAGCCATGCCCGAATCGCGCAAGAGCGGCCGCGTGCGCGTTGCCGCGCGCCAGGTGGGCGAGCGCGTTTCAATCACGGTGCGGGATGACGGTACCGGCATGAGCGAAGAAACACGCGCGCGCCTGTTCGAGCCGTTTTACACGACAAAACCGCTCGGCAAGGGCACGGGCCTCGGGCTCGCGGTGTCCGCCGGTTTGGTGCAGGCCATGCGCGGCACGCTGGCCTTCGAAAGCAGCGAAGGCAGCGGCACAGAGGCCCAGCTCACGCTGCTGCCCGCGGCCGAGCCCAGCGAGGAGCCAGCCAGCGAAGCCACCATGCCGCCATTTCGACAACGCCTGTTGTTCGTAGACGACGACGACGTGGTCCGCCGCGCCACGCAACGCACGCTGTCGCGCGCATTCGACGTGGTTACCGCCAACGGCGTGAAACAGGCGCTCGCCACTCTGGACAGCGATACGGACGCGGTAGACGTCATCGTGTGTGACGTGATGATGCCCGACGGCGGCGGTGAGGCGCTGTACACCAAGCTGCAAAGCGAACGCCCGGAGCTCGCGCAACGCATCTTGTTCCTCACCGGCGGCGTCAGCGCGACCGGCGCGCAAGAGTTCCTGGCGCATCAACCGCAACCCGTGCTCACCAAGCCGCTCGAGCTGGCACGTTTGCTACAAGCCGTGGCTGAGTTGGGCCCACCGCCCGGCTCTGCGGATAGTGTAGAGCTCAGCCGCGTGTCTTAAGCGGCTGAAACCTGGCGAGCCGCCGGGCGTTGGCCGACCATGGCCAGTGTGCAGCCCCTAGTTTTTCCGAGCGCCCTGCGCCGGCACGCTCTCTGCTCCAGAGCTGTGTATGCCGGACGGAGCACACACGACGACGATTTGCGGGCCTGAGCTGGGGCTCGCAGT
>FSWQ01001176.1_pt1 | contig 18008 bp, 14 predicted proteins | sample 1637691 | NCBI WGS metagenome assembly FSWQ01 (sample SAMEA3914814, study PRJEB12502) | metagenome | biome: forest; material: soil | place: USA | collected 2011-09-16 | depth 0.1 m | reverse complement strand
CAGCGTGGGCGACTTCGTAGTGCACGTGGACCACGGCGTCGGCAAATACTTGGGGCTGGAACGACGCGCCATCGGCTCCGTGCACGTGGACCTGCTGGTCGTCGAATACGCCGGCGGCGATAAGCTATTTCTGCCGGTTTATCGGCTCAATCAGATCGAAAAGTACGCCGGCGGCGACACCGCCCCGCGCGTGGATCGCTTGGGCGGGCAGACCTTCAGCAAGACCAAGGCGCGCGTCGAGCGGCGCGTCCGGCAAATGGCGGACGAGCTACTCAAGCTGTACGCCGAGCGTGCTGCCATCAAGAAGGACCCCCTGCGCGCGCCGGACGACGAATATCAAGCATTCGAGGCCAGCTTCCCGTTCGAGGAAACGCGCGATCAAGCCGCCGCCATTGCCGAGGTGCTCAAGGACATTCAGAGCGACCGCGTCATGGATCGCTTGGTTTGTGGTGACGTGGGCTTCGGCAAGACCGAGGTCGCGTTGCGTGCGGCGTTCTTCAACGCCATGGGCGGCCGCCAAGTGGCGCTCTTGTGCCCGACCACCGTGCTCGCGCAGCAGCATTTCAATACCTTTTCCGCGCGTTTTGCCGGCTACCCACTGACCGTGCGCGCGATGAGCCGCTTCGAATCCAAAGGCGAACATCAGAACACGCTGAAGGGCCTGAAAGAGGGCAGCGTGGACGTCGTCATCGGCACCCATCGCTTGCTGTCCAAGGACGTGCACTTCAAGCGCCTGGGCTTGCTGGTGGTAGACGAAGAACAGCGCTTCGGCGTCACGCACAAAGAGCGCATCAAACAAATGCGCATGTCGGTGGACGTGCTCACGCTCAGCGCCACGCCCATCCCACGCACGCTGCAGCTCGCGGTGGGCGGCCTGCGCGACATGTCGATCATCACCACGCCACCGGTGGATCGCCGCGCCATCCGCACGGTGGTGTCGCAATTCGATCCCGGGCTGGTCAAAGAGGCGATCGAACGCGAGCTCGGGCGCGGCGGCCAAGTGTTCTACGTGTACAACCGCGTCGACGGCATTTACGAGCGCGCGCAGCGCATCAAGGAGCTGGTGCCAACGGCGCGCGTGACCGTTGGGCACGGCCAAATGAGCGAAAGCGCGCTAGAACAAACGATGCTGGACTTCGTGCAGGGCGAGTACGACGTGCTCGTCGCCACCGCGATCATCGAGAGCGGTCTGGACATCCCGCGCGCCAACACCATCATCGTGGACCGCGCGGACTTGTTCGGGCTCTCCCAGCTGTACCAATTGCGCGGCCGCGTCGGGCGCGCGAACGAACGTGCCTACGCCTACCTGCTCGTGCCGCCCGCCAGCCAATTGAGCGACGAGGCCCGCTCGCGCATCGAAGCGTTGGAGCGCTACACCGAGCTCGGCTCAGGCTTTCACATCGCCACCCTGGACATGGAGCTGCGCGGCGCCGGAGACTTACTGGGCGCCGATCAGAGCGGCTTCGTGGAGAGCGTCGGCTTCGAGCTGTTCTGCAAGATGCTGGAAGACGCGACGCACGAGCTGCGCGGCGAAGTGGTCACGCACGACGTGGATCCGGATCTCAACTTCGACGTCGAGGCCCTACTGCCCGAGGACTACATCGCTGAAGTCGGCGTGCGGCTGACCATGTACAAGCGCCTATCCAGCGCCGCGGACGAGTCCGAAGTCACTGAATTGTCCCGGGAAATGGAGGACCGCTTCGGCCCGCCGCCGCTCGCCGCCAGGCGCCTCGTGGAGCTGATGCGACTCAAGACGGAGCTGCGTCGGTTGCGCGCCGTGGGCTGCGAAGCGAGCGCGAAGTCCGCGACGTTGCATCTCCTACAAGATACGCCCCTCGATCCCCTAAAGATCAGCGCGCTCGTCGCGGGCAAAAAGTCTTTGTATCGGCTCAGCCCTGACGGTCGCCTGACGCGGCGTGCAGGCGAAGCCGAAGCCATGACGGACGGCCTCGTGCTGGCCGACCGCATGCTCAGCGAGCTCGCCAAATGTATGAAGGACGCGTGAGGCGCGCGCTCCGGCTGAGCTACGCGCGCCCGAGCCGACGCATCGAATAACGCGCGGCCCGCACCACGAGCGCTCGCGGTAAGAGCTTAGAGAGCGTGGTCTGCACGGAGTTCGCCTTGCCCGGCACGTACACCACGCGCCCGGAGGCGTACGCCTCCAGCGTGCTCTGCACGACGTCGTTCGGCTCCAGCTTGGCAAACTTCAGCACGCTGCCCTCAGGAATGCCCGCAGCAGCCTGAAAACCGGTCGGAACAGGCCCCGGACAGCACGCGAGCACGCGCACGTCCGACTTCTCCAACTCCGAAGCCAACGCCGCAGAGAAGCTGACGATGAAGGCTTTGCTCGCGGCGTACGTGGCCATGTACGGCGTCGGCTGAAACGCAGCAGTCGAGCCCACGTTGATGATGCCGCCGCGATTGCGCGCCACCATGCCCGGCAAAAAGTGCCCTGAGAGGCAGACCACGGATTCCACGTTCACGCGCACCATGCCGGTCTCGCGCCGCGGTTCACTATCCGCGAAGTTGCCGGCTGAGCCGAAGCCGGCGTTGTTCACCAAGTGATCGATGGTGACGCCCAAATCATCCACGATCAGCGCCAATTGCTCGGCACCACCCGGCTGCGCGAGGTCCGCCGTGACGACGCGCGTCGCGACGCCGTTGATGCGCGCTAGGTCCGAAGCCAATGTCTCCAGCTTCTCGCGCGAGCGCCCCGTCAACACCAGGTTGCAGCCGCGGTGCGCGAGCTGCCGCGCAAATTCCTCGCCCAGGCCGGAGGATGCGCCGGTAACCAGCGCATAAGTACCGGAAAAAACGTCGCTCTCCATGCTTCCTCAGGCGGGGCGTTGCCCGCGAAAACGCAGCCAGTGATCTGCCAAAACGATCGCCACCATGGCCTCGCCGATGGGCACGAAGCGCGGAAGCAAACACGGGTCGTGCCGACCCTTGGTGCGAATCGTCGCGGCTTCACCTTCATCGGTCACGGTCTTCTGCTCGCGCGACAAGCTGCTGGTCGGCTTGATGGCAGCGCGCACCACGATCGGCATACCGGAAGAGATGCCGCCCAGCATGCCGCCATGCCGGTTGGTGCGGGTCAGGATGCGGCGCACGCCCGTGCCGCTTTCTTCGGCGAAGAACTCGTCGTTGTGCTCGCTGCCGCGCTGCGTGGCGCACGCGAAGCCGGTGCCGTACTCCACGCCGAGCACCGCGGGCAGGCTAAACAACGCCTTCGCCAAATCCGCCTTGAGCTTGTCGAACACGGGCTCACCGAGGCCGGGCGGCACGTTATTCGCGACGATTTCGCTCACGCCGCCAATCGAATCTTGGTCTTTGCGCACGCGCTCGATGAGATCGATCATCTCATGCGCGCGCTGTACGTCCGGGCAACGCACGATATTCGGCGTGCCGTCAGGGAACGTCTCCACGTCATTGAGCGTCACCTTCTCGGGATCGTCTATGCGGGCCACGACGGTGCCCACTTGCTTCACGTACCCAACCACGGTGCCGCCGAAGGCCTCCGCGATCACCTTCTTGGCCACCACGCCTGCGGCGACGCGCGCCACGGTTTCGCGCGCGCTCGAGCGCCCGCCACCGCGGTAGTCCCGGAAGCCGTACTTCGCGTCGTAGGTGTAGTCCGCGTGGCCCGGGCGGTACTTGTCCTTGATGTCGTTGTAGTCGCGGCTGCGCTGATCTTCGTTGCGCACCAAGATGGCCAGACTCGTGCCCGTGGTGCGACCTTCGAACACGCCCGCCAAGATCTCCGGCGTGTCCGCTTCTTGGCGCTGCGTCACCAAGTGGCTCTGACCCGGACGACGCCGGTTCAGGTCCACCAGCAAATCTTCCACCGTCAAGGGCAGGCCCGAAGGGCAGCCGTCGATGATCACTACGTTGCCAGGGCCATGGGATTCACCCGCGGTGGTGATCCGAAATGCCTGACCGAAACTGTTGCCTGCCATGCCGGGCGGGAGTGTACCAGTTGCGGCGCTGACGGCGACCGGGCATTTTAGCGTGCAAGATGACGGCACTCACGGATCTGCGGGACGACGAGCGGCTCTTCTTCGACACGGTGCTCGCGTTCGCGCGGGAGCGCGTCGCGCCAAAAGTGCGCGAAATGGACGAAACCGCTCAGCTCGACCCGAAGCTCGTGACGGAGCTGTTCGAGCTGGGCGTCATGGGCGTGGAAATCCCCGCCGAATACGGCGGTGCGGGCAGCAGTTTTTTCAACGCGGTGCTCGCGGTTCAAGCCATGGCGCGCGTCGATCCGAGCGTCGCAGTGCTGATTGACGTGCAAAATACCTTGGTCGAAAACGGCCTGCTGCGCTGGGGCAACACAGAGCAGAAAGCGCGCTACTGTCCGAAGCTCGCGGCCGAGTGGGTAGGCTCGTACGCGCTCAGCGAAGCGAGCTCGGGCTCGGATGCCTTCGCCCTGAAAGCGCGCGCCGAGAAGCGTTCCGATCGCTACGTGCTGAACGGTCGCAAGCTCTGGATCACCAACGCGCACGAGAGCTCACTGTTCATCGTGTTCGCGAACGTCGACCCGAGCGCGGGCTACAAAGGCATCACCGCGTTCCTCGTGGAGCGCGGGTTCGCTGGGTTTTCCGTGGGCAAAAAGGAAGACAAACTGGGCATTCGCGCCTCCAGCACGTGCGAGCTGCTGCTCGACGACTGCGAAGTTCCCCTGGAAAACGTGCTCGGTGAGGTCGGCCGCGGCTACAAGATCGCGATCGAATCGCTGAACGAAGGGCGCATCGGCATCGGCGCGCAGATGCTGGGCTTGGCGGAGGGCGCCTTCGCGCAAGCCATGACGTACATGCGCGAGCGCGTGCAGTTCGGCAAACCGATCGCCGAGTTCCAAGGCATGCAGTTTCAGTACGCGCGCCTGGCCATGGAGATCGAAGCTGCGCGCTTGCTCGTGTACAACGCCGCACGCCTCAAAGACGCAGGTCAGCCGTTCGTGAAAGAAGCGGCTATGGCCAAGCTGTTCGCGTCCGAGGTCGCGGAGCGCACCGCGTCGCAGTGTGTGGAGTTCTTCGGCGGCATCGGCTTCACGCGCGAGTGCCCGGCAGAGAAGTTCTACCGCGACGCCAAGATCGGCAAAATATACGAGGGTACGAGCAACATGCAGCTCGCCACGATTGCTAAGCTGCTCGCCTAGCCGTGGCTAGAACGACGGCCCGACGTTTCCAGCAACGCCGCCTCGACGGCGTCCACGATGTCCGCCTCGGACGCAGGCTTGGCCAGCACGGCGTGAGCCAGCTTGCGAATGTGGCCGGTATCGAGTGACTCGAGTTGAGACGAGTGAACGATGCGCGCTGTCTCAGGATAGTGCAGCGCCAGCGCTTCCAGTACGGCTTGCCCGCCACCACCCGGCATCTGCAAATCCGTGATCACGGCGTCATAGCTGAGCTCGGAAAGCGCCTCGAGCGCCTGAGCCGTGCTGGAGGCCCCGTTGATCTTGAAATCAGGCCGCGAATTCTTGAGCATTCGCCACAAAGCACGCAAAACAGTGGGGTCGTCATCGACCAGCAGGATGCGGGGTCGACGCAACGCGGCACGCGACAGGGGCGGCGGTTCGCTAGGCAGCATGTACGCTATTGGTGCAAGAGGCGGGCCCAGCAATACGCACGCCGGCCGGAGTTTACAAGGCGCTTTTCGCGCCTCCCTCGCGCGGCACCGGGCCGGGCACTTGCGCCCCCGAACGGGCCGGGTATCGTCCGGCCGCCATGCCCGAACCCGGTCTAGTCACGCTCGTCAAAATCGTCGGCACGCTGCTCGTAGCGATGGGCGTCGTCCCGTTCCTGTTCTTGCTCGCCCCCGGCGATCGCAAAGAGCCGAACGAGACGTTCGACGGCGACGTGCAGTGAGTTTCGGACGGCTGCCTGCGCACCAGCAGCCAGCACAGCGCTAGCGGATCAGAGGGGGCGCTCGCGCCCCAGCAGCGCACCTCGCAGCGCGTTTCTGTTTCCAAACTCGGCGAGCGCCGAAACCGACCGCGGGGAACCACGTACTACGCGGGAATCCAACTTTGGACTGAGGGAGAACCGCGGATGAACGTCGTGAAATACGGGTTTCTGTTGGGCGCGTTGTGCACGGGCCTCGCGCTTGGCGGCTGCAAAGACAAGCCGCAGGCCACTTTGGCTCCCACCGCTTCGGCGCTGCAGGCAGCGCCAGCCGCCGCAATGGCCACGCAGTTCAGCGTCGACTCGGCCTCGAGCAAGGTCACTTTCCTGATGGATTCGCCACTCGAGAAAATCGACGGCGACGCATCTGGCGGCCTATCTGGTGACTTGTTCGTGGATCTTTCGGATCTCTCCAAATCCACCGCGCTAGTCAAAGTGGATCTGCAGAAGCTCGTGCTCTACCAGCAGAAGCGCGGCGACGACAAAGGCGCCTACGGCGAGCGCGCAAAGAGTGATCTGCAAAACACGCACGCGCGCAACTGGCTGCAAATCGTGCCGCGGGATGGCGACGTGACCGCCGAGCAAGCCGAAACGAATCGCTGGGTCGAATTCAAAATCGACAAGCTGGACAACGCAACGCTCAGCAATGTGGCCGGCGCGAGCGGTCCTGAGCGCAAACTAACGGCGACGGCGACCGGTGATTTTCGCCTGCACAACCGCAAGCAAACCAAGAGCGCCAAGCTCGAGATCACCGTCAACTACCAAGGCGACAAGGCCCAGTCCATCCACGTGAAAACGGTCGAACCGCTGGCCATCGGCTTGGAAGAGTTCGAAGTGAATCCGCGCGATGACGCCGGCAAATTCGTCAAATCACTGACTGAAGCATTGAGTAGCAATCTGAAGGGCAAAGTCGCGCAGCAGGCGCCGCTGGTGCTCGACTTCGTCGCCAACGCGAAGTGACGTTCGAGGCGGCGATTCGGCGTCGCTAGCGTCGAATCGCCTCGCGCAAGACGCGGAATTTGAGCGTCGCGCCCGCTCTCCGCACCTCCAGCACCAAGTCGCTGCCGGGCTGACCGGAGAGCTTGGCGCGTGCATCGCCCATCGAGCTCGGGCGCGCGCCATCCAGGGCACTCAGCACGTCACCGGCCTGAACGCCCGCGCGCTCGGCCTCGCTCGCTTCCGCGACGCTGACCACGACTACCTCGACGTCCGGCGCAGTGCCGCGTTCGCCGAGCGTAATGGCCACGCTGCCCGCCGCAATCGGGTCGCTCTCTGCCGCCCGTGGCGTGAGCTGAATGCGCACGTTGCGCGTGGCATGACCCGAGCTCACCTCCACGGCGCGCGCAGAGCCGCGCCCCGAAACGCTCGAAACCGCGGAAATAGTGGCCGAACCAGGATGCACCGCGCTGAGCACGAAATGCCCATCGTTATCGGTCAGCACGACGCCGTGCGGTAGTCTTCCGGCCGGCGCATAGCTCTGCGCGTCACCGGCCATCACCCGCGCACCTGCCACGCGATCGCCTCGTTCATCGACCACGTCGCCTTCGACTTCACCGGCCTCTGCGAGATCGATGTCCGGTAACGTAAACGGGCGGTCGCCGCGGCCCGTTGCTTCCACGCGCAGCGTGCTCTCTTCGTCCGCGAAGTCCGGGTGTTCCACGCGCACGCGCACTTCGCCGGGCGCAATGTCGCGCAGGCGAAACGTACCGTCACCGTCACTGGTCGCCACTTTGCGGACGCCGTCTTGCGACACCGTGACGACGGCTCCCGCAACCACGCGCCGACCACGCACCGCGGTGATGCGACCTTCGACGATCACGCCACGCTTCAAGATCAGCTTCAACTCTTTGGGCGCCGCTGCCACCGTTTGACTGGCTCGTGAATACCCGGGCGCCTCCGCGGAAATTCGCAGATTTTCACCGAAGGCGTCGTCGATGCTGACCGCACCTTCCGGGTCACTGAAGCGCGTGAGCCGCATGGGCCGGGTCGGCTCGAGTGAGGTCACCGCGATCTCGACCAGCTCGATGGGGCGGTCGTCTTCGTCGAGCACGACAATGCGCACGGGATCGCGCGCGGCGGGCAGCACGAGAGACAGCGTCTCTTTCGTACCTTCGGTGATGTGCAGGGATTTTCGCAATACGACGCGCGCCGGGTCTTCAGCGCGAGCCAACGAAATCGTGATGTCGGACGGCACCGCGGCGAAGGCGAACGTGCCGTCGCTGGCTGTCGTGGCCAGCTCGGTGCGCGTCGCGCTGGGCGAGCTCAGCTCGACTTCGACACCGGCAAGCGGCTGGTCGCGGTCGTCAACCACGCGCCCTTCGAGCGAGCCACCTTTCAAAAGCACGATCTTGAGCTGAGCTTCGCCGCCGGGCGCGACGCTCACCAGCTCGCTCGTGCCTTCGACGTAATCCGGGTGACGCACGATCACGCGCACGCGGCCTGGCGTGACGGGGCGCGCCGTGAACTGGCCACCGCGGTTCGTTTGCCAGGGCGGCAACTCCGCGAGCGGCTCCTGAAAATCACCCGAATTGACTGACAATTCCGGGTCCGCGCCAGGCTTGGGGATGGGCGGCACGGGACCGGGCATGACGCCCAGCTCACCCGCCGGAATCAGCGGCACCGGCCCCGGCAGTGACCAGGCAAAATGATTCTGACGAAAGCCGACCAAGGCCGGTGTCTCCGCGATGGGCAGACCGCTGGCGTCGCTGCCCACGACTTCGATCGTCGCGCCCTCGACCGGGTAGCCGCGCGCGTCCGTCACTTCACCGCGAATCGTCGCGCCGCGGGTCAGCGGCACGCGCACCGGCCCGCTCAACACGTCCGGCACCGCCACCAAGGCGCTGCCCACGAAATCCTCAGCGCGCGCCCCCAGCGTCGCGGGGCCCGCCGCGATGGGCCCGAGCGCCACTTTGCCATCGCTGCCCGTGCGACCGCGGATCGGAAACGAGCTGACCCCGCCCTCCGCCAACACCACGTCTGCATTGGCCACGACAATCGGGCTCGCGCCTTCACCGTCCGTCACCAGAGCCACGACCGTGCGGCCCGGCTGCAGGCTGAGCGTGAGCTTGTCGTTGGCGCCACGTGCCAGCTCGAAGCCGAGCAACGTCGGCGAAACGGCCTCGCCGAGGATCGCCCGGAGGTCGTAGCTGCCCGCCAAAAGCCCCGCGATCCGCGCGACGCCGGCGCGGTCCGCGAGCGCACTGCGCGCCGGCCATAGCGTGGGTCCGGCAATCATGACGGTGGCACCTGGCGCCGGCTTGCTGTCAGCGCCCAGGACCGTCACTTCGAGCGAAGCCAGGCGGCGCAGCGTGATCGTCACGGCACCGCGCACGCCGCTGCGAGACACCGATTCATAGCCGGGCGCGGCCGCTTTGACGGTCCACGGCGCGGCGCTCAGCCGCAGCAACTGCGCGACGCCATGCTCGTCAGTCAGCGCGCCAAACGGCAAGGGGTCCGCGGTATCCACGAGCACCGTCGCTTTGGCGATGGGCAGGGAGGTCTCGTCCTGCACGGTCACAGCGAGCGCTTGCGCGGGATGCAACGTCAGGCGCACGACGCGCGGCTCGCTGCCGAGCAGGGCAGCGCTGGAGCTGCGCGCGAAGCCGGGCGCTTCAGCCAGCAACCACACTCGCCCCTGCGGCAACCCCTCGAGTGCGGCCTGGCCCGCGCCATCCGTAGAGGCCGCGCCCGCCCAAAAGAAGCGACCGTCGTGCTCCCAGAACACCTGTACCGTGGCGCCGCTCACGCCCGCGCCACTCTCGCTGAGCACGCTGGCGCGCACCGACCCCAAACGCTGCAACGCAGAAATCTGAATCGGTTCCGCGACTTTGAACGCGGGTGGCAGCAAACGGCGCGCGCTCACGTCAGTCAACCCCAGCACGAACACCAAGCAAGCAATGACCGCCAGAGCGAGGGTCATCAGCTCACTCGAGCTCGCTTTCGGGAACAGAGGCGGGCGCGTCACGCGAGGCACCATAACGCGGGCAAAGGTGAGGCGGCCCAGGCTTCCGACCGAATGCTATGGTTCGGCTCAGTGTCCCGCTCATCTCGGCTCGCGCTCGGGGTCGCGCTCAGCGCGGCCGTGGCGCTGAGCTGCGGGCAAAGCAAGCACCCGGCCGGCTTCGACCTGCCCCAGGGCGGCGCCAGCGCGGGCGGCTCGGACAGTGGCGTCGGGGGCCTGGTCTTGGGCGACGGCGGCATGGACCCGGTGCTGTGCGGCAACCAGCAGATCCCAGCGGTCACCGATCCCCCGAACTTGTACTTCATCGTCGATCGCTCGGGCAGCATGTTGGAAAAGCTGCCCGGCAGTGGCTACAGCAAATACGAGAACGCGCGCATCGCGATCAGCAAAATGCTGCGCGTGATTGGGCACCGCGTCCGCTACGGCGCCGGGGTGTTCCCCGCCTTTGCTGATTCAGACGGCTGCACGCCAGGGCTGCAAATCTTCCCTACGGTTGCGGGTGACCCTCCTAGCTTCGCCGAAGCGGGGACGGACGGCCCGAATCTGACTCATTTGTTGAAGCAACTCGGTCAGATCACGCCAAGCGGCGGCACGCCCACCGCAGCCACCCTGCGCGCCCTCGAGCCGACCATCCTCGGCCTCACTGGCAAGAAGACGTACGTCGTGCTGATGACCGACGGCGCGCCGAACTGCAACGTCGACCTGAAGTGCGGCCCTGACGCCTGCATTCCAAACATCGAGCATGAGTCGATCTCCGGGGCGGACTGCAACGCAGCATTCAACTGCTGCGACCCCAAGTTGGTCGGTGAGGTGGGCGTGGGGTACTGCGTGGATGCGGATGCCACGGAAGCCGCCGTGGCGGACTTCGAAGCGAACGGCGTCGACACCTATGTGGTCGGCATGCCGGGCAGCGAGGAGTACGCACAAATGCTCGGGCGTCTGGCGGTCGCAGGCAACACCGCCCGCCCCGGGGATACGCCGTATTACGCCGTTTCCGACACCAACGAGCTGACTGATGCGCTGCGTAGCATCGGCGCACAGGTCGCCATCACCTGCGATTTACCCCTGACTGACGCGCCGGACGACCCGGATCTGGTGAACGTGTATTTCGACCGCCAGCTCGTGCCCAAGAGCGACACGGACGGCTGGCACTATACCGGCGAAAAGAGCATCCAATTCACGGGCGCCACGTGCACGCAGCTCAGCGCTGGCAATGTGCTGAACGTGCAAGTCTTGGCCGGCTGCCCCACGGTAGTGCGCTGACGAGCACGGCTTCTGGTGTTACGGTCCGGAGCGTGAAGCCTGCTCCGGAGCTCGAAGCGCTACGGCGAAGCATCGACGACTTGGATGGCCGCATCCTGGAGCTCGTCGCTGAGCGCGTGAAGGTGGTCCTTGCCGTTGGTCAGTTCAAACGCGATCACAAGATCGCGGTGTATGACCCTGACCGCGAGCGCAACATGTTGGATCGCCTGTGTAGCCAGGCGCCCGCGCCGCTAGACGCGGACACGGTGCGCCGCATTTTCGAGCGCCTGATCGACGAATCCCGGCGCATCGAGCAACACAGCATCGGCCAACACTGAGCCTTGCTCAGTGCAGCGTGTGCCAATTGCCGTCGTGTTCGACGCGCGGCACTTCCACCTCGCTTGGCGGCGGAATGGCGAGCTGCGCGGCGGGCGCTTCGGCGCCCTTGGCTAAGACAATGTGCACGCGCGCGGCTTCATTGCGTAACGCGAGCCGCGCACGCTGCAAGTCTTCTACGGCTTCCTGACGTGCCCAGCGCTGCAGCGTGACTTTGTCGCGGCGACGCCGGCGCCGCCAACCCCACACGAAAACGCCCAGGGCGATCACCCAAAACCCGGTGCCGCTGAGCAGGATCGGCCAAAACGTATAACGCCGCGAGACGTCGTCCCGCCACTCCAGCTCCAGCGTAGCCAGCTCCACGCCGTAGGCATCCAAGACCGCCTTGTCGAAGGCTTTTCCGCTGCGTAATTCGGCGATCAGCGCGCGAAAGCGGTGCGCGTCCTCGCGCCGAACCAGGAAGCGCAGCACATCCACCGCTTCCGCGTAAGCGACCTGCGCTTTGGTTTCGTCATCCGGAAAGCTGCGCTCCAAATCATGCAGCGGGATCAGCGAACCAAAGACGGTCGCAGTGCTCAGCGTTTTCATGCGCACGAACGCGGATTCACCCGACGCGAAGACGGCAAAGCCCTCATTGAACCAACGCGGCACCGGTTGCCCGTTCAGCGCGTCGTTCAAAGCAACGTGCGCTAGCTCGTGCCGAAACACCTCTCCTAAATCTTGCTCAGTGCCTGGGTGCACGGGGGCCAGCGTGAGCAGCACCAGGCCGAGCTCCGAATAAGCGACGCCCGCGGCGTACTCCGGGTACGGCGCGCCGGGCGGCGCGAATGTGGTCATTTCCAAGGGTGTGCGCGCAATTTCGACGCGGGCCTCGGAGAGCACCGGGAAGCCCAGACGCTCAGTCAACTCACTGCGCACGGCGTCTGCCTGCGCGACCAACGGCTGCATGCGCTCACGGCTGGTGGGGTGGTACACGAACGTCAGCCAGCGCGCGTTGAACGTGTTGAAGCCCGAAGGCACCGGCGGCATGTGCAGCACGCCGGCACCAAGGCGCGGCGCGTCCGCTACGGACGACGGTAAGGTGCTGGGCACGGGCGCGGGCTCTGCAGGTCCATCCGGCGCGGCGCCGGCGCGCGGTGGGTCAACATGCGTGATGCCCTGCCGCACGCCAACCGAGCCCGCAGCGGCATCCCCCGGCGCAGCCCACACCGGCGCGCACAAGAAGAGCACGAACAGGATGATCAGCCGAAGGGCAGCGCGACCCATCACCCTCCGAAATATGGCGCGCGGATTGTCAGCCGCCAAGCCAGAGCAACGGCCAATGCAGCACCGGGCAACGGTCCGCGAGCTCGGTCTGCATGGCAGGGGCGTGACCGAGGCACACCCCGACCGTAACCACCGCAATCCATGCCGCAAGGCCAAACCCGCGCAGCCGCCGCAACACCCCGGCCGGCACCGGCACGCGCGCAGCCAGGGTCGCCAAACCCAGCACCCGAAGCGCGTCGAAGAAGCCGTTTCGGAAGCCGTCGCCACCCTTCAGCCCGTGCATCATCGCGAGCAACATCGCGGCCGCGCCCAGTGCCGCCAGAGCCACCACGCAAAACCGAGCAATGGTCCGCAATGTCGGACGCTGCGCACCCGCCCAGGTGATGAGCCGCGCACTCACCAGTGACAAGCTCACGACGACCAGCCCCGCGATCACCGCGAATGTCACGCCGCCCAAAGGCCGATGATGCGTCGCCGTTTTCAGGATGGACGCAAAGGGCAACAGCGGCAGTGAAGCCAAAAGCACGCCAACCGTGAGCGCCTGACGAAATTTGCTCGTCGGCGTGGCCAGCGCGAGCGCCGCCGACAGCGGCGCCATCACCAACGCCGCGCCCGCCATGCACACCGCGAACGCTTGCCAAAACACGGCCGGCTCGAAGCGAAGCGCCGCAGGCCACGCGGCCAGCGCCGCGGCCAAGAGCCCCGTCAGGAAGCCAGCGCGACGCGTCAAACTGGGCGCAGCTCCAGGCGCACGCGACTCGCCGCCTTCGGGGGCACGTAGCCATTCGCCAAGAACCAGCGCACCGAACGCGCCAGCGCTTCACGCGCAGGGCGATGCGTGTAACCCAGCTCGGTCTCCGCCTTCTTGCTCGTTACCCAGGAGTACGTGTCCACGTAGTCCCGCGCCATGCGCGACGTGATCCGCGGCTGCCCACCGCGGAAGCGCGCGTTCAGCTCGAACAATGCGGCAGCGAGCCGCATCAGGCCCTTGCCCTTGGGCGCCGTCGGCTCCGACAACCCGGTGAGATCACAGAGCGTCTCGAACAGCTGACTGAACGTCAGGTTCTCGCCGCCCAAAATGTAGCGCGAACCAAGCGCACCGCGCTCCATAGCGAGCGCATGGCCGAGCGCAACATCCGCAACGTCCACGACGTTGATGCCACCACCCGACACCGGAAAGTGACTCGTCGACGGCGTCTTCAAATAATCCAGCAAGATGCGGCCGTTCGGCGTGGGCTTCCAATCACCGGGTCCCGCGCTGGTCGCAGGCAACACGCTCACGATCGGCAAACCGAGCCCGAGGAACTCGCTCACGACCTCGTCTGCCGCGATTTTTGCGGCGAAATAGGCCTCTGGGTCGCGCAGGTTGAAGGCGTGCGACTCGTCCATCAGCTCTTCGCCAGCGGTTGTGCCCAGCACTCCCGCCGTGCTCGTCACCACGATTTTATCGAGCTTGCGCTGCTGTGCGGCGCGCAGCGTTGCGCGCATGCCTTCGATGGCCGGCGCAATGATGCGCGCGCGCTTGGGGTCCCACATCGTGAAGTTCGCCGCGACGTGATACAGGCGCGAGCAACCCGACAGCGCCGCGAACACACTCTGCTCGATGCGAATGTCGCCCACCGCGAGCTTGAAGCGGTCAGAGGGCAACCCTTCGAGCGCCGCCAGGTTGGAGCCCGGTCGAACCAGCGCCTTTACCGACTCACCCCGCTCCAGCAGCGTGCGCACCAAGTGCGAGCCGAGAAAACCCGTCGCTCCAGTCACCAACGAGAAAGACATGCGCGGTCGTATCACCTAGACGTGGCGGCGTCAGCTCGCAGGAACGCTTGTTTTGGCTGGTATTTTGGGTGGGGCACTCTGCTGGCACGCGCCGCGGCGGTGCAGCACCGCGTCGGCGGCTTGCTTGGCTTGAGGCGGCGCGCCCTTCTTGCGCAGCGGTTCGAGCCGCGTTTGTAAGTCTGCCGGGTGCAGATCACTGAGCGCCAGCAAGGAAGCCGCGCCGACTAGGTGCTCGTTCGCATCCGCCATCGGATCGGCGAGCTTCTGCGCGTAGCCGGTGAGGGTGGATAGCGAGCTGCTGTCGCACAGCGAGCCAATGGCTTGCGCCGCAGCCGCCCGCACCATGGGCCATTCGTCTTTGTCCGCGAGCCGCTCCCGGATCTTGGACAGCTCCGCGACCGCGTGATGCGCGCCCAACGCAACCAGCACGTGCGCGCGCACATGCGGCGAATCATCGTGATCGAGCGCTTTGGCCAGCGCAGGGTCCGCGCTGGTCGCGCTGTTGGAAGCCGCCAGCGCGTCCGCCGCGGCGATGCGCACCAGCGGCCACGGGTCTTCGCCCAGGCGCTGGGCCAAAGCAGGAACCGCGCTGGGCAACGCCGCGCTGGCGCGCACTGCGGCTTCGCGCACGCGCATATCGGAGTCGCTCAGCGCGCGCGTGACTTCGGCGCTGAAATCCGCCGGATCTTTCAGCACGCTCAGCGCCTGCGCACGAAAGCGCGGGTCCGGATCCGAGGCCAACGCCAGCCCGAGTGACGCGCGAAATGCGGGATCACGCACGGCTAGCTCGGCGTTCGGCTGCAGCAATAAGAAGCGCGTGCGAAAGCTAGCGGCGGGCGTTTGCAGGCGGGTCAGCGCAGCGCCGGCCGCCGGCTGAAAATCAGCGATGCGATCGCCGAGTGCGCGCAGTACCTCGACCAACAAGCGCTCACTGGCTTTCGGGTCGGCCAAGACCGCGGTCACGCGCGGCTTCGCTTCGGGCGCCGCACTGGCACGCGCCAGCGCCACGCGCAGCGCTTGGCGGCGCGAGCGTGAATCCACGTCCAGCAGCGAAGCGATCACGTCCACGCTTTGCGCTGCGTCCGCGAGTTGCAGCTCACCCAACAAGTCCAGCTGCCGCGAGCCTTGCGCCTTGGCCGCGGCCGCCGCCAAGAACTGCGCGGCCGCCTTCCCGCAACGCCGAATGTGGTCGCGCGCGTGAATGCTTTGCGCCTGAGAAGCCCCGGAAAACGCGGCCAAATACACGGGCAAGCTGGTCTGGCATTGGGCTTGGTCGAGCAGCTCCAGCGCCACGCGGCGGCCGCCTTCATCCAAGCTATCGAACGCGGCCGCCACGGCGTCGAACGCCGGCTGGCCCAGAACCCGAAGCACCGCTTCGGCCGCCTGTGCGCGCTCACCGCCGCCTGCCAACGCCGCGACCAATGCCGGTACGGACGACGCATCGAACTCAGTCCGCGCGCTGAGCTCACTGAAGGTAACGCGCGCCCGCGGGTTCTCGTCGAACGCGCTTTCAGTCACCAACGCGAGGCAATCGCCTTGCAGCGGCGGATCAATCGGGATCGTGTAGTGCACACCCGGGAACTTCCAGGCGTCCTCCGGCATCGTGACTTCGACCAAATCATGGTTGGAGGCGAGCCAGAACTCACGCGGCGCCACGCCGTCCTCGACCTTCGCGCTGGCGGGGCGAATCAGCAGATCCAGCCCAGAAATGGGCAATTCTGGGGGCGTGTTGAGCAGCACGAACTCGCCGCGGCCCGCGCCGCCGCGGTTCTCGGCCCAGCTGGTCTCCGGATTGCCATCGGTGAGCGCGCTCGGGCTACCCACAGCGCTCGTGGCCGCGACGGCGCGCAGCACGCCAGAGCTTGGCGCAGCGTTCGAAGGCTCTGCACGCACGGCCGTGACGTGGCGTGCGCGCTCGCGTTCCTCCACACTCAAGCGCTGCACCTTCGCCGGGTGCAATTTCAAATCCGTGCTCGCGAGCAGCACGGGCGCGAGTAATGCGGGGCGCCCACACAAAGACAGATCTTCCTGAATGTCGCCCACGACGACGCGTCGCGCGCCGCTCTCGTCTGGCTCGGAAATGTCCACGCGCTTGCCGCGCCGCATGCCATCTTCGCCCGCAACAAACCCGGTAAATCCCGAGAAAATTAGGCGCGGCTCGCCCGCACCCAGCGGCCCGACGACAACCGCCGACCAAGCGCGACCGGTCTTGGCCTCGTTCGCGGAGACCACGATCGCGCGCCGCCCGCCGCCGATGCCGACCACCGAGAATTGCACGCTCGGAATCGCCGGGCGCATTTCGGCAGGGAACGGGATCTCAGTGCCGCGATCGATGCTGCACCCGGCCGCAGCGCAAGTTGCTGCACGCAGCGCGCCGGCAGCATCGAACCCAACCCCCAGCCCGGCTTGGCCCGTGCCCGGCGGCGCAAACGCGACCACCGCAGGCGCGGCCGCAACCTGCAGCGCAAACAACGATCCCGCGCACAAAAGCCCGAGTCCGGTGAGCGAAGCGCGCATCATTCGATGCCTGCGGCAGCTGGGTCCACACCCAAAGCACGAAGCACCTCTGCCAAACGCGTGCGCGGCACGGACACGCGCGTCGGCATGCCGCCGCCCAGCTTGAGCAGGTTGACGAAATTGAGCCCGCTGTCGAAACGCGCCGCGATGCTCACGTTGTCGCGATCCACGACCACGCTGACCGGCTCGCGCTCCTGCCCAAGCAAGAGCAACAGCGTCTTGTCCACGCGCGTGAACTCCGAGCCCAAGTCCAGGTACGCCACGCCCGGCAGGCGCACGTAGCGCTCGGCAGCACGTCGCGTTTCGCGCTCGATGGGAATCAAGTCCTCCGCCGCGCGATCGATTGGTTCCCAGAGCGAGCCGTCGCCCAACCCGGTCGCCAAATGCCGCACAATCAGGCCAAAAAGGCCTTCGTCTCGCGGCCGCGCCCGCAGCGCGCGATCGAAGCGATCCGCGATCTTGCTCGGTGTACCCATGCGCGTGTCGATGGCGCGCGCGTCATCATCGCAACCCGGGTACGATTCGATGCCGGCGCGGATCCATTTGGCCGCGCTGGCCAAGCCGTCGAAGTCCGTGTGACACACGATGGTGTCGATCACGCCCACGCGCGCCACCAGCTCTTCCGTGATCATTTCCGGGCACGCGCCGTGCTCGGCCTTGGTGGACAACACGAAGCGCGGGTCCTGCGCGTAGTTCACGTGCGCCTCGTGGTCGTGGTGATCCACCCACGCGCGCAAGCGTTCACCCAAGCCCTCGATGAAGGGCAGGGTGACCTTGGGAAAGCCGCCACCGCTACCTGCGCCTGCGAACGCGATGTCGAGCACGGCAACACGGCCGAGCACCGAGCTCGCTCGCGGCAATTTGCGCGGGGTTCCGAAGGCTAGCGTTTGCATGCGTGACGCGCTGGGCTCAGCAAGTAGGACAAATTCCGCTACTATCACCAATCAGCCGAGGCGGCACGAGAAGAGCGCCTAGCAAGATCGCCGGATGGTGTTAGCTTTTGCGCACTT
>FSWQ01002299.1_pt1 | contig 18102 bp, 18 predicted proteins | sample 1637691 | NCBI WGS metagenome assembly FSWQ01 (sample SAMEA3914814, study PRJEB12502) | metagenome | biome: forest; material: soil | place: USA | collected 2011-09-16 | depth 0.1 m | reverse complement strand
GGGTGCGAGTGACCCCGCGCGCACTCGGCCGAGACGGCTTCGGCGTCGGCTTCGACGGGCGTTTTTGAGCTTTCGCCGGCCTGAGCGGCGGTGAGTGAACTTTTCGAGCAACCGGCGGCGGCCGCGCGCCGAAGAGGGAGCGCGGACGCAGGGGCGCCCGAAACCAGGAGCATTCAAGATGACCACTCGTGTTTCAGTTGGCGGTCCTTCGACCGATGTTTATGCGACTCAAACCGCGCCGCGCGTCACCCCCGCGCCGGCCCATCCCTTCCAGCAGGTGATGTCGGCCGGCTCCGCTGCGATCGTGAGCGGGGCTGAAGCCGCCGTTACCCACCTACCCGGTGGGGGGATTTTGGCCGCCGCCATGCGTCCCGGCTTCGGCGGCACGGTGAGCACCCTGTCGCTGCCGGGTTCGTCGTCGCTCAATACCAGCGCCGAGGGGCCCACGGGCACGGCCAGCGCGTCCGTTTCAGGGCTCTCTTCCAGTACGGGCAGCGCGCCCGGTGGCTCGGGCGTCGGCGACCCGAGCATGGAGCAAGTGATGTCGCAAGATGCCGATCAGAACCTGTACTACCTGAAGCTGCAGGAGCAGATGAGCGCAGAGAGCCGCAGTTATTCCGCGATTTCCAACGTGCTCAAGGCACGCCACGACACCATGAAGAACGCCATCGGCAATATCCGCTGAGCGCTTCGCGGCGGGGGCCGTGCTAGGCTCGCGCTCGACCTTTTCACCGTTTTCTCGCAAACTCGTTCAAGGATTGGCCATGGGCATCGACGGCATTGGCAAGCCTCCGGGCGTAAACAGCGGTGACGTCGCGGACGTCCCGCGCGTTTCGGGTGGTGAAGCAACGCGCCCGAGCGAGGCGTTTTCGCTCGAACCAGCCGCGCCGAGTGCGGCGCCGGCCGGCTCGCGCGTCAGCGCTGCGCTCGCGCGCGTGCAGCGCGGTGAGCTTTCGGTCGACCAGTACCTGGACGGCAGCGTGACCGAAGCGACACGCCACCTGGCGGGCAAGCTGAGTCCCGATCAGCTGGAGTTCGTGAAGCAATCGCTGCGCGAACAGCTAGCGACCGACCCGGTGTTGATCGAGCTCGTGCAGCGCACCACGGGCGCCGCGTCGTCCGAGCTCCGTTGAGCGCGGGCCGGCCCCGTCCGCCGCTGCCCAGCGCCGCGCTGCGGATCTTGGGTGAGTATCGCGGGCTGCTATTCGTCGACAAACCGGCGGGCTTGCAAACCGAGCCGGACGTGCGCACGAGCGACACCTTGCTCTCACGCTTGGCCGCGCAGCTCGGCGAGCCGGCGGCGCGCTTGCATGCGCTCTCGCGGCTGGACACCGGGGTGAGCGGAGTCGTCACGCTCGGGCTCAGCTCCGAAGCGCGTCGCTTGGTGGAAGCTTGGCGCGAAAGCGGGCGCTTCACGCGCCGTTACGTCGCGCTGGCCAGCGGCACCCCTGGTCGAGCCGAACCCGCAGGGGATCCGCGCGCCGGCACGTGGTCCGAGAGCATTGGCCGCGCAGCGGGCAGCTTGCGCGCGACCTTTGGGCGCAACGCCGAGCCCGCGCAGACTGACTACGCGCGGGTCGAGAGCAGCCCCGTGCAAGAACGCGTTCAGCCGACCGAGGTGCACCTGCTCGCGCTCGGGCCGCGCACCGGGCGGACGCATCAACTGCGCGTCCATTGTGCGGCGCACGCCCTGCCCTTACTCGGTGATCGCGCTTACGGTGGCGCGTCGCGGCTCATCCTGGCGAGCGGCGCGGTGCAAGCGCTGGATCGCATCGCGCTGCACGCGGCTTGGGTCGAGCTCCCGCTCGCCGAACCGCTCCGGTTCGAGGCCGCGACCCCGCCGTTTCTGCTCGACGTTTGGGCTCATTTCGGCGGTTCTGCGGCGGCCTTCGAGACCGCGCGCGCAGCCGCGGTCGGTGCGCTGGCTCTGGCGAATGGTATAGCGGGCGCGTGAATCTCGTCCGCGCTGGCTTCGTGCTCGGTTTGTTGTCTGCCTGCGCTACGGCGCGCATCGCCAGCGTGGACCCCGGAACTCCGGGGATCGTGATGACGCACCACATCGCGGAGGGGAAGGGTGAGGGTTCGGACTTGGTGGCGGGTGCAGACGGCGGGGCACCGGCGCCAGAGCTTTCGCGTACGTCGCTCCCTGCGTCATCGTCGTCTGCAGCGCCGCCGCTCGCTGGCTCTCAGCCGGATCCGGAGCCGCTGGTCATGAAGGAGCAGTGGGAATACCAGGTGCTGTTCGCGGACGGCGCGGCGAGCGTGGAGGGCGTCGTGCAACGCACTTTGCCCAAGCCCGTGGCGACGCCGCGCCGCATGGGCCGCTTCGCGCTCGAGTTGTGGATCGGCCATGAGCTGATCGACCGCGTGCGCTTCGACTTTCCGATGATCGCCGCGGAAGAGCGGCCGGGCGTGCGGCGTCGCCCACTGCACGACTCGCCGAGCTTGGCCTCGCATGCCATTGGCCGCGTGCGCGTTTCGTTGCCGGCGAGCCCGCGCGCCACGCGCTTGATGCTCGTCGATCGCGCGCTGCCGCCGGACCAAGCTCAAGAACTGCCGTGGCCGCCGGATCGAGACGGGCCGGTCTTGGCGCCGGCGGCCGTGCCGGGTTCTGCCGCACCGGCCCCCCCACCCAAATAAAATGCCTGCTTTGGCCGCCCGACCGAGGCGCCAGGCAGTGGGTCAGCCAGCGTGTCAGCCGCACGGCGCCCCCCTGCCGCCCAGCCCCCGAGCGGCTCAATAACCGCCCGCTGACTGGCGTTCGCGCCGTATCTCGGATAGCCCTGTCATTCCGATGAAGTGTGAAGTTTGTCAGCACGAGAACATCGACGGCGCACGCTTTTGCGCGAATTGCGGCGCGTTGATGCCGACCAACACCGAGGCGGCAGCCGACCCGATGATCGGTCAGCTGATCGGCGGGCGCTACCGCATCACGGGTGTGCTCGGCGAAGGCGGCATGGGCATCGTGTACGTCGGCGAGCAGCAGATGGGCTCGACGGTGCGCAAGGTTGCAATCAAGACGTTGCACCAGCATTTGTCGAAGGATCCGTCGGTGCTCGCGCGCTTCCACCGTGAGTGCGGCACGGTCGCGCAGCTCGAGCACCCGAATACGATCAAGTTCTACGACTTCGGCTCCACCGCGGACGGCACGCTGTACATCGCGATGGAGTTCGTGCACGGCAAGCCCCTCGCGGATGCCATCCAGCAGGGGCCGATGGCGCCCGAGCGCGTGATCAAGATCATGCGTCAGGTGTGCGGCGCGCTGGATGAAGCGCACATGCAGGGCATCATTCACCGCGATTTGAAGCCCGATAACATCATCTTGGCCGACCGCGCGGGCGAGAGCGATTTCGTGAAGGTGCTCGATTTCGGTATCGCCGCGCGCACCGAGTCGGCGGACGCCGCCAAAGAGCAGAAGCTCACCCAGCAAGGCATGGTGCTCGGTACGCCGCCGTACATGAGCCCCGAGCAATTCACGGGCAAGGCGCTGGATTCGCGCAGCGATATTTATTCGCTGGGCGTGATGGCGTACGAGATGCTCGCCGGGCGTTTGCCGTTCGACGCGGACACGCCGTGGCAGTGGGCGACGCAGCACATGACCGTGCAGCCGATCCCGTTCGAGGTGTCGGCACCCGCCAAGAACATCCCCGATGGCATGCGCAAGGCGATCTTGCGCGCGCTCTCGAAGCACAAAGAAGATCGCCAACCGACCTCGCGCGAGTTCTTCGCCGAGTTATCGGACGGCGGGCGGATGACGGTCGAGTCGCACCCCGATCACGCCGCGACCGGTACGGCCGCGATGGCGGCGGCGCCGGACTTCGCGTCGGCGCTCGGTGGTTCTCCGGCCGCGTATGGGCCGCCACCCGCCTATGGTCCTCCGCCCGCGTACGTCGCGCCGGCCGTGCCGCCGTCGCCGATGGCCGGCGGTCGCCCGGCCAAGGGCGGCGGTAAGGGGCTCGTGATCGGGCTCGGTGCGGTGGGCGCGATTTTGCTCGTGTCGATCGCGGTGCTTGCCGCCAAGGGACTCGGTAGCCACAAAGACGACCCGACCACGCTCATCCCGCTCGACACCGCGAGCGCGGGCGGCGGTTCGGTGCCGATCAACGGCCCTGACACCGAAATCAAGCCGTTGGATTCGGCGCCCACCGCGCCGCCGCCGAGCGTCGCCACTGCGCCGGCCGTTCCTCCCAGCGAGACGATCAAGGCCCCGGGTACGTCGACGACTCCGACCGCCCCGACCACTAAACCGACCACGCCCGCTACGGCGCCGACCGCCCCGAGCGGCACCGCCGCTTGCGATGCGTGCATCGCGGCGGCGAACGCTGGCAACGTGTCCGGCGCCGCCAGCAACTTTGGGCGCTGCAGCGACCCGGCCAAGAAGGCGCAGTGCACTCAAGCCTCGCGTAACCGCGCCCCCGGCGCCGCGAAGGCGGCTGCGCTGAACGGCAACTGCGGCGCCGCCAAGGCGATCATCGCGGCGGCGCAGGCGCTGGGCGCCGCGACCCCCGCGCTTGCTTCCGCTCTGAACGGATCGAGCTGCAAGTAGTTCAGGCTCAGATCGCCGCGCACTGACGCGGGTGTAACCAGGCTGCAACAGGTCAATTGCCGGCAGCTTGACGACCGAGAGAACTTGGATTTAGATGCTGAGGCGTCCCGGTGACGTTTGGCCCCAAGCCAAGTGACGAGTTCGGAGGGCGGCGGCGGCAAGCCGACGCTGCGCAGGCAGAGGGGAGTTCTCCCGCAAGGGAAGTACTCAGTGAAAGTAAGACCCCCAAGCATGTCGACACGGATGACCTGGCCCGAGTTCTGTCGTTCCAACGAATTCAAGGGCCGCTGGGTAGCAATCGACAACTGTCGCTACGATCAATCGACCCGCCAGCCCGTCGAGGGCGACGTGGTGGACTCCGACGCCGAATTGTCCGAGCTGTGCGCGCGCATGCGCGAGGCCGGCAATAGCGCCTGTACCATCGTGTTTTGCGAGAGCGACGTGTACATCGAGGGGCCACGCTCCTCGGTGCAGCGGCAGAGCGATCGCAGCAGCCCAATGAATTGAGTGCGTGACGCTGTGGGCGAGGCGCCTACAGCGACCCCTAACGCACGATCGGTTTGAGGACCGCTTTGCCGTCCTTGATCACGACGTCGAAGTCGATCTTCCGGTTTTTGTGCTGCTCGCGCAGCTTGGCCTCGGTGGCCTTCATCGACTTGGCCAGGCCCTCCATACTCACGGTCGTGGCGTCCTGGGTTTGACGCTTGGCCTCGACGAGACGCGCGTGCAGCTCGCGCACGCGGTCGTCGGGCGCAGCCGCAGCAGCCGCGGCGGGCTTGGCCGGGGCGGGGGACGGCGCGACGGGTTTCGCAAGCGGCGGTGCGGCCTGAGCCGCGGGCTTGGCGAGGACCGGCGCAGCGGGTTTTGGAGCGATGGGCTTCGGCGGTGACGCGCCTGGGATCGGCGCGGCGAGCGCGCGCGCGTCGTGGGGGGGCGGCGCGGGGCGAGTCCCCATTGGCGGACGCGCTGGCGCCCGTGGAGCCGGCGCAACCGGACGCGGCGCGACCGACACCGGCCGCGGCGGGACGGAACTGCGCGCCGCGGTCGGCGGTGCGGGCCGCAGCGCCGCGGCAGGCTTCGCCGGTGGGGCCACTTTGGGACCGGCGCCGAGGCTGCCGGCGGAGACCTGCGGCGGCGGGGGCGTGTTGAGCGGGCGCGACAGCGGCTTACCGAATGGCCGCGAGGGCGCTTGAGGCGGGCGCTTGGCGTTGGGCTTACTCGCCGCGGCGCTGGGATCCCAATCGCCCAAGAAGTCCATATCGAGGTCCAAGCTCTCGAAGACGGGCCGCGCCGCGGCCGCTGCTGCCGGAGCGGGCTCGCCGGAGGCCGGCGCTGCGCCAGGCTTCGGCGGGCGCACGCCCGGCTTGGGTGGCGGCGCTCCCGGCTTTGCTGGCGGCACCGCCGCACCTGGCTTGGGCGGCGGCGCCAAGCGCGGCCCGCCCGTTGCTGGTGCAGGCGCGGCTGGCGCAAACGAGGGCCCGGAGGGCGGAAGCAAAGAGGGACGTCCGCTCGGCGGCGCTGACTCGGGCGATGCGCCCTCTGCCATCGCCTCGAGCGCGGCGCGGCCCATGCGCTTGCGCGCCGCGATGGTCAGCATCTTGCCGGGTGCGATGCGCTCGGCCTTGATCAGGTGGCGCTTGTACGTGCCCTGCTCGATCTCGCGGCAAATGCGCTGCCAGTATTGCTGGAACGTGTTGTAGCGCGAGATGATCGTTTGCAGCTTGAAGCGCTTGGCGGTGTTCCGGATCTTCTCCCGGCGCAGCACGTAAATGCGGCGATCGACATCCTTGCGCGGGATGGCGGGCTCGATGCGTTCGATGCCCATGAAGTATTGCTCGTACAGCGCGCGCAGCCGCTCGAGGCGAGTCTCGAGCTCCTCCAGCGCTACATCGAGCTCAGCGTTCTCCACTCGGTCAGCTCTTCAAGGGGGTGATGGTGAGATTGTCGAAGCAGACCGGGACCTGCCAGTCGTTGAAGCCGAAGTGCTCGTGCCCTTCACCGAGTAACGGATTCGGGTCCTTGAGGCTCAAGATCTCTACGTCGTCCACGAAGTAACGGACGGTTTTGCCGTCCGTTCGCTCTATTTTGAAACGATACGCGCGATCGGCTAGCGCGGGTTGGGCGCGCGGGTCGGTTTCCCCCGGTTCGACGTGGATGGCCGTGCGGTCTTTGGCGTGTTCGTCGAGCCGCGCGAGCACGTGGAACGTGTTTTTCCAACCCCCAAAGATCACGATGTAGCTGGTGGCATTGGTGTAGGAGCTACCGGTCGCGGCGCTTCGGCCGTCGCCCCAGGCTTCGGCCTTCAAATCGCCCTCGGGCGACGAGCTCGTGGCCTCGAACTCGATGCGCGCGTTCGTGGGCATGCGACGGCGCAGCCAAGCCGGGTGATTCTTTGCGTCACTCACGCACAGCCGGCCCTCCTTGATGGACCAGCCCGGGCCCGTCTGCCTCCAATTGCCCCCAAGTTCGGCGCGCTCGAAGGCATCCGTGAAGGGCTCCACGAGCTCAGGATCCGGAGGGCTCGCGTGCGGAACGGTAGAAATCGACCCGAAGCCCAGGCTGGCGTCGTTCGCTGCGACGTCTCGGGCTTCCAGCGCGTGGCTGGAGGGACCCGTTGCCGTCGGCTTTGGCCCCGAGCCTTGAGGCCGCTCGTCCGGCACGCAGCCCGACGCAAGCAGACACGAAAACAGCCATACCCTGAGCCGCACAGCGCGCCATGCTACCACGCCCGTGCGAGGTTAGCCTCGCTGGCTCCGCCCATGCATCCCGTCCTTTTCAAAATTCCGCTGCCGGCTTGGCCCATACCGCTCGGGCCGGCGCTGTTTGCGTTGGCCGGCATAGGATTTTTGTTGGCGCTCTTTGGGCAACGCCGAGGCGCGTTCGACCTGCTCGTGCTCGGGGCGCTCGCCGTGTTGAGCGGGCTCGTGGGCGGCATCCTGTTCCGCGGCCAGCAGCTCGTGCTCGAGTCGCTGCCCATCTACAGCTACGGCGCGCTGCTGTGCGCGTCGATCGTCGCCGGCTGGTTCTTGACGCTCGGCCTCGGTCAGCGCGCCGGCATGCCACGCGAGCTACTCGCCAATTGCTATTTCGTGACCGCGATCGCTGCGTTGGTGGGCTCGCGCGCCTTGTACGTGCTCACCAACTGGCACGAGTTCCGCGATCTGTTCGACGTGCTCGCGGTGCGTCGCGGTGGGCTGGTTGCCTATGGCGGCTTCGTGGGCGGTTTCTTGGGATCTTGGGGTTACTTGCGACGGCGTGGAGTGGCGCTGCTGCCGTGGGGTGACGTGGCGGTGCCGAGCCTGGCCAGCGGCCTGCTGCTGACTCGTATCGGCTGTTACTTGTTCGGCTGTGATTTCGGTAAGCCGCTGTCCGCGGCCGCGCCGGGCTGGCTCTTGCGCCTGGGCACGTTTCCTCGCTGGCCGAGTGACGTGCTGGACGGCGCGGGCTCTCCGGCATGGCTCCAGCATGTCGATCTGCGGGGGCTCTCGGTGAGCTCGCGCGCATCGCTGCCCGTGCACCCAACCGAGCTATACGAGTCGCTGGTCGGTGGCCTGCTGCTGCTGATGCTGTGGCAGCTGCGGGCGCGCAAGCACTTCGAGGGCGAGCTGTTTTTTGCGTTCACGTTTGGCTACGGTTACCTGCGCTTCTTGCTCGAGGTCGTGCGCGACGACAGCGAGCGCGGCAGCTTTGGCCCGACGTTCGCCGAACACGTGCTGGTACCGTCGCTGCTCTTGCTGTTTGCGGCGGCGTTCGTGTACGGCCCCGCGCAGAGCATCGCGAACGGCGCGCTGCGTGGCCTCGCCGTGGCGCTCAGTGTCGCGGCGGCGGGCGCTGCCTACCTCGTGCTGCGGCCCGTCAAAGGCGCGGCGCTGCAAGCCGTCGCGCTGTCGACCTCACAGTGGATCTCGCTGCTGAGCGCGCTCGCGGTCGCGTTTGCCTGGCATCGCGCGCTCGGCAAAGGCGCGCCCGCGAGCGGTGTTGCGACTCAGCCGCGGCCCCTCAGCTCGACCTGATAGCGCACGGGTTCGGCGCCTGCCACGCGCACGACCAAGCGACGCTCGTCCAAGTCGACGACCGCGTGCGCGGCGGCGGCGCGCCCCGGCGCGTCGTCGTCCAAATTCTCGACCAAGCTTTGCAGCGTGATGTACGGCACGCCGCCCAGCACATCGAAGTGATTCCAATGCACGTGCCCATTGAACACCGCGACGACCCCCGGTGACTCGCGGATCACTTGCTGAAAAGCGCGCCGCTCGGCGACGCGGCATACGTTGGGACGCTTCTCGAACCAGCGATTGCCATCGAGCCGCAGCTCGCTCGCGGGATGGTGCATCAAGACGACGCTCGGCAGCGTGCTGTGCGCGAGATCGGCGCGCAGCCACTCGATTTGCTCTTCTGGCAAATGAATCGCAACGTCCGTCACCTCGATCGTACGCAGCACACTGAAGTGCACGCCAGCGATGTCGCGGCTGTAGTGAAGCTCACCTTCGTGTTGCCAGAGCGCGCGCAGGTCGTCGTCGCTCAAGTTCACTTGGTCGTGGTTGCCGGCCACGTGCAACACGGGGCTGTTCAGGCCCGATAAGATGTGAATGAACTGCCCGTAGTGTTCGAGATCTTTGGCGCGCGATTCGTCCTCGATCACGTCGCCCAGGTTGACCACCAAGTCGGGCTTCACTTCCAGATTCATGCGCTGCACGAAGGCTTGGCACAGCTCACCCGCCTGCGCGGTCAGCTTACGTAACTTGCCCTGAAAATAGGCAGTCGGACCAAAGTGCTCGTCCGAGATCAGCGCGAAACGCATGCGCTCGAGGTTAGCCCAACTCGCGCGGTATTGAGCGGCTTCGGAGAGCGGAGTAGCGTCCCGGCCCAACACGCTTGGTTTCTCCCCCGTTCCCTCTTTAGGAGCTTCCCTCATGACGCACAAGACGCTTGCCACCCTCGCCCTGACGCTGCCCTTCGTGATGCTCGCGGCGGTCGCTTGCAAGGGCAACGACGAGCCGCCGGCCACCGCGTACCAAGCGGGCGTGCAAGGCGGCGCTGGCGCCGCTGCGACGGCTGCGCCGACGGTTGCTCCGGCGCCCACGGTCGCTCCCGCACCGACGACCACGGCTCCCGCGGCACCCGATCCGGCGCTGGCCGCTGCGATCACTCCGATGCTCACCAAGCTCGGCGCATCGCAAACGGTGGCGGGTTCGAAGGCGCTGGGCGCTGCGATGGTCGGCAACGTGGGCGGCGCGGTGACGCTCGAGCAGCAGATCATGCTGCAACCGAACAAGTGCTACAGCGTCGTCGCGGTCGGCATGCCGCCGATCAGCGAGCTGAACGTGCAGATCTTGGCCGCCACGATCATCCCGGGCATGGCTCCGGTGCTGGCCACCGATCAAGACACGGGTCCTTCCGCCACTCTGGGTAAGAAGCCGAATTGCTACAAATGGGCGTTACCGTTGCCGGCATCAGTCAAAGTGGTCGTGACGGCGGCGGGGGGTCAGGGCGTCGCGGCCGCGCAGGTGTACGAGAAGTAAGCCGAGCGCTGACTGTGCGGAAAGCGCTCAGCGAACTCGCCGACGTCGCACGAGCGCGCCCAAGAGCACGCTCAGTGCGGCGATCGAGGCGCCGTCGAGGCGGTTCGAGCTTTCTGCGAGCTGGCAGCCGCAGCCACTGGCGTCTTGAGTGAGCGAGGCCAAGTCGCACTTCGGTGGCGGTTCGCCGATTGCGTAGCGACACTGGTCGTAGGCTGGTGTGCTCGCGCCCACACAGCCCAGCGCGGGGCCGGGCGGAAAGGCCTCGCAGATCGCGGCCGTGTCATCGGCGCTGAGCGGGTTTTGGCTGACCGGCAAGCTTTGATAAACGGGGGTCATCAACGCGCCGGGCACGCGGCTGTGGGCCAAGCCGAGAAAGTGTCCGAACTCGTGCGCCAATGTGTAGAGTAGCGAGGTCTTCATCATGCCACTCGCGTCGCTCTCGAATCCGAAGACCTGAGAATCGATCTCGACGTCCGTATCGACGACTAAGCCAGACGCGCTGCCGCCGGTGGGCGTGGTCACCCCGACGTCGCTCGAGCCATACGGCCAGTCCGAGTCGTGGAACATCAGCACGTTCACGTTGACGTCCGCGCTGCCGCACACGGACTCTGCGCGATCACAGCTCACATAGCCTTGAAAGTGCACGTCGAAATTGGGTGAGCCGCCGCCCGGGCACTTCGCCGTCTTCCAGACCAGGAAGGCTTGGTCCGCGAGCGCTTGGATCTGATCGGCGTCCAGTTGCGACCGGGGTGAGCCGTCGACTTGTACGGCGTAGTTCAAGCACGAGCTCTGCCAATGCAGCGGCGTGCCTTGGGTCACGCAACCCTGATCGTCACGTGGGCAGGTCGGGTGATTCGGATTCTCGCCGAGCTCACAGCTCATGCTCCGGCAATAGGCTCCGGCACTCGCGCTCCAGGCACAGACGGCCAATGCACTACACGCGCCGACCCCGAAACGTGCCCCGCGCTTGCGTGACTTCACGGCCGCCGAATTAGCGCAACCGCCGTGATGCGTCCAGCTAACGCCGACCGCGTGCGACGAGTAACACCAACGCCGGAGCGCCCAACGCAGCCGTCACGATGCCGACCGGAAGTTCGCGTCCGGGAACGACGAGGCGCGCGAACAGATCACAAGTGACGAGCAGCGCGCCACCGACGCACAGCGACATCGGCAGCAGCACACGGTAACTCGAGCCGAGCAGGCGACGCAGCAAATGAGGCACGATTAAGCCCACGAAAGCGATCGGCCCGCACCACGCCACACAGGCCGCGACGCCCAGCGAAGCGAGCCCGAGCGCGAGTAGCCGCAGGCGCGGCACGTTGACGCCTTGGCTGTGCGCGAGCTCTTCACCGAGAGCAAAAGCTTGCAGTGGACGTGTCAGTAGTAGCAGCGACGCGCAGGCGAGCGCGCAGATCGGCGCGAGCAAGAGCACGCCACGATAGCCGACCTGTGGCAACTGTCCGAGCGACCATTGCGTGGCCGCAAACAGCGCGCGGCTGTCGGAGATGTACTGAATGCCGGAGGCGAGCGCGCTCGTTGCCAAAGTGACGGCGATGCCGGCCAGCAACACGTCGCTCGAGTGCGCGCGGCGTGACGAAGCGAAGCTCGCCACGAGAAAGCTTGCCCCGAGCGCGCCCAGGAAGGCGCACACCGTGACCAACGGCAACCCTTGCACGGTGCGTGAGCTGTCGAGGGCGAGCGCAAACAGGGCGCCGACGGTGGCGCCCGCGGTCGTCCCCACGGTATCCGAGGTGGCCAGCGGATTTTGAAAGAGCGCCTGAAACACCGCACCAACGAGGGCCAGCGTGCCGCCGACCAAGACGCCCACGAGCACGCGCGGCACGCGCAGTTGCCAGACGATGAACTCGCCCTGCGCGCCACTCAAGTGCGGGCCGACGAACACCGCCGCCAAGAGCAACGCCAGGCACAGCATGACGAGCAGCAGGGCCTTCACGGCTCGCGCCTCGGTCGCGGCACGATGAAGCGCTGGCCGTGGCTGTCGAGCGCGGCCATGTCGAGATCGAACAGCGCGCCCAGCTGCGCGGGCAGCTCGGGATTGGCGAAGCGCGCGTCGAACGCAAGCCGACCCGCACGCAAGCCGATCACGCGCACGTGCTCGGCGTCGCCCAGTTGATGCAGCAGGTTCACGTCGTGAGTGATGCACACGAGGGTGCGGCCTTCACGCCATAGCTCGCCCAGCAAGCGATACACTTCGAGCTGCTGGGCCGGGTCCAAGTGGTTCGCGGGCTCGTCGAAGAGGAGCACTTCGGCTTCTTGGGCGAGCAAGCACGCGAAGGCGACGCGCTGGCGTTCGCCGCCGGAAAGCTGGGTGATCGGGCGCTCGGCGTGGGCGCCGGCTCCGACGCGAGCCAGGGCCAAAGTGGCCGCGCGGCGCGACGCTCCGTGACTCTCGGAAAAGCGGTAGCGCGCGGCCGCCACCGACTCGAGCGCCGTCACCGGTTCGTCGGCGCGGATCTGTTGCGGCAGCCAGCCGAGCGCCGCGGCGCGCGTGCGCGCGTCGAGCGCATTCACGTCGCGTCCGCCGAGCCGCACCGAGCCCGATGATGGCGCGCGCAGCGCGAGGGCGGATCTCAAGAGCGTGGTCTTGCCGGCGCCGTTGGGACCAATCAGCGCCACGAACTCGCCGGGCGCGACGCGCAGCGTGATCTGGTCGAGCAGGGTGCGCTCGCCGAGCTGCACGCTCAGCTCTCGGAACTCGAGCTCGGCCATCTTCGGACTACGGGGCCGGCGTAGGCGCGCTGAACAAGCGCGCGATTTCGCGTGCCAGTTGCTCTTTGAGCGTGAGAATGCGCGGCCCGTTGGCGTACGCGGCGTCGGTTTTCAGCACGGAGATGCGGCCGTTTTTGCGGGCGCGGAGCGGCTCGAGCGCGTCGTAGTCGTGGAGCACCTGAGCGTCGCTGGGCGCACCTTGCGCACCTTGCGTGGGCGCGAGCAGCACGATGATGCCCTCCGGATCCAAGCGCAAGAGCTCTTCGATCGAGAGCCGCGGCACGCCCGCGACGTCTTCAGCCACGGCGTTGCGCGCGCCGGCCGCGCGCAACGCCGCGCCGTGGATCGAATTCTTCTTGATGAAGTAAATCTCGCTCAGCTTGCCCGAGCCTTCGCCGAGCACTGCGAGCACCTGCGGCCCACTCGGATTCTCTGCAACGGCCAAGCCGTCCCAGAGTCTTTGAGCCAAAGCATCCGAACTTTGGGCGTGTCCCGTGAGCGCACCCAAGAGACGTGTGCTGGCCACGATGTCTTCGAGCGACAACCAGCGCATGAATTTGGTGACGCCGAGCGCCGTCAGCTCGCGGCGCGGAGTGCTGGCCGCGTCTTCACACAAGATGAGCGTCGGCTCGAGCCGCACGATGGCTTCGTAGTTCGGGGTCAACGCCGTGCCGGTGCGGGGCAAATGCTTGGCGGCTTCGGGGAAATTGCAGTAGTCGCTGACGCCGACGAGCTCGGGGCCGGCGCCGATCTCGAACAGCGTTTCGGTGATCGCCGGCGACAGCGAGAGCAAGCGGCGCGCACCGGGCCGGCCTTTGCGCGCCGAACGATCGCAGCCGAGCGCGAGCCAAGCGGACGACGTGAGCGCGGCCTGTAGGAGCGCGCGTCGCTTCACCGCGCGCGTCCGGCGCGGCGTTTGGCGGCACTGGCCTCGGCGGCTTCGACGGCGCTGCTGTTCCGTTCGTGCAGCAGGCACAGGCCGTCGAGCGTCAGATTCACGTCTACCTCTTGCACGCGCTTGGTGTGCTTGGCGATCAACGTGGATAGGCCACCGGTGGCCAAGATGTGGCACGAGTAGCCGAGTTCGGCTTCCAGCCGCTCGACCATGCCGTCGACCATCGAAGCGTAGCCGAACACGACGCCTGATTGCAGCGCATGCGTGGTGTTGCGGCCGAGCACATGGGGCGGCGCCGCGATTTCGACACGGGTCAGCTTGGCCGCGCGCGCGAGCAGCCCATCCAAGCTCACCTGCACGCCCGGTACGATCACGCCGCCCAGGTATTCACCCTTGGGGGAGATACAATCGAACGTCGTGGCCGTGCCGAAATCGACCACGATGGCGGCGCCTTTGATGCGCTCGAACGCCGCGACGGCGTTCACGATGCGATCGGCCCCGACGTCGCGCGGGTTCTCGTACAGCACCGGCACGCCCGTCTTGAGCCCGGGGCCGACCACCAGCGGTTCGCGCGCGAAGGCGTGGCGAATCGCTTCTGCCAGCACGTCGGTGAGCGGCGGCACCACGCTGGCCACGATGGCCGCGTCGATCGCGTCGTTCGGCACTTTGCGGAGGGCGAGCAGCTGCTGCAGCATCACGCCGTATTCGTCTTCCGTGCGGGTGCGAACCGTCGAGACGCGGAACGTTTGCTCGAGCTTTCGGCCCACGTACAGGCCAAACACGATGTTGGTGTTTCCGATGTCGACCGCCAGCAGCATGGCTTGCCTTCTAGCACTCTCGGACCGCTTCGTCGTCAGCGAGCCGGGCTGACGCGGGCGTGCAAAATCCGGTCGCCAACCGCGAGGCGATCCCAGCCCGGGCCCGCCTGCCCGAGCCAGGCGTACTGGCCGTCCAAGTGCGGGTAACGGCCCAAAGTCACGAACAACTGGCTCGAGCCGGTGTCGCGGCCCGACAGTGCGACGCCGATCGACCCGGCTTGAAACGGCAGCGGCGAGGTTTCGCAGCGCAGGGGCGGCTGATCGTCGCCGCCGTAGCCGTCGCCCGCGGGGTCGCCGAATTGCGCGACGAAGCCGGGCACCACCCGGTGCACGACGATGCCGTCGTAGAAGCCGGCCTGGGCCAAGGCGAGCACGCGCGCCACGGCGCTCGGCGCGAACGTCGCATCGAGCGTCAGCGTGAGTGCGCGAACATCGGCGTCGGTTTCGAGACTGAGCACGCTGTTCACGGGCGACGGCGCACTGAGGCCGGCGCTGGGTGTGGGCTTGGGCGCGTCGCAGTGGCGCGCTTGTTCGCCGAGCAGATGCAGCGCCTGCTGCGCGTGGTCGCGGAGCGTCGGGTTATCGCTGCGGCAGGCGCCGTTCGCGGCTTCTTTCAGGGTCAGGATTTGCAACGCGCCCATGGCGTCGAGCAGCAAGCTCTGCACTTCCACGCTGTTTCGCGCGCCCGCATCGCGGTACGCCTGGGTGAGCGCTTTGACGACGCTCGGGTCGGGATTGGGCGCGCTGTGCGCGTCGCTGCTCGAGTCGATGCCGCGTGCGGCGCGCTCCGGGTAAGCGGCGAGCACCCGCGCCGCCGCGGCCACGACGCCGAGCGACTTTGCGGAGAGCGCCTCGCTCAGCAGCTGATGGGCTTCGGCGAGCTCGCTGTGTTCGGCCAATTGATCGAGCGCTGCCTCGCGCACGACGTTGTCCGTCGAGCGTGCGCGCTCGAGGTACGCCACTTTGCGCGCGCCGCGCAGCTTGTCACGGCCGATCACGCGCACCAGCGCGAGTTCGCGTTCACGGCTTTCTTTGGCGGGCGCCGGATCACAGGCCAAAAGCCGGGCATTGCGAAAATTGCTGCCCGCGAGCAGCGCCGCCGCCGTGCAGCGCACGTGCACCTTGCGCCGCGTTAATGAGGGCGGCCCCGGGCTGCCCAGCGCGAAATCGGCGAAGCCCAGCAACTTCGCGGCGGAGCTCGCGATTGGCGGCTCGAGCGCGTCCAAGAGCGCGCTGAACGGGGCGTAGGCTTCGCCGCTCAGTTCCGGATCACTCGGCGCCGTGAGGCGCGCGTCGTCGAACGCGCTCCACAGCGCTGGCTGACCCGCGCTGTGCAGTGCGCCGAGTTCATGCGCGGCCTGCGCGCGTAAGCCGACCGGTCGCTGCGGGTCCGCGAGCAAGCTGCCGAGCAGCGCGCTGCCCGCCGCACCAGTGCGGCTGAGGACGCGCACTGCGAATTCTGCGCTGACGCCCGTGCTCGCGCCCAGCAAGCGCTGCGCGATCTCACGCGCGCGGTCCGCCGTCGACGGGTTGAGTGAGGACAGCCGCGTCAGCGGGAATAGCGCATTGTTCAGCGGATCTTGAGCGCGGTCGGCGGCGTCGAGCAGCGCGACCAAGGTTTCGTCGTCGAGCTTGCCGATTTGCGACGCGAAGCGCCCGAGCCCGAGCGCCGCGGCCTCTGCGCGCGTGCGCGGGCCTTGCAACCACGCGCGCAGCGTGGCTTCGGCTTCGGTCCCCGCGCAGCGCCCGAGTGCGTCGCTGATCGCTTCGATGGGACTCAGCAAGACCGAGCTCGCCGTCGCCGCGTCGCTCGGTAGCGACGCGGCACGCGCGACCAAGGCGCGCACGGTCTTCGCTTCGCGTCCGTGACACGCGTAGCCCAAGCCGTACGCGGCCCAGGTGTTCACTTCGGCGTCTTCGTCGCTGAGCGCGAGCGTCAGCAACTCGACGGCGGGGGCGTCGGCGATGCGCGAGAGCGTGCGCGCCGCGGCGCGTCGCAGGGTGACGTCGTGGCTGGACAGCACTTCGCGGCCGACGGCCGCCGAATCACGCTGCTGTTCGGCGGAAAAAAGCGCACTGCGGTCGCCGCCGACGCTGATCCCGGAATGCGCGGGCAGCACCGCGTGGGCGCCGGGATCCACCGTGCTGCCGCGACAGGCCGCAACGAACAGCAACAGCGCGCAGGTTCGTTTCACAGCGCGCATCAGACTCTCGAAAAGCCTCGCGTCAGCAGCGCGTCCACGGCCAGCGCGACGCGCTCGCGCACGGCGCGCTTCAGCTCGTGCCCCATTGCTGCGGCGGGGGTAAAGGCCGGGATCGCTTCGACCTCGAAGCCCACGCCCTCGAAGCTTCTCAAGGCGCGCGGCAAGTGCCAATCACAGGTGACGAGCCCGATCCGCCGCACGCCGCGCGGCAGCAACAATTGCGCTGCGTAATGTGCGTTCTGGCGGGTCGAGCGCGACCACCGCTCGCGCTCGATGGCGTGCGCGGGCACGCCGCGCTCCACCAAGTACGCGCCGAGTGCGTCCGCCTCGCGCACGCCAGCCCAGGCCTTTCCGCCACACGTCAGAATGTGTCCGCTCACGCCGTCCCGAAAGGCTTTCAGCGCTCGCTCCGCGCGGCGTGCGGACGTCGGCGAGAGCGCGGCCGGGCCGATCACGCGGCAGCCGAGCAGGACGAGCGACATCAGCTCCACGCCCCGACCATAACCCGAACGACGGCAGTGTGTGGGAGGCAGGCCGTTACTTGCCTCTGGCGCGCGGCTCCCGCATGCTTGCCGGCACGGTGGCGACGCGCGCACGACCCGCTTTTTTTCGCTTCGCGCCGGCTGCCGCGCTGGCGGCTTGCGCGGCTATTTCGGCGTGCAGCAAGCCGTCGCCCAGCGCGCAGCGGTCGCCCGGCCCAGCGTCGGCCAGTGCGCTGCGCGTGCCGGAGCGCGCTGCGCTGAGCGAGCCCCCCAAAAATCCCGCCGCCCCCACGTCGCCGAGTCCGGAGGCCGTGACGGAAGCCGAGCGTCCGCTCAAAGTGCCGAGCGGCGATCCGCCGCGCGTGGCCTGCGCGCAGGCGCGCGCCATCGTGGCCGAGGTGCGGCGGCGTTTGCCGGCCGAGCCCGCACGCGTGTCACCCGCGGTGTTCGCGGAACTGTGGGCGGACTGGTTCGATCCGCATGGGCTGTGGTCCGCCGCGCCGGATGCGCCGCTCGCGGACGCCGCACGCGCGCGCGCCAGTGCGCTGCTCGCCGAGCTCGAAAACCCGAGCGCGTCGCCGCCGTGCGCCAACGCGCTCGCGCTCGGGGAAGCGTCCAAGCGGTGGGTCGACGGGCTGCGCTCGGTGTTCGAGCAAGCGCGCAGTGAAGCGCCGCTCGTGCGCTACCCGTTCGCCCTCAGCGCCATCAATGCGCCCGCGTTCGAGGATGAGGTGGTCTCGCACCCGGCGCGGCAGTTGGCGGCCGATCTGGGCTTACGCATCGGGCAGTTCGCGCGCGTCGCGCCGGAGTTTGCGGACGCCTCCGCGAGCGCCGCGCTGTCGCGCTTCTTTCCGGATCTGAGCGCGGAGGGCTGGGCAGAAGTGGTGCTGGCGGCCGCGGTGCGCGCC
>FSWQ01003607.1_pt1 | contig 18146 bp, 10 predicted proteins | sample 1637691 | NCBI WGS metagenome assembly FSWQ01 (sample SAMEA3914814, study PRJEB12502) | metagenome | biome: forest; material: soil | place: USA | collected 2011-09-16 | depth 0.1 m | reverse complement strand
GGCACCTACACCCGCAATCAGTACGAGGTTTCGTTTCCCGGGGCCATCACCGGCGGTTCGGGCACGATCACTATTTTGCCCAAGAATCAGCTGGATGTGCTGCAGGCGGAGCAAGATTTGTTTCGAGCCCAAGTGGCGCGCATTCAAGCCGACGCTGACTTGGCCTACGCGCGCGCCGCGCTGCGCCTCGACGCGCTCGGCCCGCGAGGAATGAACCCATGAGCCGCCGTATCGCGTTGCTGCCCTTGCTGTTGTCCGTTGTCGCGTGCCATCGCACGCCGCCCACCGCCGACAGGCCCGCGGAGAAACCGATTCACGTGGAGACGGTGCTTGCCAGCGCGCGCGCCGTGCCCAAAGAAGTGCCGCTGACCGGCGTGCTGGATGCGAACGAGCGCACCGATCTGGCCGCGAACGCCAGCGGCCGAGTGATCAGTGTGTTCGTGGAGATGGGCGCGCGCGTTCAAAAGGGCGACAGAATCGCCCAGCTCGACGCGCGCGCGGCGGCGCTCTCACAGGCCGAAGCCCTCGCCAACGCCAAGACGGCGGCGCAGCAGCTTGCGACCTCCGAGCTCGATTGCAGTCGCTACCAAGCGCTGCTCGCCAAAGGCGCGGTCACGCAACAAGAGTACGACCGCGCGATGGGCCAGTGCCAATCACAGACGGCGTCGCAAGATGCGGCGCGGGCGCGTGCCGCGCAGGCCGGACAATCGCTCGGTGATGCCACGATTCGCGCGCCGTTTGCCGGCAAGATTGCGGACCGGACGATCAACGTGGGTGACTACGTGCGGCCGGACAGCAAAGTCGTGACGCTGCTTTCTGACGACCCGCTACGGGTGCGCTTGACGGTTCCGGAGCCAGATATCTTTGCCGCGCGCGCGGGGGTGACCGTGCGCTTCGAGACCTTGGGCATTCCGGGCAAGGAGTTCTCGGCGGTGCTGAAGTACATCGGGGGAGAAGTGCGCGCGCAAACGCGCGATCTGGTGGTCGAAGCCTTGGTCGACAACAAAGAAGGCGTGCTCTTGCCGGGTATGTTCGTGACCGCCCACTTGCCAATCGGGCAAGAGCGCTTGCCCGTGGTGCCCAAGAGCGCGCTACTGACGAGTGAAAACCAACCGGCAGTGTTCGTGGTCGTCGACAACCGCTTGCAGCATCGCTTGGTGCAAACGGGAGCGACGTTGGATGACGGCGTAGCGCTCGCCAGCGGTGTGAAAGACGGCGAGCGGGTCGTCATCAAACCCGACACTACGAGCGTCGAAGGCGCGCTCGTGAACTGAGGCGCTCATGCAGTGGCTAGCCGCGCTCTGTATCAAACACCCAGTCTTGACTTGGGTCCTGGTGATGGCCGTCGCGGTCGTCGGCATCGTCGGTTACGAGTCACTCGGCCTCGATCAATTCCCCAAGGTCGACATTCCGACCGTGCTCGTCACCACCACGCTGAACGGCGCCGCCCCCGAGGAAGTCGAAACGGAGCTCACGGACAAGATCGAGGGCGCCGTGAACACGATCAGCGGTATCGACGAATTGCGCTCGACCTCGAGCCAGGGCGTTTCGCTCGTCGTGATCACGTTTTCGCTCGATAAGCAGATCGACACCGCGACTCAGGAAGTGCGCGATCACATCAACGCGGTGCTGACCGATCTGCCCAAAGGGCTCGATCCGCCGGTCGTGACCAAGGTCGATCCGGACGCTTCGCCGATTTTGCTGATGACCTTGCGCGCGCCGGGCTCACTGCGTGACATCACCGAGCTCGCCGACAAAAAGGTGCGCCGACAGATCGAGAGCATCAACGGCGTCGGCCAGGTGACGATCCTCGGCGGCCGCAAGCGCCAGGTGAATTTGTGGTTGGATCCAGTGCGCCTGCAGGCGGCAGGCCTGACCGCGGTCGACGTCGAACGCGCGCTGGCCACGCAGAACATCGCCGTGCCCGGCGGCACGATCGAAACCGGCCCCGAGCGCCTGTCGCTGCGCGTGGAAGGGCGCGTGCCGTCGGTGGAAGCGGTCGGTCGCATCATCGTGCGTGAGACGCGCGATCACGCCACGCGCATCGAAGACGTCGCGCGCGTGGAAGACGGCACCGAAGACGAGGATAGCTGGGCCTCGGAAGACGGCAAGCAAACCGTCGTGCTCTCGCTGCGCAAGCAATCGGGAGAAAATACCGTGTCCGTCGCGGACGCGGTGCGCGAGCGCATTGCGCAAATCGAAAAGGCGATCCCCGGCACCGAGCTGCGCGTCGTGCGCGACAACTCGCAGTCGATCCGCACCAGCGTGAACGCGGTGCGCGAGCACTTGGTGCTGGGCGCGCTGTTCGCGGCGTTCGTGGTGCTGTTCTTCCTGGGTAATGCGCGCAGCACGATCATCGCGGCGCTGGCGATTCCGATTTCGATCGTGGGCACGTTCGCGTTGATGTACGTGGTGGGCTTCACGCTGAACTTGATTACGTTGCTCGCGCTGGCCTTGGCGGTCGGCATCGTGATCGACGATGCCATCGTGGTGCTCGAAAATATCGTGCGCTTCATCGAGGAAAAGCGGCAAAAGCCGTTCGTGGCGGCGGTGCTGGCCACGCGCGACATCGGGCTCGCGGTGATCGCGACGACGCTGTCGCTCATGGCCGTGTTCTTGCCGGTCGCGTTCATGAGCGGCATCGTGGGTCGCTTCTTGCAGAGCTTCGGCGTCACGATGGCGTTCGCCATCGCCGTCTCGCTGTTCGTGAGCTTCTCACTCACGCCGATGCTCGCGGCGCGCTGGCTGCCCGGGCCGGTGCCGGAGGGGCAGGACCGCAAAAAGAGCTTCCTCGAGCGCTTCGTCGATCGTTTTTATCGGCCCATCGAGCGGCTGTATTCGTCGATTCTGAAGTGGGTGATGGGCCACCGCTGGGTCGTGCTCGTCGCCTGCGCGGCCACCTTCGGCTCCTGTGTTCCGCTCGCCGGTGCGGTGCCCAAGGGCTTTCAACCCGAGAATGATCTGGCCGAGTTCGAGGTGAACGTGCGCGCGCCCGAGGGCACGAGCCTCACCCAAACCCGCTTGATCGCCGAAGGCATTGCCCGCCAAATTCGTGGCTATCATCAGGTCGAGCACACCCTGCTCACGATTGGTAACGACGCGCAGCAAACCCAAAACCGCGCCAACATTTACGTGCGCCTCGTCGATCCGGATCAGCGCAAGCTGAGCCAAGCCGACTTGATGGACATCGTGCGGCGCGACGTCGTGTCGAAGCAGCCCAAAGAGCTCCGTATCGACGTCTCGATTTCGCAGCAAATCAGCAGCGGCCAATCGAGCGCTCAGGTTCAGTACACCATCGCCGGTCCCGACCTGAATCGCCTGGCCGAGTACAGCGAGCAAGTGCTGAAGCGCTTTCGCAAGGTGCCCGGCGCGGTCGATGTCGACTCCAATCTGATCGTCGGCAACCCCGAAGTGCGGGTCGCGGTGAACCGCGAGATCGCGGCCAACTTGGGCGTCAATGTGGTAGACGTAGCAAATTCACTCCAGCTTTTGATTGGCGGACTCAAGATCTCCACCTTTCAAGATCTCGGTGAAGATTACGACGTGCGCGCGCGTGCCGAAAAGGCCTATCGCGACGATCTGGCGGGCCTTTCGCAGATGACCGTACCGAGCACGAATGGCGGCTCCGTACCATTGGCCTCGGTGGTCAGCGTCACGCGTACTACCGGTCCTTCGCTGATCAACCGACTCGCGCGCCAACGCCAAGTCACGATCACGTCCAACGTGGCCTCCGGCGTCGGACAAAGCACGGTCTCCGACGCACTGAAAAAGATCATCGACGAGCAGCACTTGCCCGCGGGCTACGTCGCGAGCCCGGCCGGGCTCACCAAAGAGACCGGCCGCATCGTCAAAGGCTTCTTGGTGGCGATCGTGATGAGCGCGGTGTTCATGTACTTGGTGCTCGCCGCTCAGTTCGAGTCTTGGCTGCACCCGGTGACGATCATGCTCTCGCTCCCGCTGACGATCCCGTTCGCCCTGTTGTCGCTGTTGATCTTTCACCAAGAGCTGTCGATCATGTCGGCGCTCGGCATCATCGTGCTCTTCGGCGTGGTCAAGAAGAACGCGATTTTGCAGATCGATCACACCAATCACTTGCGTCGCGAGGGCATGCCGCGCGAACAGGCCATTTTGGAGGCGAATCGCGATCGCTTACGCCCGATCTTGATGACCACCTTCGCGTTCGTGGCCGGCATGATCCCGCTGCTCCTTTCACGCGGCATTGGCGCTGGCCTCAATCGTGCCATCGCCGGCGTGGTCGTGGGCGGGCAAACGCTATCCCTGGCGCTCACGTTGCTCGCTACGCCGGTCTTTTATTCGCTCTTCGATGACGCGGTAGAGTGGCGCAAGCGCCGTCGCAAAGCGGCGCCCATCGATCGTGGCGAAGCCGATCTGGCGGAGCTCGACGCGCCGCACGAGCGCCGAGCCCTCGAATGACCTCAGCCGTAACGTCCGGCTAGATTGGCGATCACCATCAGCAACTCTTGGGGCTCGATGGGCTTGGACGCATGATTTTGAAATCCGGCAACGAGCGCTTTGCGTCGGTCCTCCGCGCGGGCAAAGGCGGTCAGCGCGACGGCAGGCGTTCGGCCGCCGAGCTCTCGTGGCAGCTCGCGCAGTCGTCGCATGAAGGCGTAACCGTCTTCTTCGGGCATGCCGATGTCGCTGACGATGACGTCCGGCTTTTGCTGCTGGGTGATGCGCAGTGCTTCGGCCGCGGTCTCGGCGACGCTGACGATCACGCCCGCTCTCTCGAGGATCATCCTCGTCAGCTCGAGGGCGTCGAATTCGTCGTCGATCAGCAGCACTTTCAGGCCTCGGAGCTCCGCGGGAAAGCTGAGGTCTAGAGCCGTGACCGAGCCCGGCAGCGGCGCGCTCGTCGACGCTCGCGTTGCAACGACAGGGACTCTCACGATGAATGTCGAACCAGCGCCGCGGCCTTCACTGCGTGCTTCTACGGTCCCTCCGTGCAGCTCGACCAAGTGCTTGACGATGGCGAGCCCGAGGCCCAATCCCCCGGCCTTGCGTGAAGCGCTGCCCTCTTGCTGAGCAAAACGATCGAAGACGTGGGGCAAAAACTCCGGCGAGATGCCATTGCCGGTGTCGGTCACGGCGATCTTGACGGCGGCGTCGTCGCGTTCGACGCTCACGCCGATTTTCCCACCGCGGGGCGTGAATTTCACGGCGTTGCTGAGCAGGTTCCAAAGCACTTGCTGTAAGCGGCTGGCATCCCCCTTCACCAGGTCGATGTCCGAGTTGGGGATGGCGCTGAGTAGGATCCGTTTGGCTTCCGCCGCAGGTCGCACCACGTCGACGGCCGCGTTCACGACGCTGTTGACGTCGACGAACTCGATATCTAGGCGCAGTTGGCCAGCGATGATGCGACTCACATCCAGCAGATCGTCGATGATGTGCGTCTGTGCGGTGGCGTTGCGGGCGATGATTTCGACGGCGTGATCGACCTGCGCCGGCTCGAGGCCGCCCGAGCTCAGCATGCGACTCCAACCGAGGATGGCATTGAGCGGCGTGCGCAGCTCGTGACTCACGGTGGCCAAGAATTCGTCTTTGATCCGCGTCGCCTCTTCGGCGCGGTCGCGCGCTTTGCGCAAATCATTGGCCAAGGTTCGCGCGCTCTCCTCGTTCAGCTCGGCGACGCGCCGTGCCTCTTCGGCCCGAGCAAGGCTGACCCGCTCCTCTTCGTGTTGCTTGCGATCCGACAAGTCACGCGTGACTTTCGCGAAGCCGACCAAGACGTCGTCTGCATCGCGAATGGGAGTGATGACCACGTTTGCCCAAAAGCGCGAACCATCCTTGCGAATGCGCCAGCCTTCGTCCTCGAAGCGCCCCAAGCGTTGAGCGCCCTCCAGCTCCATCTCGCACTTTCCCGCGCGCACGTCTGCTTCGGGGTAGAAGCGAGAAAAGTGAACGCCCACGATTTCGGTCGCGGTATAGCCCTTCAGCCGCTCTGCTCCCGGGTTCCAAGTTGCGACGTGGCCCCCTGGATCGAGAACGAAGATGGCGTAATCTCGCACCGAGGCGATGAGCAGACGCAAGCGCTCCTCGCTTCTGCGTAGCTCGTCTTCGACGCGTCGTCGTTCGCTCAGATCGCGCGTCACCTTGCCGAAGCCGACGAGTTCGCCCGCGTCGTTGCGAATGGCAGTGATCACCACGTTTGCCCAGAACTGTTCGCCGCCATTGCGTAGGCGAAGGCCCTCTTCTTCGAAGCGACCCTCGCGTTCGGCGATCATCAGCTCGCGTTCACATTTGCCGGCCGCCACGTCCGCCTTCGGGTAGAAGGTCGAGAAATGCCGGCCGATGATTTCGTCGGCTCGATAGCCGTTGATGCGTTCCGCCCCCCGATTCCACGACGTGACGAAGCCCCCCACACTCAACAGGAAGATCCCGTAGTCGAGGATGCTTTGAATCAATAGCTCGAAGCGCCCTGCGTTCGCTTCGAGCGCGTCACCGTGCAGATCGCGACGAGGAGATGGCGCGGTCAGCTCGCCGCTCGTTTCGCCTTTAATCACGCGAAAGCCTATCTTGCGCTTGGTGAGGCGTCCATGTTCAACCGGGGAAGCTCACAGGCACGCCAAAATGCCTCGCTCTGGGCGACAATTCCTCTGACGTCGCGCTCTGCCGCGCCTCGCACGCGGAGTGCGCCTACGCGAAAGAGGCTGCCGGATACGGTGTTCGGCGCTACGCCATCGATCCGGCGCTCGCCCAAGGGCTGTAGAAGCGCAGCGAAGACTGGACGGACGTGGCGTTTCGTCCGTAAAGACGCTCGCTCGTGCATGAGCGGATCCTTGGGGATTTTTGGGGTCCCCCCACGAGCAAGGTCAGCGGGCGAGGCAACGGCCGAGGCGGGCTGCGTGGCTCGAGCGCGCGGCTCGCACGACTCGCACGGCTCGCGCGCGAAAGCGGTTGCGTCGATCGAATTCGATCACTTGGATCGGATTCGATCCACGGCATGCCGAGCAATTGATTGTGTATCCGATTGCCGAGTGCTGGTAGCTTGACGCGTAATATGAAGTCTATGGAAATGGGCAACGCGCGGGGCGTGGTCTCCTTGGCGGTTGTGCTCGGCTTGGTCTGGGCCTGCGGCAGCTCGTCTTCTCCGACTCATCTCGAGCAAGGCGGCGGCGCGGCGGGTGAAGACAGCGAGCGCGGCGGCAGCGCTGGCAAGTCGAGCGCTGGCAACTCGAACGGCGGCAAGTCGGGCGCTGAAAGCAGCGCCGCCGGGCCGAGCAACCTGGCCGGCGAAGCGGGTGTTCCCGCGGGCGGCAACCACGATGGCGGCAGCACGTCCGTCGGGGTTGCAGGTGAAGCCGGCGCCGCGGGTGAAGCCGGCGCCGCGGGTGAAGCCGGCGCAGGCCAAGGCAGCATCGTCATCAGCTTCGGCTCGGAGCTCTCCGTTGCGACCCACGAACAGCGCTTGGCCCAAGGCTTCCACTTTGGCTACGTCGACGGCGTGATGGGCGCCGTCAACGTGAACGGCGATTACGTGTACTTCGGTTCGGCGCAAGCGCTCGACGACGGCCGCTGTGCGAGCGTCGCTAGCGCGCCGGGCGCGCCGGGCACGCCCGGCACATCCGGCGTCCAAAATGCGTTTCGCTTCACGGGCACACCCACCCGCCTCACGTCGGACTGCACTCCGCTGATCGAAGACGACCTAACGACCACGACTCCCTTCGATCGCGACTACACCGGCGGCGGTCCGGTGATGCGCCTGTCCAGCGTCGATGGCCAGAAAACCGGCATTTTCATGACCTACCACGCCGAGTTTCAATGGGGCCCGAAGTGCGCGGGCGGCGCGCCGTGCTTCTACGGTTCGCTCGGGCTCGCGTTGTCGACCGACGCTGGCCTCAGCTTCAAGCGGCTCGGCCAAATCATTCAGCCGCACCGCACACGACAAGACGTCGTGCAAGCCAATGACCACAGCTTGTCGATCGGTGCCGGTCCCTTCGTCGAAGGCGACGAAGCCGGGCGCCCCATCCCCGATCACACGCTGGCTGATCCCGCGCACACATACCTGTACGTCTTTTTCCCGGATGAAGACTACGATCAAGATCCGCCGCTCGTCGGGCAGTGCGCGCAACGCGCCTGTTTGGCGGTCGCGCGCGCGCTCGAGTCCGACGTGACCAGCGCCGCGTTCGCCGATGACACGGCCGCTATTCCGACCTTGTTCCACAAGTACTATCAGGGAACGTGGCAGGAGCCCGGTACTAGCGATCTCCCCGCCAATTCACAACAAGCCGGTCACTACACTCCGGTCATGCTGGAGCCCGGTAATTCACCGAGCATCATTTACGACGCCTTCATCGGTCGTTACCTAATGGCCCACACGCAGACGCCCAATGGCCCCGGTACTCCGTCTCAAATCGTGCTGCGCGTAGCTGACTCGGTCACCTCTTGGTCGGACGTCGTTGCCACGCTGAACCCGAACGACCCCGCCCTCGCCGGTGATACGGGAGCCGCTGGCGAAGGCGGCACCGCGGACGAGCTCGACGTGCGCTACCCGAGCCTGATTGGTGAGAACGGCAACCCCGAGATCGCCGGCAAAGCGCCGCGCCTTTACTACTCGAAAGAACCGCTCGGCGGGGGATGGCCGGTCACCACCTTCGAGCTTCGGGCTCTGAAGATCGTCGTGCAGTGAATGGGCGGGGCTCGGCGAGGGCTGCAGCCGGTCGAGCGCGCTCTTTACGAGCCCCATTGCGTTTCCAAGCGCCGGCTTTGCCGTCTGGGACCTCGCCACACGACTGTTGCTTGACCCGCAGGGGCGCCAAATCGAGCATCGCGCTGCGACGCAGCGGTCCTAGCCGATGCGCCCGCGACTTGCCGCAGAAAACGCCACGCCTGGAGAGCCCCGATGATCGACAACAGCGCCGACCCCGCCAAAAACTGGCTGAGAGCAGAGCTCGACGACAGCTTCGACGAAGACTACGAGCTCGAACTCGGTGACGCGACGCTGTCGGAGGAGATCGCCAAGATCCATCCTCACGACCACCAACCGACCATCGACCGCGGCCAATACTTTCGCAATTTACTCGATTTGCAGCGAGAATTGATCAAGTTGCAGACCTGGGTCGCGCACTCGGGCGCGAAGGTCGTGGTGCTGTTCGAGGGCCGTGACTCCGCCGGCAAGGGCGGCGCGATCAAGCGCATCACCCAACGGCTGAACCCGCGCGTGTGCCGCGTCGTGGCGTTGCCGGCCCCGACGGAGCGTGAGCGCAGCCAGTGGTACTTTCAACGCTACGTGCCGCATTTGCCGGCCGGTGGCGAGATCGTGCTGTTCGATCGCTCTTGGTACAACCGCGCGGGCGTCGAACGCGTGATGGGCTTTGCTTCGGCCGAGCAGGTCGAGCAATTCTTCGAAGATGCGCCGGGCTTCGAGCGCATGCTCGTGAGCTCCGGCATCATCTTGCTCAAGTACTGGTTCTCGATCTCCGATCAAGAGCAACAACTGCGATTTTTAACGCGCATCCACGACCCGATGAAACAGTGGAAGTTGAGCCCCATGGATCTGCAGTCACGCGTGCGCTGGGAAGACTACACGGCCGCTAAAGAAGAGATGCTCAAGCGAACCAATACCCCAGAAGCTCGCTGGTTCATCGTCGAGGGCAACGACAAGCGCCGCGCGCGGCTCAATTGCATCGATCACCTGCTCAAGCAAATCCCGTACAAAGAGGTGCCGCAGGAAGTGGTGGAGCTGCCTCAACGCAAGTTCAACCCGAACTACGAGCGTCACCCGATCGAGAAAGAGCTCTTCGTGCCGCGGATCTATGGCTGAGCGGCGTCCGTCGCGTCAGACACGTTCCGACGTCATGATTTCACCGAGCTGACACCGAGTCGCGGTCGTCATCCGAGTAGGGTGCTCGCCCCGTCGCACAGCGCGACACGCGAGGCCCCTATGACGACTGCCAATTCAGCGCTCGAACCGAACGAACACATTTCGCTCGATAATAAGCTGGCCAAGGGACCCGGAAAATGGGTCCTTCTGCCCTTCGGTATCGTACTCGTCACTGGGCTCAGCTACGTCATCATGCAGCTCCTGGGCGACTTGGGGCAGGTGCCCAAGGCCGCTTCGCTCACGCCCTATTTGCTGCTCGGTATCGCGTTGTTGGTGGCGCTCGGCTTCGAGTTCGTGAACGGCTTTCACGACACCGCCAACGCGGTCGCGACGGTGATCTACACTCATTCGCTGAATCCGCACGCGGCCGTGATCTGGTCAGGGGCTTGGAACTTCATCGGCGTGCTGGTGTCGACCGGCACGGTCGCATTCGGCATCGTGTCGCTCTTACCCGTCGAGCTGATCCTACAGGTCGGCGGCGGCGCCGGCTTCGCGATGGTGTTCGCGCTGCTGGCGGCCGCGATCATTTGGAACCTCGGCACCTGGTACTTCGGTTTGCCGTCGTCGAGCTCGCACACACTGATCGGCTCCGTGCTCGGCGTGGGCCTCGCCAATCAATTCATGGCCGTCAAGACCGGCACCAGCGGCGTGGATTGGGGGCAGGCGCTCAACGTCGGAAAGTCGCTGTTCCTCTCGCCCATCGTCGGCTTCGTGTGCGCGGCCCTGCTGTTGATGCTCTTGCGCAAGGTCGTGCCGGACAAGCGTTTGTATCAGGCGCCGGACGGCGCGGCGCCGCCTCCGCTCTGGATCCGCTGCTTGCTCGTGCTCACCTGCACGGGCGTGAGCTTTGCGCATGGCTCGAACGACGGCCAAAAAGGCATGGGCCTGATCATGCTGATCTTGGTCGGCACCGTGCCCACGGCTTATGCCCTCAATCACGCCGTACCCGCGAGCCACACTCAAGACTTCGTGGCCGTGTCTCACCTCACCTCCGAGACACTCGATCGTTACGGTAGCGGCGTGCACTCGACGGACGCCCACGCCGATCTCGAGCGTTTTCTCCAAACTCGACACGTTGAGCCGAGCACGATCCCCGCCGTCAAGGAGATCGTCGAGGGGGTATCGACCGATCTGGCTCGCTACAAGGAGCTGAAGCAAGTCCCGGCCGAGAACGTGCGCAACTTCCGCAACGACATGTACATGGTGAGCGACGCCTTGCGCATCATGGACAAGAACGGCTCGCCCAAGTTCGAAGCGGCCGACGCCGCTGCCCTGAAGAACTATCGCAAGCACGTCGACGAAGCGACCAAGTTCATTCCGACTTGGGTCAAGGTCGCCGTCGCGCTGGCGCTCGGTCTCGGCACGATGGTCGGCTGGAAGCGCATCGTGGTGACGGTCGGAGAAAAGATCGGTAAGGACCACCTGACTTACGCGCAGGGCGCCTCTGCGGAGCTCGTGGCCATGGCCACCATCGGCGCGGCCGACGCCTTTGGTCTGCCGGTGAGCACGACCCACGTGCTGTCGTCGGGAGTCGCGGGCACCATGGCCGCCAATCGCACCGGCCTACAGATGGAGACCGTGCGCAACCTCATGCTGGCTTGGGCCCTCACCATGCCCGTGTCGATGGTGCTCGCTGGCTCCTTGTTCTGGCTGTTCAACAAGCTCGGTTGAGGCCCGCGACCTGCCCATGTCGTTAGGACATGGGCAGCGCGGCCCAATGGTCGCTCAGTCGCCCGTGAGCGACGAGCGACGAATCACTGACCGCCGACCACACGCTCGAGCGGTACGTCTTCATCCTCGCGGTCGGCAGTGCGGAACACGCCTGAACCGCGACGTGGCGGCTCTTCGCGATACGCCGCAGGCGCATGGCGTTCTACACCACCGAGCGAACTCATCGTGCGCAGAGCCTCGACGGTCGTCAGCAGATCTTCGTGCACCAGGCGATCTTCACGCAGCATGGGGACATATTCACGGTACTCGGCCCAGATTTCGCGGCTCTTCTTGCCGGCTTTGCTGATGCCACGCAGCTCGAGCGCTTGCGTTGCGGCCATCAGCAGCACGCCCGTGAGCTGCTCGAGGTGCTGAACCGCGGCGCGTAAGTCGAATGCGGCGTGCGTGCCCAAACTATTGACGTCTTGATTGTCGCCTTCCGTCGGCAACACGAACGCGGCGTGGCTTTGAGCCAACTTGCGGCACTGAACTGCCAGTGACGCGGCCAAGATTTGGACCGGACGGAAGCCGCTGTAGTTGGTCGGATCCTCGATCAGGTTCACCGGCAGGCCGCGATTTTTGCGCGGGTGCACCAAGTTGGCGATCAGTGCATGGATCCAGGTCGCGGCCTGCGCGATGTCGGCGCGCAGCAGATCACACGCCGAGCTCACGTAGTAGCCCATGAAATTCGCGGTGTGGTAAACCTGGGCGTCGCCCGGGACGACGATGGGGTTGTCATTGACCGAGTTCATCTCGGTTTCGATCCAAGTCTTGGCGCGTTCGAGGTTCTCGTGGAACACGCCGAAGCCTTGCGCCACCGAGCGCAGTGAATAGTAGTCTTGCACGCCGATTTCGGTGGTGCTCTCGGTGCGCGCTTCTTCCAAGCTGCGAATCAAATGGCTGCCGGCCCACGCGGCGCGAATGCGCGCGGCCACGGCGATCTCCCCGGTGTGCCCCTTGAGCTCGTGCACGATGGGTAGGTACCCCGCTTCGATCACGCGCATGGCTTCGAGGCCGACGGCGATCACCGAGAGCAACGACTGGTACAGGTTCGTGAGATCATTCACGGCGAGCCCGGCGATGCTGCTCATGAACGACGTCCCGTTGATCAACGCCAGCCCTTCACGGCCCTCGATCTGCAACGGTTCGATGCCGAGCGTCTCGAGCAACGCTCGCACGGGGACGGACTGACCGTCGTAGCGGACGTGAACGTCTTCACCGACCACGGCGGCGGCGATGGTCGCCAGGGGAACGAGGTCGCCGCTCGCGCCGATCGATCCGAAGCGGAAGCACTCGGGGGTGATGCCTCGATTCAAAAATTCGAAATAGGCGTCGACGACTTCGGGGCGTACGCCGGAGTAGCCCCGTGACAGGCAGCGCGCGCGCAGCAACATGGCGCCGCGCACGATCTCGTGCGGTACCATTTCACCCATGCCGCAGTTATGAGAGCGGATGAGGTTATTTTGGCGATTCTGCAGTGAATCCTTGTATTGAGTCGAGTCGTAGTCGTCCAGGTGCTCGTCGAGCAACACGACTTGATCGCCGAACTGTGTATTCAAGCCGTAGATTGGAACGCGGCTCTCCACCTTCTGTGCGAAGAAGGACTGGCACGCGCTCATGTTCGCTTTGCCCTCCGGATCCAGCGAAACCGCGGCTCCGTGGCGCGCCACCGAGACCAGCGTATTCAAGTCGACATTGCGGGTGCCCCCGACGACGACGTGGCTCACGACCTCTTCCATAGGACTCCTTCTAACGACGATAGAGGGTATAGGTCGGCCGTGCGACGCGGGACAAAGCCACGCCGGTCGACAAGATGAGCGATGTCTACTGTAGAAACACGGCTGTCCCACGAGCCCTGTGTTTGCGAGCCCCACCCCGTATCTAATGCCTGTGAAGCGACGCTATCACCTAACAGGTATAGCGTCCAGTGCGGAGTGGGCCAAAATGAAACGGCGTTGCGCGTTCGTAGGTCGCGTGGTCGCAGCGCGCGCACGCGGTACGCGCATCTAACTCTCGAGGGTAGCCACTCTGCGCGATCGCGAACGTGTCTCGGCGAAAGCCGCCAGCGGCGCGGCGACGTCGCTGTGAGTTTTGTCAACGGTCGTGGTCGCGCGTGCGCACGTTCAATTCAAGCGCTTGCGCAACGTCGCTGTTCAACGAGCGAAAGTCGCCACGCTCGGCGACGCGTCAGTTCGTACGAGTCGTGTAGCCGGGCGGCAGTTCGTACGACGGGCGATCGATCACGTCGTCTCGATTCGGCCCGCAGTCTTCGAGGAAGGTGATCTTTGCCGCTTCATCGATGACGAGCTTGGGATACGTGGGGCCCTCGTCGCGGTATTTTCGCATCCGATCGAGGTGCTGATTTTGGTAGCAGATTGTCTTGGTCGGCTCGTCGGCGATCCATCGCGGGAAGAAGATGGTTCCGTACAGCTGACGGCGCTTCAGGTTGATCGCGAGGCTCACCGTGGTGCCCGTGGGCTCGTCCCAAGAGACCTTGTACGTGTCGTCGCCGACGTTCACGATGTGCGCCTCTTGGTCGGTTACCCAGCGCCCGCCGACGATCCCGCTGTGAATTCGATAGCTGAAAGATTGCCCGTTCTTGACGTAAATCTCGTACTGCCAGCCGTTGTCGTAGGTGTAGATCAAGTGCTTGCCGACGAGACCGTCCAGATGATTGGCTTCGTTCATGTGCCGCTATTTCCCCTGGCCGATTTGCGAGTGAAGAGCGCCGCGCGCGCATTCCTCTACGCGAGGTCTGCGCGAGTATCGACATGAAGCAGTGCCGCGCGCAAGAGGGGGACGACCTGGGCGGCATTGACGAACTACTTTGAGACAAGTGTTGATCGTCCCGAGTGTCATTGCTGTTTCAAAAGCCGCACGGCTTACGCTCGCGGCTCGCGCTCGCACCGACCGGCCGACAAATTGAAAAACCGCGCCATCCGACGAGATCCGCCAATGGTTACCCGTCAGGGTGATGGACGTTAAAGTAACCGAGCGGGGTGACGAATGCCGCTCGACCCGCCTCGTCGCAGGTACGGACCAGGGAGCCGAGCTCGCCTCGCGACCCGCTCATCGTGGCTAGAAGCTAGCGCCGGTACGCCGATGTCGATTTGGACGTTCACCGGCTTCGCCGCCGCCCCCTTCTCGAACGTCGATCGCGATATCGAGTTTGCCGTCGAACCACCGTTCCTTGCCGCCCCTACCGAAGCCGAATTCGGTTCAGCTCGAGACACGGGTCGCGATTTCGATCCTTTGCTCGGTTTCAACCTCGGCATCGAGGGCGTGCCGCGAGCCGTGATCGCGGCCTCCCGCGGTGCCCCGCGCCTCGCGCGGCGGCCGCGCCGTGCCATTCTCCTCACAGGCCAATAGCGATTGGCCCCCGAAATCGTCGCCCTGATTGTCGTGTAGGCGCGGGCATCGCGCGCTGCCTGGGCGAGTGAGCGAGCAAGCGGCGGATTGCACCTGCGAGTGCGTGAAGTTGCACTCTGCCGAGTGCGCGACTTCACTCCTGAGCCAATTCCACGCCGTTTGGGAGTGGCACCCCAATTGCAGTGGACCCTCGCATGCCCCAGAGTTTGCGTCAGGATTTCGGATCACTAGGAGCAGAGCTCGAGCTCGATGCGTCGCTGAGTCAACCCACGGCCAAGTTGATGGTCGAGTCGATCTCGCGGATGAAATCCGCATCGCTGGCTCCGAGCGGCGCCTCCGGCCCGCTCGCGCACTTGTTCCCCGCGCCGCCTTCGGATCATTCGGGTCCATTTCGCATGGTGTGTGAAATCGCCTCCGGCGGCATGGCGACGGTGCACCTCGCCGTCAATCGCGGCGTCGCCGGCTTCGAGAAGTTCGTCGCGGTCAAGCGCATTCACCCGCACTTGGCCCAAGACAAAGAGTTCTACGAGATGTTCATCGACGAGGCGCGCATCGCGGCGAAGGTGAACCACCCCTACGTGTGCAGCGTGTTCGACTTCGGTCGCGCGGAGCAGAGCTACTACATCGCGATGGAGTTCTTGCACGGCGAGCCGTTGTCCAAGGTGCTGGCGTGCGCCGGCGAACGGAACCTGCATCAACCGTGCTTCCCGCACGTGGCCGCGCGCATCATCGCCCATCTGGCCGAGGGGTTGCACGCCGCGCACTCGGTGGGCGACGAAAACGGTCGCAGTCTGGACATCATTCATCGCGACGTGAATCCGCAGAACCTGTTCGTCTTGTACGACGGCACGGTGCGGGTCACCGATTTCGGGATTGCGCGTGCGCGTCACCGGTTGCACCAGACGAACGGCGGGCGGCTCAAAGGCACCCTGGCCTACATGGCGCCCGAACAATTGCGGCGCGTCGACATCGACCAAGGCGTCGATATTTGGGGCCTGGGTGTGGTGCTCTGGGAGATGCTCACCGCGCGCCAACTGTTTCGGCGTTCCAGTGACGGCGAGACGGTCATGGACGTGGTGTCCCGCCAGATCGTGGCTCCGTCGGAGTTCAACCCGCACGTCTCGCGCGAACTCGACAGCATCGTGCTGCGCGCTTTGGCGCGACACCGCAGCGAGCGCTACGCCACGGCGGCCGACCTATCGCGCGCGCTCGAGCAGTACCTGACGCATTCGGGAGACGCGGTGCTGGCCATGGACGTCGCCGAGTGGCTGTCCGGGCTATTTCCCACCGGCCAAGAACGCGGCCGAGAGCTCTTGGAGTTGGCGCGCACGACGGTCGAGGCGCTGCCCAGCTTCTCGCTGCGCGAGACGCCGCTCCCCGCGCCGCCCGTGCGCCGCTCACGTTCATCCTTCCCCGCGCCCGCTCGCGACACCTTGACGTCGCTGCCCGCGCTCGCGCTCGCGATCGACGAGCCTCACGCCGAGTCGCCCTCGCTGTTTACCGCCGAAACGCTGGCGAGCCATCCCGCGCTGCGCCTACGGCTGGGCGATCGCATCGTCGCCATGGCGTTGACGGGAAGCATGGCGCTGGTCGCGCTCGGGGTGCTCGGATCCTTGTTTCGAAATTTGCCGTCGCCCGCGTCGTCGCATCGAGCGGCTCCGGTGGCCGCGCTGAATAGCTTGATGCCCCACGCATTGGCGTCGTCGCCCGCGCCGCGACCCGAGCTACGGCCGTCAGCACCGAGTGGCGCACCAGAAACGGCGCGGGCGCCCGCTCGGCCGGAAAAGGCGCGTCGCGTGTCGCTCGCGCGCCCCCAATTGCCGCCCTCCAAACCCGCGCTGGCCTCATTTCCGAATCTTCAACCGGGCTCGCTCTTGGTCTCGACACCCGGCGTGCGCGCGGATGTGTTCGAAGCCGGCCGCGCCCTGGGTCGCACGCCTCGGCAGCTCGATCTGAGCGCCGGGCCACACACCTTGCTCGTGCAGTCCGAGAGCGGCACGCGCGCGGTGACCATCAACGTCGCCTCCGGTTCCGCGGCGGTGCTGAGCCTCGCGCTCGCTACGCCAAAAACTCAGATCGTTTCGGATCAGCGCTGAAGGGGTTGTCGATGAAGACCGATGCCAAAGTCGTGGTGGAGTTGCCGTGGGTGCGCATGGTGGGGCGCGAGGCCGAGCTCGAGAGCGCCGTCGGCACCGCGGGGGTCGTGTGTGAACGCGGTGAGCGTCACGTCATCACCGTGTCTGGGGGTAGCGGCTCGGGCAAGACGCGCTTCGTGGACGAACTGTGTCAGCGCTTTGCGGAGCGCAATCTGTTTCCCGAGCGCGTTTTTCGTGCCCAGGCCATGCCCGGTGATGGCAAGCACGAGCTGACCGCGCGCTTGCTTCGCCAACGCTTCGGCATCGATGACGCGTACGCCATGCGCGATCAGGAAACGCTGCTACGCGCCCACGCCAGTGAAGTGCTCGACGAAGCAAAGGTGGACGACATTTGTTACTTTCTGGGCAGCCTATTCGGCGTACGGAGCGGCGGCACGGCATTGACGCGCGCCCTGTCGGTCGACCCGTTTCATGCGGGCGTGGTTCAGCAGTCCATCTTGGCGAACTTCGTGGAGGCGGACGCCAAGCACGCTCCCTTGTGTTTGATTTTCGAAGATCTCCAGCACGCGGACTACGAGTCTCTGGATCTGGCGCTGTTCCTGGCCGAGACCTTGAGTAGTCGCGTGCTCGTGGTGTTCACGGGCTCGTCCGAGTTCTTCGCCCAACGGGATCTGTGGACGGCGTTCGGCGCGCCGAATCACGAGCTGCACGAGCTGCCGCGTTTGGGGGCCGAGGAATCGGAGCTGCTGCTCGCCGAGCTCTTGGTCGGCTGTGAGGGTGGCGTGCCCGAGGAGCTGTACCGAGTGGCCGCCGAACACGCGCACGGCAACCCGCAGCTGGTCGAACGAGCCGTGCGTGCGTTCTTCGAGTGCGGCGCGCTGGTCGCGGGCTCGAACGTCGGTCAGTCACGCTACATCCCGGAGCGGCTCGCCGCGTTTCTGTTGACTCCCGAATGCGCCACCGACCGCGTGTCGACTCTATCGCCGCCCGAGCTGCGCGTGATCGAATACGCCGCGATCGCCGGCGAGCCGTTCTGGTTCGGTGCGCTGGCGGCGCTCGCTCGCTCGGACGCCGACGACGGCGCGGGGCAGGACGTGGTGCGTGATCTGGACCTCACCGTGCACACG
>FSWQ01001264.1_pt1 | contig 18150 bp, 13 predicted proteins | sample 1637691 | NCBI WGS metagenome assembly FSWQ01 (sample SAMEA3914814, study PRJEB12502) | metagenome | biome: forest; material: soil | place: USA | collected 2011-09-16 | depth 0.1 m | reverse complement strand
CCCGCGCCGACCGCGCGATACGTGATGCCGCGCAGCGCGAGTGGGATCAAAAAGACGATCACGAGCGCGTTGAAGATCACGGCTGACAGGATGGCGCTCGCGGGGGTCGCCAGGTGCATGACGTTGAGCGTGATGAGCGCAGGATAGGTCGACGCGAAGGCGGCGGGGATGATCGCGAAGTATTTGGCGATGTCGTTGGCGATGCTGAACGTGGTGAGCGCGCCGCGCGTCATCAGCATTTGCTTTCCGATTTCGACGATCTCGATCAGTTTGGTGGGATTCGAGTCGAGATCCACCATATTTCCGGCTTCTTTTGCGGCTTGCGTGCCGGAGTTCATGGCCACGGCGACATCTGCCTGTGCGAGCGCGGGAGCGTCGTTCGTGCCGTCACCGGTCATGGCCACGAGCTTGCCGCCGGCTTGGTGTTCGCGAATCAGGGACAGTTTGTTTTCAGGGGTCGCTTGAGCGAGGAAATCATCCACGCCGGCTTCGGCGGCGATGGCGGCGGCGGTGAGCGGGTTGTCACCGGTCACCATGATGGTCTTGATGCCCATCTTGCGCAGCTCGGCGAAGCGCTCTTTGATGCCACCCTTGACGATGTCCTTCAGGTGAATGACGCCGAGAACGCGCGATCCATCAGCAACGACGAGGGGCGTGCCGCCCGCCTTGGCGATGGTCTCGACCGCGGCACGCACCGCTGATACGAGCTCGCCGCCTTTGGCGCGCACGTAAGCTTCGATGGCGTCAGTAGCGCCCTTGCGTACCTCGCGCAGCTCACGACCTTTGCAGCCACCCAGATCCACGCCGCTCATCCGCGTCTGCGCGGTGAAGGGCACGAAGCTCGCTTCCAGCTCCGCCATTTGGCGCTCGCGAATGCCGTATTTCTCCTTGGCGAGCACGACGATACTGCGACCTTCGGGGGTCTCGTCCGCGAGCGACGCTAGTTGCGCCGCGTCGGCGAGCTCTTCGGGGCTGACCCCAGGCGCTGCGACGAACTCGCTAGCCTGACGGTTACCTAGGGTAATCGTGCCGGTTTTGTCCAAGAGCAAAACATCTACGTCACCTGCGGCTTCCACCGCACGACCAGACGTAGCGATGACGTTCGCTTGGATCATGCGATCCATACCAGCGATGCCGATGGCGGAGAGCAAGCCGCCGATGGTGGTCGGGATCAAACAGACGAGCAGCGCAACCAGCACGGTGATCGTGATCGGGGTGCCGTGGCCGGCCGCCTTCACGCTGAACAACGAGTAGGGCAACAGCGTGACCGTCGCGAGCAGGAACACGATGGTCAGCGCGGCGAGCAAGATATCCAGTGCGATCTCGTTCGGCGTCTTTTGACGCTTGGCCCCCTCCACCATCGCAATCATGCGATCCAGGAACGTTTCCCCCGGGTTGGCGGAGATGCGCATGACCAGCCAATCCGAAAGTACGCGCGTGCCGCCAGTCACGGCACTGCGGTCGCCGCCGCTTTCACGGATCACCGGTGCGCTTTCGCCCGTAATGGCGCTCTCGTCCACGGAGGCGACGCCTTCCACGACTTCGCCATCGCCCGGGATGAATTCGCCGGCGTTCACGAGCACGAAGTCACCCTTGCGCAAATCCGCCGAGGAAACGTCACTGGAGGGGGCGTCGCGGCGCGGCTCGGTCAGCTTCTTGGCCAGAATATCGCGCCGGGATTTGCGCAAGGTATCGGCCTGGGCCTTGCCGCGACCTTCAGCCATTGCTTCGGCGAAATTTGCGAACAACACCGTGAACCAAAGCCACAGGCTAATGGCCAAGATGAAGTGCGCCGGGGCTTCGCCCTGCCCGAATGCCGCTTGAAAGTACAACACGGTGGTGAACGCGCTGCCCACCTCGACCACGAACATCACCGGGTTTCGGACCTGGTGTCTCGGGTCGAGCTTCTTGAAGGCATCGACGATGGCACGACGCACGATAGCGCCGTCGAATAGCGGACGAGCAGAAGCAGCAGAGCTCATGACTGACTCCTTGAGGACAACGGAAATGATGCGTCAGGACAGCGCGAACAGGTGTTCGACGATCGGGCCCAGCGCCAAGGACGGAATGAAGGTCAGCGCGCCGACGATCACGATCGTACCGACCAACATGGTGACGAAAAGCGGAGTGTGTGTCGGCAAGGTGCCAGCGCTCGCCGGGACCAACTTCTTGCGCGCGAGCGCACCAGCAATCGCGAGCACCGCGACCTTGATCCAAAACCGACCTAGGAACATCGAGATACCGAGTGCCGTGTTGTAGAACGGCGTATTCGCGGACAAGCCACCGAAGGCGCTGCCGTTGTTGTTCGCGGCCGATGAAAATGCGTAAAGAACCTCGCTAAAGCCGTGGGCGCCCGGGTTGAAGATGCCCTTGGTGCCTGGTTCGATGACGACCGCTACGGCAGTGCCGAACAACGCAATGGCTGACGGCACGAGAATCACGATGCAGGCCATCTTCATCTCGAAGGCTTCGATCTTCTTGCCGAGGTACTCGGGTGTGCGCCCAACCATGAGGCCGGCCACGAATACGGCAACGATTGCGAACATGAGCATGCCGTACAAGCCGGAGCCGACTCCGCCGAACACAATCTCACCCAATTGGATCAGCCACAGCGGCGCAAAGCCACCCAGCGGAGTGAACGAATCATGCATCGCGTTGACTGAACCGTTGGAGGCCGCAGTCGTGGTCGTGGCCCAGATGGCGGAGTTGGTGATGCCGAAGCGCACCTCCTTGCCCTCCATGTTGCCGCCCGAATGCAGGGCGCTAGCAACCTGATCCACGGGCAAGCCGCGCAACATCGGGTTCCCTTGCTGCTCAGCCCACACACACAAGAGCAGCAACGGCACCAGAATGGCGAGCATGGCAAACAGCACGGACCAGCCCTGACGGGTGTCCTTGACCATCTTGCCGAAGGTGTAGCAAAGCGCGGCCGGAATCAGCAAAATCGAGAGCATCTCGAGAAAATTGGAGAGCGCGGTCGGGTTCTCGAAGGGATGCGCCGAGTTGACGTTGAAGAAGCCGCCACCGTTGGTGCCGAGCTGCTTGATCGCGATCTGAGATGCCGCGGGGCCGAGGGCGAGCACCTGCTCGAGCACCGCTTTGCCATCCGCACCCTTCACGGCTTGCAGCAGTGAAGCCGACGGGTACGCTGCAAAGCTCTGCACCACGCCTTGTGACACCAAGAACAGCGCCATCACCACCGACAAGGGCAGCAGCACGTAAAGCGTGCCGCGCACCAAGTCCACCCAGAAGCTGCCGATGCTGTTTTGGGTGCGCCGCGAGATCCCGCGAATCAACGCGATCAAGATGGCCATGCCGGAAGCGGCAGACACGAAGTTCTGCACGCTCAAGCCAACCATCTGCGTGAGGTAGCTCATCGTGCTCTCGCCGCCGTAGCCCTGCCAATTGGTGTTGGTGGCAAAGCTCACGGCGGTATTGAACGAGGAGTCAGGAGTGACGGCCGGCAGCGCCTGCGGATTCAACGGCAACACGCCTTGCAGCCGCTGCAGCCCGTAAACGAACAAGAGGCCCACCAAGTTGAACAGCAACATGGCGAGCGCGTACGCCTTCCAACCCATCTCGTCGTCTGCTTTGACGCCCAGGAGGCGGTACAACAGGCGCTCGACAGGCCCAAGCAGCGGCGAAAGGAACGTGCGCTTGCCTTCGTACACGTTGGCCATGAACAGGCCGAGCGGCTTCACCAGAGCGATGAGCAGCGCAAAGTACAAGATGATTTGAGTGAAGCCCGATGCGGTCACGAGAACATCTCCGGTTTGAGCAGCGCAAAGACCAGATACACGAGCAGCCCCGTCGAAATGACGGCGGCAACGAGATACAGGGTCGGCATTCGATTCTCCTCAAAAGCGTCAGAGGCGTTCGCAGAGGCGAACGAGTCCCCAGGTCGCAGCGGCGAGCACGGTGACGAGTGCAATAAAAACGATGTCCATGTGCGTGCCGATGAAGATGAGGCGTTCGAGATCAAGAACCCACAAAGATGCCCGCGCTTCGGATCAAGAAATGATGCGGGATGCCGTGCACTGTCAGCGGAGCGCGGTCTTTACGGCTTCTTGATCCGTGCCGTGCGACGTTCTTACGTCGAACGGCACGACACTCTCGATGCACGGCGCAACGAACTCCGCACAGGGGCCACTGCTCGCGATCATCGACGAAGATCCGCGCTTTACACGGGCTTTGTGCGCGACATTGAGCGCTGGCGGCTATCGCTGCGCGACCTTCGCCCGCTATCCGGCGCGCGGCTTGCAGATCGAAGACCTGGGCATACAAGCGATCCTGCTCGACCTGAGCGCGCTGGGTCATGACCGAGTGGCGGTGATTCGGGCAATTCGCAACACGAGCCAGGTCCCGATCTTGATCGTGACAACCAGCACGACCGAGCACGACAAGATCAGCGCGCTCGATGCGGGCGCGGATGACTACCTGACCAAACCGCTGGCCTCCGGGGAGTTCTTGGCGCGAGTACGGGTTGCGCTACGCCACGGGCGAGCGCGTCGGCATTCGCGTGGCGAACAAGTGCGAGTGGGCGAACTGCACATCCATTTGCTGACACGCACAGTAACGCTACGTGGGAGCCTGCTGGCACTGACGCCCACGGACTATCGGCTGCTCGCGCTCCTGGCGCGCAACTTGGGGCGCGTCGTGGCACGGGAGCAGCTCCTGATAGAGGGCTGGGGGCCGCACGCACAGGACCTTCACTACCTGCGCGTGTACATGGCCCGTTTGCGCCGCAAACTCGACCCGGACCGCACCGGAGTGCAGTTCATTGCCACCGAAGCGGGCATTGGTTACCGCTTGTTGCCAAAGCCCAAAGCCTGACAACGCATCAACTAGCAGCTCCGAACACGCTCCAAAACGCGCTAGTCTTCGCATGCCATGGCCAAGCCTCGCGTTTATCACTACCCGAATTGCAGCACCTGTAAGAAGGCGCTGAAGTGGCTCTCCTCGCATGGGGTCGAGGTCGAGTTGATCGACATCGTCAAAAAGCCACCCACGAAAGCCGAGCTGCGCGAGGTGCTGAAGAGCGCCGGCATTCCGCTGCGCAAACTGTTCAATACGTCAGGCGTGTCCTATCGCGAGGGCGGCTTCGGTGAGCGCCTGGCAACGATGACCGAGGCAGAAGCCATTGATGCGCTCGCGCACGATGGCAAGCTGATCAAGCGCCCGCTCTTGCTCGGCAAGGGTCTGGCGCTCGTGGGCTTCGACGAAGCGGCATACGGCGAGCAGTTCGGTTAAGGCCCGCGCACGTCCGTTGGGCAGCGCGCAGATGCGCCACATGCGACGAAACGCGCCGGCGCACGCAGAGCGGTTTGCCTATGTTTTTACGCCGCGTGAACGCCCTTCTTGGCGGGTACGCTTCCTGCAAAAAGCGTGAAGCATGGGAATCGCACATGAAGTGAGCGTCGCCGCGGGCCATGTGATGCAGGGCGTTCGGGCGGGCGCGGGCAAGCTCGCATCACACCAGCTAGCCGAGGGCGTGGCGCCAACTATCGACGTGCAGAGCATCGCCTTCGAGGCGGACGCGGGCTTGCCGATTTCGTGCACGGCCGACGGCGTGGGCGCCCCGCCTCCCTTGCGTTGGGAGAACGTGCCCGAATTCACGCAATCACTGGTGTTGGTCTGCGAAGACCCGGACGCGCCGGCAATCGAGCCCTTCCTGCATTGGCTGGTGTACGGCATGCCGAGCGAAGTCGACGGCGTGGACGCGCAGTCGCAGCACGATTGGCCCATGGCCGAAAACGGCCACGGCTCAGCTGCCTTCACGCCCGCCGCGCCACCCGCAGGCCACGGCATTCACCACTATCACTTTCAGGTATTCGCGTTGGACACGCCGATTGCGTTGCAGACGGGCGCAGAACGCCGTGACGTGTTCGAGCTGATGAGGGGACACGTGCTAGCGTGGGGTGAGCTTGTGGGTACCTATCAGCGTGAGTGAGCTGCGCGCGCGGAGCAGGCGTGTTCTGTCCAGCGTCGGCATCACGCTGCTGGCGCTGGATGTCGGGGCTTGCGAACATTTCGCGCGCGGACCGGGTGCCCCCGGAGCTGCGCCGGTCGAGCACGCCGCGCTGTCGAACACGCAAGCCGCCAACGGCGTGCTGCCTGACCCGTGTCGAGGGCTCGCGCTACCACCCAGCCAAGTTTTCGTCGCGCCCGGGATGTGCGCCAGCGTGGTCGCCAGCCAACAAGGCGAGCTGCGTCAGATCACGTTCGCCCCGAATGGCGACCTCTTCGGCGTCACCATCCCCGGCGCAATCCGTCGCTTCCGCGACGCGAATGACAACGGCCAATTCGAGCCCAACGAGATCATCGAGTGGGCCAACACAGGTAACGAAAACGGCAATAATTGCGAGATCGACGCGCGCGCGGGCTACCTTTACGCGGGCACCAAAGACGGCGTCAAACGCTGGAAATACGCGCCCGATCTCGATCACGGTGGCCCCGGCGAAGACGTGATGACCGGCCAACCCGGCGGCGGCAATCACCCGTTCCACCCTGTGCACGTGTACGACGGCTTCATGTACGTGGACTCCGGCTCGGAGCACAACGCCATTCGCCCTGACCCACCGGTGTACGACACCGAGCGCGCGGTCATGAAGCGCTTCGACCTGAGCAAGTTCACGCCCGGCAAACCGTTCGCGTGGAAAGACGGTGAAGTGTTCGTGAGCGGAGTGCGCAACGTGACCGGCTTCACGCGCAACGCCGCGGGCCGCATGATCGGCGTGCTCAGCGGAATCGACGACCTCCGTTACCAAAACGAAGACATTCACGCCGACAACCCGGGTGAAGAAATCGTCTCCCTCGAAAAGGGCAAAGCCTATGGCTACCCGTTCTGCTTCGCTGCCGCCCGCGTGACACGCGGCAATCTACTCGTGCCACCGGGCACCAGGCTGCGCGCTGCGTGGGCCAGCCAAAATCCACTCGCTGCGGTGACCGAGAGCGCGACAGACGACACCTGGTGCAGTGAGCACGCCGATCAGCCGCTCACCTTCATGCAAGCCCACTCGTCCCCGCTCGGCATCACCTTCTTCGACGGCCCTGACGGCGCGCTGCCGGCGCGTTTCCGCGGCGGCGCGTTCATTGCGCTGCACGGTTCTTGGGACCGCACGCCTTCCACCGGCTACAAAGTGATCTGGGTCCCTTTCGATTCGGAGGGCAAATCCAAGCTCCCGTACTCGACCGCCGAAACCACGACCTACCCATACGAAGTCGTGTTCGGCGGCGGCGCGAACGGCGTAGCCCGCGACGGCGCGTGGGCCTGGTCGGCGGGCGCACTCGGCGAATCTCCGGTGCGCCCGGTTGGCGTCGCCATCTCCCCCATCGACGGCGCCCTCTACATCTCGAGCGACAACGGCACCGTGCCGCTCAAACGCTCCTCCAACAACGACGCCCAAGGCAACCTGTACCGCGTCGGCCTAGCGCGCAGCCACTAACCCACTCACGCTCGCCTGCCTGAGATTTGGATTGATGGTCACGCGCCACGCCGCGCTCCGTCACAGCCTTCGGCGTCGCGGACGCCCTGCCTGAACCGAGCCCCGCGGGCACGTGCCCTGCTGGTGAAGTCAGCCGCTGCTGACCGCAACCCGGCAACCCGGAGCACGGGCGGCTGCCCCGCGAACGACCGATCAATGTCGCAAATGTTACTTTGATCGCCGCGCCGCGGGGCGCGACGGACAAAAAACAGGCCCTGGCAGCCCATTTCGTCCACGCAGGCCGCGATCAAAGTAACGGTGGTGACTTTGATCGCGCCGGCGTGAGGCGGTCCGGGTGGCGCTTGGTCCGGAGCGGGCTGATGGGGGCGTGTGGTTAGGCGCGGGCTTCTAGGACGAGGTTGAAGGGGGTTTCGGTGGCACGGCGGAAGTGGGTGAAGCCGCCGGCTTCGACCACTTCGCGGAGGCGGGTTTCGCCGGCTTGGGCGCCCAGGGCGGGGCCGCCGAAGGCGAGCGAGTGCGGCACGCAGAGCATGGTCGAGGCCGAGTAGTACACGCGGCCAACGGGATTGTGATTTTGCTCTTGGCGATCGCTGGCGAACGGTTCGACGATCATCCAGGTGCCGTCGGGGGCGAGCACCTCACGCACGCGGCGCGCGGCGCCTTTGGGATCTTGCATGTCGTGCAAGCAGTCGAAGTGCGCGACCAAATCGTAGGCATTGCCCGGGAAATCCGTAGAAGAAGCGACGGCGAAGGTGACTCGATCGGCAACGCCCGCGGCAAGTGCGCGTTGCTGAGCAAGCTCGATCGAGCCGGCGTGATAGTCGAAGCCCCAAAAGCGCGAGTTGGGGAACGCCTTGGCCATCAGGATCGTGGAAGCACCCACACCGCAGCCCACGTCCGCGACGCGCGCGCCGCGTTTGAGCTTGGCCTCCACGCCTTCGAGCGCTGGGATCCAGGCTTGCATCAGGTTACCGATGTAGCTCGAGCGAAAGAAGCGCTCGGTGCCTTGGAACAGACACGGGTGTTGATGACCCCACTCCACACCACCGCCGGTGCGGAAGTTCTGGGTCATCTTGTCCACGCCAGCCCAGCAGGCCGCGGCGACCTCGAACAGACCCGGGAAGAACGCGGGGCTCGTTTCGTCCGCCAGGGCGGCGGCTTGTTCGGCGGGCAAGGTGTAGCGCTTGCTTGCGGGATCATAAGTGACGTAACCGCCGGAGGCTTGCGCATCGAGCCATTCGCGCACGTAGCGCGGCGCGGTTTCGGTGCGCGCGGCCAGCTCTTCTGCGGTGCTCGGGCCGCGTGCCGCGAGGGCCTTCCACAGGCCCAGGCGGTCACCGATCACGACCAAGATCGAGCTCATGGTTGCGCCGATGTCGCCCACGGCTTGATTGATGAATTGATTGAGTTTTGCTTCGTCGATGCTCATTGGAAATCCCTCTCGGTTGGTGAGCCGAGAGTGCCCGCCTGGGCGCCGCCGAACATCGGGGGGATCCCCTATTTGGGGTCGGATTCTGGCTTGGCGTGCTTCAGCGCGTAGGCCGCGGCCGCGGCGCGATTCTTCAGGCCGAGCTTGTTCAGGATCTTGCTCACGTGGTGCTCCACGGTTTTAGGGCTGATGAACAGGCGTTTGCCGGTCTCTAGATTCGACAAGCCCTCGCTCAAGCAGGTGAGCACTTCACGCTCGCGCTCACTCAACACGCCGTCCGTGCGCCGCCCAGGGCCGGTGCCCACGCCGAGCTCACGCAGCACCTCTGCACTGCGATCCACTTCACTCGGTGCACCGAGGCGCTCGAACTCTGCGCGCGCGCGGCGGGCCATCTCGATGGCGCCAGCGGGATCGGTGCTGGCCAGCGCGCGCGCCATGCCGAGGCGCGCGCGCGCGACCTCGAACGGCATCTCGAACGCCGTGAAACGACCGAGCGCGGACTCGAAGTGCACCCACGCCCGCGCCTCGCCCTCGGCCAACGCGACCAGGCCCATCGCATAGTCGGCAGAGGCGAGACACGCCCCGCGCTCGCTGCTCGTTGCCAACGCGCTGAGCTCACGCGCAGCGACGGCCGCGCCATTCACGTCTCCGACGGCCAAGTTTGCCTCGGTGAGCAACGCATACAGCGGAGCCGCCTGCATGCTATCTTTGCTCACCAGGGACAAGCGGCGCGTGAGCAGATTTACAGCCTGTTTCGGCTCGCCACGAGCGATCAGCAGCTTGGCTAGCGGGCGCACGCCAGCCGCATTTTCTTCATGGCCTGCGAGGAACTCCGCGGCTTCCTCGAGCCGCCCCTGCACGATCCGCACTTCAGCCAGCTTCATCAGCAACTGAGCCGCGAAGCTCGGGTAACCGCGCAGCGCCACTTCATGCCCAGCGAGGAGCGTCTGTTCTGCTTCCTCCAAACGCCCCAATGCAAGCAGCACGGAGGCGTAGTTGAGGCGACAGAACGAGAACAGGGTGAGGCCGCTCAAGCGCTTGGATACTTCATCCGTGACTCGGCACCATTGCGCCAAGCGCTCGAGCTCCACCGCGCCTTCGCAGGTGGTCAGCATGTTGCAGCACGTTTCGCAGACGGTGTAGAAGTTGCGCTGCTCGCCAGCGGTCACGGCGGCCATGGCTTCATCCAGCCGCGCAAAGCCTTCGGTCACCCGGCCTTGGGCTACGAGCGCGCGGCCAAACTGGCTGAGCGCAACGATCTCCAAGTCAATATCACCCGTGCTGCGCGCTAGCTCCAGCACTTGATTGCACGCCGCAGCCATCTCTTCCGGATCGGCCACGCGCCGGCCGCGAGAAAACAACAGCCAACCTTGTTCGACGCAAGGCTCGAGGCCAGACAGCAAGCCCGCGGCGCGCTCCAACCAGCCATTCCACGCGGCCCGATTGCCATGAGCAAGCAAGTGCTCGTTGGCGAGCCAGATCGCGGCACTGGCGGCTTCGCGGCGCGCGCCCAGAGTGCGGTAGCGCACGAAGGCGCGCTCCTTGAGCTCGCGCGACTCATGCCACTCCCCTAGCCACCAACGCGCGTCGCTCAGCCCATCCAGCGCTTCGGCCGATTCGGGATCAGTGGCGCAGGCGTGCTCGAAGCGCGCGCGCGCTTCCGCCCAGTCCGCTTTCGCAAGCGCGGCGCGCCCAAGCGCGACCGATTCCGCGACGGAGGCCATGCGCGGAGTATCTCATGATTCTCGACGCGCAGGGCCCCCGCCGCTCGGCTGGCTGCTACGGCTTTTTGAAGGCCTCGCAGCCCAGCAAGCCCTTGTCCCCACAGTGGGTTGCCATGCACTCGGTCATGTTCGCGCGGCCCGCGTCGGTCATGCCGGACAACGTTTGGCGGCAATCAGCGGGCGTGGGGGCGACCGAAGCGCTGGCGCAACTCTTCACGATATTGTCGCACGCGACGCTCACTGCGCTGGGCGGTGGCGGCGGCACGTTACCCATATCCGCACCCGCCTGAGGCGCAGGTGGCGGCAGATCCGGGCACGCTGCCATGAGTGCGGTATGGCCGCACAGATTCACGCGCGCCGGATCCGAAGTTTCGCCCGGCTTGAGACTCTTCAAGCACGACACCGCCGCAGCCGCGACTTTGGGCTTGAACGCGGCTTTGAAGTCGGCGCAGCGCTTGGCCGCGAGATTGAACACACCCTCATCCGAAGGCCCCATCGCCGGACAGTCCCCGGGCGTGCCCGTCGTGTCGTCACAGACAGGTGGCGGCGGCACGTGCTCGACCACCACGACCGATGCAGGCGGCGCGGCCGGCGCGACCTGCATAGCGGGAGGCGGTGGCGCCGCGTGCTCATGCTGCATCTTGGAGTCGTGGGCCAGCCAGCCGCCGACACCGCCCGCGGCCAGCGTGCCTGCCATCAACAAAAACCCGGACTTCTCGATGATCATGAACAGCCGGCAGAGCACGCGCTGTGCCAGCCATGACACACGTGGAAACACTTGGCTTTTCCCGGGATCGCCGGGCGATTTCAGCCCTCGTGCGTGTCAGAAGCGCACACTGCACGCACGATCGCCTCATCCGAGAACGCAACGCGCACATCACCGGTCTGTTGCTCGCGTTCGTGCCCCTTGCCCGCGATCAGCACCAAGTCATCCGGACCTGCTTCGCGAACGGCGTGCTCGATGGCGCGTGCGCGATCCAACTCACGACGCACGTCACCATGTTCAGCGAGCCCCACGGCAATCTCTTCAATAATCGCCGCGGGGTCTTCGTGGCGCGGGTTGTCCGTGGTCAACCACACGCGGTCCGCGCTACTTGCGGCCGCGCCCAACAACGGGCGCTTCACGCGATCTCGCTCGCCCCCAGCGCCAAACACCACGCTCACCCGCCCCGCGCACAACGCGCGCGCGGTGCTCAGCGTACGGCTCAGTGCGTCCGGCGTGTGTGCATAGTCCACCACCACACACGGCCGCTCGTGGATCACCTGGAAGCGCCCAAGTGGCGGAGCCGCGCGCGCCAGCGCGGCCACCGCCGGTGCCGTGGGCACCCCAACGGCCAACGCAGCCGCCAACGCACCGAGCGCGTTTTCCACGAAAATATCGCCGATTGCGCGAATCGTCGCGCGCAGTGGCAAGCCCGGAAAGCGCGTCGAAGGTTCGAATTCGAGCTCGGTTCCGCGCACGCTCAAGCTCAGCACGCGCGCCGTCAAATCCAGCGCCGCCCACGGCTCACCGCGACTGGCCACGCCGTACGTCACGATCTCCACACCGCGAGGAATGACTTCGCCGATCAGCGCTGCGGAAGAGTCGCGACCATTCAAAACAGCACACGCCCCGGGCTGCAGCGCCATGAAGAGTTGCGCTTTGCTGGCCAGGTAATGCTCCGGTGAGCTGTGCGCGTCCGAGTGATCCAAGCTCAAGTTGGTGAACACCGCCGCGCGGCATGGCCAGGCTTTGGCAAAGCCCACGGCCAAGGCCTCACTCGTGAACTCCACCGCCGCGTACTTGCCGCCGGCGGCCACACCACGCCGCATGGTCTCCAGAAACCCGTCATAGTGCCCGGGCACATCCAAGCGCTGCTCACCCAAGAACGACCCTACCGTGGTCACGCGCGCGACCGGCTCAGCCAGCACTGAGAGCAGCGCGGCGACGAGCGCGGTGGTGGATGTCTTACCATTCGTGCCCGTGACCCCCACCGTGAGCAGGGATTCCGCCCAAGGCGGCGGCGCGGGCGGGGGTCGAAGGGTGGGCATGGTGCGAGGCGCAGCTTACGCCCTAGGAAGCAATCGGCGGGCCACCGCGTAAGACGAAAAAGCCTAAACCGGGCGCGTCACACTTTTTGGCGCTCGGCCGATGGTGAAGAGCGAACATGGTGATGCCCGCAGGTTTGGAGTCCAGAGCCACGGGCGAGCGGCTGGCCGATCCGCGTTTGCGGCGTGAGGTGGAGGCTGCCGTGAAGCGCCGCGTGCACAGCGCAGACGCGGACGACGTAGTGCAAGCCGCCCTGGCGGACATCTTATCGGCGCCGCGGGTGCCCGAGGATACGGAGGAGTTCCGGCGCTTCGTGTTCGCAGTGGCGCGCAACAAAGTGTTCGATCACTTCCGTCGCCGCGTGCGCGAAGTACCCGAAGAGCACGCGCACGAACCGGCCGCGCCCGAGCCTCCGCTATCCGCGCGCGACATTTTACGTTGGGCTGAAGACAGGCTGCCCAACTCCGAAGATCAGCACACGCTGGAGTGGATGCTGCGCGAAGGCGACGGCGAAAAGCTCGAGCACATCGCGCGTGACGTCAACTTGCCTGCGCCACGTGTGCGCCAGCGCGTGTCTCGCTTGCGCCGCTTCTTGCGCGAGCGTTGGGCCGCAGAATTGATGCTCGGCTTGCTCGGCCTCGCACTGATCACCCCTGCCGGCGTTTGGTACTACCGTCACCTGCACCGCGAAGACGACCTGGCCGAGCACAATCCCGTGCTGCGCCCAGAACCGCCGCAGACTCCGGAAATGCAGGGCCGCGAGCTACGTCGCGTCGCACTTTTGCGCTGCACCGAGCTGCCCGCACAAGACTGCATCAACGGTTTGGATCGCGCCCGCGCCCTCGATCCCACGGGCGACAGCGCGCCTGAAGTCAGCAGCGCTCGCAGCGCCGCAGCCGCACGCTTGGCGCCCGCGCCAACTGCCGCGCCCAGCCCGTCTTCGAGCGACTCGCCGGCCAAGCCGCTGCACAGCACCCAGCCGCGGCCAACGCGCAAGAATAGCCCCATGCCCAGCGGCACCGAGAGTGGGGCGATCCCAGCGCCTCCCAGCACCTCGCTCGGCAACCTTGGCTCCTTGGATGGCGACAGCACGGAAGGCACTGGCGTTGCGCCAGCGCGCAAGCCAACGCACGTGCCTGCGCGCGGCTACGACAGCAAGTAAGTCGCGCCGCGGACGTGTTCACGTCGCTACCTGCGCGTGACGTCTTTCGCAGCGCGAGTTGCGTCACAGTTTCCGTCGCTCACGCGATGAGTCTGTGAAGCGACGTTAGCGACGACGCAACTCACGATTGGCGTGAGTCCGCGCGTCGCGACGTGACGCTTCTCCATTCGGCTCTTGCCGAGGAAGGCTCGTCATGGAGCGATCGCGCGCGCGCGCCGGGCAATGCGGCGTCAAGGCATGGTTGTGTGCGTTGGGTTTAGCGAGTGCACTGTTGGCGTCCGCGTCTGCCGGCGCAGAAGCCGACGCTGCACCGCAACCGATCACGTTGCCGGAAACCAGCGACCAGCCCGGCGTGGTGATCTTTCCGGCGCGCGGCACAGGGCCGCACCGCATCACGGTGCTGTTGCACGGCATGTGCGGCGATCCCGCGCGCTCATGCGGTCACTTCGCCGATGAAGTCACGCGCACCTCCACACTGATCTGCCCGCGCGCGAGCCAGCGCTGCACAGGCGGCGGCTCGAGTTGGCCGGAGACCGGCGTGCCGGAGCAAGTCGAGCGCGCGGTGACGCGCGCCAAGCTCGCGTTGCCTGACGCAATCGACGACACGCAGGGGCGCACTTTGATCGGCTATTCGCTGGGCGCCTATCGCGCGCAACAGATCGCGCTCAGCAGCGCGGGCAAGTACCGACGCGTGATGTTCATCGGCGCGCGTGTGTCACTCGATCAACGCGCGCTGATCCAAAACGGAGTCGAGCGCGTGCTCTTGTGCGCCGGGGACTGGGACATGATGCACGACCCGATGCAGCACGAAGCCCAACGCTTGCAGCGCGCCGGCTTTCCGAGTCGCTTCCTGGGCTTGGGCCCGGTCGGGCACATCTTCACGCCCAGCTTCGCCAACTACCTGCCGGGCGCCTGGTCTTGGCTCACGGCGGCTTAGGCGGCGGAGTATTCGGGCTGGAATAAGGCCCGGACGGATTAATGCGCGGGCGCTACCCTGCCTACATCGCCCCCATTCGAGATTGCTAAATCTAGCGGGGAAGCATGTTCGTTTCGTGATCACGAGTGCGCAGCCTGGACACACCCGCGTTCATGCGCGCACATCTGTGGCTCGGGTTATTGACCGGTAGTGTATTTGCGGTTTGCTGCTCCGCCAGCAAGTCCACGGGCAGCGCGCCGACGCCGCGCATGACTCAGCCCGACGCCGGCATCCCGGACGCCTCGAACGCCGGCAGCGCGGGCGCGGCCATGATGACGCCGCCGGTGATGATCAATACCGAGGGCGGACCACCCATCACCATGGTCGCGGACCGTCCGATCCCGACCTGCACCACCGGCTGCACGGATCTTCCCGCAACCCCGGTGATCGACACCACGGGCATGACGCCCGTCCCCGCGAACGCCGCCACGCTGTTCGGCGCGCCCACGAACATGGGCGCCACCGGGCCATGCGTGTTCGAGCCGCAGCTCGGCTCTGGCGCCGATCCGGGCACGCTGTTCCCGGCCAATTGGCTGCGCCCGCGCTTCCGCTTCACGCCGCTGCCCAACGAAAACCTGTGGGAAATCCGCCTGCACGCGGACGCGGAGAGCAACGACTTCGTGGTGTACACGACCTCCCCGAGCTACGCGCTGCCCAAGGACGTGTGGACCGCGTTGGCCAACAACGTGCATATGCAGCCAATCACGGTAACTATCCGCGGCTTGAACACGGCTGCCCCCGGCGTGCCCTCTGGCACCAAGGGCACATTTCAAATCGCGCCCGTCTACGCCGGCGGCACCATGGTGTACTGGGCAAGCACCTCTTCCGCAGTCAGTCCGGACTCGAGCAAGCTCGTGGGCTTCCGTGTCGGTGACGAGAGCGTGATCGACGCGCTCACCATCAAGCAGGTGCAGCGCCAAGTGATCAATGTGGACGGCAGCGCCTTGCGCGTTTCGCCTGACCCCGGCGCAATCAAGGACCCTGCTGGCGCCGTGCAATGCATCGGCTGCCATACCTCCACGCCAGACGGCAAATCCGTCGGGTTTACCGATTTGTGGCCGTGGAACGGCGTGATTGCGTCGATCGAAGGGGCGACCGTCGGCCAACAGCCGAGCTACATCACGCCAGGCGCTGCCACGCTGATCAACCAGCCGTGGTTGGGCATGCTCACCTTCTCCAAGGCGCATTGGGCGGATGGCAAGCACCTGGCCGTCAGCATGTATACGGATCGCACCAGCACGGTCGGCTTCAGCCTACCGCCGGCTGCGACCAAACCCACCGTGCTCGCTTGGTTCAACCTGGACACGGCGACCACCATTCCGTGGGCTACCGGTGGCGTCGGGCCAACCAACACGGCCATCGCTGGCGCGGAAAAAACGGCCTGGGGCCGGCTGGCCATGACCGGTGAAACTGCCTCCGCGATTTCGCCCGCCTTCACCCACGACGGCAGCAAGGTGTTCTATACGTCGGCCGACCACGAGCAAGACGGCCGCATCGGTGGCAACAACACCGACGTGAACATTCACGTGGTGCCCTTCAATGACGGCGCGGGCGGCCCCATGACCCCGCTGGCCGGCGCTTCGATGCCCGGCGTCGCCGAGTATTACCCGGCGCTCAGCGCGGACGACACGTTGGTCGCGTTCAACCGCGTCGCCAAGGTGGACGCTCTAGACATGTACTATCGCCCCGAAGGCGAAATTAATGTGATTCCGTCGACGGGCGGCACCGCCAAGCGCCTGGCCGCCAATGACCCGCCTGCGTGCGGCGGCGAAAAGAGCCCTGGCGTGCTCAACAGCTGGCCCAAGTGGTCGCCTGATGTGAAAACAGACGGCACCAAGAACTACTACTGGCTGATCTTCTCGTCTGCGCGCGCTTACCCGAGCCAGTTCCAGCTGCCCGGCGGCGGCAACGGCGACCATCGCTCGTCGCAGCTGTACATGACCGGCGTCGTGGTCGACTCGGTCACGCACGAGATCACGACCTTCGACGGCGCGTACCTGTGGAACCAAGGTGCCACGAGCACCAACCTGACGCCCGCCTGGGACGAGTTCGAAATCCCCCCCGTCCCCCCGCCAAAGTGAACCGCGCACAACGCCAGGCACACAGCGCACCCAGCGCTGCGACGCCGGCTTGAGAGCGCCCCCCTCCGAGGACGCCATGCGCAGCCCTCTCCCGAGGACGCCGTGCGCAGCGCGCCCGGAACTAAAACGAGCCAAAAGTCTTGGAAGACCAGATCACGATCTGCCACTGAGAGGCGGAGCCAACGAAAGCTGACCGCACAGGCGCATGCGATCTAAAAGCGAAGGCGGATCGGCCACAACGCCCCTCAGCACCACTAGGCAAAAAACAGAACACAACGCGATTCCGCTATAAACCGCGTTCACGTCGCAGCCTGCCCGCGACACCACATCCTCACCCGCGATAATGCTTCACGTCCGTGACCTTACGCAGATTCGCCGCATGCACTTCCAGGCCGCGCTGACGCACGCCGAAGCGATTGGCGAGCTTGAACACGCGCGGCAGGTGCTTCCAGAACGGTCCCTTCCAGCCGAAGGCTTTGAACGCGCCCTTCATCATTGCGTTCATGGCCGGGCTGACGACTGTTTCGGCGTTGGTCATCCAATTGGGGTGGATGGCGGCCGCGCGCATCAGCTCCTGATACAGCTCGTTTATGTCCAGCTCTGGGGATAGGAACCAAGACGGCAGGAACAGCGGGTCATCCTCCGCGAACCAGCCCATGTCCTTGCATTGGCGCTCGAGCGGCGTGCCTGAGTAAACGCGAATACCGGTGGAGAACAGCACCATGTCCGTGGGCGGGATGTGCTCTTCACAGAACGCGAGCGTCTCACGCACGGTGGCCATGGTTTCACCGGGCGCGCCCAGCATGAAGAACCAATACGTGGGCAAGCCGCCCTCGCGCAGCGCCTTGGCCGCGCGAATCACGGCGTGCTTTTGGAAGCCTTTGCGCAACGTCTTGAGCGTGACTTCCGAGGCACTTTCCGGGGTGCACATCACGCTCTTGAAGCCCGCGCGCTTCATGGCTTCCACGAGCTCGGGCGTGACGCCCGCCGGATTCAAACCCATGGTGGAGAGCTCCACGTTCAGTGGGCGGCGCTCGAGCTCCTCACAGATCGCGCGGGCGTGAGAAAGCGGCAAGTTGAACGTCGAATCGACAAAGTCGATCGCGCGCACACCGTGGTTTTTCACGGCCTCGTGCAGCTCATCCACGACCTCCACCGGGTCACGCAGGCGATAGGCGTGGCCTTCGATGTTGTTGTACACGCAATACGAGCACTTGAGCGCGCAGCCGCGCTTGGTTTGAATCGAATACGGGCTACCGTGTGAAGCGTATTGCTTCAGGTCAATCCAACGCCAAGCTTCACTG
>FSWQ01002625.1_pt1 | contig 18173 bp, 17 predicted proteins | sample 1637691 | NCBI WGS metagenome assembly FSWQ01 (sample SAMEA3914814, study PRJEB12502) | metagenome | biome: forest; material: soil | place: USA | collected 2011-09-16 | depth 0.1 m | reverse complement strand
CCGCCAAACGACGCCGAGTCAGCGCGCGGGTCCCGGAGCCGTAACCGCGATCGACGGTATCCCGTTGGGGCTCACTTGAACGGTCGCAGACCGTCCGGTAACGCCATCCACGCTTCGATAGTCGAGCAGATACGCCACTTCGAGCGCGGGCTGTCCATCTTCGATGAGCCACGCGGCGGCGGCGTCGCGCAAGGTGCCTTCGATGCGATCGCCCGTGTCCAGCGCGCCGCGTTCGAGCGCGGCACTAAGGGGCTCGATTTTGGCGGCGTGCCACGCCGGGTTGCGGCTGAGCTCCGCGCGCAGTCGGCGGAAGACGGCATCGAGCGGATGGGCGCTGACGGCGATCGGGAGCGCCAACGCCGCGCGGCCAATGCTCAGTCGTGATTCGGCGGCCCCGAACTCGACGGGGCACGCGAAAAACTCGAGGTGCTCACTGGTCGGGCCGTGCGCGCGATGCCGAAACGAGACGCGGAGCGGCGCCCAGTGCGTGCCCGTGACGACGCGCGCGATCGCGACCCAGGCGGCAAAGAGCGCTTCGGTGGGGTGGCCGAGCGCGTCGAGTTCGCTCACCATCTCTGCGCAGAGGTCGAGTCCGTCGGGCTGCGGTTCGCAAGCGAGCCGCACCGAATCGTTGGTGATGGCGATGAAGCGACAGAAGCGCGTGAGGGCCAGCTCGTGCCGAGCACTGCGGCGCAGTGAGTAGCCGAGCGCGCCACGCGGATCGCCGTAGATGGCGGCTCCCGATCGCAGCCCAGCGTTGACCGCACCGAGGCGCTCCGTCATCGCCCGCCCCACCGCGACGTGACGTTCGATGGGCAAGGCGCGGTTGGGGTTTTCGAGATCCGCGCGCGTGAGGCCGGCGCGGGTCAGGATTTCGTCGCCGTTCAGGCCTTCGGCCTCCGCGGCGCGCAGCAAACCGAGTGTCACGGCGGCGCGGATGCGCCGGCCAAAACTTGGGCCGGCGTCAGTCAAAGCCGAGCTCGTCCGTGAACACGCTGCCGCAGGCTTTACAGGTTCGCAGCTCCTCGCTGGCTCGAAACGTGCGAATTTTTGGGCCGAGCAGGGCGCGCAAATCTTTGTCGAAGGCGTAGTCCATGCGCTGTACGGGCGCGTGGCAGGAGTCGCAATACCAGACCATGGCGTCCAGCGCGCCCGGCTTGCGTTCGCCGTGAATCACGAGGCCAATGCTGCCCTGCAAGCGGTGATTCAGGTGCGGTACGAGCGGCGGGATCCAGTACATTTGCCCTTCACGACACACCTCGGTGACGAACTCGCCGTCCTTGAACACGACCGTGGTGAGCTCGCCTTTGAGTTGAAAGAAGAACTCGGCGGCGCTGTTGATGTGAAAGTCGCGGCGTGTCTTCGGCGTGGGGCCGTCGAACAAACGGATCAGAAACGGCCCGTCGCAGAACTGTTCGAAGTTCAGCAGCGGCTTGGGCTGCCCGCTCGCTTGGCTACGGCGAACCCACTCGAGCACGTCCACGCTGCGCGGCAATGCAGCGACGTCCAGCGCGTTCATGGCTCAGCTCGCGGCGCGGGTTTTGGCCGCCGGCACGATCATCGATTGCGGAGGCAGACTGCGGCGCGCCGCCTCGGTGTCGTTCTCGCCCCACACGAAGTAGTGCAGCATCGAGTTCAACGTGTACGTGCCGTGAAAGCGCTCCACGGCGCTCGATAGCTCGCCCAGGTGCCAATACGTATGCACCGCCAAATGCTCCCAAATCGCGCCACAGGTTTGGAACGTGTCTGCCAGCCGATCGGGCGCCGGATCATCCCAGCGACGCACGTCGAACACATCGAGCACCTTGAGCAGCCGAATTTGGCTGCGGCGCATCATCGAGAGAATGCGCGCTTTGGGGTACAGGTTCGGATCCACGCGCACGGCCTTGGGTCCCGGCGCCGCGTCGCCGACGTCCAAGCCGTTGAACACCTCGTGCGTATCCAGCGAAAACGCGAGCTTGCCGTCGTCGAGCACACTGCCGAACAAGTCCGCGACACAGGCCAAATGCCCGAGCACCCAGGCGGACGAAATGCCCGACGCGCCGCCCTGCTGAAACTCCGCTTGAGTGAGCGGCTCGAGCGCGGCGAGCAGCAGATTGCCGCTGCGGTTGAGTTGACGCCGCACGATGTGCTTCGGCAAATCCTCGAAGCGAGCCGAGCTGTGGTTGCCTGCGATCCGGGAATGTTCGGCCATGTTTCTCCTCTGTCTGTTGGGGAAGCGCACGCACGCGAAGCGAGCCGCGCGACGTGCACTCGCAGTGCGGATCACCATCGTCTGCGACCGATGATCCGCGAGATTGTCCCTCCCCCACGCTGAGCATTGCTCGGCGTGCCCATGTCTGAATAAGCGGACACCGACATGGCGAACTTAAGCCTGCATGGTTGCAAATCGCCCACACGCGGACCCACGCGGCGAGCACCGCGCGCAGAGTGCAGCGGAGGTAACCGAGCGCCGAGGCTCACTCGATCAGAGCGAGACCACCGAGTAGCTCTGAAATCCGTACTTGCCCGACTCGCCGTTGTAAAAGCCCATGCCGGGGTTTCCGTCGCTCCAAACGGCGCCGCCGGGCTTGCTGATGTCCGCAGTCTGCAGCAGCGTGCCGTCGAGGCTCGTGGTGATGATGTTGCCCTGAATGCGCGCTTTGAAAACGCTGCCGTTGACGGGTTTGTGCCCGCCGCCCGCGCCCTGCCCGTCACCGATGTACGTGAAGTCTCCGAGCGGCCCGTTCCAGCGCACGATCTCGGCGTAGCCTCCGGCGTAGTTCAGGTTGCATTCGTAGCCATGCGCGTCGTGCGCGGCATCGGACCAGCGCAAATGGATCTCGACCTCGTGGTAGTCCGAGCCGATGGACGGATCGAGGTAAATGACCGTGCTCACTTCGACGTCGGGCGGAAACCCGGAGAGGTGCGCATAGGAGTCGTCGAAGCCACTGCCGCTGTGGGTTCCGAACGCTCTGCCGGACGCCGTATTGACCTGAGTCCAGTCCAGGCCGAGGCGCGTCCACGCGCCCTGCTCCGAGATGGGAGACTCCGTGAGGTTGAAGTCAGTGGCATAGGCCGCGCCGCCTCCCGCACTGCTGCCAGCGAGCCCGGCGCCCGCGCTGCCTGTTGCGGCGCCCGCGCTGCCTGTTGCGGCGCCCGCCGCGCCTTCATTGGCAATCGCCTCCTTGGCCGTGGAGCTCGAGTTCGAGCACCCAGTCGAGAGCAAGAGTAGCCAGGGCAAAATCAGCGCAGGGCGGCAGGTCACCCTCACACAACTAGCATCTGTCGTGGAAAAGTCGCGCCCATCGAAGCGGGAAGGGGAGAGCCGAGCCGCGCGTAATATGGATAAACCAGGCTCGCCGCGGGCTGGGGGCAATTCTCTCGGGCTAGGGGCAATCGCTATGGATACGTTCGACCTGCATAGTCTGGCCACGCGGCAACGCGCGCAAGCCGTGTTCTGGACTCAGCGCGACGTCTGGCTCACCGCGGCGTTCATGACGTTGTTCCTCGGGCCGTTGGGCGCGCTCTTCGGCTTGGCGGCATTGCTCGCCATGCGCGGCCTAAGCAAAGCAATCCGCGACGAGCAAACGCACTGGGTCGCACAACGTTTGCGCCACGGCCGGCGGCTCGTGCTCTTCGGGCTCGGCTTTTCGATTTTGCTCGACACCGTGATGCTCGTGCGATTTTACCTGACGTACTCCGACCTCGCGGCCCAGTTCCAGCTTTCAGCGCAGGAGTCGAGCGATGCTCAATAACGTAGCTGGGCAGTTGATTCGGCCGCGACCCGCTTCCGTGATCGCGGTGATCTGGCTCTATCTGGGCGGTAGCTGGCTGTTCATGGGGCATCGTCATGGCTTGGTTCGATACTTCGATGCTCGCTTCGTGGCAGGAGCGTCTGCAGGATCGCATGCCGTCCGAGATGGCCTTCTTGTGGTGTTGGTTCTTGGCCGTGATGGCGCTGGGCGCCGCCGGCATCTGGGGAGCGCTCGGCTTGCTCGGGCTGCGCGCCTCCGGTCGCGCGCTGCTCGAAAAAGTGAACTTCATCAGCGCCGGTTTGATCGCGCTGTACGGGCTCTATTGGGCGCACAGCGTGCTGTCGATGCGCTACCTGAGCGATTTAGAGCTGAAGCTTTCGCTCGCTGGCGGGCTCCTTACGTGCCTGAGTAGCGTGCCCTTCCTGTGGATGGCCAAGGCCCTGCGCGGGCGCGACGTGCAAAATGCCTGCCAAGCGGGGCACCGGTAGCGTTCACTTTGCGAGCTCAGCGAACCACTCGGCGGCGCTGATGACCCGCGCTTGGCGCGGAAATACCTTGTTCGTCAGCACGCTGTGCACCTCGGGGTCCGTGTCTGCACACAGGTCGGCGAGCACGGTGATGCGGTAGTCTTTGTCTGCGGCCTCACGCAGCGTGGACAGCACGACGCCGCTCGTCGCGATGCCGCACAACACCAGGTGCTGGATCTCGCCCGCGCGGAGCACGACCTCCAGATCGCTACCCGTGAACGCACTGACGCGCCGCTTGGTGATGATGACCTCGCTGCCTTCGGGCGCGATGGCTGGCCGAGCATCGGTGAGGAAGGCGGGGGCGTGTTGTTTGACGCCGCTGAAGGCTTCGTTGCGGGGGCTCACTTCCGGCATGCCCGGGCGGAAGCCGACGACCACGTGGATCACCGGAACGGCGCGGCTGCGCGCGGTGCGCACCGCGTCGCTGGTGCGCGTGAGGAAACCAGTGTGGTCCGCCACGCGGTCGAGGATCCCCGGCTGAACATCCATCACGAGTAGCGCGGAGCGATCGGCTTGATTGGTCATGGCTCAAAGCTAAAGTACACAAGTCACTTGCGCAAGTAGCTTGTATAAATCATGCTCGTGACATGGACGCGAAGCGAGCCCGAACGCCCGCTGTCGACTCGCTGGCGATTCGACTGGCCGTCGCGGTCAAACGCCTGCGCGGGCGTTTTCGTGAAGCCGCCTGGGCAGGCGGAGTCGAGCCGCCGATCGCGCACGTGGCCGTGCTCAAGCGCCTGCGCAACGACGGCCCCGCCACGGCCTCCGCGCTCGCCGCCGCTGAACACGTCACCCCCCAGGCCATCGCACAGACATTGGCGCCATTGAAGCGCGCGGGCCTGGTTCGTGCCGCGCCGGACCCGAGCGACGGCAGAAAGAACGTCATCAGCATCACGCCTGCCGGCAACCGCTTGTACGAGTCCGCCATCGCGTCGCGCGACGCGTGGCTCGCGCGCGCCATCGACAACGTCGTGTCGCCGCGCGAGCGCGTCGCGCTCGAAAAGGCGATCGAGCTTTTGGAACGCATCGCCGACGCCGAACGCGGCGAGTCCTAGTTCGCTCCCGATCATGCTCACGAAGACTCCGCTTCCGTCTAGCTCTGGTGACCGCGGCCGCGCGCGCGCTACGCTCGGTAAGACCTTCCAGTCGCTCGCGACCTATAATTATCGGCTATTTTTCATCGGTCAGCTGATCTCCAATACGGGCAATCAGCTCACGAACGTGGCGCTCATTCTGTTCGTGCTCAAGCTCGGGCAGAGCGGGCTCGCCGTGGGCGCGCTCGCGGCATGTCAGTTCGGGCCGTTGGTCGTGCTCTCGGCGTGGGCCGGCGCAGTGGCGGATCGAACGGACAAGCGCCGCGCGCTCCTCGTCACCCAGGGCGTCGAGATGGCGCAGTCCATCACGCTCGCGGCCCTCGCGTTTTTGCCGCACCCGCCGTTGGTTTTGTTGTACGCGCTCTCCCTCGCGGGCGGCGTGGCCCTGGCCTTCGATAACCCACTCCGGCGCTCGTTCGTGCCAGAGATGGTCTCGAAGGACGATTTGCCGAATGCGGTCGTGCTGTACAGCACGATCGTCGCCTTGTCGCAGGTCACGGGTCCGGCGCTGGCCGCCGCGTTGGTCACGTCCGTCGGTTTCGGCTGGTGCTTCGCGCTCGATGCGGCAACCTACCTCGCCGTGATCGGCTGCCTGCTCTTGATGCGAGAGGGCGAGCTATTCCGGCAGCCCCCCAGAGCGCGCACGGGTCGCGAGGTGCGTGAGGGGCTCGCCTACGTCGCGTCGGTGCCGCGGCTCTGGATCAGCTTCGCCATGTTCGCGCTGATCGGCCTGTTCACGTTCAACTTGCGCGTCGCGCTGCCGTTGTTCGTCACTCGCTCGCTCCACGCCACCGACGTCGCGTTCGCCGGGCTGTATGCGACCCTGAGCTGCGGTGCCGTGCTCGGCACGCTGCTCGTCGCGCAGCGCCGGCTCGTCGAGCTCCGGCACGTGATCTTCGGCGCGCTCGCGCTCGGTTGCACCATGCTGCTGCTGTCGGTCCTGCCGTCGCTCCCCTCGGCCGTGGTCGTCGCGTTCTTTCTCGGCGCGACGAGCATCGTGTACATGACCGCGTCCACGACCATCGCTCAGGTCGACACGCGCCGCGACATGCACGGCCGCGTGCTGGCGCTGCAAACCGCGCTGATCGGCGGCACGGCGTTGGTCGGCGGCCCGATCGTGGGCCAGCTTGCCGATTTCGCCGGTGCACGTGCTCCGATCGCCATTGGCGGCTTGGTCTGCCTCGGCGCCGCCGGCTTGGGCGAGCTCGCGCGCCGGCGCTTTACCGAGGCCGCGCGCTGACGCGGCGTCTCAAGGATCCGTCGTCTCGATGATGACAGGGAAGGTATCCAGATCGACCGCCGCGCCGCGCTCGAAGTAGTTGACCCCCGGGCTCATGTGGGCGAGCTGGCAGGCGTCTACTTGTCGCAAGTCCACGGCACCGGTGTACGCCTCCGCAACGTGCGCTGCGATCAGGGTCGAGACACCCTCGCGGGTCTGCTCGTCGAGCAAGTAGCTCGGCGGGGCATCACAGTCGCCGAACAGTTCCCCGAGCGGCTCGCTGCAATTGGCATCCGCGTACGGTCCGCCGGCAAGCAACCCGAGCCTCACACAGCGCTCGACTTGCCCGAATCGCCAGCCGACGCAGCGTTGCCCCTCGGTCGTCGGGTATAGATTCTCGTACGCCCCGTCTTCGGCCGTCGCGCGCAGCGCCTGCGCTTCTCCCTCGTCACCGATCGCCGACAAAGTGAGACTCGCAAGACCGCTGCTAGGAACAAGCCGAGCCTGCCGCCAAAGTGGACCCGTGCCCCGCGCTGTCGACCCATGCCGTCTCGAACGCTAGCGCACCGCGCACGTGGCGTCATCAGCGCAAGACGAGGCCCTCAGCAAGTATCGCAGACGCATTCGACTTGGCCGTTGTTCATCATGCAACGCTCGGATGGCGCATGGCACAACGAACTCGCACAATCGCAGGAGCGTGTCTGTGATTGTTCGGCGCAGGGATCCGCCGCACACTCGTAGCTCGCGCCGGCCGCTCCGGGCCGAAGCACGCAGGCTTCACCCACCTTACAAAGGAGCCCGTTCGGCCCGCACGGCGCGTCCGCGCAGGACTGAGCGGTGACACGCCAAGTGGTATTGTCGCACACGGCGTGCATCAGGCCCGAGGTGCTACATTGATCGAAGCTGCAATCCAATGTGCCGCGGCAGGCGCAGCTGTCGCCATCGTGCGGGACGTTGAGCGGGTCTTCGGCGTAGTTGATGCAGGTGAGCGACGCTCCGTCGTTGTTTGACTGCGCGACCCAAAGCCCGTTCACACAGATGAATCCGATCGAGCTGCACTGGTCGACGGCATAGTTACACTGATTGCCAACGTAGTGACACGCGGAGCCGCTCGCCGGGCGCTCGGCTGGGCACGCATTGCTGACCGGAGCGGCGCCCGCGCTCGCTCCGTCGCCGCCATTCGCTGAGCCGCCGTTCGTCGCGCCGCCGTTCGCTGTGCTGCCCGCGATGCCAGGCGCGCCTGCTTCGTGAGCACCGCCGCCACTCGCCGGTCGAGTGCCGCCCTCTACCGCGCTCTTGCCGGCGCACGCAGGGATCGCCCCCAGCAACATCAACCCGAGCAAGCCGTTGAGACAAAGCTTCACTCCCCCCATTGGTGCACGCGGCGTGCCGACGGCCGAGCCATGAATTGTCCGTACGCAGCGCGATCGTGTGCCACGGCTTGGCACAACTTCCGCGCTCGAGATCACGGCGGCCGACCGCGGGCCCTAAGGCGCGGGATCCTTGAATACGAGCTCGACGCCGCGAGCCTGACCGCTGCCGCCCGAGGTTCCCGCGCCTGCGGACCCGGTGATCCGGTAGCTTGCGTCCAGGTCGACCCGGAGCGTCGCGTTGAACGTGCCGCCGTCGACCTTTGCACCGAACACGGTGCAGCCTCCGGCCGAGGTCGGGGAACAGGTCGTCGAGCAGTCCTCGCCGTCGTCAGCGCAGCGGACCGGTGAGCCCGCGCTAGCCGTGAACGTGTACGAGCCAGGTACGACCCGTTCTTCATGAACACAGTCCACCTGCGCTTCGGTCGATGCAGGATTCTCATTGCCTTTGAAGCGCTTTCGCTGGCTTGACTGCAACGTGGCGTCCTGCTTGGAATTCGAGCGAGCCTCGCGCGCAACCAGAGTTCGCGGATCCGGGTCCCGGCTATTTACACGTCGTACTGTACAGCAGCGAACTATTGATCGAGTTTGCACCCTGCGGCAGCGGACTGATGATCTGCGTGAAGAGCACGGTCGCGTTGCCCGCGCTGTCGACGTCCAAGTGGGCGACTTCGCCGCCGCTCTGGCGCGGGTCGTCCATCGTGAACGCGGGGGATAAGGCGTGCGTCGTCGGATCGTAGAAGACGCCGCGCAAGGGCGCGCGGGCGCCGAGCGCTGGATCGCGGAAAGAGAGCAGGCCCTTGCCGGAGCTCGAATCGACGCTGACGCGCGTCGTACCGCCGTTGTAGGTCGTGAGGTGCTGCGCGGTCGACCAGGGGCTGCCCAAGACGCCGCTGTAGAAATCGTAGCCCGTGCCGTTGGTCCAAACCTCGGTGATCACGTTGCCCGCGTCGTCGATGCCCCAATCGAACGCGGAGATGCTGGAGACTTGCGCGGTCGCGAGCTCAGTTGGGCTCCACGCGCCGGAGGTGTAGCGGCGAACGTACAGCTGGGCCTTGTTGGCGGCGCTGGAGGCGCCGTTGTACGCGCTCCAGATGACGGCCGCGTTGCCGTTTGCGGAGACCGCGATCATGCGTGGTTCGCGATCTTCTGAAACGCCGTGCACGGAGTATTGATTGAAGACGTCGGTTGCGTAGTTATTTGTGCCGACGACGAGCGGCTTGATGTCGTAGGCGCTGGCTACGGTGTCGGGCACGCCGTTCGTGATGTGTAGGGCGTACAGTGCGTCCAGGTTGGTGCCCGAATCACGCTCGAACCAGGCGGCGAAGCCAGTGAGCGAATCGTTGGTTTCGAGCGACAAACCCATCATGTCCCCGGTGTCCGTGTTGGTCGTCGTGGGACGCAACATCAGATCCGCGCCCAAGGCGCCGCTGCTCACCGTGAAGCTGCGCAGGTGCGCGATGACGTCGTTGTAGGGCCCGCCCGCCCAAGCGATCAGCGCGCTCCCGGTGGCGCGATTGATTTTCAGATCCACCGGGGTTTGGTGGTTGAAGACCGTGCCGACCTGCTGCGGTGTCGACCACGAGCCGTCGCTGACACGATACGCGGACACCATTACAGAGTAGTCGTTGTTGTCGACGGTCTGCGTCCACACGAAGACGGCGTCGCCGGCCGTGTCGGTCGCTACTTTGTAGAACAGCAAGTGAGCCGCGCTGTCGTTCACGGTTTGAGGGGCGCCGGCCGGTCTCGACCAAGCGCTGCCGTTGAAGTGATTGAACTGGCCGTCCAAGCTGGCCGTTCCCCCCTTGCCGACCAGGTACGCCGCCCAGACGTTGCTCGAACTCGTCATGTCGAACTGGCCCGTGTCGTCGTTGCCGATGACGTAGTGCGCGGCCGCGGGGGAGCCGTCTGCACTCACCAAGGTCGGTGGCTGACACGGGATCGGAATGTGGAGCACGCCGGTCGACGCGCAGGCCGTGGCCGTGCTCGTCACGACGACCTGCAGCACCACCTCGCTGCCCGTGGCGCCGACGTCGAACGCGAAGGTGCTCTTGTTGGTCTGGCCGTCGATCGCGCCGCCGCCAAGCACGGACCAGGCGTACGTCACGTTGCTTTGCGACGGCACACTGGCCGCGACCAGGGTATCGCCGTGGACCGCGGTCGCGGCGGTGGTAATGGTCGACACCGCTCCCGCACAGCTCGGACCGGAGCCCGCCGCTCCTGCCGAGCCCGCTGTCCCCGCGGAGCCTGCTGTTCCTGCCGAGCCCGCTGTCCCCGCGGAGCCTACTGTTCCCGCCGAACCTGCCGTACCCCCAGCGCCCGCCGTCGTGCCCACGAGGCCTGCGGTCCCTGCGGTGCTGTGGGCACCGGCGCTGTTCGTTGCGCCTCCCTGTTCGTCGCCAGCGATGGCGCCCGTGCCGGAGGCGCCGGCATCTTCGGCGTTGCTCCCGCCTTCACCGGATGAGCCCGCGCTGGCGGCACGCCCGGCCGAGCCCGCGCTCGCTGATACGCCGGCCGCCGAGGGGGCGCCGCCGTGGTCCGCACTCCCGTCGTCGCCGGCGGCACCCGCATCGGAGAACGGTTCGACCTTCTTCGTTGCTGAGCTGCTGCATGCCGTGACTTGTGCCCCAACCAAAACCAGGGACGTGAGCGCCTGGCCCCAGCGCAGCGAATTGAAGGTCATCGTGTCGGTCTTACTCCAAGTCTCCAATTCGCTTCAGCGGAATCAAAAATTGACGGCTTTTGTGGGCCGGCCATTGCCACGATCCCGCGCGGCCCGAAGCGAGGTGTAGAGCGCTCTCGCTTCGGGGTGCGCATGCGGCGTGCTCGAGGTGGAGCTCAGTGCGCTTTGGCTTTGGCTTTGGCGGCGAGCTGGGCAGAGCTGACTAGCTTCACCGTCGGCTTTCCGGTGGCGGTTTTCGCGGCCACGCTGGCCGACGCTTTCGTCGTGGGTTTGCCCGACGCGTCCGTGGGCAGATCGATCACGCACCGGAAGCGTTCCTTCCGTTCATCGAAGCTGCAGCCGCCGGGGCAAGCGTGGTCTTTCACGAACTTGTTGCTCTTGCAGGTGAGCAGCTCGGTTTGGTCGATGCTGCACGCTTCTTCGCCCTGTGTGTCGCAGTCGTCGCCGTCCTGAGCCAAGGAGTCGTCGCACACGAAATCGGTCTTTTTTTCTTCCGGCAACTCCATCACTCGGCACTTGTCTTTGCCGCGGCAGGTGTTGATAGCTGCGAATTTGTGCGCAGTGCACTTCAGGGCCATCAGCTTGTCGGCGCTGCACGCGTAGTCGCCTTCGGTGTGGCAAGGGTCGCCCACGTCGGACACGTCGTTGTCGCAGCTGATGCTGCTCGCGCTGACGGCGCAGGCGCGCGCGCCTTTGCACGTCTCGGCGACCACGAATTTGTTGTTTTGACACTCCAGGGCCGTCTTGTGATCGACCGCGCAGGCGACGTCGTTCGGTTGGTCACAGGCGTCGTTCGCGTTGGCGAGCGAGTTGTCGCACGACACGGTCGACGCGCTGACCGTGCATGCCTTGGGGCCGCGGCAAGGCAGCGCCGTGACCACGTTATTCACGCAGACTTGCGCCGAGCTGGGGTCGCCGCAGCGGGGCGAGAAGCTCGCCTCACACTTGTCGCCAGGTTTGGCTTTGCAGGCGGCAAGAAGCAGGATCGCAGGCAGAATGCTGGCGATGGTTCGCAAAGATAGATCCATGAAACAGCCCCGTTGTCTGTGGCCCGCAACGCACGGGACCAATCCGCCCCAGCATACTCAAACCGCCCTTGAATCGAGAAATCCAAACGCCTGGGCCGGGTCCCCCGACGCTGACGAGGGGCCAGCTCGGATGCTTCCGAGTTTGGCATTAGAACCGGCAATTGGATGTTTAGCTAATAGGGATTTAACGTGCCATTCGGCCGCTGGGGACGGGGCGTATCGAGTTGGGGCGCTGAACTTTTCGCAAAACTTCTTGGGCGAGGCGAGGCGCGCGTCTGTTTCATGAGTTCGACGAAATACCCCCGGAAAGCGGAGGGAATGCCTATGGACGGCGATCGCGCGCACCCTTAGCGTCCGGGCATGATTCGGATCGCGCGTTGGGCCGTCACGGTGCTTGCGATCGCTGGGGTGGCCGTGGCTTGCGGGAGTTCTTCGAAGCCGTCCTCGACGGGCGCGCTGGATGTCGTCGTGCTGAGCGACATGAGTCTACCGAAGGACATCGATCGAATCAGCGTGCAGGTGACGCAAGCGGGCGTGACCTTACTCGCACAACAGAGCGACGTCGGCCCCGACGCCTTGCACGTCCCCGCGACCTTCGAAGTGAAGGGCACGAATGATCCGTCGCCCGTGACAATCCAAGCCGTGGGTTACAAAAACGGCGATGCTCGCGTCGAGCGCGACGCAGTGACGCCCATCCCCGCGAACTACGTCGCCGAGCTCAGGTTGGCATTGAACTTCGTGTGCGTCGGAACGGCGACCACCGATGCCGACGGCACGGTGCACTCGACCTGCCTCGCTGACGAGACGTGCGTGAACGGCAGCTGCCAGAGCTCGACGGTGTCGACTGCGCCGCCAGCCGCGCCCGTTTCGGACACGCCCGACGCGGGCGGGACGAGCATGGCGGCCGCGTGCTTCGATGTGGCGACGTGCTTTGCGGACGCACTGCCGGCGACGCTCAGCGCGGCCAGCTGCCTCGTGACATTGCCCGCGAAAGCGGACCTCGCCACGCTGAATCTGGGCATCGAATTTCCGATCGGTGGACCCGGCTCGTGCGACAAAGCGGCTTGCTACATCCCGCTGACCGGCTGGTCCTCGACCGATGGCGTGGTCGAGCTTCCGCCATCGGTGTGTGAAGCCGCGAGCGCGCAAGGCGGGCAGCTCGTGCTCAGCACGGTATGCAATACCGAGCCCGACGGGTCAGCGGTGTGTGGCGCGTGGTCCTCGAGTACTACGCCGATCGTCGAGCCCACGCCGCCCATCATCGCCACGTCGTGCGTCGGGCCCGCGCAGCGAGCGTGCGGGCTTTGCGGAACCCAATCACGTGTCTGTACGAACGGTGAGTACGGTCCCTGGGACGCGTGCAGCCATGAAGGGCTGTGTGAGCCGGGGATGACCCAGAGCTGCGGAAGCGGCGGCAGCCAGACGTGCAGCGACGAGTGCCAATGGGCCGCTTGCGGGTGTTCGGCCGATCAACTGAGCTGCGGCAAAGCCGGGGATTGCTCCGCCGCGAACGACGCTCGAACGTGCGGCACGTGTACGAACGACTGCACGGCGCTGCCGCACGTCGTGGCCGCGAGTGTGGGCTGTAAGAAGGGTCAATGCGCCTACGAGTGCAAAGCTGGCTTCGCCGATTGCGGCAGCGGCGACGGTTGCACGACCGATCTCTCCGACCCCGCGAGCTGCGGAGCGTGCGACAACGATTGCTCGGCGCTCGAACACGTCGCCGGACCGACCACGTGCGACGACGGACAGTGCGAATTCCCCGCGTCTTCGTGCGCGCGCGGCTACGGGGACTGCGACGCCGAGCCCAAGAACGGCTGTGAGCTGCCGCTCGACACGGCCGACCACTGCGGCGCGTGCGCGACCGAGTGCGCGGGCGCGACCCCGTTCTGCGATTCGACGAGCGGCACTCCGCACTGTGTCTCGACGTGTGCCAACACCGCCTGCGGGTCGGCGTGCGTGGACCTCTCGACGAACCCCGCCGATTGCGGCGCGTGCGCGACCATTTGCCCGAGTCCCGCGCACGGCCAGGCGAGCTGTACTGGCGGCCAGTGCGGGATCACGTGCAGCAGCGGCTACGTAGCGTGTTCCGGCGCCTGCGTCGATTTGACGAGCGACGCGGCAAACTGCGGGAAATGCGGCACGCTTTGCGGTCTGCCAAACGCCACTGCCAGCTGCAAGTCGGGTGCTTGCACGCTCGTCACTTGTGCGGCTGGCTTCGACAATTGCGACGCCAACCCGGCCAACGGTTGCGAGACCAACCTGAAGAGCGACGCCGCGAACTGCGGCCTGTGCAAGACGAAGTGCGACACCGCGCAGGCCGTTGCGAGCGCGACGTGTACAGCGGGCCAGTGCGCCGTCGCTTCGTGTACCACCGGCCACGACGATTGCAACGGGACCGCGTCCGACGGCTGCGAGGTCGACCTGAACACGGACCCGAAAAACTGCGGCAAATGTAAGGCTGCCTGTAGCCTCGCGAACGCTACGGCCACCTGTAGCTCGGGCAGCTGCGCCATCGGCAGCTGCGCGAGTGGCTTCGATACTTGCGACGGCAACGCCGCGAACGGCTGCGAGACCGACCTGAGCTCGGACGTGAACCACTGCGGCGCGTGCGCGACGAAGTGCGGCGCCTTGGCCAACGCAACTCCAGGCTGCAGCGCCAGCAAATGCGGCGTCGGTTCGTGCGCTAGCGGCTTCGACGACTGCAACAAGACCGCGGCCGACGGCTGCGAGGTCAATCTGAACATGGACCCGAAAAACTGCGGCAAGTGCAACGCAGCCTGCAGCCTCACGAACGCGACCGCGACCTGTAAATCGGGCAGTTGCGCGGTCAGCGCGTGCTCGAGCGGCTTCGACAATTGCGACGCGAACGCGAGCAACGGCTGCGAAGCGAATCTGAGCAGCGACGCCAACAACTGCGGCGCGTGCGGCACGAAATGCGGCGCCGGGACGAGCTGTCAGAGTGGGCTATGTCGCTGCAGCGGCAACTGCGCGACCACGAAAATTGCGACGGCGTTTCAGCCAGTGGGTCTGGCCCTCGACGCGAAGAACATCTACTGGACGGACATCAATCCGAACGGGACCTACACCTATCCCGCCATCGTGACGCAGACCCCACAATATTCAGGCGTCGTGATGCAAGCGCCGATCGGCGGCGGGACACCGATCATGATCTCCTGGAATCAGGTCGCTCCCAAGGGCATCGCCGTCGACGCCACGAGCATCTATTGGACCAACTCCGCGAGCGGCCAGATCATGAAGGCACCGATCGGCGGCGGCGTCGTGCCCACGCAGCTCTACGTCGACAGCGAGCCTCCGTACGCGATCGCCGTGAATGGCAGTAACGTATTTTGGAACGACGAAACGGGCCTCGTGAAGACCGTGCCGCTGGCGGGCGCGACCAGCGCCATTCAGGTCAACAATGGCACGTTCCCCTGGGGTGGCTCGACGCCGGGCGGCCTCACCGTCGACGGGGCGAACGTCTACTACGCCGAGGACAACGAGATTTGGCAGCTGGGAGCCAGTAGCAATCAGGGCAAAGGCTTGGCGCTCGCTTCGGGTTTGACGAACCCATTCGCCGTCACGGTCGACGCCAAAAATGTGTATTGGTCGACCTTCAATGGGACCGCGCCGGGCGTGATGCAGACGCCGATCTCGGGTAGCTCGAGTATTACGATCGCGACGACACCGTCGGAAGTCATCGACATCGCCGTGGACTCGACGACCGCGTACTGGATGACGGTTTCACCCCCAAACGTGATGAAAGCGCCGATCGGCGGCGGTGGTACTCCCATCACGCTCACCACGCTCCCGACGGGCCAGCTATTTTCGTTCTTCAACACTCCGCTCGGTTTGGCCCTGAGCTCGACGAGCGTTTTCTATCTGACCAACAGCTCGGCTCAGAACCCGGCTGCGGGCACGGGCGCCATCATGCGCGTGTCCAAGTAGCAAATCGAACGCTCCGGTTCTCGTCGCTTCCTTGCCGCTCACCAGTACCATCGTCTACTGGTGACGAGCGCTGGGCGGCGACAGGTAAGGACATCTCGCGTGTTTTACCGAAGGAGAGTCCATTGAAGACGACAACCAGCACGAAACAGCTCCGTATTTCGCGGCCTTCGCCCGGCTACTGGCGGGTCACCATCGACAACCCGCCGCTCAATGTGATGGGCCCCGAGATGGTGCTGCAGTTCCAGGAGGTCATTGCCGCGCTCGAGGCCGACAAGCAAGTCAGAGTCGTGGTCTTCGATAGCGCGGTCGACGGTTACTTTCTGAATCACTCCGACTTCACGGGCAAGCTGGAAGACATGACGAGCTTGCCGCCCGGTCCCACGGGTTTGCCGCAGTGGCCGGACTTCCTCGTGCGTCTGACGCGCTTGCCGGTTGCGTCGATCGCGCTGATCCGCGGCCGAGCGACGGGCAACGGCAGCGAAATCACGCTCGCTTGTGACATGAGCTTCGCGAGCCGTGAAAAGGCGATCGTGTCGCAGTGGGAAGTGGGCGTGGGCATGGTCGCCGGCGGTGGGCCCATGGCGCGGCTGCCGCACTTGATCGGCCGCAATCGCGCGCTGGAAGTGCTGCTCAGCTCGGATGACTTCAGTGCCGACCAGTGCGCGGCGTTTGGCTATGTGAACCGCTCACTGCCCGACGCCGAGCTAGACGCCTACGTGGACGCGCTCGCGACTCGCATCGCCGGCTTCGACAAGTGGGCGATCGGGCAAACCAAGCGCCTAGTGAACACCAGCTTGTCACCCGACGTCGAACTCGGCGCCGGCTGGGACGCGTGCATCTCGTCGCTCGGGCGGCCCGCGGCGCAAGAGGGCATCAAGGCCCTGATCGCGCGCGGCTTCCACAAGCCCGGCGAGGTCGAAAATCACCTGGGCGATCAGCTCGGTCAACTCGCACGCGAGCCGGCGCGACAAGCGGTGCTCGAGCGCCCCGTGAAAGGATGAACGCCGTGGACTTACTTTCGATAGCCAAGGCGTTGGCCGCGCGAGTGGAGGCTGAGGCGGTGAAGGCGAAGGTGCCCGTCGCGGTATGCATCATCGACGTTCACGGTAACCTCGTGCTGCAACAGCGCATGAACGGCGCGCCGCTGTTCTCTCTGGAGATCTCGGAGCGCAAGGCTTATACGTCGGCACTCGTGCGGCTGCGCACGGCCGACATCTTGCCGCTCGTGCAACCCGGGCAGTCGCTGTATGCGTTGTCCACGGTCGGCGGTGGCCGCTTCTGTGCCATGGGCGGCGGTGTTCCGCTTGCACACGACGGTGAAGTCTATGCCGGCGTGGGTGTCAGTGGCGGTACAGCGGAGGAAGACGTCGCCATCGTCGAGGCCGCGCTGCGCTGATCGGGGGCTCGAGGTCTGACGCAGGCCACGGAAGCCTGCCGCCGCCGTACGGCAGTTGCGGGCTTTCGTGGTACCTTCGCGGCGGACCGCGAATCGAACGATACCATCGTATAGGTCGACGTCAGGGCGCCGGCCCGCCAACCTCGCGGTTGGAGCCGCATGAACCGCACATCTTGGCTCGACGTGAGCGGCGAGGACGGCGTTCCTGAGGTCTTCTGGGAGGACGGTGAGCGGAGGTTTTGCCGCGTTCGACCGAGTGCTCGCGCCGACGGCGCGCCGCGCCGCATGGCCGTGCTGCCCGCGCAAGAGCACCCCACGCCTGCCTCAATCGGTCGTCTCAAACACGAATACGCGCTGCGGGACTACCTCGACGGCGCCTGGGCGCTGTGCCCCGTCGAGCTCGTGTCCGAGGGCGGGCAGACGATGCTGGTGGTCGAGTACGCGGGAGGCGAGCCCCTTGCCGCTCTCACGGGTCAGCCCATGGAAATCGGTCTCTTCCTGCGCTTGGCCGTGTCCATCTGTGTCGCGCTGGGTCAGCTTCACCGACGCGGGGTGATCCACAAGGACATCAAGCCCGGTAACGTGTGGGTCGATGCCGCGACGGGAAAAGCCTGGCTCACGGGCTTCGCCATTGCCTGCCGTCTGCCGCGCGAGCGCCAGTCCCCCGAGCCACCCGAGTTCATGACGGGAACACTCGCCTACATGGCGCCCGAGCAGACGGGACGAGTGAATCGCTCGATCGACTCTCGATCCGATCTCTATTCGTTGGGCATCACTTTTTTCGAGATGCTGACCGGTACGCTTCCGTTCGCCGCCTCCGAGCCCATGGAGTGGGTGCACTGTCACATCGCGCGACAGCCGGAGACCCCGAGCGAGCGACAACCGAGCGTTCCCACGCAGCTCTCGAGCATCGTCTGCAAGCTGCTCTCGAAGACGGCCGATGAGCGATACCAGACCGTGTCCGGCGTCGAGCGCGACCTTCGGCAGTGCCTCGTGGGCTGGGACACCGTGGGGCGGGTCGAACCGTTTGCCCTCGGCAACCGCGACATTCCCGATCGCCTGCTGATTCCGGAGAAGCTTTACGGAAGAGATCGCGAGGTTGCGATACTTCTCCAGGCTTTCGAGCGTGTCGTTGCGGGGGGCAAACCAGAGTTGGTGCTCGTCGCCGGGT
>FSWQ01004773.1_pt1 | contig 18175 bp, 18 predicted proteins | sample 1637691 | NCBI WGS metagenome assembly FSWQ01 (sample SAMEA3914814, study PRJEB12502) | metagenome | biome: forest; material: soil | place: USA | collected 2011-09-16 | depth 0.1 m | reverse complement strand
GCACCAAACCACCACTCATCCACGCTTTGACCATCACAGCCTCCTTGGTCTTGTGCCACCCCGCATGTCGCCGAGCAGCGCCCCTGTACCCAGCTCGTTCAGTAGCCAACCTGGACAGAGAACTCAAATCCAAAACGGCACGCAGCGAGCGTCGCAAACAGGTGTCGAGGTGAAACCTGGCTCGTCACGGACTTTTGAACGCCCCGCAGCGGCAGTTTGCTCCAGCCACTGAAAGGGAGCATCCAGTCTAGACCGCGACGACTTCCACCTATCCCAATAATGCGTAGCGGGCTCGTGCATACAGGCCGACCTACAGCCTGGCCGAGGCCCGTTGCGCGCGAATGAAAGGAACTGAATATGTTTGCGGTTCTCGGAGCCACCGGAAAGGTTGGCTTTTCGACGGTCTTGAAATTGCGCGAAGCGGGCGCGCCAGTGAGGGCGATCCTGCGGAACGAGACCAAGGGCAATAAATTTCGGAGCTTGGGCTGTGAAGTCGCATTTGCCGATCTTCACGACGCCGCAGCCCTCGCCCGAGCGTTTAGCGGCGCGGACGCCGTACAAATCATCCTTCCGCCGCCGCTGGCGGCCGAAGACACTGTCGGCGAAATGCGCCAGATGGTCGCTGGGCTGGCAGATGCACTTGCGCGCGCGCGCCCAAACCGAGTGCTAGCGATTTCTGACTACGGTGCCCATGTCCGCGACTGGATCGGCATGCCGTCGGCGTTTCGAAGCTTCGAGGAGCGTCTGCGCCAGCTGGAAATGCACAAGATATTCGTGCGCTCAGCCGAGCACATGGAGGGCTGGGGGCGACTGATTCCTGCCGCCCTGGCGAGCGGCGTTCTGCCGAGCCTGCACCACCCGGTCGAGGTGCAATTTCCAACGATCTCAGCACCGGACCTCGGGGCGATTGCCGCCGACCTCCTGCTCAGCCCGCCCATTGAAGAAGATCTGCGAATCGTGCACGCGGAGGGGCCGCGCCGATACAGCGCGAGCGATGTGGCAGCCGCCCTCAGTCGGCTTCGCGGCGCGCCGATCAGCGCGCAGGCTCTACCACGCTCACAGTGGGAAGAGAGCTTGGGGCGAGTGTTGAGCGCCAGTGCCGTTGGACTCGTGACTGAGCTGTACGACGCGCACAACAAAGGAGGACTCGTTGACGTCGAGCATGGCACGGGCGAAATTCGCTACGGAGCCACCGAGTTAGTCGACGCGATTCGATCGCTCGTTCCCACTCCAGCGCCAATTTGAGCCAGAACCCCAAGGCCTCAGCTGCGCGTCGCGCTTTGCGCCGCAAGCAGCCTTGGCGGCTTTTGCTACTGCTCAATGTGGCGACTTTTGGGGTGTTTCTTGGTGGGCGCGCCGGTTCACAGTAGGCTTGAAGGGTGGACTTGCCTCAGCTGCGCGCTAACTGGGCAAAATTTACGATGCGGTGCGTGAAGCGCAGCGCTGAGCCAGTACGTGGGGCGCTACTGTCGGCAATCCCGGAAGCGCTGCGGCGCGAGATCCGCGAACCGGGACCGCTTGATTGGCTGCCGGCGCGCGCATTCGCGGAGCTGTGTGAAGCAATTCGCCTGGGCGCCGGGCCAGCGGGTGCGCGCTCATTCTGGCGCCAGTCGCTGCGCGACGCGATTCGTCAGCCGTTCATCAAGCCGCTCGCGCGCGGCGCGCTGTTCTTGTGGGGTAAAACGCCAGCAGCGCTCGTGCGCCGCACTCCGCAAGCGTGGCAATTGGTGTCGCGCCACTGTGGTGAGTTGAAGGCCATCGAGTCCGGCGAAGAATCCGCGATCACGCTGCACGTCGAACAACTCCCCGCGATTTGCCGAAAGCAGGGCCTGCTGCTGATGTGGGAGGGCGGCCTGATGGCTCAGCTGGATGCCGTTGACGCAGCGGGCACAGTCGAGATGCGCGCCGAACAATTCTCGACTCTGGGCAACGCGGACTTCATGATCCGCTGGCAAGCGCCGCGCTGAGCTCACTGCGCAGCGCGGGAACTGCGTGTGCTTCGAGGTGCGTGGCTGGCCTGAGAGCGCCCAAGCTTGGCGGACGCTACTATTTCGGTGTGCGCGGCGGCCGCGGGCGCGCGGGTGCGCGGCGCGCTTTCGGCGGAATCAGGTTGGCGTCGCGCACGCGTTGCACCAGCGTGCGGAAGACGCGCGAGAGGCCGGCTTCGATTTCTGGGGGCTCACCGCATAGTGTGAGCGCGGCAGCCACGGACTCCAATGTGGAGACGAGCTCGCGGCGAGGCTCGGCGCGCAGGTGCCCGTAGATTGAGGGCTGGCCGGGCTTGAGCGTGATGCGCTTCAGCTTGAGCAGCCACGAGTTACGCCACCACAGCGTTTTCGCCTTCGACCACGTGCCATCCAGCGCCACGATGCCTTCGAGCGCGGAAGGCTCGCTCACGACGCCACCGCGGCCCGTAACCTGCCCGCCCTCGGCTTCGCTGTCGGGAAACAACACGGCCCAACGCTTCACGTCCACGCCTTCTTCACCCAGCGCGTGCGCCAAATTGCGCCAGCTCAGCCCGACGATGATTTGCGCCTTGGGCAAACTGGCAGCCAGGATTTGCGCGGAGCCGAGCAGCGCATCTTGCTCCTGCGGGTGCTGCAAGATCACGACGCGCCGTTTGGTCGGGTAGCTGACGATGCGATCGCAAACGCAGGCCGCGCGCGGGCGCCGGCAGGTGTCACAGGGGGAGTCGCTCACGGCGGCGGAGCGTAGAACGCGAAGCCTGCCCGTGCACGAAAGAATGCGTCAGGGACCGGCCGCACCGCACACGGTGACTGAGGGCACGAACACCGAACGCACCTCACCGCACTCACAGGGTAGATACACGCTGCCCACGAATGCGCTCAGATCTCGGCTCGTTTCGAGCTCTTCACCGTCGGGCAGCCGCACGACCAAGGTGCGACCTCGGAACGCGATCTCGAGGTCGCCGTGCCGGTGCGTGCCGGTCAAGGACTTGTGGTCGAACGCGCCCAACAGCGTGAACAGGCCTTCTACGTGAAGGCGCTTGCGCGACGGCGAGCGCAGCCCGCGCGACAGTTGCAACAGGGGTTCGAGCTGCGGCACGTCTCCAGTCAGCGGTAGCCGCTTCAGCTCAGTGAGCGCTTCGTTCCCGTAGTAGTGGATGCCCGGAACGCCATACAGCCGGAAGAAGTAGGGAACGTCCCCGCGCGCTAGCTGCTCGGTCTCGGCCTCGAGCAGTGGCGGCCACATGGACTCGGAAATCGGCGCGACGTATTCCGCAGTGCCGCGCAAGCAGACGCGAATCGGGGCGTCGCGCAAACCCGGCACGTTTTCGAAGACCGTCGCGATGGCGCTGGCGTTGCGATCGAGGAAGAGCAGCGTGGCGCGGTACGCGCTGGCCATCTCCACCAGGTGTGCGGCGCTGATCGGCTTACCCAGGTGAGGGAGCACGCGACGCACTCCGGCGGCGTGACGGCAGATGGCCGCGTACTCGGGATCCGCGTCTGGTAGCAGCTTGGTTTCGGTGGGGCGCGCCAAATCCGCCAGGATCAGCTCTACGTCCAGGGGGCCGAACACGGTTTGGCCGCGGGCGCCCACGCCCAGAACCAAATTCTCCCAGTGCAGGTCCGCGAGGCCGAGCCAGCTCCACAGCGCGAGTGAGCGACCGGTGATGATCGCTAGGGCGCGCTTGCCCTCGGTATCGAGCGTGGGCAGGGGTTCGAGCTGCACGCTCTCCACTTCCCCACCCGCGCGCCCCTGAAGCTCGAAAAACTGCAGCGTGGGGATGAAGCCAAACGCTTCCGGGCCCAGGCCGTCCCGCTCTGCTGCCTCCGTAAGGAGGCGGCGCAGTGGGCTTTCGGCCGCCAGCACCAGCCACTCCCAGAGCAATGTCCGAGGCTTGGCAATGCGCCCCGCACGGCGCGACACGCGGCGGCCGAAGTTGTGCGAGTCACCGAGATGAGTGCGCGGCTGGCTCATGCGCTGAGGTGGCGGAACGTAGCTGAGCCGGGTTTCACCGGCAACCGCGCATCGTAAATGGTCTTACCCGAGGGGTTACTGACCGCCGCATGTGACCGCATTGTGAAACCGATTCCAGTACCAGGCAGATTCGTGCACCCGCACTGGTATGCATTGCAAGTGTCGCCGGCATGAGCCAAATACCTGACAATGGGCATGCGGCGCGCGCTGACTCCTTTCGTTACCTTGTTCCCCGTGTTGGCAAGCCTGGTCGGCTGCAACCTCAGTACCGGCGTCATCAGCAATCGCGGCGCTGCGGGTGCACCCGGCGCTGCTGTTGCGAACGGCGGGGCGGGCGGCGGGGCAGCCGCGTCCACCTCACCGTATTTGCCGGCACGCATCCGTCGCTTGTCGAACGCAGAGCTCGAGAGCTCGGCGCACGCGCTGGTCGGTAACACTGACCCAGTGACCACGAACTTTGCGCCGGACACGCGGCAAAGCGGCTTCACCGTCAACGACGCGCAGCGCGTGGATTCAGTGCTGGTCAAACAGATCTCCAGCGCCGCAACCACGCTCGCCGCTGAAGTGCGAGCAAAGCTGGCTACGTTCGCGCCCTGTGCTGATGCCACCACGCAAGCGGAAGCGTGCGCCAAAGCGTTCATTCAGTCTTTCGCAACCAAGGCGTATCGGCGCCCATTGAGCGCGGAAGAGTCGCAAAAACTGCTGGATTTGTTCCACATGGGCGCGGACGGCGCCACGTACGCGGAAGGCGTGGAGCTGGTGGCCACGGGTGTGCTGCAGTCCGCCGCGTTCCTGTACCTCACTGAAGTCGGCAATGGCGCGGCGCACAGCCCGATCGATCTGACCCCGTACGAAACCGCGAGTGAGCTCTCGTACTTGGTCACGGGCGGGCCACCTGATGCGCCGCTGCTGGCGGCCGCGGCGAATGCGCAGCTGGGCACGGCGGAGCAGCGCAGCGCACAGTTCTCGCGTTTGGTGTCCAGCGGTCTGCCCGCGGACTCCCGTGCGCGCGTCGTGCGTGTGATCAAAGAGTGGCTCGGCGTCGATCGCCTGCTCGACACCGCGAAGGACACCACGATCTACGGCACGTTCGAGGGCTTGAAGCCGGCCATGGTCAGTGAAACTGGCGCCTTCGTGCAACACTTGCTGGACAACAAGTCCGGCACCGTGGGTGAGCTGCTGGGAGCCAACTGGACTGCGACCACGGATCAAAACCTGACGGCGTTGTACAAGGGCACGAGCGCGGGCATGGCTGACGGCGAGATCAGTCTGCCGGATCGGCGCGGCATCTTGAACCAGGGTGCATTCCTGTCCGTGTACGCGCACGCCAGCGAGACCGGGCCCGTGCTGCGCGGCGTCGCGATCGAGCGACGTTTGGCCTGCATTACCGTGGCTTCGCCCTCGCAATTGATGCTCACCGTCCCGCCACTCGCGCCGGACCCGAGCAAGAGCATGCGCGATCGCCTGGCAGGCCACGTGGCGGACCCAATGTGCGCCGCGTGTCACACGAGCATTGATGCGTTCGGCTTCTCGTTCGAGCTGTACGACGGCATGGGCCAGTTCCAAAACAAGGACCACGGGAACGACGTGAACAGCAAAACCACCGTGAGCGTCGGGAAGGATTTTGACGGGGACTACGCGGACAGCAACGCCTTGGCCGTTGCGCTCTCCACGAGTGAAGCCGTGCGTGAGTGCTTCGCGCGCAACGTTTTCCGCGCCTCCGCCGGCCGCAGCGACGCCGACGCGCAAGCCAGTGAAGACGCCTTCATCAAGTACTGGCAAGCCGTGCCCGCGCCGGCAGCAGACGCCAGTCACGCCCAGCCGGCATCCGCCACGCAGGGCAGCATCCTCGAAACATTACGGGCTTACGTCAGCAGCCCGTCGTTCACCCAGCGGAGAGCGCAATGAATCGCCTGAGTCCGACGCGCCGCAACTTCTTGCGCGCCATGGGAGCCGGCATGGCCGCCCTGCCCTTCTCCCGCCTGCTTCAAAACTCGGTCGCGCAGGCGGCCGGTGAAGCGCTGCCCTTGAAGTTCATCACCATTTATCATCCGCACGGGTTATCGGCTGAGTTCTGGGCCATGAAGGCGAGCGACACGGAGTCGAGCTTCGACATCGGTTACGAGAACTGCTCGCTCAAGCCGTTCGACGACGCGGCTACGTACGGGAAAAGCTTCAAGGACAAGCTGCTCGTGCTGGAAGGCATCGATCACCTGTCGAACGCCAATGGCCATGATTCGGCTGGTACCATTCTCACCGGCAGCACGATTGACGGCAGCGCGCATCGCCCGTTCAACTCATCGCTCGACCAATTCCTAGCGGTCACCAAAGGGCTGGGCAGCGAAACGCGCATCACCAGCGTGAACCTGGGTGTCGGCAACGACGCCACTGACCCCGGCCTCACGCTTTCCTACGGTGACGGCGGCGCGCCGCTGCCCAAGATCATCGATCCGGTGGCGGCATTTCACCTGCTGTTCGATGGCCTCGCGGTGAGCTCGGACCCAGCGGCAATGGCGGCCGCCGCGCGCAAGATCAAGCTCGGCCAAAGCGTGGTGGATTTCGTGCGCTGGGACGTGAACCGCCTGCGCACCGGGCTTGCACCGGCCGAGCAACAAAAGCTCGACCAGCACCTGACTGCGCTACACGAGATCGAGAAGCAATTCGCAGCCGGCACCGGCACTGGCCCAGTGTGCGCGGTGCCCGCGTTGCCGGACGCGACTCAATTTCCCCACCTGAAGCAGTACAACGGTGGCGAGCCGTACTTCGACGCGATCACGGACGCGCACATCGACCTGCTAGCGCAAGCGCTGGCGTGCGACGTAACCCGCTTTGGCACGCTGTTCATGAATGATTTGTCGTACGCCGCAAACCCGCTGGGCTTACCGGCCGACAACCACGGCGGAGTGGCGCATCAGTATGCCGCCTCCACCGTTGGCAACAATGACGTCACCGCAACGGGCAACCCTGCTAGCTGGCTGCCGCTCGCGCAGTTCAATCGCTACGTGTATTCCAAGGTCGCGCGCCTGATGCAAAAACTGGATGCGCTGGGCATCCTGGATAGCACCATCATTTACGTGACGAGCGACATGGGTAACCCGAACCTACACAGCTGCCGCCACGTGCCCACGGTGCTCGCCGGCGGAGCCAACGGCAAGTTCCGCATGGGCCGGCGCCTGAAGATGGCACCCGGTTGCCCGCCCATGGATCAATACTGCGTGGGTCGCCCAACCTACACCCCAACGACCAACAGCAAGATCCTGGTATCCATTGCGCAAGCTTTCGGCGTGGAGGTCAACACGTTCGGCACGCAGCCGAACGCGGCGGATATTACCGGCGCGCTCACGCAGCTGACCTGACCGCGTGTAGGGAACGCGGAGAAGAGAGGTTCGGGCCTCCCGGTTTTCGGATAGGCTCACCGTTTGGTGACCGAAGCCATCCCGAACACCGCCACTGGCCTACAGCGTGCGCGCGCCTGGTTCATGGGTGTACCTGCACCTGACCCGGTGGCGCGTAGGCACGCCCCGTCTGTGTTGGTGCTGTGCGCGTTGGGGTCCGCGGCGCTCGTGATCGGGGAGCTCGTGCGCTGGGAAAAGCACGAGCTCGAACACGACCTCGGGGTGGCGTGCTTCCGCATCTTGGGCGCGGCGCTGCTCTTGGCTGCGTTCGTGTTGATCCGCGGCGGGCGCTTTCAAGCCGGGGTCTCGCTGTTCGTAACGGGCGCGATCGGGATCAGCGCCGTAGGCGTGGCGCTGAACGGCTTTGCGGCCAACGCGCGCAACCTGACAGAGCTAACCATGCCGCTGGCGCTGGCCGCGCTGTTGGTCGGGCGCCGCGCGCTGTGGACGAGCATGGCGGCGTATGCGCTGGGCTTCACCATCGGCGGCCTGCGTGATGCCGGGCACCTGTGGGGCACTGGGCCGCACGTGCCGCCCACCCTCCCCTTCGGCGGCGTGGGCACCGCCATCATCGGCTTCACGGTCGTCGCCATCGTGCTCGATCGCGTTGGCCTATCTTTGCGTGAAGGTTTCGAGCTCGCGCTGGCGCGACAACGTGAGCTCGAGATGGCGAGCGCGGCGCTGGTGGGAGTCAATCAGGCGCTAGAAGCGGAGATGGCCAGACGCCAGGCCGCTGAAGCGCATTTGATCGAAGCGCAGAAGATGGAAGCGGTGTCGCGCCTGTCCGGCGGCGTAGCGCACGACTTCAACAACCTGCTCACGGTGATTCTCGGCTGCGCGCAGATTTCCCAGCAATTATTGCCGAAAAACCACGAAGTACAAGAGAACCTGGCGGGCATCTTGGAGGCCTCGGAGCGCGCTGCCGAGCTGACGCGGCAGCTCTTGGCCTTCGCACGGCGGCAGCTGGTCGAACCCAAGGTGCTGAGCATTGACGAGCGCGTGCGCGCCGCGCAAAAGATGTTGTCCCGCTTGCTGCGCGAGGACATTCAGCTCGGCACGGAGCTCGCGGCCAATGACTGGCGCGTGCTGATCGATCCGGGACAGCTGGATCAGGTGCTCGTGAACTTCGCGGTCAACGCGCGCGACGCCATGCCCCGCGGCGGGCCACTGACTATCCGCACCAGCCAGGTTTCGCTCACTCACGGCAAGACTTCCGCGCTATTTTCACTCCCTCCGGGCAGCTACGTGCTCTTGGAAATCTCCGACAAGGGCACGGGCATGGATATCGAGACGCGGCGCCGCGTCTTCGAGCCGTTCTTCACCACCAAAGGAGAGAGCAAGGGCACCGGGCTCGGGCTCGCCACGTGCTACGGCATCGTGCTTCAAGCCCGAGGCGGCATCTTCTTCGAGACAGAGCTCGGTCAAGGCACCGCGTTTCAGATCTACCTGCCGCGCAGCGAGCTGGCGGCGGAAGCGGCGAGTGCGGTCGACGCAGAGGCAAATTCACGCCCCGGTCGCGGCCAGCGCGTGCTCGTCGTCGAGGACGAAGCCAAAGTTCGTCAAGTCACGGTGCGCGTGCTCGCGCAAGCGGGGTTTCAGGTACTGGAAGCGGGCAGCGTGGCGCAGGCCGTGGAAGTGACGCGCGCGGCTGCCGGCCCCATTGACCTGCTCCTGACCGATCTCGTGCTGCCAGACGGCAGCGGCGCAGACGTTTCTGCGCGCGTGGCCGAGCTACGCAGCGAGATCCGCGTGCTGTACGTATCGGGGTATACGGATGACGCCGGGTTGAGGCGAGAGATCTCCGAGAACGAAATCGAGTTCCTTGGCAAACCGTTCACTCCCGCGCGCTTGATCGCGAGAGTGGGTGAAGTGCTGGCCCGCCCGTCGCGCCCTCCGCTGCGCTAGCGCGTGGCTGATTTTCACACTGAAGGGTGATAGATCCGCGCGTATGTCTCTCTACGAGCTCACCATTCCGCAGTTCAAAAACACCCTCGGCCAAATGGAAAAGTGGCTGGACGCCGCCGTCGAATTCGCCAAAACGAAATCATTCGACGCGAACGTGCTGGTCGGTTCGCGCCTCGCGCCGGATCAATACCCGCTCGCCCGTCAGATCCAGTCCGCCTGTGACACGGCCAAGTTCACCGCCGCGCGCCTGACCAACAAAGAGCCGCCGAAGCACCCAGACACGGAGCAAACCATCGACGAGCTCCGCACCCGCATCCGCGCCGTGTTGGAGTACCTCGACAGCTACAAGCCCGCCGACTTCGCCGGCACCGAAGCGACCCAGGTGAAGATGTCCTGGTTGCAAGGCAAGTACGTGCTGGGGTCAGACTACGTGAGCCAGCTGCAGCTGCCGAACTTCTACTTCCACGCTACGCTGGCCTACGAAATCCTGCGCCACAACGGCGTGCCGGTAGGCAAGACTGATTTCATCGGTCACATGAGCATTCACTGAGTGGCCGCCGCTAGCCGCTAGAGCGGCGGCGGCGAAGCGCGCAACGCGCTCGCGTAGGCCTGAGCTACGCGGGCCGTTTCGGCATCGTTTACCGGGAATTCGCGGGCAGCGGCCGCGCGCTGCAAATCGAAAACTGCCCACGCTTTGGCGTCTTTCGGCATGGTTTGAGAGCGCGGCACCATGTGCGCGTGAAAGTGCGGCGAGCTCTCGCCCATGGCCGCCGTGTAAATGCGCAGCGCGCCAGTTACCTCCAACAGCACGCGCTGCAGGTGGCACAGGGTCGGGCCGAAGCTCCGCGCCTCAGCGGCATTGAAGTCCGCCGGGCCGGGCGCGTGGCGGCGCGTGATCAACATCATCCAACCCGGCACCCCGCACGGATCATCCGCCGCGCGCACGTGCCAAAGCTCGTTCTCGAACAGCGCGACCCCCGCAGGGCCCGCTTGCAGCTTGTTACACACGCCGCACGCGGCTTCGGTCACTAGGGGATTCGTCATTCCGGCAAGCATAGCAAACGCACCACGTTCACGCGCGCGTGCAAAATCGCGTTTTTCACGGGCCGACGCGGCGCGCCGAAATCGTCGCGTCGTCGACGTACAGCGAGCACGTGGCCGGGGTCAGGCTGTTGCTTTCGCTGCCAACGGCCCAATACAGGGTGTCAGTCGCTGCCACGGTCAGGCCGTTCACATCGATGATCGGCTGCCCGTCCAACCACACGCTGATGTGCCCGCTGCTCGGCGTAGGACGCTCCAAGAACGCCTCGAGATGGAACCAGCGGCCGACCGAGTACGGTATCTTGGGCATCGAATCGACGAAGTGCTTCAGTGGTTCGTCGTAAAAGTAGACGGCCGTGCTGTTCAAGTTCAGATCCCAAAGGGCGTGACGAGTCGTCGCGTCGCCGGCCTTCGCTTCGGCGAAGAAGTAGAACAGGCTCCAATAAACGGCCGGAGTGTGCGGTTCGGCAATGAAGAACCAAGCCCCGTAATAAGCAGGGCCCGGCTCGACGCGTCGATAGAGCTCGGCCAAATGATCTTGGCCGTCAGTCGTGTCGAAGCTCACCTTCACTGAGGAGCTTCCGCCATGTGATTGTTCGGTGGACACCTGAGCCGTTGCCGCGCTCTCGCGCGTGCCGCCGACCACGGCGCCGTCGGCGCTCCAGTCGGACAGATCGCTCGTCTCGAAGCCGCTGCTCCACACGAGCCCCGGGTCCGTACTGGCCGTTCCCGCTTGGCCGCCCGACGAAGGACCGTTGTCGCCGGCCTGGCCCGCACCACTATCGTTGGAGGCGTCCGGAGCATTCATCGCCGGCGCGCCGCTCCAGCCGGCTGAGCCGGCTGAGCCCGGCGCCGGGGTAAGCTTGGCTCCAATTTCGAGCGACTGATCGCAAGCGATGAGCAGCAGCGCCAACGCGAACGCAGCGCCGCAACGGCTCAATGCGGAGCGGCTGCGAGCGTTCGTTCGACCCATGTTCTGTATCGGCCCTGAGGGAAGCGCTTCAAGTACGCGCGTGCCAGCTCGGGGGCAACCTGGCTACCGCGTAGCGCAGCAGTCTCGACCGATAGCACCAGTGCCTCTTCTGCCAACGCGCCGTTCGGAAAGCGGCGCCGATACTCAGAGAGTAAGCGCTCAGCGCCCGGTAAATCCCCAGCGCTTCGTGCGCGCATCGCCGCAACCATCAGCTCACTGCCCGGCTCACTCGGTGGCGGCGCAGCCGAGGCGGGCGGAGCTGCCAACGCCGACGCGGCCGTCTTGGGCGCTGGCGCAGCTTTGGCTTGAGCTGAATGCACGGGCAGCGGTTGAAGCTCCTTCGAGGCTTCGATTTCGGCTACCGGGAGCGCAGCTGCTGGCGGCGCCACGACAGCGGGCGGATTATCGCGGCGCGATCCGCTCGCCGTCGGCGACTTCGAGGTCGCCGTTGCGCGCGCAGAAACGTCTTGGCCCTTCAGCCACGCGGTGATGCGCTCACGGGCTTGGTTCCACGCGCCGCGGTCCACGCCGCGCGCCCCGGCGGCGCCGGCGACGAGCAAGGTGCACAGCAGCGCAAGCCGTCCGAAACGAGCGGTAGTCTTGCGTGCCGAGCGCGCAGCCATGCGTGCGCGAACGCGGCGCTTGCTGGGTTCGACCTCTGCCGCGAGCGGCACGTGCCGTAGCAAGCGAGCGGCGGCGAGGCGCGTCGCGTCGCCTGCCTCTGGAGTGTCGAGGAGTCGCTTCATGGCAATTTGCCCTCCGCTCGCGCCTGTGAAACGTGACCGAAGAAGGTCTTGCGCGCGGCGTGCAGTCGCGTCCAAACCGTGTTGACGGGCACTCCTTCCAGCGCCGCGATCTCTTCACCGCTGTAGCCCTCGACTTCGAACAAGACGAAGGTCGAGCGTTGGGTCAGCGTCATTTTATCGAGTACTTGCGTCACGAATCGGAGGCTTTCTTTGTGCTCGAGCTCCTCGAGCGGCGTCGGCATCAGCCGCGCGTGAATCGGCATGCTGACCGGGTCGAGATCTTTATCCGTGCCGGTCAACAGGCGTCGCAACCAAGCTCGACGTCGGTGATCGCGGACTTGGTTTTTCGCAATCTTGTACAGCCACGCTTTGAGGTTCCCACCGTCGAAGTCGACCAAGCGGCGCTCGACCACCACGAAGACTTCTTGCGCCAAATCTTCGAGGTCGGCGTCTAACCCGCCGAGCGCTCGGAGCCAGCGCAAGACGTCATGGAATCGTTCGTCGTAGATTTGCTCGAACGCCGGGCGCAGCTCCGCCGCGGCAGGGGTCGCCGCTGAAGGAGCATTGCCGGTGGTGGCGATGAGCAAGGGCACTCCAGCAATATAAGGGGTGCCTCGGGCCAAAACCTTCGGTCTTCGCTAACGCTTCCTCACGAGCTGTATCAACTCGGGAACGCCGCTCAATTTAGGCGCAAAACCAAGCCGAGTTGGCTGCCGAGCCAGAAGCTGGGGGTGCGGCCGACTTCGCCCACCCCGCCGACTTTCAGCCTGACCGGGCGTGGCCAGAGCAGCCCGCTCTCCGAAACCATCACACCAAGGCGCCGCGTGATCCACCAGCGCGCGAGTAGAGCGCTCCGGGCACCCAGCTCCACGCGCCACCCCGATTCAGTCAGGTCGAGCCCTTCACCGCGCAAATGTGCAGGTGCCAGACTCGCACTGAGCTCGAAAGCCACGTCCCAACTGTTGGCGGCCCACGTCACTCTGCCCCCTGCATCCAGTGGAATCAGCAACTCGCGCGCACGCGCGTTGGGGTACTCCAGTGAGGAGGAGAGCACGGTTGCGCCAGCCGTCAGCGAAAGCAGCCTCCCCCAGCGCAAACGGAGCGAGCCGCCACCAGAAATGGGCGTCGTGACGAGCGTGGACCACGGTGAAACCGCGAGCATTGGTCCGACCTCTAGGTCCCAGGCAACGGGCAACGGGCTGACCGCTGGCGCCGCGGGAACCGGGATTATTGCGGGTAAACGCAGCGGGTCGAGCGTCAGCGCGATGAACACGGCTGCCTGCTTGGCCCTGTCCTCACATTGCCGCGCGGGATCGGCGAAATCGCGCTGCGCCCCTAGAACCGTAACGGACACGCCGGCTTCTGACTCAGCGAGCACCACGTCAGCCGTTGCCGCGGAGGTCGTGGTCACGTCCAGCGCGGGCAGGATCGTGCGCAGCTCCATCGCGACTCGTTCGGCGCTCGGGCAAACGCCTTGCGTCGCGATGCTGAATGGCGAGGGGACCGCGGCGTGCGCGCGTGAACTCACAGCCCCCGCTGCCACTGCCGTCAGAATGCTGCAGTAGAGCCCGACGCCGCGCACCGCGCACGCGCGAATCAGCTCTAAAGCGCGAAGCCCTGCGAAGGTTTTCATGCCCGGGTGCCCTAACTGAGGGTCGGCTGCACGCCGCCGACACGAGCTCGACTCGTCGTCATGAACGAGCCCTCGACGCAGGCTGCCAGATTCGTCGATCCGAATAGCAAAGGAGCCACACGTTGCGACACCATCTATCACGTTTCGGCACGAGTGCATTCGCCGTCAGCGCCACGCTGTTCGTCGCGTGCACCGCAGCGGTCACCGGCCCAAGCAATGGCACGAGCAGCGCGGGGCGACCCAACGACCTCTCAGAGCAACTTGCTCGTGTCGATGATGAACGCGGTGGGCGTGCCGGGGAACACGTTTGGCGATCCCAAGTTCTGCACTGGCCCGTTGCCGCGTCTCTAGGCCTCCTCCCAGTAAATTAGCTTCGGAAACCGAACCATCCATGAACGCTCGTTGTCTTCCCCTTTGTGTTCCGCTGCTCATCGGTCTCGGTTGCTCCGCCGCAACGGACGCCCCCTCGCTCTCCATGTCGGGCGCATCAGGGGCGGGCGCTGGAGGCGCTGCGGGCTCGAGCGCTGGAGGCGCTCTGGCGGTCAGCGGCGGTAGCGGAGGCAGCTCACCGACTGGCGGCGCAGGGATGACGGCCGTGGCCGGGCAGGCCGGCACCGCTGGCTCGGGAGGCAGTGGCGGCGCCATCGGCGGCACCGCTGGTGTTGATTCGGGTGGCAGCGCCGGCAACGCCGGGGCAACGGGCGGCGCTGCTGGAGCGGCCGGCGGGGGAACAGCGCCGTCAGAAGGACAGGCGCTGTTCGACGCGACTTGCAAGCTTTGTCATGGTGCACAGGGCGTCGGCACGATGGCAGGCCCTGAGCTGCAGCACCCCATTCGCGACTACGCGACTTGGGTCGTGCGCAACGGCCGCGCGCAAACCACGTTCCCGCTACCGATGACCAAGTTCGCGAAGGACAAGCTGACGGACGCGCAGCTGCTATTGATTTTCGACTACCTCTCGCTGCCGCCGCAACCCACCACCGCGCAAGGGCTGTTTGGGGACTACTGCGCGAACTGTCACGGCCCCAAAGGTGAAGGCGGCCCGAGCAATCGCCCGCTTTCGGGTCAAGTGGACAACGTCAACAGTCGCGTGCGCAAGGGCAGCAACGTCGGCCAGTACAGCATGCGCCACGACTCGATGCCGGTGTTCTCGAGCACGGTTCTCACGGACGCAGAGCTGAAGCTGCTTCACGACTACGTCGGCAAGCTCTAATTTGCGCAGTTTCGTGTAACCGCGCGGCGCCTCACGCATACGCCGTTCGTGCGTCATTTCTTCGCCGCTGCGCTCGCCGTGCTCGCCATTGCCGCAGCTCGGCGTGGCGTGGCGTGCGGGCTGACACCGCCGATTGGTCCGACGGGGCTGCCAGCCATTTGCCACGGAGATGAGCACGCGCCGCATGTGCGGCTCGGCCTGACCGTTGGCGGCACCTCCACCAAGATCAACTTTGGTGATCAAGTCGCGCCGCTAGTGCAGGGCGCTTCCACTGGCACGGTGGATCTGTTGCTCTTCGATCGCTTGAGCCTGAGTGCCGCCCTCGGTGCGTCGCTCGACGGTCACATCGACTACCGCGGCCAGCGCTTCGTCTTACGCCCCGGTCCAATTGGTGGGCTCGGCATCGCTTATCGTCTATTCGGCAATCAGGGCATGCCGTTCCTGCATTTGTCCGCGTCGTATTCGATTGCGCGATCAAGGACGCGAGCGCCGGACACTAGCGAAGCAACTTTCACCTCTCGCGATTCCAGATTGGGACTCGCAGTCGGAAAAACGCTCGGCAGCGTCGCCGCGCCCTTCCTCGTCGCACGCTACTTCGGTGCTGGAACCAATTGGTCCGTTGGCGGTGGACACGGCGCAGATCACTACCGCTACCATGTCGGCATCGGCAGTGCTTTCGGGCTCTCCACGCACTTCGACGCGCTCCTCGAGCTCGCATTCCTCGGCGAACGCCGCGCCTCAATCGGCGCGGGCTACACGTTCTGAGCGCGCCTTGTTCCGGCGGCTCTGGGTGAAGTATGCTCCCGCCAGATGCGATCGCTGCGGTTGGGTTGGTGCGTGGGGTTATGGGTCTTGGTTTGGCCAACCGCCGGTTGGAGCCAGACGCAGGCGACTCGTGCGGCGGCGCGCGAGCTCGCGACGGACGGCGTGAAGCGCTACCAAGCAGGCGACTACGACGGTGCTGATGACAAGCTGTCGCGCGCGTTCGAGGTCGTGAAGGCGCCCTCCATCGGCCTTTGGTCGGCGCGCGCCTTGGCCAAGAAGGGCAAGCTGGTCGAGGCCTCCGAGCGTTACTTGGACGTGACTCGCTTGGACGCTAGCGCCGGCGACACGAGCGTGCAGAAGCAGGCGCAGGTCGACGCGGGTACCGAACGCGAGGCCCTACTCAAGCGCATCCCGAACCTGCTGGTGGAGGTGACCGGCGCGCCCCGGGATGGCTTGACTCTCACGCTCGACGGCGTCGCCCTTCCAGTCGTCTTCCTGGGGGCACGCCAACCGTCAAACCCTGGTCACCACGTGATTGTCGCGCATCATGATGATCGCGAGGTCACCCGCGAGCTCGACCTCCCCGAGGGCAAGGAGCTCACGGTCACCTTGGCCTTCTCGGGCGCGAGCGCTGCGGTCGCCACCAAGCCCGCCGGCCCACGCTTAGCCGAAAGCGATCAGCCTGCTCCCGAGCCCGCGGCAGAGCACCACACGCCGGCCGGTGTGTGGGTCGGCTTGGCCGTCGCGGGCGCGGGCGTTCTCGTCGGAGGCGGCGCAGCGCTGCTGGCATCGCACAAAAAGAGCTCTATTTCGAGCTCTTGCCCGGACAACGTGTGCTCAGCGGACAAGCGCAGCGACGCCAACGCGTACAACAGCTTGCTCACGGTCTCCACCGTGAGCTTCATCGCCGCGGGGGTTGGGTTGGCGACCGCGGGTACATTTTGGCTTGCCGCGCCGCGAAAATCCGAACACGGGCGTTATGTACGACCTTGGTTGGGTGTCGCTTCGGCCGGCGTGGTGGGAGCGTTTTGAGATGAGCCGCGCACGCGTACTTTGGTTACTGTTGCCCGCGTCATTGCTCGCCGGCTGCCTGATGTCACGGTTGCAGATCAGCGATGGCGCAGCCGCGGGCGGCGCTAGCTCTGGTAGCGCTGGCGAAAACACTGCCGGCAAGAGCGGGGCTGGTACCGGCGGCGATGGCGGCACGGATAGCAACAACAACACGTCAGGCGATGCCGGTGCGCCGCAGTCAGGCGGAGCGAACGGCGGCAACACCAGTGCTGGTGCGGCGAACGGCGGCGGTGTCCAAGGTGGCGCCAGCAACGGCGGAACCAGTGGCAGCCCAACCGGCGGCACAGGCAACACCGCGGGCAGCTCTGCAGGCAGCGCAGGTGCCCCGGTCACGCCCCTGGCGCCGTTTGGTCCGCCGCCCGAAGATAAAGTAGCGACGGTAGAGATCGGCGTGCGCAACAACTGCCCGACCCCGGTTTGGGTTCACACGATAGGTGGGGGAGTGGTGCTGACACCGGACGACAAGCAACTGATGCACGGCGACATTCAGTGGTACGACGCACCCAAAAGCTGGAGTGGGGCCCTCTCGTTCTACGGCGCAGCTGCGCATGCGAAATACCTCGACCGCGCCCAGATCTCGCTCAACCCCACGAACGACACGTTCATTTACTCCATCGTTTACGTGGACGGTCTTGGCATCCCCATGGAGCTCATTGGCAGTGGCAGCGGTATGGACTGCAAGCGCGTGGGCTGTTACGTGACTGCCGCACAGGTCGCGAGCGGATGCCCTTCGGGGCTGTTCGACGGTTCACGCTGCTTGTCCGCGGGTGAGTACTGCAAAATCGCGGCGAACGCCGGCATAGCCGTGTGCACGGCGCTCGCCGGCGAGATCACCAAGTGCACGGGCAAGACCGGCTGCCAAGGCGCGAGCGGAGAGAGCACCAGCTCCGCGTACAACTGCTCCGGCTTTTTCACGACCAACCCGAAGTGGTGCGCAGCGCTCAATCGCGGCATGGTGGATGACCCCGACAGCACCGACATCAGCAAGTACTACAAGTCCGCGCCCAGCAATCCGTACGCCAAGTGGGTACACGGTGTTTGTCCCGGTATCTACGCCTTCGCCTACGACGACTATCCGGCTGGCGCGGAAGAAAGCGGCGACCACACCTGCGTAGGCGGCAAGTATGTCGAGCTCACCTTGTGCCCGACGGGCTGAGGTGAGTGAGCAAAGCGTGACGTTCCGCCGTCAGCGAACGCAGCGCACGCTTTTCGACATTGTCATGGCGAAGCTGTACGTGCTGCCGTTGGCGAAGAAGGTGTCCCAAGCGCGCGAGGGGTCGTCAACGACGGCGGATGAAGACCAGAAGTACTCGCTTGGTGTCATGGGGAATGCCGTCGCGTCAGCGGCGGGGTTCGTGGACTCATCCACGATCGTTTGCAGCTCTCCGATTGCCGGCACACGCCAACCGGCGCCGTCCAGAGACAAACCGGCGCAGTACGTCGCTGCATCCGCCCAAGTGTAGGAAGCGGGCGACACGGCCTGCTCCCAAG
>FSWQ01001365.1_pt1 | contig 18327 bp, 17 predicted proteins | sample 1637691 | NCBI WGS metagenome assembly FSWQ01 (sample SAMEA3914814, study PRJEB12502) | metagenome | biome: forest; material: soil | place: USA | collected 2011-09-16 | depth 0.1 m | reverse complement strand
GTCACCGGGACGCCTTTTGCCATCAGCGCTTCGATCGCCTCAGCGTCGCGCGGATGGACATCCCCATCGGGGCCTAGCAGCGTCCCGTCAATATCAGTGACGAAGACGCGGGCTGGAGTCAGTTCGCGAGACTCACGGGGGCGGCGCCGACCGGATACACGGAGACGCGCTTCTTGGTGCGCGAATCATGCTCGTAGGCCACGGTGCCATCCACCAGCGAGTACAGCGTGTAGTCACGACCCACGCCGACGTTGCGGCCCGGGTTGATGGTCTGGCCGACTTGGCGAACCAAGATGCCGCCAGCGCGTACGGCTTCACCGCCGTACACCTTCACACCACGGTACTGGGCATTCGAGCCACGACCGTTACGCGTAGAGCCGCCGCCTTTTTTGTGTGCCATTAGGCGCTAACTCCCGTGATCTTGACCGCGGTGTAGTTCTGACGATGGCCCGCCTTCTTGCGCGAGCGCTTACGCTTGCGGAACTTGAAGACGATTAGCTTCGGACCACGGAGCTGGCGAACGATTTCACCCTCTACCGAAGCGCCGGAGACTAGCGGCTTGCCAAACTGCGGCGCGTCGCCGGAGACCATGAGAACCTGGTCGAACTTGATTTTGGTACCCGGATCGCCTTTGAGGAGCTCAACCTGAACGGTTTCGCCCTCGGCTACTCGGTACTGCTTGCCGCCGGTGCGGATGACTGCGTAGGCCATGGGAATGGGGCGCGGAACCTAATTCATGCCTACCCGCCAAGCAAGCACTCAGCAGAGTCTTTCTCAGTTTAACTCACGATTAGTGCTGAACCGGTGCACAGCGATCCAGGCTTTACCGTCAAATACGGCCAATTAAGGCGTTGTTGGCCGAGCTCTGATCCTGGTTGATGCCCTGCAGCAGGTCCAGGATTTTGTCGCCCAGCTTGGCGGCCTTCGCAATTTCGTCGCTCGCGTCGCTCGAGACCCATTTGGCCTTCTCGGCCAGGGTCTCGAAGAGCTTCGCCTTCGCGTTGGCGTCGGCGGCGGGGGCGTCGCCGGCGAGGGCCTTCGTCGGATCGGCCAGCTTCTCGAGGCCTACCCCGATCGCGGTCCAGCGAGTGGCGAGTGCTTTATCCGCTGCTCCGCAGGTCTCGGAGCCTGCCGTCTCCGCTTTGAACTGTTCGACCGAGCCTACGATGGTGCACGCGGAGCTCGCTACAGCCATTGCCGCGCTCGCCCAAGCGCCCGTGCGCACGTCGTCCGCAGCCTCATGCAACGCTTTCACTTGGTTCTCGGCTTCATGCAAGAAGTCAGAGCGTGCGGCGTCGCGTTGTTGGCGTGCGGAGTCCGATTGCACGGACTCGGTTTGAATCAGCAGCTCTGCGAGCTCCGCAGCGAAGCCCGTGGCAGAGGAAGCGGCAATGGCTTGGGTCATGATCAAATCCTGTTCGTCAAAGCGACGTTGGTGTCTGCGTTGTTTTGAGTGATCGCGCTGACGGTGGCGACTTCGCGCTGTTCGGTTTTCAATGCGCGTTGCAGCAGGTCGAGAGCCGCGTCGAAGTCCAAGCTCGTGACGTCATTCGCGGCGCGATAGCTCGTGGCGTCCGCCTGAAAATCCAGCTCCTTGGCTTGATAGTGGCCGGACACGCCGTGCAGCACGCCTCCGGCTGCGGTCGCGAGGCCCTTCGTGATGTTCGCGACTAGCTCCACATCTCGCGCGCCTTTCACGAGCGCGTCGGCGGCCTTCACTTCTCCGGTGCCAGTGCACAGCCCGATAGCAACCGACGCGAGCCCCATCGCCATGCAAATCTTCGGATCGATGCCGAGCTCGGGTCCAAACTTGGCCGCGGCTTCTAGGCCTTCGGCGAGGGCTACCATGATCAGCGGAGCTGCGGCGCCGCCCGTTGCGACGACCGCGGCGACTGCTGCAACCGCGCCAGCGATCTCGGCAATGTCACTACCGAAAATGTCGCCCAAGAAGCCGAAGAATCCCGAATCGTTCTGCGCGTCTTTGGCCTGCTGAATCGCGTCGGAGAGCTGCTTCTTCAGCTCTTCGATCTTCTTGAAGTCGAGCTCGACGTCCGTCTTGGAGCCGCACTGCGTGGTGGCTTGGCTTTGGACCATGAGCGCGAGCAGCAGGCATGCCGCGCTCAGGTTGGCTTGCGAAGCATCACTCGTCGACGACGTGCTTTGCCAAGGATCAGCGGGCGGTGAGGTACTGGTGGCGCTCAACATGACGACTGCGCCCATCAAGCGATGTGGCTGATGATTGCGTTGGCAGCTTTGTCCGCCGCGTCCATCAGTGCCGAGGCGATCTGCTTGGTTTGATTGATCTGGCTGTTGAACTCTTGGATGTTGATCAGGCCCAGTTGGTCTTGTTTGCCGAGGCCGTCGACGGTGTCGCCGATCTCCTTGGTCCAAGTATCAGAGTCTTCTTTGGTGAGCTTGACCGGGTCTGGTGTGCGTGGTGCGGGCTGGGGCGTCGCGCTCACCGTGCCGTTTCCATTGGAGGTGATGCTCCCGCCCCAGCTATTGTTCCCGCTCCAGCTTGCACTGCGGTTGGTTACTCCATTGCCGACCACTGGGGGAGGAGGAGTGGTGGCCTTGAGGTTGGCGGCGGCGACGCGATGATCGAGATCATCGGCGATTGGTTGGAGGACGGTGACCAGCTCGGGCACATCTTTGTACTCCTTCAACGTATCGTGGAGTTTTGCCTGCAACTCGGTCGTATCGCCGCCGCTCTTCTGGAGGTTGAGGATGTCCGCCTTGATCTCGTTCAGCGCTTGTTCGGCGTCAGCGCGGTTATTGGAGACGCTCATCGCGTCGCGCATGTTCCCGTACAGGTCCTCGGTCTTTTGCTCCATCCAGAATTCGATGGCGGAGCTGCTCATGTAGTTGGTGGCGTTAATCGACATGGGTGATTCCTTCTTTTGAAGAGCCGGCTCTACGGCTTGGAATCCCTGTCGGGCAGCAACTGGCCGAGTTGCTGAGATTGTTGGGATTGTGGGTGAATGTGGCCCTTCTGGCGCCACGAGGCGCCGTAGATCTGGCTCGGTGGGCCGGCTATGCTCGTGGGCCAGCATGAGGTCTCGGTTTTCTTGGGTGGGGGTTTGCGCGCTCTGCGCGGCGCTGGGTGCGCTCGTGCTGGCGGCGCCTCGCAGCGCGGCGGCTGTGCCGAAGGCTAAACCGCACGCTGCCGCGCCCCGAAAACCCACCCAAAAAAATCCCAAGAAGCCGGCGCCCGAAGCCGTTGCTGCGGAGAGCGACGCCAAGGCGGACGACGCGAGCGCGGACAAGCCCGCCGCGGATAAACCGGACAAAGGCGAGCCGAGCGCGGTGAAAGCAGCCGGCACTGCGGCTACGAAAACGGCCACCCCTAGCGCAGCGGACGCGACGACCGTTAAAGAAGACAAGTCCGGTGTGAAGACCTACAAGTTCGGCACGGTGGAGGTCGAAGGGCGCTTGAAGTCACCGCAGATCATTTACTTTTTGCGCCGCGTGCGCGCTGAGTTCGATGCCGGCTTGCTCGGGCACCGCTCGTTCATGCGTGAGCTTTCCGACACTCGTAACAATCCCTCGCTTCGTTGAGCATGAGTACTCCCGCGCCGCTTCCGATCGTGCTTCGTACCGCTGCGGTGTGGGGCACCACCGTGCTCGCCGTGCAGAACCTGGACAGCGGACAATCGCTGAAGATCGGTGACGGTGCGGGCGCCGTGGTGGCCAAGCCCGACGGCTCGCTCGTGGCGGATTTTCCGGTGCGCGCGGTGGGCACGGGCTGGGAGCTGGACGCGCGCGGCGCGACGGGTGGCGAGCTGCAACTGCGTGGTCGCCGCGAAAACCCCGCTGAGCTCGGCCGCTCCGGCGCGCCGATTCCGATCGTGGCCGGTGACCACGGCCTGGTGCAGTATGGCAATTTCTCGGTCTTTTTCCAGTTCTCGCCCGGCGCGCCGGTCATCGGGAAGCGTCGCCGTCCGGACTGGGCGCTGTTCCTGTCCTTCACGTTCGCGATGGTCGCGGTGGGCGGTGGCCTGGCGCTGATCTGGGCACTCACCGATCCCGCGCCGATCCCGAAGCCGCTGGAGCTCACCACGCAGCAAGAGCTGGAGCTGCAGTTCAACTTGAAGGAAGAGCCGACGCCGCCTCCCACGCCAGACACCGGTAAGGAAGAAGACAAGGGCAGCGGCATCAAGGACCCGGGCGCCAAGGACAAGAAGGAACAAGGCGGCGGGAAGAAGATCGCGGGCGCCGAAGGCAAGCTCGGCCGCAACGGCAAAGAAGACCAAACCAAGCAGACCGGCGAAATTCGCGCGGGGCTTGGCGGTATGTCGGAAGCCCTTTCGAGTGACGTGGGCGATGAAGTGAAGAAGACGCTGGGCACGATTAGCTCTGTGGCTGACGCGCTCGGCGGTTTGCGCTCGGACAACATCGTGCTCGGCGCGGGCAGCGGTACCGGCCTCAAAGGCACGGGAAATGCGGGCGGCGGTGATGGTCCGGGCGGCGTGCCGTTCGGATCGGGCACGCTCGATACTGGTTGGGGCCCGGGCAAGGGCGGCGGTTACGGTTCCGGCTCAGGCGGTCCCGGTGGGCGCGGGCTCGGCGGCAACGGTAAGGGCGGCTTGGGCGGCGGTGACGGCTCTGGTTCTGGCAACGGGTCCGGTGGTGGCGAGCACAAGGTCGCAGGTAAGGACGCAGCGCCGAGCGGGCAGGGCCTCACGCCTCAGCAGATCATGCGCGTCGTGATGTCGCGCATGGGCGCATTCCAAGCTTGCTACGAGATCGCTTCCGCACACGACCCAACGCTCAAAGGCAGCGTGGGTGTGTCGTTCAGCATTAGCCCCGGCGGCTCGGTGAGCAGCGCGAACGTGGGCAACTCCTCGCTGAACAACCCGCGCGTCGAAGGCTGCATCCTTCGCACCTTCAACCGACTGCAGTTCCCTACCGCCGACAAGTCCACCGGCGCGAGCTTCCCGTTCGTGTTTCGACCCGGGAAGAAGTGACGCGAGCAGCGGGCGCGCCCGGTGGCACGGCGCTGGCATAGATCATCGTGAGCGCGGAACGAGACCTCAAATGATCCGAAAATACCGGCAATTCTCGCGGGTTAGGGCGGGGGCGGGGCGCCCCTTTGCGGGGGTAGCGAGCCCCCAGGTGACGGCCTTCGGGGTCGCTGCGCTGTGCTGCGTATTCGCCGTTGGCTGCGGCTCGCAGAATGATGATCGCAATCTGCCGCCGGGCGAAGTCGGGATGACCAAGTCGGTTGCGCCGATCTTCGACGATGGTGAGACGCAGCTATTCGAGGTCAAGCGCGGGTTGCAATTTCCCATCGTTGCGCCCACCGCCAGCGAACGGGGCGCGCTCGGCAAAGACGTGGAGCCGTACGGCCGCACGCCGTGGGTCACGAATCAAGACGTCAAGGTGCAGCTCACGTGGACGCTCAGCAACTTGGACGACACCGAGCAGGTCGTGGAAGTGTTGGTCGACCCGTGGAATGAGTTCGGGCGTTACTACCCCGGCATGCAGCTCGCTGACGCGAACGAGCAGAAGTTCGAGCCGAATTTGTCCGGCATCGATCACTACTTCGTGTTGGACAAGTCCAGCGCGGGGGAGTCCTCGCGGCGCCACGGCACGTTCACGTTCGACGACATGAACGAGATGGCGGTCGATTTTGCGACCGTCCAGAACATGATCAAGAACCCGCCGCCCCTGCCCGGCGGCGTGCAGGAGGATCCGGACATGATGACGGATCCGTTACCTATTTATGCCAACCACGCGTTCAACATCCAAAACCATTCCTACAATGACGTGCTGGTTCAGCCGTACATCCCGCAAGTGGTTGCCGGTCTGACGGGCATCGACTTTGGTTTCCGGATCAGCAAGCCCACGTGCGTGCCGGACCCGACTACCCCGGACAAGCCCTGTGGCGGTGCCACGGTTGCGCTGGAGATCGCGATTGAAATCGTCGATCAGGGCAAGGGTCGCGTGCAACAAGAGGGCGGCACCAAACCGTTGCTCGAGGCCACGACCGAGGTAGTGACGGTCGGGTCGCCCGTGCCCGCGGCGATGGCTCCAGTTCCGTCCGCGATGTAGTGGAGGCCGGCGCAGGCCGCGATTCCAACGAATCGCGCCCCATGCTACGCACTGCGCGCCATGAGCCGCATCTATCGTTCATTGCCGCCTGCCGGCACTCGCCTAGGTATCGCCTTTTCCGGGGGTCTCGACACGCGCTGCGCGGTCGCGTGGCTCAGCGAGAACGGCATGAAGGTGTTCGCGTACACCGCAGACCTCGCGCAGCCGGACGAGGACAACCCGGCCGCCATTCCAGCAATCGCGCTGGAGCACGGCGCGGTCGAAGCGCGTTTGGTGGATTGCCGCGAGGCGATGGCCCGTGAGGGCGTGGTCGCGATTCAATGCGGCGCGTTTCACTTGTCGAGCGGAGGCAAGAAGTACTTCAACACCACGCCGCTCGGCCGCGCGGTCACCACGACCGCCATCATTCGCGCCATGCGCGAAGACGACGTGCACGTGTTCGGTGACGGCAGCACGCACAAGGGCAACGACATTCAGCGCTTCTACCGGTACGGCATCCTGACCAACCCGAACCTGAAGATCTACAAGCCGTGGTTGGATCAACAGTTCGTGGACGCGTTCGGCGGCCGCACGGAAATGAGCGAGTACCTGAAGAAGATCGGGCGCCCGTACACCATGAGCACGGAGAAGGCGTACAGCACCGACGCCAACGTGCTCGGCGCTACGCACGAGGCCAAGGATCTGGAGCTGCTCACCAAGGGCATGCACATCGTGCAGCCGATCATGGGTGTGGCACACTGGAAGGCGGACACTCAGGTGGCCGCGGAAGACGTGACCATCGCCTTCGAAAATGGCTCCCCCGTGAGCATCAACGGCAAGCGCTACACGGCGCTGATTGATTTGATGTTGGAAGCCAATCGCATCGGCGGCCGGCATGGCCTGGGCATGAGCGATCAGATCGAGAACCGCGTGATCGACGCGAAGAGCCGCGGCATTTACGAGGCGCCGGGCATGGCGCTCTTGCACATCACGTACGAGCGCCTGCTGTCCGCCGTGCACAATGAAAACACGCTCGACCTGTACTTCACGCTTGGTCGCCGTTTGGGCCGCGTGTTGTACGAGGGCAAGTGGTTCGACCCGGAGGCAATGATGCTGAAGGACGGCCTCACGCGCTGGATTGCGCCGAGCGTGTCCGGCAGCGTGACCTTGCAGCTACGCCGCGGCGACGACTACTCGATCCTCGAGACGAAAGCCGAGTACATGGCGTACGCGCCCGAGAAGCTCAGCATGGAGCGCGTGGAGGATCCGGCGTTCTCGCCCGCGGATCGCATTGGCGCGCTCGAGATGCAAAACCTCTCGATCACGGACAATCGCAACTTCTTGATGCACCACTTGGACAGCGTGGCGCGCCTGGGCCAGAGCACGAGCCCGCTGCCGGAGTTGCTCGGCAAGACCGACGCGGCCAAAAAGACCGAGAAATAGGCCCTGATATGGGCGAGCGGGCGGTCAGCGCGTTCGGAATGCTGGTGATGATGGCACTGGCGTTCGCGCTCTGTCCGCCGGACCGCCGCCGCCTGGTGAAGCTGCGCACGATTGGCGGCGGGCTCGTGATGCTGATCGCGTTCGCGTTGATCGTGCTGCGCACGCCTGCCAATCGGCTGTTCTTGCTCGCGAATGACGCGGTGGATCGACTGCTCGCGTTCAGCCGTGACGGCGGCAGCTTCGTGTTTGGGCGGCTGGCGACGGACCCGCTGTCGTTCGGGTTCATCTTCGCGTTTCAGGTGCTACCGACGATCCTGTTTTTCTCGGCGCTGATGTCGCTGTTGTATCACCTGCGCGTGATGCCGCTGGTGATCCAGGGCCTGGGTAAGTTCCTGTCGCGCGTGCTGGGCACGAGCGGCGCGGAGAGCTTTTCTACGGTCGCGGACATCTTCGTCGGGCAAACCGAGGCGCCGCTGGTGATTCGGCCTTATTTGGCCAAAATGAGCGTGTCCGAGCTGAATGCGTGCATGGTGGCGGGCTTCGCGACGACGGCGGGCGGCGTGCTCGCTGCCTACGTCGCCATGCTCAGCAAGGCGGTGCCGGGCATTGCCGGGCATTTGATTGCGTGCAGCGTGATGAGCGCGCCCGCGTCACTGGTGATTGCCAAGCTCATGCTGCCCGAGACGGTCGCGCATGATGCGCGCGAGGCAATGGCCAACATCCCGCGCTCGAGCGAGAACATCTTGGACGCGCTCACCCAGGGTACGGGCGACGGCATTCGGCTCGCGGTCAACGTGGGCGGCATGCTGATCGTGTTTTTGGCCATGACCGCGATGCTGAACGCCGCGCTAGGCTACCTGGGCGCCCATGTGTTCGGCCATGCGTTGAGCCTGGAGCTGATCTTCGGCTGGGCTTTCGCGCCGCTCGCTTGGGTGATGGGCGTGCCCAGCGCGGACGTCACGAAAGTGGCGCAATTACTGGGTCAGAAGACGGTTCTGAACGAGTTCGTCGCGTACTCACACATGGCGGAAATGTTGGCCAAGGACCCGCATTGGCTGAGCGAGCGCGGCCGCGTGATCACGGCCTACGCGCTGTGCGGCTTCGCGAACTTCGGCAGCATTGGGATTCAGATTGGCGGTTACTCCGGGCTGGCTCCCGAGCGCCGCGCCGACATTTCGCGGCTCGCGTTTCGCGCGATGATCGGCGGCCTGCTGGCGACCTGTCTGGTGGCATGCGTCGCCGGCGTGATGCTGTAGAGCTCCGCTGAGTGGACTGACCGTCACGGTTTAGCGACGTGCACGCTCGGCTTTGCGACAGGGTGCTCGAGCGCGTAGCGAACGATGCGTTTGAAGGCGCTGAGCGGCTGCGCGCCGGAAACATAGAAGCCGTTGATCACGAACGCGGGAGTGCCGTTGATGCTGGCGTCTTGGGCGATGGTTTTGTCGTGTGCGAGTACGGTGTCGAAGCGGCCGTCGCTTTGCGCGGCGCTGACGCGCGCTGCGTCCAGCTTTAGATCCGCCGCGTATTTAGCGAAGCTTTCCGGGCTAAACGCGCCATCAACGCCCTGCTCTTTGAACAGGCGGTCGTGCATTTGCCAGAAGCCGGAATCGCCCTTTTCGGCGCGGGCTTCGCGCGCGATCAGTGCGGCCGGCAGTGCGTGCGGGTGGAACGGCAGCGGGTAGTCGTGCCAAACCCAACGCAGCTTGCCCGGGAAGGCCTTGTCCAAGTCGGCCAAGGTTTTCTCGACGCGGCCGCAGAACGGGCATTGGAAATCCGCGAATTCGTGAATCACGATCGGCGCATCCAGCGGGCCGCGTGTGGGGTTCTCCGCGGTCGGTGCGGGCAGCGTTTTCTTCTCGGGCGCGTCCGGCTCTTTCGCGCGCTTCATGAGTTCGTCGTACACGCCGGCGCGCGGCGTGCCCGAGCTAACCAGCGCTTGCGCGACTTTCAGCTGCGCGTCGATCACGGTCGCGAAATTCTCGATCGGCTGCGCGCCGGACAAGCGTTGACCGTTGATGAAGAAGTACGGGGTCCCTGAGGCCTTGAAATCACTAGCCAAGTCCGCGTCCGCCTCGATTTCTTTGGCGTGCGTGTTGTTGGTAATGGCAGCCTGCACGCGCTTTTCGTCGAGCTTCAGGTCCTTGCCAATCTGCAAAAGCACGGCGTCATCCAAGGTTTTGTGCTGGTCGTCGAAGAGCGCGCTGTTGGCGGCCAGGAACCCGGCGTCGCCCTTCTCTGCGCGGGCTTCGAGCGCCAAATTCGCCGCGGGCAAAGCGCGCGCATGGAACGGCAGTGGGTTCTGACGCAGCACGATGCGCAGGTCGTTCGGGTAACGGACCAGTAGATCCTTCATCGTGTCTTCCACGCGGCGGCAGTACGGGCATTGGTAGTCGAAGAACTCCACGATGGTGACGAGCGCGTCTTTGGCGCCCTGCACGGGTGCGCCCTTGATGGGCATCTTCCAGATGCTCAAGTCTTCTTCCGGCTCGTCGTCTTTTTCCGGCTTGGGCAGGGTGAAGTTCGCGGCCACGCGCGTGCCGTACACGGCGTTCGGCGCGGTGCCTCGGCGCGTCAAACCCGCCGCGGCCGCCAATTCGGCGTCGATGACGCTCGTGAAATCCGCGAGCGGTACCGCGCCGCTGATGGTGACGCCATTGATCCGAAACGCCGGCGTGCCGTCGGCTCCGACCTTGCTGGCGAGTGCCATATCGCGTTCGATTTTGTCGCTGGTATCCGTTAGCTCGGCGCGCTTCAGGACCAGCGCGGGATCGAGCCCGACGCGCGAAACCCAGCTCACGAGGGCGTCATCGCCGAGCTTTGCTTGTTCGCCGAAGGCCAAATCCAAAAACGCGAAGAACGCCTTGGAGCCGCCTTGGCGCAGCACTGCATCCGCGACTTTGGCGGCGGGCCGCGCGTTCTGGTGGAAGGGCAGCGGGTTGTGCTTGAAGACGATGCGCAGCTTTTCCGGCCCGTACTTGGCCTCGAGCTCTTTCACGGTCGGGTGCACGCGTGCGCAGAACGGGCACTGCAGATCCGAGAACTCGACCACGGTGACTGGCGCGTTCGCGGAGCCCCAGACCGCGTCGTCTTCGGCGACGGGTAGCGCCTCCGAGCTCGGCTGCGGGCCGTGCCCGGCGCTCGAGGTCGCTAGTTGCAGCGGGCCGAGCGGAAGACTCTGTTGCGCGGGCTGCCCAGGTGGCGCGCTCGCACCCGACGGCCGCGCGCAGCCGGCGACCTGCATAGCGAGCAGCATTGCAAGGGTGAGGCGAGTGACGCGAGCAACGCGGTGGATCCACATGTTGCGCGGGTCATAGCGCCCGGGGCGCGCGGCGTCTATCGCTTCCCGGGCTGCGTTTTGTCGCTGAATAGCGCGTCGAACAAGGCGCTCAGCTCGCTGGGGCTGAGCGTGAGGGTGAGCTGCAAGCGCGAGCCAGCCGCTGTGAGCGCGACGCGCTGCGCGAGCTCAGCGAGGGTGGGCGCTAGGCCGAGCGCGCCGAGTGAAGCGCGCAGCTCGGTGAGTAAGCTTTGGATCTGGGTGGCGCCGTCCGCGTCCGCGCAGTCGAGCAATACGGTGAGGCGCACTTCGGTGCTTACTTGGACGCGCGCGCCCAGGGCCTTCAGCGCGCCCAGCGGCGAGAGTCGCGCATCGTCGTCGCCGGACACGCGTTGGAACCAGCCGTCCGCGAGTAACCAGGTCGCGACGAGCTCACCGGGGCCGAGCGCACGGCGCAGCTCCGCGTGACGCGCGTCGCGCGGATCGTCGCGTTCGGACTTCGGAGCGTTGCCTTCGGCGGAGTCGAGCAGCGCACGAAAGTAACTACCGCCACTGACGATCAGTAAGCCATTCTTGGCGGCGACTTCACCGCCGCTGCCCTTGCGGTCGCGCACGGAGCTGAAGCCGCCGAGCTTGGAGTCGACCGCTTCGCCGCCACGTTTTGCGATCGCCGCGGCCGCGCAGCGCGTGATTTCTGCGGCAGAAAATGGGCCGCTGGCGACGACGGCGAAATCATCCACGCGCTCCGCGTTGGTACCGGGCATGCCAGCGCTGGGCACCGCGAGGGCAAGCTGGGAAAGCCGTGTCAGCGGATCGAAGCCGCAGAGTGTCGCGAGCTCATTGGCTTGTCCGAGTTGGCCGAGGCGCTGCGCGAACAACGCGCCCAAGGGAGCGCGCTCGAGGGCGGCGAGGTCCGCGCTGAGTACGAACGCCGAACCCGGCGGAATGATGCTGAGTGGCGACACCGCGGGCGCCAGCGAACGCGGGGCGCTCAGCGCCGTAGCGCTCGTACTGGCGTCGGGCGTCGGCCTCGTGAACGCCCACGCCGCGAGCGCGAGGCCTCCGATCAGCACGCCGAAGTGAATAGCCCGCTCGCTCACGGGCCTACGCTACCTCACTCGTTCGAGTCAGTCGCGCGTCGCCCGGCAGAAGCGCGGCGGCCCTCGGGACGCGCGGGAAAGGCGCGCCGATCGGCGGGCGCACGGCGTTCGAGCAGCGATCGTTTGCCGCGTCGCTCGGTGAACGATTGGCGGAGCTCAGCCATACTTTTGGGGGCTTGTGCGCGAACTTTGGCGGCGTGCAGCTCGCACAGTGCGACCACGCGATCCTCGACCAGAATGCGCTTCAGTTTTGCCGGTTTCGGCTTTTGCTCGGACGCCGACCAGCGCGTTTTCAGTGTCGCACACAGGTCGCACTTCCTAGCCATGCCCTTCGGCTAGCGCATGGCGCGCGATCGGGACAAATTTTCGGCGAAACGGTTAGGGGGCTCCGCGGCAGCGGAGCTGACGCTTGGGGCCCCGGCCGCGCGAGCCGCCTCGGAACACCCGAAGGGGTGCAGCGAAGCGAGCACGGCCTGCGTGTTTCACGTATCGTGCGCGGGGCAGCCAAGAAAAGTTCGAAAACGAGGTTCGAATTGAAACCTGTTTTTTTCGTATTTTAGGGCGCTCGTGGCGAACGCCGCGCGCCAATGCGCGCCGGCGTGAAGGATGTTTCGGGGTTACCGCGCCGTGAAGGCGCGCTTCTCTACCCAAGCAATCACGTCTTGTTCCGGGTGCTTACCCTGGTGACGTCCCAGCTCCTGAATGCCGGTTGGGCTGGTCACATTCACTTCGATCAATTTTTCACCGATCAGGTCCAGGCCGACGAACCACAGCCCGTACTCGCGCAGCTTGGGTGCGACGGCGGCCACCAGCTCGCGCTCGCGCGGTGTCAGATCGCAGGCCACCACTTGCCCACCCGCGTGAATGTTGGCGCGCACGTCGTCTTCGCGCGGCACGCGCAGGATGGCACCGAGGGGCTCGCCATCGAGCAACAGCACGCGCTTGTCGCCTTGGCGGATAGCCGGCTGATACTGCTGCACCATGGCCAGGCGTTTGCCCTCCATGGTCATGATGTCGACCATGGACCGCACGTTGCGATCCCCCGCCGTGAGCACGACCACGCCGGAGCCGCCCGCGCCATCCAGCGGCTTGAGCACGGCCGTACCGCCCACGGTGTTCACGAACTCGATGATTTGCGCGCGTTCCGCGCTAACCAAGGAGCGCGGCATGAATTCCGCGAATTGGAACGCGAACAACTTCTCGTTCGCGTCGCGGATGCCACGCGGGTCGTTCACGACCAGCACGCGGTCTTTGACCATATCCAGCTGCTGCGTGAGGTACAGATAGGCGGCGTCGAAGGGCGGATCTTTGCGGATGAACACTGCGTCCAGTTTTGCCAGCTCCACGCGCTCGTCACTGCCCAGGCTGACGTGCGGCGCGGTATCACTGACCTTCACTGGGCGAGCGCGCGCGAATACGTTCAGACCCTCGTTGGAAACCTCGCGCGGCAGGCAGTGCAGGCATTCATGACCGCGGGCCATGGCTCCGCGAATGAAGGCGAACGTGGTGTCCTTGTCGGCCGTCATGATTTCGGCCGGGTCCATAACGAATAGAATGCGCACGGTGCGCAAATCTCACACGCTAGCGACAACGGAGCAAACGAAAGCCCCGCCGAGTTTGCTAGAGTCGCGCAGAATGAGCCAGATGAGCCGAAAGCCACACATCGCGCAGAAAAGTGCTGCTCAGCGGCTGTCCCGGGCTTTCGATTCGGCACACTCGGCCCCAGTATTTGCCGGCTTGTGCGCGCTCGGGCTCGCGCTGTGCGCGCCGGGCGGGCACGCGCAAAGCAAGCCGGCGCACGTCGCGGTGGCGACGGAAAATGCGCTGTCGTCACGTGAGGCCATGGCGCAATTGGACGCGGGCGGTAACGCGGTGGATGCCGTGGTGTGTGCGGCTTTGGTGTCGGGCGTCACCGCGCCGAGCTCCAGTGGCCTCGGCGGTGGTGGCTTTGCGATGTTGTGGCGCGCCGCCACGCGCGAGCCGTACATCTTGGATTTTCGCGAGACCGCGCCGGCGGCCATCGACGCCGCAGCCTTCGAAACGCGCCCCTTCAAACCCGCTGAGCGCGGCCGTGCGACGGGCGTGCCGGGTGAGCTCGCGGGGCTGTTCGAATTGCAGCACAGCTTCGGCAAGCGCAAGTGGCGTGACGTAGTGATGCCCGCGGCGCACATCGCCGAAACGGGTTTTCCCGTCAGCCCGCACTTGGGTCACATTTTGCTCGGCTCGGCGCCGAATACCCTGGAGGGTTATAAGGACGCCTACGCGAATCAGGTCGCGGCGACTGATCTGGGCATCGCCAGCGTATTTTTTCCAGGTAAGCAGGCGGCGGTCGCGGGCCAACAGGTCAAGAACCCGAAGCTGGGCCGTAGCCTCACGCGCATTGCGTCCTTCGGTAAAACCCCCTTTTACGAGGGAGATCTAGGGAAGGACTTCGTCGCGGCCGTGAAGGAAAAGGGCGGCGCGCTGAGCGAGGCTGACCTCAAAGCCTATCGCCCGCTCGGCCGCACGCCGTTGCACGTGAGCTGGGAGGGCTACGACATTTACACGATGCCTCCGCCCTCCGCAGGCGGGCTGATGCTCGCTGAAACGCTGGGTACGTTTTCCAAGGCAGACCTGGAGCGCTTGCGACTCAACACGGGCGCCTACCAACACACGTTGGCAGAAAGCATGCGCGGCGCGCTCGCGGATCGCTTGCGCTTCCTGGGCGATCCTGACTTCGAGAAAACGGACGTGGCCGCGTTGTTGGATCCAAAGCGGCTTGCGGCCCGCAAAGCCTTGCTCTCGAGCGAGCACACGCACGCGCTGCCCTACTTTGGCAGTGACGAGCACGGCACGCATCACTTGCTAGTGGTGGACAGTGAAGGCAACGTGGCTTCCATCACCACCACCGTGAACACCGCGTTCGGAGCCAAGTTCAGCGGCGCCCAGAGCGGCATCGTGGCCAATGACGAGCTCACTGATTTCAATCAACAGAAAGACGTGACGCCGTTCGGCTTGCATGAAAGCCCGAATCGCCCGCGCGCGGGTGCACGCCCTATTTCGAGCATGACGCCCACGCTGGTCGTCAAAGACGGCAAAGTCGTGCTCGCCATCGGTGGCTCGGGCGGCCCCCTCATCGCGACGAACGTCACGGAGCTGCTGCTGGCACGGCTCGTGTTTGGCCTCTCGCCGGATGCGCTGGTGCAATTGCCGCGCTTTGCGGTGCTCCCGGCAGGGCCGACCATGCTGCTGGATCCTGGCGCAGACAAGCCGCTGTTGGCCGACCTCGCGTGGCGTGGCGAGGTCGTCAAAGTGCTGCCGGAGAACGTCAGCGCCGTGCAAGTCATCGCCATTGACGACAACGGCGTGACTGCAGCCGCAGACCCGCGCAAGCACGGCAGCGCGCTCACGAAGTAACGGCTGCGCTACAGCGCGACTCAGTACACGGCGGCGACGAGCTCAGCGCTCTCGTCGTCGTTCAAGTCCGTAGCGATCGCATAGCCGATACCGCGGTGCTCGGTGGCGGCGATGGAAACGCCGCGGCGGTCACCGACGTACACCGGCTCATTGCGCACGGTGCGTTGCTTGAGGCGCGTTTCGATCGGCACGCGGGTGGAGTTGTACACGTACAGGGTCACGTGATGGCCGCCCATCATGTAGCGGAGCGAGGCGGCGTGCTGGTTACTGACCGGCACCACGCTGCCACCGACGAAGCGCGCGCCGTAATCCTTGAGGCTGGGCAAAGTGAGCGGAACGCCCACTTCCGGCTCGAATTGCGTGAGCAGCGCGGGCTCCGTCACCTGCGGGATGCGCGCATTCATGTGGTGATCGACGAGCTCTTCCAACAACTGATCAGCCGTGTTCGCTTGCGCGTACGAAGCGCCGTTGCTGTTCTGGGCTTGCTGCTTGCTGGTGGACCCGGCCCACACCAAGGTGAGCGCCGCGGCGGCAGCTACCGGCACGACGGTGCGCCAGGAGAGCATGCGCGAGTGCAGGGCTTCATGCTCGATGACGCCTTCGACCTCTTCTTCACGATGCGTTTCGGCGCGTAGGGCGGCGGCGATGCGCTCTTCGAAAGAAGCGCTGACCGGTGCGGCACCGCGCACGGCGGTGCGCAAGCTGACGTGCATTGCTTGATTGAGCCGCACGCGCTCCGTGCACGTTGCGCAATCCACCAAGTGTTGTTCGACTTCGAGCAGCTTGTCCGTGGCGAGCTCTTCGTCACCGAAGGCTTCGAGCAGCGGCGCGATTTGGCGGCAAGAGTTGCTGTGCATGGCTGCGGATGAAGTGGTCATGAACGCGACACTCGCTTTTCGCGGTAGTGAGCTAGATCAATCACCGGTTCTTGTTTCTCAGACGTGTCGCCCACGACTGCTTCCGGGCCAACGATGCCCAGCGCGCGTGCGTGCTCGTACAGCCGACCCTTGAGCAAGCGGCGGCCACGATGCAAACGGGACATCACGGTGCCGATCGGGCAGCCCATGATGTCAGCGATTTCCTTGTAGGAGAGCTCTTCGACATCCGACAGCACGACGGCCAAGCGGAACTCTTCCGGCAGCTCATCCAGGATGCGTTTAATCTCTTTTTCCAGCATGGGCCGCAGGGCTTGCGACTCCGGATCCCGCATGCTCTCCATGGTGGAGGCGCTGATCCAGCCGTCAGCCAACGGGTCTGCGTCCGGCCCATCCAACACGCTGCGCTCTAGGCCACCGCGGCGGTAGCGGTTGATGAACGTGTTGGTCAAAATGCGCAGCAGCCAGGCGCGCATGTTCGTGCCGGCTTCGAACTGGTCACGCGCGCGCATGGCCTTGAGCAGGGTGTCCTGCACCAGGTCCTGCGCGTCAGCGGTGTTACGAGTCAGGCGTGAGGCGACGCCGAGCAGCGCGCCCAATTGCGCGATGGCTTCGGTCTCGAACTCCCGCGCCGAGATGCTGGCTTTGCGGCTCATGGTTTCATCAAGGCAACCGGGGCCCCGGCGGAGCTATTCCCGGTTTTCTGGAGGTTTTGGCAGCTTTTGCTCCAGGGTCTCCAGCCGTTCCGAAAGCCGCTTTACCTCTTGCTCCAGGTCACGAAACGCCGCGAAATTCGGCAAAACGGTGCGAATTCGCTCGTCAATGGTGGCCTGCCACTGTTCCAGTGTCGCGCGAAAACCTTTGCCCTCTTTGCTCTGCATCTCGTCCTCTTCCCGGCTCGCGTTCGCAGGTGGAATCGAGGAGGTGGGGGCCATGACGGGCTCGCCCTCTCCGTCCTTGACGGGCATCAACTTGCCAATCGGACCCTCACGCAGCTGGGTGAGGATCTTCTCACCCTTGTTCCGGATCAACGCCTTCAGCGTCGAGAGCGGAATGCCGCGCGGCTTGGTGCGCAGCTCTTCAGAGATGATTAGCGCAAGCGTGACGTCGGTCTTGTCTTCCTTCGTCGCGTTGTCGATGATCTGCACGTCCTCGCCCTCGCGGATCATCTCAGCGATCTGCAGCAGCGTGACGTAGCTCGAGCCCTTGGTGTCGTAGAGCTTGCGGTTCGAGTACCGCTTGATGGTCCTGCGTGGCGAGCCAGGAGCCGAGCTATCCGATGTTTCACCAGTGTTCATCGTGTGCACCAGAAAGCATGCCGCACGGCGTCATGTTGGTCAAAGGCCGTCTCGGATTTCGGCGATGGTTGCACTGAGTTGACGGGCGGAACGCGGCGCACGAACCGTGGTGCGCGGTTCGCCTACAGCGGCGCCTGGGCGTGGTTCGCGTGCTGGCCTGCGGTGCACGTGAGGGGAGCAGGCCGAGTGCAGGCGGGCAGGTGATGATTGGATGCCCCCAGTCGCGAGACGGCGCAGCGCGGCCCGGCGTGCTCGCGCCCCGCGCTGCGCCGCCGGGGGCCCCGGCAAGCGCCCGGGTTTCCCGGGCGCGGAGGCCCGAACGACGGAGAGGGCGTGGACGGATGCGAGGAGAGGTGGTGGGGCGGCGCGGGGCGATAATACGTCGGGGTTACACTCGCCGGCGAGTGTGATGCGTGGCGAGTTCGGATGGGGGCGAGTTCGGCGGAGTGACGGAGCGCGGGCCACGCGATGAGCGTCGGAGTGACGACGCGCTGGTAGCGGCGATGACGTCGGAGTTCACGGCTCGCGGACTAAGGTGCTGCGCGTCGGAGTTCACGGCTCGCGGACTAAGGTGCTGCGCGTCGGAGTTCACGGCTCGCGGATTAAGGTGCTGCGCGTCGGAGTTCACGGCTCGCGGCTTCGCGTAGCGATGCGCCGTTCGACCCCGCTGCCGCAGGGGCGTGAGCGCCACCTGTGAGGATGTCGGCGGCGCGTGTGCGAGTTTGAGAGTGATGACGCGAGCGTGGGCGATGGAGTTGACGTCGTGAAGGGGCGTCATCACTCTCTGCACTCGCCTTTGTCTGCGGCGGGTCTGAGATGTTGATTTTGTTGTTGACTGATTTCAGAGGGGTGGAGGGCGGGGAGAGGCGAGTGTTGTTCGATTTCGTGGGTGCTGAAGCGTGCTGGGT
>FSWQ01001814.1_pt1 | contig 18337 bp, 13 predicted proteins | sample 1637691 | NCBI WGS metagenome assembly FSWQ01 (sample SAMEA3914814, study PRJEB12502) | metagenome | biome: forest; material: soil | place: USA | collected 2011-09-16 | depth 0.1 m | reverse complement strand
TTTACCCGCGGTATCAACCTGGGCAACGCGCTGGACGCGCCTTCAGAGGGGGCTTGGGGCGTGCGCTTGAGCGAGGCGCACTTCGCCATGGCGCATGCAGCGGGGCTGGACCATGTGCGCTTGCCGGTGCGTTTTAGCGCGCACGCTGGGGCGAACGCGCCGTACACCATTGATGAAGCTTTTTTCAAGCGCGTGGATTGGGCCATCGATCAGGCGTTGAGCCACGGGCTGGCCGTGATTGTGGATTTACACCACTACGAAGAGTTGATGAAAGAGCCCGAGGCAAATGCGGATCGCTTCGTCGGCCTGTGGTCGCAGATCGCCGCACGTTACAAGGACCGCCCGGCGAGTGTGGCGTTCGAGCTCACGAACGAACCGTGCGACAAGCTCACGCCTGAATTGTTGAACGGCGTGCACTCGCGCGCGTTGAAGGTGGTGCGCGCCTCCAATCCGACGCGTACGGTGATCGTGGATAGCTACTTCTGGGCAGGTGCGGATTACCTGAAGCAGCTGGACTTGCCGGAGGATCCGAACCTCGTGGCTAGCTTTCACATGTATCAGCCGATCCTGTTCACCCACCAGGGCGCGCCATGGATGAACCCGGAGTTTCAAACCAGCGGCATCGTGTTCCCGGGGCCACCCAAAGAACCCGTAAAGCCCGTACCCGCCGCACAGAGTACGGATTGGGTCGCCAAGTGGTTCGCCGGCTACAACACGCAGCCCGTGACAACGAACCCCAATGGTCCGCAAGCCATCTTCGACTACTTCAAGACCGTGGAAGAGTACGTGGCCAGTACGCACCGCACCGTGTACCTCGGTGAGTTCGGCGCGTTGGACAGCGCCGACCCCAAGTCGCGCGAGAACTGGGTGCACCTGGTGCGTACAGAGGCAGAGCGCCGCAACATCGGCTGGGCCTATTGGGACGACGGCGGTCGCTTCAAGGCCATGGACGTGAGCCATGGCTCTTGGCTGCCGAACTTGAAGCGCGCCTTGTTCGACTGACCGAGACTCCGGCACCCCGCGCCCGGCTTCCCGCGTGCGTCGTTTTGAGCGAAGCTCGGGGCATGGCTCATGAACAGGGTTTGAAGGTCAGCCAGGAGCGACTGTGGAAGCTGATTGAGGCGCGCAGTCAGTCCAGCGCGGACTTGGTCAGCATCGACCGCCGGATTTGGGACCTGTTCGGCGAAGAGTGGGCGGTCATGTTCACCGATCTGTCCGGCTTTTCGCGCAAAGTCGCAGAATTCGGGATCATTCACTTCTTGCAGGTGATTCACGAGCAACGAAAGCTGTTGCTCCCGTTGGTGGAGGACCACGACGGTTTGCTCGTGAAGGAAGAGGGAGACAGCTTCCTGATCCTGTTTCGTCGCGTACACAGCGCGTACTCGTGCGCCGTGACCATGCAGCGCGCGACCGAGCACTACAATCAACGCCGCAAGCCGGAAGAGCAGATCTTGTTGTGCGTGGGGATTGGCTTCGGAAAAGTGCTGCGCATCGGTGACGCGGACGTATGGGGGCGGGAGGTCAACGCGGCCAGCAAGCTCGGTGAGGACACCGCGAAAGCCGGTGAAATTCTGGTGACTGGCGCGGCGCGTGCCGCTTTGAGTGACATGCCCACGATTGACTACGAAGACATCGGCGCGGGCTTCAGCGAAGACGAACGGAACTACCGCACGCGCAACGTTGGTTAGCGCGCGCGCCGCGTCACAGCCCGCACGCCGCGGCGCGGTGCTCTGGCGCGGCGACCTGGTCTGCCGCGGCGTTCATGCCGGTGGTGGTGACGCAGGCGACTGGCGTGCCTTCGTCCACGTAGCTGAGGCCACCGTGCGCCGTGTCTGCGACGGCCTCCGGCGTCCACACCAGTTGCTTGCCGATGTTCAGCGGCACGAGCTTCGCCCGCAGCGCTGCGACGCCGTCCGCGTTCAGCCCGAAGCGAGTCGGGTCGGCGAACAAATCATCGAACAAATCCAATGGGAAGGGCTGCAAATGCACGTCCAAAGTGACGCGATCCGGAAAGGCGGACAGGCTCGTTTCTGGGTTCTTTGGGAACGTACGGGTCACGTGCGTTTGATAAAATTGCGGCGCCGCCTTGTCGAAGGTGAGCTGACCGGGGAGCAGATTCGAGTCCACGCTGGCCGCATTCCACAACACGGGTACCTGCTTGCCCTTGTCGTCCAACAGGCAATCACGCACCAGCCACAAGTCCGGGTCGTTGAGCGCGGTCGCGTCCGTGCCCGGCGGCACGTTGCCGCTGTGCAGGAGCTCCTCGGTCTTCGCGAAGGCGCTGACCTCGAACCAGGCGCGGCGGTCTTGCGCAGCGCCGCTCGGCCAGTTGTGCCCAGCGGCGACGTTGTCGGCAATCACCACTACGCTCGCGTTCGTGCCTCGGCCGCGTACGCACAGAGCGGTTTGTAACGTCGTATCCAAGAAGCCCTGCACCGCTTCTCTTTGGCGATCAGCCTGTGGGAAATCCGTAAGAGCTAGATCCACGCCTGGGAATTCATGGCTGTGCAGATCGCGGAGTGGCGCGCCAGCCACGCTGGCGGCGGGCGCGCGGGCGCTGCTTTTGACCATGTGGCATTGGCTGCAGCTGTTGCCGCCCAAGCCGGCAAAAGCCGACGTTTGCCACTCGGCGAAGCTGCGCTCGATGGCAATGCCGTGGCCATTGACTACGTCATGGCAGCTGCCGCACAAGGAGGCGGATTGGAGCTGCGTGCGGTCATGCAGGGCGGAGTACTTGGACTGATGTATGGCGTTTGGATACGGGTCTTGGTATTCACCGCGCAATGCGCCGTCCTTGGCCAGGTGCTGCGCGTCATTGTGCGAGTCCATGACCTTGTCCACGGTGTGGCAGGCGTAGCAGGTGACGCCTCGGAGTGGCGTGGGCAATGACGCGAGGTTGGTGCCGTCTGTCGTGGCTTCAGCGCGTGCCGCCATTGGTGCGTGGCAATTGACGCAGAAGTTACCGAGCTGCGCTTGGTCTTGAGCGCGTTGATTGAGCGCCACGAACAGCGGGTCGTCGCTGGCGTACGCATGCATGCTGCCTGACCATTCGTCGTATTGTTTTTGATGACACGGCGCGCACGTTTGCGGGTCCATCAGCTTTTGCTCGCTCGCGCTGGTGCTGGGCGTGCTCTTCTCACCGCTGCAGCTCGAGAGCAGGAGCAGCAGCACGCAGCCGATGAACACGCGCTTCATGTGCTCTACTTTGCCGAGCGGCGTTGCTTCCGTCGAGCGGCGCGGTGCCGCGCACGCGCAATCTTTGGAAATTTCCGCGCGCTTGTTCATTTTTGCGCAATTTGAGGGACACTTCGCATTTTGTTGAGCCGAAGCGGCCGCGTCGGCCCATCATGGGGATCGTGACGAAGCCGAGGGCAACGTGGCGTGCGCTGGTGCTGATGGTGAGCACGTGCGGCGTGTGCGCGTGCTCGTCATCGCCCCCCGCCGCAGCCTCCGGCGCGCAGTCGGACGCGGGTGACACGGGGGTAGATGGCCCAACGGGCAGCGTCGGCTGTGAGACTGAGGCCGGCGTGGATAGCTACGCTGAAGGCATGAAGAAGCTGGGCGCTGCGGGGCTGTATCGCTTCGAGCTGGTGTCCAGCATGCCGGCCCCGCCCGCAGTGGACAACAACCGGTTCGTCGTGCAGGTCACGCAAGCTGACGGCACACCAGTGAACGGTCAGCTCAGCGTCGCTTTGCTCATGCCGCAGCACGGACACCAAGGCCCGCCCCCGCCGGTGATTACCTTCGACTCGGCCAGCAAGGCCTTCACGCTCGACCCGATGGATCTATTCATGGTCGGGGTGTGGAAGATCACGTTCAGCTTCACGCCCGAAAGCGCTGAGGCAGGAGCCGCTGGCGCGGAGGGCGTGACCAGCGCCGGGGATTCTGCCGTGTTCGAGTTCTGTATCGAGTAGCGTAGCCTTCGCTACGCTCGCGTCGGCGCGTCGCGCGTCAGCGCTGCAGCGCGTAACGCAACAACAGATGTGAGCCGTGCCTCCGCGCGCTCAACAGCTCTAGCTTGGCGCCGCTCAAATCCAGCCCATCCGCCAGGGATTTGCGCTCATCCTGCGGGAAACGGCCGAACAGCGCAGGGGCGGAAGTGACGAACAGCTCGTCCACCAGCCGGTCACGCACGAGCTCCGCGAACAGTGACGGGCCGCCTTCGGTGAGCACGCGCTGCAAGCCTTCCGCGCGCAGCAGCGTCAGCACCTCACTGCAAGGAATGCGCTCGCAGTCGAATACCGTGAGTCGTGCGCTCGCTGGCAAGCGTCCGCGCAGTGCGGCTTCGCCTCTCGGCGTAGTGACGACCCAGGCGTGCTCGGCGGCCGGCTGATTCACGTCGATGTCACCGGAGGCGCTGACCAGCACCAAGACCGGCGTGGGTTTCAAGCCGAGCGCGCGGCGCAGCTCCGCAAATTCTGCTGCTGCGGTGGGGTAGATGCGATCCGCCTGCCAGAGGTGCCCGGCGGATTTGCGGAACGTGCCGGCGCCGAGCAGCACCGCGTCCGCGCAAGCACGCAACAGGCCCATCACGAAGCGATCTGCGGGGTTCTTACCGCTGATGATTTGGCCGGATTCCGTGGCGCCCGGCAGGGCCACGATGCCATCCAAAGAGGTGACGAAGTTGGCGAACACGCATTGGCTCGGCAAGCCGAGCGCGCCCCCGTAGCTAGCGAGCAACGCAGCCGGCAGCTCGAAATGTGCCGCGCCCGTGCGCTCGAAGAGCAGCTCGAGCGGCTGACCTGCAGGGGCGATCGCGGTTTCGTTCGGAGGGCTCACAGGTAGGCAAAGCTACCACTCTCTTCTCAGTTTGAGGGTGCGCGTGAGCTGGGCTAGAACAATCGTATGAGGGACTTTCTTGTGTGGCGCGCAGCGCGTTTTGCATCTGTTTTCTGCCTCGTTGCTGGAGCTGCTGGCTCTGCGGCGGCGCAAACACCCGCGCCGGCACCTGCCGTCGCGACTCAACCGGCAACGGCTCAGCCGGCGGCTCCGCAACCTGCGGCTCCGCTCGCCGCTCCACCTCCGGCGCCGCCTGGCGCTTATCCAGCGGCCGCTGCCTATCCGCCGCCTCCCGGCTACGCGTACCCAGCGTACGGTGAGTACCCGCCGAAGCTGCGCATGCCGGACACCGTGCCGTACAACGGGGGGCCGGTTCCGGCGGGCTATCACGTAGAGGACAAGCCGCGCCGTGGCTTGGTGATCGCGGGCACCATCGTGCTTGCCGTGCCGTACGGCATCGGCTTGGCCGGAGCCGGTGGCAGCAACTTTCCGAACTCGTCGGGCTGGTTGATCCTGCCCGCGTTGGGCCCCTGGCTCACGTTGGCTTCACGCCACAACACTCAAACCTGCACGAGCGACGGCTTCAGCAGCGGCTCCATCTGCAGTAACTCGGGCACGGATGACGTCACGCGCACCTTCCTGATTCTGGACGGCCTGATGCAGGTCGGCGGCACGGTGATGTTGGTCGTTGGTCTCGCCGCTCCAACCAAGGTAATCGCGCGGGATTTCGTGGGCAGCCTGCATTTCGCGCCCAGCACGATTGGCCGTGACGGTTACGGTGGGTTCGTCACCGGCAGGTTCTAGATCGCTTCGCCCTTGAACTGACTCGTGTACAGGCGGTGGTAGACGCCTCGTTGCGCTAGGAGCTCGGCATGCTTGCCGCGCTCCGCGATTGCGCCGTGGTCCACGACCAGAATTTGGTCCGCATCCGCGATCGTGCTCAGGCGGTGCGCGATCACGAAGCTGGTGCGGCCGCGCATCAAGTTCAAGAACGCGCGTTGGATGCGCGCCTCGGTGCGCGTGTCCACGCTGCTGGTGGCCTCGTCCAGAATCAGGATTGCCGGGTCAGCCAAGATGGCGCGCGCAATGGCTAGCAGTTGGCGTTGGCCCTGGCTCAGGTTCGCGGCGCGTTCGGAGAGCTGCGTTTGATAGCCTTGCGGGAGCAAGCGAATGAACGCATCCGCCTCGGCGAGCTTCGCGGCGTCCATCACTTCTGCATCCGTTGCGGTCTGCCGACCGTAGCGAATGTTGTCCAGCACGGACCCGGAAAACAGGAACACGTCCTGCAACACGAGGCCGAGATTTTGGCGCAATTCGTCCTTCTTGAGCGAGCGAATGTCGGTGCCGTCGATCTGAATGGCGCCGCTATTGATCTCGTAGAAGCGCGTCAGCAAGTTGATGATCGTGGTCTTGCCAGCGCCGGTGGGGCCAACCAACGCGATGAGCTGACCCGGCTTGGCCTCGAAGGACAAATCCCGCACGACCGGCACGTTGGGCAGGTACCCGAAACTGACGGCCTCGAAGCGCACATCACCGCGCACTTGACCCAAGGTGTGCAGCTGTACCGGCGCGTCCAGCTCCGGTTCTAGATCGACGATGCCGAAGATGCGTTCCGCACCGGCGAGCGCCGCTTGGATCGAATTGTACAGATTGGCCAATTGGCGCAGTGGCCCAACGAAGCTCTGCCCGTAGCTGATGAACGTCGCGATGATGCCCACGCTGACCAAGCCGGAAAGCGCCAACCACCCGCCGAGCCCGGCCAGCACGATCACGAACAGATTGCCCAGCACCGAGGTGATTGGCATGAGCAGGAGGGCGTAGCTGTTGGCGTACACTCCCGCGCTGAATACCTGCTGATTTCCGCGCCGGAAGGCGTCAATGGCGGCTTCTTTGCGGCGGAAAGCGTGCGACGTGCGCTGCCCGCTGATGGCCTCTTCCATCACGCCGTTCAGCTGGCCGAGCTCACGCTGTAAATCACGGAACCCCTTGCGCGTGTAGCTGGCCACGAAGCGCGTGAACCAAAACATGATCGGCACCACGAGCAAGGATGCCAAAGCCAGCCAGTAGTTGAGCACGAACATCGCGACCACGATGCCGGCCATGGACAGCAGACTCGCGACCAGGGTGGTCACGTTCTGAGAGATGGCTTGATTGATCGCGTCGATGTCGTTGGTGAGGCGACTCATCAGGTCACCGGCCGCGTTTTGATCGAAGAACGAGACGGGCAGGCGTTGCACGCGCGTGAACAAATCAGCCCGTAGCTGGGCCAATGCTTGCTGCGAGATGCGCGCCATGAGGCGCCCGGACACGGCTTGCAGCAGATTGTAACAAACGTACACCGCCAGCATCACCACGCTGATGCGAACCAGGCCTTCCGCGCTGCGCGTTCGCAATAGGCGGTCGATGGCCACGCCCATCAAGTACGGGCCGACCAAGCCCAAAAAGGTGTACAGCACGACCAACACGAGCACCCAGAAAATGCCGGCCTTGAACGGCTTCAAATACGGAAAAAGCCTGCTCAAAGCGCTGCGCGGGTCCTTCGCCGCCTCGATTTTCCCGATGTGCATTCCGCGCTGTGGCGGCGGGCCAGTGCTGGGGCCCGCGCCGCCACGCAGGTTGCCCTGCGGTTGCATCATCGGGTTCACGGGCTCACCTGCACTGCTGCAGCGGAAGCAGCGGGCAAGCCCGCGTGCCCCAATTGCGAGTGATAGATCTCTTGGTAGATGGCGCTGGATTTGAGCAAGCTAGCGTGGTTGCCCTCGGCCACAATCTGACCTTCGTCCAGCACCAAGATCTTGTCGGCGTGCAGCACCGTGCTGATGCGCTGCGCCACCACGATGCGAGTTTGCTCACGGCCGAGCTCGGCTAGCGCTCGTTGAATGTGGGTCTCGGTTTCGACGTCCACCGCGCTGGTGCTGTCGTCCAGGATTAGGATCTTGGGGCGCAACAACAACGCTCGGGCCAGCGCGATGCGCTGCTTTTGGCCGCCCGAGAAGTTCGCCCCGCGCTGCTCCACGCGGCTGTCGTAGCCATTTCCAGTCTCTAAGATGAAATCCTCGGCACGGGCGGCGCGCGCGGCCTCCACGACCTGGGCGTCACTCGCGGTGGGTTGGCCGTAACGGATGTTGTCGCGCAGGGTGCCTGAAAACAGCACGGTTTCCTGGGGCACGATTGCGATTTGGGCCAGCAGCGAGTCCTGGGTCACGCGGCGAACGTCGACGCCATCGATGGTCACGCGGCCCTCGGTGACGTCGTAAAAGCGCGGGATGAGCTTCACCAAGCTCGACTTGCCGGCGCCCGTAGCGCCCAGGATGGCCACCGTTTGCCCGGGCTCAGCGACGAAGCTCACGTCTTTCAGCACCGCGTCCGCGCTGGCACCGCGATATGAGAACGTGACGTGCTCGAAGGCGACGCGCGGCGCGCCTGTCAGGGTAAGGGTGCTCGCCTGCGCTGCGTCACTGATTTCCGGCACGGCGCTCAGCACTTCATCCAGCCGCTTGGCAGACGCGATCCCACTAGCCCAGACGCTCGACAGCAGCGTCATCATCACCAGCGGGGTCATGGTGGTCAGCAGGTAGTTCGTGAACGCCACGATTTGCCCGACGGAGAGCTTGCCGCGCACGGACTCGAGCCCGCCCGCCCAGATCACCACCACCACGCCAACGTTCACGCACAGCGTGAGCGCCGGCGGCATGATGGCCGAGAATTGCATCACTTTCGCGGATTCTTCAGTGTACGCCTGGTTCGCTGACTCGAAGCGCTGGCCTTCGAACCGCTCACGCACGAAGGCTTTGACCAAGCGAATGCCGGCAATGTTTTCCTGCAACACGGAGTTCATGCGGTCCAGCCGCTGTTGCACGATGCGAAACATCGGCTCCATGCGCACCAAAAAGAACACCATCACTACGGAGGTGATGAAGAGCAGCGGCAGCATGGTGAGCGCCAACGCGGGGCTGGTGCTGATCATGAGCACCAGGCTACCCACCATCAGGAGCGGCGCACGCGTGCCGATGCGTAGCGTTACCTGCAGCAGGCGCTGTACGGAGCCGCTGTCACTGGTCAGTCGAACCATGAGCTGACCGGTTTTTTGCCGGTCCAGATTACCGTACGAAAAGGTTTGGATCTTCAGGAACAGCGCCTCGCGTAAATCCCGCCCCACGCTCTCGCCCACGAACACCGACAAGTTGTTGTTGCCGATCGCCACGAAGATGCTGACGAAGGACACCCCGAGCATCAAGAGCGCAGTGTGCAGCACCAGCGCGTGGTCGTGGGCCAAGATGCCGCGGTCGATCAGCCGCTGAATCAGGCGCGGAATGGACAGGTCGAACACGACCAGCGTGGCTAGCAGCACGAGCGCCAGGCTGGAGCGTAGCCAATACGGCTTGGCGAAGCGGAGCAGCTTTCGGACGGGGCTCATCGGTTGGCGCGCAACATAGCTCACAGAGCCACAATTGGGCCTGCCGTTTCGCCACATGAGACAAACCCGTCACGCCAGCACGTCACGTGCGTTGCCCGCTTGCTCCAGCCAGCTGGGTTCTCGCGCCGCAATTCGGTCACACGCGGTCACATGCCTCGTGGCACGCAGGATGCACACGGTTAGCTAAACCCAAGAAGACAACCGCTGCCGCGGGCAGCAGGAGGATTGCTATGACCGACTCAGAAAAGCCCTACATCATCGTCGTGGGCGTCGACTACTCGCCGACCAGCGATCTCGCCGTGCAGCGCGCCTTCGAGATTGCAGCTTCGAAACCCACTTCCGAAGTGCACCTAGTCAACGTGGTGCAACTGTACGGAACTCAGGCGTTGATTGACTACCCCGCAGAGCCGAGCGGCTTCATGAGCGTTTCGATGGCGGATGCGACAGCGCAGGTGGAGCGCTACGCCAAACGTCAATGGCACGCATTCTTTGGTGACCGTGACGACAGTGCGGCGGCGCGCTTTGCGCGCGTGATTCCGCACTTGCGTCTGGAAGCTCCGGCGCACGAAATCGCGCAGCTCGCGGCCGACATCGAGGCAGATCTGGTCGTTGTCGGCACGCAGGGGCGGCGGGGCATTGCGCGCCTGCTCTTGGGCTCGGTAGCGGAAGCGGTGGTGCGGCTTGCGCCGTGTCCAGTGTACGTGGTGCGCCCCAAGGCCCTGCCCGAAGAGGGCCCGAAGATCGAACCGCCCTGCCCAGCTTGTGTGGAGGCGCGTCGAGCCACCGCGGGCGTGGAATATTGGTGCGAACAACACCGCGAGCGCCACGGCCAACGCCACACCTACCACCAGCGCGATCGCGTTGGCGGCGAAACCGAAATGCCGCTCACGTTTCACAATTGACTGAGCTCAGGGCCACGTCACGCGCCGCCGAAGGCTTTGACGGCGCGCGACGTGTTGCGTGACCCATCAACAAAAGCAAAAACGACGTTGGAGCTCCAACGTCGTTTTTTGGTTTGGTGGGGTGCTCCTGCGCGGCGCGCTGAGGTGGTGTGGGAGCGAAGCCTGCGCGTTTCGCCGCGACGTGTGTCGGCTGCTAGTTCGGTGACGGGTAGTTGCGTTGCACGTAGCACAGGCCGTCTGAGTTCAGGTGGCCTTGGGTGCTTTGGTTGTAGGTGGCGAAGTCGGCGTAGTCGCGTAGGCCTTTGGCGGGGCTGGTGTCGGGTGCCGTGGGCACGCCGTGCGGATCGAAGCTCATGGCGCCGGTGAGCTTGGGGTGCACGTCCGTGGGCGGGTCGATGCAGTAACGCCAGGACAGCGGGTTGCCCTGGGCGTCCGTGTACGCGGTGTAGTCGACGCCGCGCGTGTCTTCGAGCGTGACGTTGGCGGCTGAGCCATCATCGCTGGCCACCGCGCGTGCGGCGAATTGATCGAAGTGGGCGGGGGAGTCGTGCAGCACGCTGTCCCAAAAAGGATGATCGGTGTGCAGGGTGACCTGGCCGATGACCGATGAATTGCTCAGGAAGGCGATGCCGCGCTGATGCTCTTCGGCATCACTAATGGCCTGGGCCGGGTCATTGTCGGGGTTTTGGCAATTGATGTAGCTGGTGGGCGACTTGAAGCAGAGGTGAAAGCTCACCACCTCGGGGAAGGTCTTCGTTTCATCCGTGACGCAGCCAGCGAACTTCGAATCGCCCTTGAAAGTGGCGGTTCCGACGTACAACACGGCGCAGCCGCTGCTCACCATGCCTTGGTAGTCGTCCAAAGCGTCGCCATCCAGGTTCACGTTTTGCGCCTGATCGGTGGCGGCGATCACGTCGAAGCCGAATGCGTAGCGCGTGCCGTCCGTGGCGAACGAACCGCCGCCATTCTTGTTCTGCGAGTTCAAGGCGGCGATAGGCACGGCTTGCTCACCCGCGCCGCCCTTGCCGGCGAGGTAGCTCGGGTCTCCGTGACTCAGATCGACCGCCCACGGTCCGTCCGCCTCGGCCACGAGCTTGCCGGTCGCGAGCTGCGAGCCTTTGTCGTGGTCCGGGTTCTCGGAGAGCTGAATCTTGTCGATGGTGGTGAGCAGGCGCGTGAACTTCACGTCCCAGCCGTCGACGAAAGCGGCGTCATCTGCGCTGGCCGGCGGGAATGAGTAACCGGTGAGTGCCAACACCTCACCCGAAGCGGCGAACCAGACGTTGCCGCGGCCCGGGTCTTTGGGCGCGCAGAACGGCTGCAGCGTGTAGCCGCTGGCCGATTGGACCGCGTCCGTGGGTGTGCACTCGAGGCTCGAATCTACGCCTGATTTCGAGCTTTGGCTGCTCGAGCAGCCGCTGAGTAATGCGCTGAAGAATGCTGCGCGGAGCGCCGCGCGAGCTGAAAAGTAGTGCATGGAAAATCTCCAAAATCCGAAAATGGTTCGGTAACGATGGTCGAAGCGGTACGCCAGGCGCAGGTCACGACGAATCGCGACGCACGTTCGCCAAACGACGAGCACGCGCTCGCGAGCGATTCAGAGCGAGCCACGCTCGCGAGACGAGCGCGTGCTCGTCAAACGAGACAGCCCAAACGCGACGACGGCGGAGACGTTTTCGGAGCGCTGAGCAAGACGCGACTGCGTGTGAGCGTGACGCGGGCTGAAGGCGCACGCGGCACGAGGCTGGTGCCGGCCAGCAGCGCGCTCGATGCGGAGCTGGCGACCAGGATTGAGTGCGCGCCCGCGAAGCCGATGGGACACGACTCAGGCGCGCATGTTGCGCTGCCGCGCACGAACGAAGCGCGCGGTGAGGAGCCCTGTAGCTCACGCACTGCGCTGCTGCGGGCGGCGCGCACGCTGCTGTGCACGTGCACGAAGCCGTTCAGCCCGGCGCTAAAACCGTGGGGAATTAGCGCAAAATGTAGGGCCGTAACGAGCTGTAGCAGCACCAAGCACGCGGCCACGAAGCTTGCGGCATAGCGCACGGGCAGCGGCTTGTGCGCTGCGCGGCGGCTATGTCGACTTGGCTGGCTCATCGGACTCGCGACTGGAGATCCGTAGCGCGGCCACACGGCCTTTGCAACCGGGCCCGCGTCAACACACTCAGAACGCGACGTGCAGCCGACCTGTGAGCACGTGCACCGGGCCGCGGTCCCGATTGTAACCGGGGTTGATGATCGGCTGGTAGATGGCGCTGAAGGACACGTTGTCGGCGAGCGAGAACTTGTAATACGTGTCGAACAACATTTCCGGGCTGTAGCTCAAGGTGCCGTCGCCCAAGATGAAGCCGTAGCCGCCGCGCCGCAGGTAGGTGCGGTGTTCGGACGACAGGCCATTGAGCACGAAGGCGGCGCCGAGCTCGTCTCGTTCGCGATGCCAGAGCGAGCCGTCTTGAATGACGCCGATCGCCAACGAGCGATCGATTTCGGTGAACGCCCAGGATTCCGTGGCACCGTCATTCATGCTCAGGCGTAAGAACGAGCCGGTGCCGTGGCGCAATTGCTGTTCGAGCGAGAGCGCAATGCCGTACTTCAGCCGGCCTTCTTCGCGCGTTTCCACGATGCTGTTGTGATAGCGCGCGGGGTCGGCGAGCACCTGCGAGTAGCTGCCCATGCGTGCGCTGTTCAGAAATAGCAGCGTGCTGAGGGCGCCGTGCTGACCGTTGACGGTGTAGCGCGCCTCGTACTCCGCCATCAGCCCGTGGGACTTGGCCACGTTCCAATCCATGTTGGCTTCGTTGGCTGATTTCGGTTCGAGCGCGATGCCGGCGCGCGCGGACCACCAGTCCACCGCCAAATCCGCCATCACGGCCCAGGTGTAGCCGCGCGTGTCTGCCGGGTAATCCCAGGCTCCGGAGGCGAACAACGCCCAATTGAAGAAGCGCTCCGTGGCGTCGTGCGCGTAGCGATTGCCATCGAACACGTCCTGCACCGACACGCGACCAACGGTGATCGCGAGCACATCGCGATCGCGGGTGTCCGCCAGCTCATTCGCGCCGGCTTCATTGGCCACTCGGCCACCACCGAGGCCGATGGTTTGGCTGATGGCCAAGCGTGCTACGTAGGCCGCCGGTGCCGGATCACCCACGCGGTACACGATGCCAGTCGGGAAGGCAGCGACGCCCAGCGTGCTGCTCAGGCCCTTGCCGCCGCTGATCTCCGGATTGAACAAGAGCTCACCGCCGGGCCACAGCCTGCGATCAGCGTACAACGTGGAGACGAACGCGGTTGCGGACTCCGACCTGGAGCTCAGGCTGTGATCGCCTGAATACTTTGCGGAGAACGCCGGATGGTAAGCGGTCACCATCGTGGATTGGAAGTGCAGGCTGAACAGCTCTTGTTCACCGCGCGAGGTGTCCACGGGTGGTGTCGGCTTGTCTTCCGAGGGCTCGTCACGGGGGCTCATGGCGTGCGCGTTGCGCGGCACCGCACACACCGAGAGGGCGCTACACGCAGCTAGCAAAACCAAGCAGTCGCGATGACGAAAGATCATGAGTCGCCCCTCGAAAGCGAGGGGCGACTTATGCCGTCCCGGCTTGGCGTTTGCAAGGCGCTGCGGGGGCGGGCGCGTGGCGCATCGAGAAAACGCTAGGACCGGCGCTCGGGAAAGGCGCTGACGATGGCCAAACGCCGCGCTTCACGCCGAAACAGCTTGCGCGCATAGCGCAACCGCGAGCGCACCGTGCCAATCGAAATGTTGAGCAGCGCGGCTATTTCTCGACCGTCGAGCTCGTCCACCTCGAACAGCGTGAAGACGATCCGTTGTGGCTCCGATAGCTTGCTCAGGATGCCCTCCACCAGCTCACGTGTGGAGTCCTGCTCGCCGCTCACGGCGCCCTGCTGCTCGGCAGAGATCTCCAAGCTGACCGGGTCGGTCGCAACCTCGTTGCGAACCGCGCCCGAGCGCCGGTAGCCACTGGCCACGCGCCGGCAGATACCCCACAGCCACGTGGACAACTGCGAGCGCCCCTGGAACTCCGGCAGCTTGAGGTACGCAGTCAGGAATACCTTCTGCGTCAGGTCCATCAAATCCGCCTCGCGCACGCCCAGGCGAGTGAGCGCGCGCCACACGAGCCGGAAGTGCGAGTCGTAGATCTCTTTGAACTCCGCCTCCCGCGCGGCGGCGCTGCCGACTGGCAGCGTGCCACTCTGCGGCGGAGTGGTGCTGGGCGCGCCGGGTGCGAGGGGCGGGGTGGGCACCGAGGTGCTGGGGTCGAGCTGGCTGTGACCGCGGCGAGGCATCGCGTGCTACCGATGGAGAACGAGGATGGCGCGCAGCGCTGCCCCACGAATCAGCCGGTGGCTCGGAAGCGAAGAGCTTGAAAGCCCGCGCGCACCAGGTGTTTGGCACTGTGTGGCAGCGTGTGGTTCGAGCGATCACAAAAAAGTGCATCGGCCTCTGACCCGATTCTCGACTAGCGTGTTTCTCCGTGTCGCAGGAGCTATCCGTACTCCACTGCCCCAAGTGCGGAGCCGGCGTGGCCGTAGCTCGCACGGCGACCACGCACTGCGCCTACTGCCAGGGCGAAGTGAGCGTGCCGGAGAATTATCGCGCCGCGCTGCTCGTTGCGGAGGCCGAAGTCGAGGCGGACGCGCTGACGAGCGAGGCGTTTCGGACGCTGGGCGGGCCGCCCGCTTTGCCGCTCGTGCTGGTGGACGCTCTCACGTCGGGTTTCGCCGGGGTCGCCACCACGACCGTGCTGACGTTCATTGGCACCGTGCACGTTTTGAATTGGGGACTCGATCAGTGTCAGACACTTTTGCACGTCAATGCGTGGGATTGGCTGGCGCGACCGGAGCAGGAGTTGATCCTGTGGGGGCTGGCGTTCCTGATGTTGCTGGCCCTGTACGCGCTGGGCGCTTTCGGGCGCCGCCGCGCGACGGATTTGCAGCGGCTGCAGCAGGCGCTGACCGCGAAGCCGCCCGCGCGCGAAGGTGGCCCCGCGTTGTGTCGCCACTGCGGCGCGCCCCTCACGGTGCCGAAAAATGCGCGCGGGGTGCGCTGCGCCTACTGCCGCACGGACAACCTGCTGGCAGTTCCTGCTGCTTGGCTGGCTCGCGCGAAGGGCTTCGCCGCCAACGTCAAGCGTGAGGCGAAGAGCGCACTCCATCAGCAGCGCAGTGAGCTTGGCCGGTTGCGGCGCCGGCTAGCGCTGCGCTTGGGCATCATTGGCGCGTTGGCGGCGCTCATGCTCACGTCCATCGCGCGTCGAGCATGGGCCGGAAATGGTGGCACCTTCGACCTGCGCGCCGCCCTGGTTGCGCCGCGCACGCTGTTCGACGTGCAGGCGAACACATTCGACGGGACGCCGACCCTGCCAGCACCCCAGGTGCCCATCGACCAATGCAAGACGCAATATGTCCTGCACCCTGTCGTCGACATGAGCTGCATAGGGGGCGATTGCTGGGTGGCTTGGTTCGTGGCCATGCGCGCGGGTGAAGTGCTCGAGCTCGCGGTGCAGGCTGACGGCGTCGCTCACTTGTTCACGCACACGCGCGACAATGGTTGGAACAGCGCGTCAGGGCGCTCGGATTTGTGGGGCAAGGAAATCGCGCACGAGTCCACCGCGCCGCAGCGCGCCGTGCGCTTTCGCGCGCCCACCACCACCTGGTACCGTCTCAATTTAGACCTGCACGGCGTCAGCACTGAGGTGGACGTGTGCGCTAAAATTCACTGAATCCGGGCGTCGTCGTCGCGTTGGCGTCCGAAGGCGCTTTTCCTAGTCGTTTCCGCTTGGAAACCTGCTCCGTTAATGGCAACAGAAGCGCGCCTTAGACCCCGCGTTTGGTTAGAAATTGCATTATTTCGCGGCGCGCCGGCTGACAACCAATTGCGGTCCGCCCTTTTTCACCTCATGCACAGCCCCGAGCAACCACCGTGACCACCACTACCGCTTCCATGCCCGTCCCGCGCCAACGCAAGCCGCTTCGTGTCCTTACTGTCGTCGTCGGGCTGTTGCTCGTCGTGGGCATCCTCGGCTTCATCAAGTTTTCACAAATCTCGATGCTCATGAACATGGGCAAAGAGATGCAGAAGGCCGGGCCGCCGCCCGAGGCTGTCAGCTCTAGTGTCGCGGCCCTGCAGTCGTGGCAGTCGCAGCTCACGGCTGTTGGCACCGTCGCGCCAGTCAAAGGCGTCGCGCTGAGCAATGACTCGCCCGGCATCGTGTCGAAGATCGACTTCGAGTCCGGTGACCTGGTGAAGCAGGGTCAAATACTGGTGGAGCTGGACACCAGCGTGGAGCGCGCGCAGCTCGCCTCCGCGCAGGTACAGCATGACCTGGCGCTGGTGAACGTGAATCGTTCGCGCGCCCTGATCAAAGAACAAGTCACGACCCAAGCTCAGGTGGACGTCGACGAGTCGACGGTCAAGAGCTCAGCCACCAACGCGGACACCATTCAGGCCCAAATCGCGCGCAAGATCGTGCGTGCGCCGTTCGCCGGCCGACTTGGCATTCGTGCCGTGAACGTGGGCCAGTACTTGAACCCCGGCACGCAGCTGACCGTGCTGCAGGCCGTTGGTGCCGTATTCGTGGACTTTTCGCTGCCCCAGCAGCAGCTCAACTCGCTGGCCAACGGCATGAAGGTGCTCGTCAAGATCGAGGGTTCGTCGGACCCGGCCGTGGAGGGCAGCATCGCGGCCGTCGATCCGACAATCGATAGCACCACGCGCATGATCAAGCTGCGCGCCGCCGTGCCGAACGCGGATGAGAAACTCCGCCCGGGCATGTTCGCCAAGGTGGCCGTGGTCATGCCGGACGCGGGTCAGGTCGTGACGGTGCCGTTGACCTCCGTGATTCACGCATCCTTCGGGGATTCGGTGTTCGTGGTCGAGGACAAGCCGGCTGATGCGCCAGGCGGCAAAACCAACGCTGCGGGCAAGCCGATCAAGAACGCGCGCCAGCAGTTCGTGCGCCTGGGCGAAGCCCGCGGCGATTTCGTGTCGATCCTGGACGGCATCAAGGCCGGCCAAGAAGTGGTGAGCGCGGGCGGCTTCAAGCTGCGCAACAACTCCCCGGTGGTGGTCGACAACACCGTACAGAACCCGGCTCAGCTCAACCCCACGCCCGAGAATCACTGATGCGGTTTACCGACATATTCCTGCGCCGGCCCGTGCTGGCGATCGTCGTCAACCTGATCATCATCATTGCTGGTCTGCAGGCGGTACGCACGCTCAACGTGCGGCAGTACCCCAAGCTGGAAAGCGCCTCGATCACCGTGACCACGGTGTATGTCGGCGCCAACGCAGAGCTGGTGCGTGGCTTCATCACCACCCCCTTGGAGCGCGTGATCGCCGCGGCAGACGGCATCGATTACATCGATTCGCAGAGCGTTCAGGGTCTCTCGACCATCAACGTTCGGTTGAAGCTCAACTTCAACGCCGCGGCCGCGCTGGCAGACGTCAGTGCGCGCGTCGATCAGGTGCGCGCGGATCTCCCGCCGGAGGCCCAAGTTCCCGCGATCAGCATTCAGCCTTCTGATGCGCAGATCGCCTCCATGTACATGGCCTTCGGTTCCAGCATTTTGGCCGAAAACCAGGTCACTGATTACCTGCTGCGCGTCGTTCAGCCGCGCCTGTCGGCGATCGAAGGCGTGCAGCGCGCCGATATCCTGGGCGGTCGCACGTTCGCGATTCGCGCCTGGCTGAAGCCCGAGAAGATGGCCGCGCTCAACGTGAGCCCGGCTCAGGTCAGCTCCGCGCTGGGTCGTAACAACTTCTTGGCCGCCGTGGGGCAAACCAAGGGCGCGCTCGTGCAGGTGAACGTCACCGCCGAAACCGATCTCAAATCGGTGGATGAGTTCAAGCGGCTGGTGATTCGCTCTCAAAACGGCTCGCTCGTCCGTCTGGCGGACGTGGCGGATGTCGAGCTGGGCTCGGACAACTACGAGCAGGAAGTGCGGCTATCCGGCAAAAAGGCCGTGTTCATGGGCATCTGGGTTTTGCCCAACGCCAACTCGCTGGACGTGATCGCCCGCGTGCGGGACGAGCTCAAGACCCTGCAGGCCGAGCTGCCGTCCGGCATGTCGGCCAACGTGGCCTTCGATTCGACTCGTTACATCAACAGCGCCATCAGTGACGTGAAGAGCACGCTCGCTGAAACCGTGTTGATCGTGGTCATCGTCATTTTCTTGTTCCTGGGCTCGCTGCGCACGGTGCTCGTGCCCATCGTCGCGATTC
>FSWQ01003301.1_pt1 | contig 18397 bp, 16 predicted proteins | sample 1637691 | NCBI WGS metagenome assembly FSWQ01 (sample SAMEA3914814, study PRJEB12502) | metagenome | biome: forest; material: soil | place: USA | collected 2011-09-16 | depth 0.1 m | reverse complement strand
GTCGATCACCGAGCTCTGACCGCTCTGCCCGACATCGACTACGGCACTTTTCACCTGTACCCGGACACCTGGGGCACCGGCTTCGGCTGGGACGAGCGCTGGATCGACGATCATTTGCGCCTGGCGCGCGCGCTCGGAAAACCGACCGTGCTCGAAGAATACGGGCTCAAAGTGGAACGCGACGAAACGGGCCGGGTCAGCGCGGGGCTCGACGCGCGGCTCGCGGCGTATCGGAGCTGGAACGAGCGGACCTTCTCGCACGGCGGGAACGCGGCCATGTTCTGGTTGCTCGTCGGCCACGATGGCAGCGGCGTTGCCTACCCGGACTACGATCACTTCAGTGTCTATCCCGGGGACGCGAGCAGTCAGTGGCTCAGCAGCTTCGCGCGGCACTTCACGGTGGCGGCTCCCGCGTGCAACCGCGCGACGCACACGGCAACGCACGGCGCCTCGCCGTTCGTGCGTGTCCGCGATGAGCGCGTCGGCCAATGACACGGGAAAGGGGCGTGCGCAGCACCGCTTCGACTGTGAGTCCCACGGCGCGCGCGCGTCAGCAGTAGTAGGAGGTGCGCGCAAACCGCACCCAAGGCTTCGGCCGCTGAAACAAACGCGCACAAAACCCAATCGCGTGGCTCCTTATTGAGCAAGCGTGCGGATGTACTGCTAGAGTTGCGTGCTTCAGAGGCGTGATGAGGAAGCTGAACTTCGGGTCGAGGCTGCTACGCGTCCAACCAAGCGTGTTCGACCGCTCCTGGCGAGCCCTGAGTTTGGGTTTGCTCATCGCGCTTTTGGTCGTCGGTTGTCAGGCCGTCTTCGGGGACTTCGAAGTAGACGCGAACAAGTTCCCCGACAGCGTAGCGGGCAGCAGCGGAGACACGAGCAGCGCCGGAACCGCCGGCGGAATGCCCACGGGCACGCTGTGCACGGCAGGTGAACATCAGTGCGCCGATTCGATGCTTCAGGCCTGCAACCAAAATCACGACGGCTGGGTGAATCAACAGCAGTGCGCCTCGGCCACGCTGTGCGATGCCGCCGCTGGCTCCTGCACGATGGCCACCTGCGCAAAAGCTCAATACCGTTGCAACGACAACGTGCTGCAAGTGTGTTTGCCGGACCAGAGCGGTTGGACCACCTCGAAAAATTGCATTTCTGCCGCCTATTGCGACGCCACTCACGCGGTGTGCGCAACCGCGCCCTGTGCAACGGGCATGGTGCAGTGCAGCGGCGCCGAACTACAGACCTGTCTGCCGAACCAATCTGGTTGGCACACGGACAAGACGTGCGACACGCCGGCCCTCTGCGATCAAAAGAACGACCAGTGTAAGGATCCGGTGTGCGCGACCGGAGACCACCAGTGTAAGGGTGCGAACCTATTTGCGTGCAGCGATGGGCTCGACGGCTGGTCGCCAGTCATGACGTGTGATTCGGCGGCGTTGTGCGACGCTACGAACGGGCAATGTGGCACCGCGACTTGCCAACCCGGAGAAGTCCACTGCGACGCGCACGGTGTGCTCGAGGTGTGCAACGCCGATGCCACCGGCTACATCTTCTCTAACGACTGCAAGTCGCCGGCTTTCTGCAGCGTCGATCCTCCGCAATGCACCGCCACAGCGTGTACGGCAGGGGCCCTGCAATGCAGTGGCGGAGTGCTGCAACAATGCAACGACGACTCGAGCGGCTATACGCCGCTAAAAACCTGCGCCAATCAAACCTTGTGCGATGCGAGCGGCACGGGGCAGTGCATTCCGGTGACCTGCGCGGCCACGGACACGCTTTGCACCGGGAACGTGCTGCAAGGCTGTAACTCCACGCTTTCGGGTTATGTCACGCTCGACACCTGCGTGAACGACACGCTGTGCAAGAATAGCACGGGCGTGCAGTGTGCAGCGCCCGCCTGCGCGCCCGACAGCCATCAGTGCCTGCCCGACGGCACGCTCACGCGATGTAAGGCCGACCAGACCGGCTACCAAACTCAAGACACCTGCGTGTCGATGGGCTTTTGCGATGCCACCGCCGGCAAATGCAAGCCCGCACCCTGCGCGACCAACGACTACCAGTGCAGCGGCGTCGAACTCCAGAAGTGCAATGCGACGCACACTGACTGGGTTACGGTCGACACGTGCAAGACCACCGCGCTCTGCGATCTGCCGCAGAAGAAGTGCGACACCGCCGCTTGCATGCCCAACTCGTACAACTGCTCGGGGGCGGACCTGTACGGCTGCAATCAGGGCCAAACTGGCTACACCAACTTGACCTCTTGCAATTCGGCGGCGTTGTGCGACGCCGCGAACGGCCGCTGCAATCTGTGCAAGCCAAACACGTATTCGTGTGCAGGAGTCGCGTTGTCGCAGTGTGCCGCCGATGGCCAAAAGAACCCCGTCGTGCAACCCTGTGACACGGCCGCCCATTGCCACGCCGCGGGCACGAGCGGAGGCTGCTACGCCTGCGATCCGAACCAGTTCCGCTGCTTGCCCGACGGCACCCTGCAACAGTGCGCCGCCGACCAGAGCGCGTTCAACACCCTGATGGCGTGCGGAGCGGGGCTGTGTGACACCACGAACGGCGTGTGTCTGCCGCCGCCCGATGGCGGGATGCCCGATGGCGGGATGTAGCGCGGAGCTAGAAGCGCCCGACCGCGCCGATGCTATTCAGCCCGAAATAGGGATACACGACGCTGCCTTGCTTGGCAGGCGAGGCCGAGTGGCGATTGAGCAGCCACAGCCCAAGCCCCGCGCCGACGCCCGCCACGCCCACCGCAAAGCCGACGCCGGAAGTGGTGCCGAGTACGTGGTAGGTGCTGATGTCCGAGGCGCGTGAGCCCGGACAGCCCTCGTCGATACAAACCTTTTTCAGCTCCGAGCGCTTGTTCAAGGCCAACGTGCCGGCCACGCCGCCCACGACGAGGCCCACGCCGCCCGCCGCAAAGGCCACGTACGCCGGCGTGAAATCGCGCGGTTTCTCGGGTGGCGGCGCGAGCGGCGCGGGCTCGTGCGGCGACTCCGTGACGGGTGCAGGGGCCAAGCTGAAGTCGATCGCCGAGGTCGCGCCTTCGGCCAACTCGAGCTTCTTGGTTTGGGGCAGGAAGCCTTCAGCCTGCACGTGCACCGTCAACGAACCCGGATTCACGGCGCGTCGAATGCCGATGGCCGCCACCGGCACGGGCGCGTCGTCGATCGTCACGTTGGGCTGACTACTACCGGTCACTGAAATGGTGAGCCAACCGAGGCGCGGCTTCAACTCCGCGAGCTCAGTGTACGCATCTGCAAGAGCGCGGTGCCAAGAGCGGGGCGCCTTGGCGTCGACACCGTCGCGCACGATTTGTTCGTAGCGCTCTTGTGCCTCGACCAACTTACCGAGGCCCACCAGGGAGCGAGCCCAGTCGATCATCAGCGTCGGCGCGTGCACCAGGGCGTCCGCGCGACTGAAACGATCCGCGGCGGTCGCGTAGTCTTTGTCTTGCAGAGCTTGGTAGCCCTCACCCGCCAAGGAACGCGCGGTTGCGCGATCGGCGGGGCTCGGATCGGCGAGCGCGGCACCGGCCCAGAGCAACCCCAGCGCGAGGCCCGTCAGAAAACCCGAGCAACGCGACAGTGACAGTGACGGCGACATCGGCTCACTTAGATACCATAGTCGCGGACGCCGCCTGCCGGGCGGGGGGCGGGTGCGACCGGCCCGCCATTACTCGGCTTTTTCTTCTTTTCCGGGTCTTCTTGCTCCAATTGCTCGAGCGGGAGCGGCGTCGCAGGCCCAAAAATGATGGGCGGCGGCTGCAGCTTACCGGAGCTCACGGGCGTGACTTGAATCGCGGGAGCCGCGGACGGCCGTGCGGCGGCCATTGGCGTCGTATCCGGCGAGCCCCGCAGGCTGGCGATCACCAGAATTGCCAAGACGGCAAGCAGCGCGCCCCCGATGGAGAGCACGATCAGCCGCTGCTTCTTGGGCAGCGAAGACAACTCCGGCAAGACCGAGCGACGTGAACGACTGACCACGGGCGCCCCCGTGCCGTCTTCCAACGGAGTCAGATCGGGGAACAACGCGGGCGAGCTGAAACGCGCGCTCTGATCGGCGGACGGTGGAGTGTGCGAGAGCCGCGGCATCTGCACGCGATAGACGTCGGCTTCACTGAAGCTCGGTAGCGGCGCGCGAGGAGCGATACTGGGCACCGCCATCTGCTTCGTGGTCTCGATCGAGTCACCGAAAGAATCAGACAATTCTTTGGCGGACTGGAAGCGCTCCTCCCGATCACGGGACACGGCGCGTTCCCACCAGCCATCGAGTAGCTCGGGCAGCGCGGGGTTACGGCTGGTCATGCTCGGGATGTCATCGTAAATGATCATCCCCATCAGCTCGCCGAGCGCTTCGCTCTCGAACGGCGGGCGCCCGGTGAGGCACTGGAATGCAATCACGCCGAGCGCCCACAGATCCGAGCGCCAATCGATGTTTTTGCCGCGAGCTTGCTCGGGGCTCATGTAATACGGCGTGCCCATGAACGACCCGGTTTTGGTCGTCTTGCCGGCGAGCGAATACTGCTCGTGCTTGGCGATGCCGAAGTCCAGCACCTTGGCGACCTCTTGGTCGTCACCGGGAACGAGGAAGATGTTCTCGGGCTTGAGATCGCGGTGCACGATGCCAGCGGCGTGAGCACGCACCAGGGCACGTGAGACCTGACTGATGATCTGATACGTCTGCTCGCAGTCGAGGCGGCCGACGCGCTCCAAGCGCGCCCCCAGATCCTCCCCTTCCAAGTACTCCATCACGATGAACGGCGTGTCGTCCCAGACTCCGTGATCGAAGATGTCCACCACGTTGGCGCCGCGAATCTGCGCGGCGGCCTTTGCCTCACGCTCGAAGCGAACGCGCACTTCTTCGTTCGCTGCCTTCTCCGGATCGACGAGCTTGACGGCACAGTGACTGTCGAGCGACTGATCGTGCGCAAGCCACACCGAGCCCATGCCACCTGCCCCCAGCTTCTGAAGCAGGCAGTAGCGGTCTGCGATGATGCTGCCTATGGCGGCTGCTTGCACGAGTTTCGGTCCCAACGGTTCGGCTAGCGGAATTAGATTAGCGTTCCTTGACGTCCCCGGAGGCTCGCAAATCTAGTAAGCAAATATGCGACAAGGAGCGTAAACTACCTACCTGAGGGCCGCCAGAAAATCAAGGCTCTCGGGCCGGTTACCCATGTTTTGCTCATACGCAAACGCAGCAACGCGCGCTCCATCACTGGCTCCCGCGCTCGCCCCGCGCAATCGGTTGCACAGGGTAACAGTGCCTGCACCGACCGCGCGCGCAGCCGAGCCCCGCGGCAAAGCCGCCTGGTTCGGGCGTTGATCACCGACGTTTGTTGAGCTTAGGCCGGGCATTTCGGTCTTCCGTCGGCAGCGCACGAAAGGCATTCGTCTACTGCGTTGTTGAGCGCGTGTCTGAGGCGAGACGTCGAACCTCACCATTTGAAATTTGTGAGATCCTACCAACGTACCCGAAAAGCCTCGTACTCGTCCACGGGGATCGCGCGATGGCACGCTCCCGGGTCGTCCGCTCCCGGGTCCTCCGTCGGTCGCCGTCTCGAATTCAGACGGCCGCTCGTCTCACTCGCCGCGCATTGGACGGGCGCGCGAGTGCCAGGACCCGGACCGATGCCAGGCTTCTGGTTCAGCGTAGCTTCAGCGTAGCGCTTTTGGAACGCGAACCATGGCGCTGTGGACCGCGGCGCGCAGCGCGTCGCTCTCGGCGATGTTGCTCCGCGTTTTGGTTTCTTCAGCGGTAGCGCGGCCGTGAATCAGCGCATAAAGGGTGGAGCCTTTGTCGCGCAGCAAGGCGACCGAGACGACGCAGGTCGCGCGCACCGACTCGTTCGATTGCACGCTGTCGAGGCGGACGATGCTGGCCGAAAGCTTGTAGCGCTCGCGCGTCTTGAGCTGCGCAAACTCGACAGAGGACAGCTCTTCTCGCAGCAGCGTACGAAGCTGCTCCTGAACTTCCGGTTTGCCCGCTCCGGCGCCAATTGCACCCAAAAAGACGGGAACTTCGCCCGCGGGCGCAGGGGCCGCGCCGAACATCAGCGAAAGCGCCACAAAAGCGGCCGCGCCGGGCGCACTAAACAGGAGCTTCGAGGTTCGAGCGGTCATGGGTTGGCTTCGTTACAGCAAGTCCCGTACCCGCTTCGCTCGGCGCGCTCGGGCACCCGTTGGGCTATCAGTGCCTGATAAATCCGGCCAAATTTGCCGGGGTTGTGGCAACGAACGATCCGACCAGCGCGCAGCTTTCCTGACATGGGCCGCAGCTCTTCGACGAGCTGCCTCGTGTCGATAGTGCGCACTCCTGCACTCGCAGTGGGGCGTTCCGTCATCGGGTGCCAGCCGCTCGAGCCCCGAGCGATCGATGCTACGTTCCGGCCACATAGGAATACCTGATGCTGGTTGATCGACGCTTAACGAGGCGGCGCTTTCGCGGCGCGATTTGGTTTGTGATCTTGGCTTTGGTGCTCAACCTGCTCAGCGGCTGCACGGCGGTCGTGGGGGGTGGCGTGGTGGCGGTCTTGGTGGGCATCAGCGCGCTCACTTCACATTGCTACGACTACTTGGATGTGACGGTGCTCGACGCTCAAGGCAGGAAGACGTGCGCTGCCACCGTCACCGCCAGCCGCGACAAAAGCAGCGAGCACTTCGAGCTCGAGTCCTGCTATTACACGCCGCTCAGCGACGGCCATTGGACGCTGCGCGCCTCGCTGCCTGGCAGTGACGACGCACTCAGCGTCGTCGAGGTGGAGCACAAAGACGACTGCACGCGCCACGTACAAAGCGTCGAGCTGACGCTAGATGTGGCCGGCACGCCGCGCGCTCCCGCGCCCGCAATTTCGGCCACGATCCAAACAGCGCCGCCAACGGCAGCGACTGGGTCCAGCGTGTTTCCGCAAGGCAACACACCCCCTTCGACGCCACCCAGCGCGCCCGCCGCCAGCGCTGCGGGCGGCGCGTCGAACAGCACTCCGCCATCCGCTGCGGGCGCAACTTCAATCGGTGTGTTTCCTAATCAGACCCAGCCGTCACCGTGAGGTAACGCGAGTCTGAAACGCGCGCCCCGTCCAGCGCTGTGGCGATTCTCCCCGTTGCAAATAGGCTTGCCGGCTACGCAACAAGAAGAATACTCCGAGGAGTGACACAGGGAAGCAGCTCTCCTCCCATTGGCTCCCCTCGCGCGCCGAACACCGCTCCCACTCGCAGTTTGCCGGAGTGCACGGCATGCGGTCGTAGGGACGTTCGCCGTTCGCAATCGCGCGGCCTGTTCGACGGCATCGCGCGCACCTTGGGCTTTCGCCCTTATCGCTGCCGCGGCTGTCGCGCGCGTTTCTTCGCCAAGCAGAGCTGAGTCGCTTCAGCTCGGAGCGCTGGCTTTGGCTTCAGCGCGGCGACGGAAGAAGCGCCGCCAGAAGAACTGAACCACCAGCGCGACGACGCCTCCGAGCAGCGCCAAACCGAACTGCAGCTCCACGAACTGAGTCAGCGCTTCGTTCACGCTGCCCGAACAAGAGAACGAGTCCTGTAGCGGCTTGAACAGCCAACTGACGAGCGTCGGTCCCTTCGCACAAGCCACCACGAAGCCTAGGATTACACCCACACACAGGGCGAGCAGAGTGCGACGGTGATTGGTCTTCGACGGTTCTTCGGCCACGGGCGGCAGCATAGTCCGAGCCGCGCCACCTGGAAAGCATCGAGCAATATCCGGCCATTGCGGGATCCTCGGCGCGCCGAAGCTTGCGATGCGGGGCGCGCCGCCGCATACGTGATGTTCCGGTGAGCTCGTTCACGCTTTGGTCAATCGCCGCCTGGGTCGTCGCCATCGGCGCTGCCTGGTACTTCCGCTCGCGCACCTACGCCATCTTTCGCGCCGTGTTGCTCGGGCTACAAGTGCTGTTTGCCAGCGCCTTGTTCGCGCGCCTTCACGCCGTGTGGCCGCTGTTCGTGTACGGTCATGCGTGCGTGTTCGTGCAATCACTGGCGCTGATCCGTCCGCGCATGCGCCCATTCGCCTACCGCGCGCTGATCAGCATTCCGGGCGCGTTCTTCGGCGCGGGCACGTTGCTCGCGCTCCCCTGGGTGTTGCTGAGCGCGTTCAGGGTGCAGCTGCCGTGGCCGTGGCTGCCCTACGCGGCTTCTTTGCTAGGGGTGCTTCAGTCACTGCACAGCCGTGAAGAGCGCGTCGATCTGGTCGTAGCCGATGGCAGCTCCGTGCCCGAGCTGCAGCGTCATCGAGCCCGCGAGCCCGTCACCCAGCGGCCGCTGTCGATCGTGCAGATCACCGACCCGCACCTCGGGCCCTTCATGTCGGTCGCGCGGCTGCGGCGCATCAGTGAACGCGCAGTCGAGCGACAGCCGGATCTGGTGTTACTCACCGGTGATTTCTTGACCATGGAGTCGCAGAGCGATCCCGAGTTGCTGGCCGAAGCACTGTCGCCCTTGGCCGCCTTGCCGGGCCGCTGCTTCGCGTGCTTCGGCAATCACGATCACGAGGCCCCTGACACGGTGCGCTCCGCGCTGGCCCGCGCCGGCGTCACGCTGTTGATGGACGACGCGCGCGAGCTGCACACCGCCGCTGGCCCCGTGCAAATCCTGGGTATGGATTTCGTGTGGAAAGGCCGTCAGGAACACCTGGCCCGGGTGTGCGCCGAGCACCCGCGCAAGCCGGGCTATTTGCGCATCGTGCTGCTGCACGATCCGGGCGCGTTCCGACATTTGCCCGAAGGCGAGGCGGATCTGGCGCTGTCCGGCCACACCCATGGCGGCCAAGTGGGGCTCGTCAGCTTGGGCTTCGATTGGACGATGATGCGCGTGTTCGTGAAGGCGCCCGATCACGGGTTTTGGGCGCGCGGCAGCGACCGGCTGTACGTGCATCGCGGCACCGGGCACTACGGTTTCCCGCTGCGCCTCGGTGTGCCGGCGGAAGAGAGCATGCTGTTCGTGCACGCGCCACTTTTGTCCGTGCCGCGTTGAGCCGCTAGGCGAGCGAGCCTTCGTAGGCCGCCCACGCCACGTGAGACTCGTGCAGCGTCACCCGCAACGCGCTCAGCCGTTCTGCGCCCGGACCGAGCTCGCCCACGCCCTTGCGCAAGACCATACGGTCGAACACGACCTTGGCCAGAAACTCGGTGGTGGTGTTGCGATTGGCGAAGGCCGGGTCTTCGTCGAGGTTCTTGAAGTTGAGCTCTTCCAGAATGGCGCCCAGGGTTTGAGACGCGCGCCCGATATCGATCACGACGCCATCCGCACTCAACGATGGCGCTCGAAATTCGACGTCGACGACGTATGTTGCGCCGTGCAGGCGCTGCGCCGGGCCGAACAGTTCGCCCCGGAAACTATGGGCGATCATCACATGACCGCGAACGCAGACGCTAAACATGTTGAGGCTCCTTCAGGCTTCGAGCTCGTAACGCAAGCGATGGCACAGACCGCTCCCCGCCAAAGCGAGACGCGGCAGCAACGTGGGCAGGCTCTCGAAATCACTCTCGCCGTCGATGAGGGCGTCGAGCAGCGGTTCCTTACACAGCTCGAGCGCGAGCGCGAGCCGCGCGCGGAAATCGAAGCGCGAGCGCGCGCGCGGACTCACGGTGCCGACTTGCGAAGAGCGCAAGTGCAGGCGCTTCTGATGGAACGCGCCGCCCAGCGGCAAGCGCACCTGTGCGTCGCCGAACCAGCTCAATTCGAGCACCGTCGCGTCGCGTGCGGCGAGCTCGAGCGCGGAGCGCAGGCCGGCCTCCGTGCCGCTCGCGTGCACGACCAAATCTCGATCTAGAGCGGCCTCGGCCGGCAGCGCGAAACGAACGCCGAAGGCGTCGGCAATTTTCGCGCGGTTCAGCTGCACGTCGACCAATTCGACCTCGACGGCCACCTGCCGGCTGAGCAAAAACGCGCACAGACAGCCCAAGACTCCGGCCCCGACGACCGTCACGCGATCGCCCAAGCGCGGCGCGGCGTCCCACACGGCGTTGATCGCGGTCTCCAGATTGGCCGCCAACACCGCTCGTGCCGCGGGCACGCCGCTCGGGATGGTCAGCACCGCATGCTCGGGCACGACGTACGCTGACTGATGCGGATAAAGACAAAACACCATTTGCCCAACCAGCGCCGCGCTGCCCGCCTCGACCCGGCCAACGCTCGAGTACCCATACTTGAGCGGTCCCGGAAAGGCCCCGACTTGATGGGGACAGCGCATGCGCTCGTACTCGCTCACCGGCACCCTGCCCGCAAACACGAGCGACTCGGTGCCGCGGCTGATGGCACTGTAGTGCGTGCGCACCAGCACTTCGGCGGTGGTCGGCGCGGGCAAGGCTTCCGCGCGCAACTCACCCTGCCCGGGGGCCACGACCCAGAACGCCCGCGCGTTTTCAATCACGCTCTGACCCGCACTTGGCACGGCCCACGATTCTTGCTTGATAGCACGAGCGAGCCGCAATCGGCGCGCGCGCCATGAGCAAGCCTGAGATCCGCGTCGTTCGGCCGCTCGGGCCGGCCCTCAGCCGCTGGAGCCGCGGACAAGCCGTGGCTCAGCTGGGCGCGCTGCTGGGCTCGGCGTTCGTCCATGCGGCGTGGCCGGTGGCGCTGGGCGCGCTCGGCTCGTTCGGGGTGCTGCTGTATATCGCACGGCGGGCGTACACCCCCCGCGGTCGCTTCGGCTGGGCCAACGCGGTGACGCTGCTGCGCTTGATCGTGCTGCTGACGCTGACCTCGCCCACGAACGCGCTGTCCGCGCCCGCCGCGCTCGGCGTCGTGGGTGTGGTTTTGGGGCTCGATTTGCTGGACGGATTTTTAGCGCGCGCGCGGGGCGACGCCTCGCCCTTCGGCGCGCACTTCGATATGGAGAGCGACGCCGAGCTCGTACTGGTCGTCACACTGCGCTTGTGGCTCGGGGCAGGCATGGGCGCGTGGGTGCTGTTCGCCGGACTGCTGCGCTACTCGTACGTGATCGCACTGTGGCTGTGGCCGTCCCGTACGTCGGCGCGCGAAGCGCCGCGCTCTCGCTTCGCGCGTTACTCGTTCGCGATGCTGATGGTTGGCTTGTGCGGCGGCTTGGTGTTGCCCGCGCCGCTGTCCAGCGCGAGCGCCCTGTGCGGCACGCTCGTGGTCAGCTGGTCGTTCGCGCGGTCCGGCTATTTTTCCAGGCAAGCGAGCTGATCGAGTAAGGCGCGTGCGGCCAGCGACCAGGGACGCGCGGGGGGCGCGTGACGGCGCGCACGCTCCCGGCGTACGGCAAACGTGTGTGGCTCGCGAGCCAGCTGCAGGCAGGCGGCAGCCAGCTCTCCCGGGCTCCCGGCGAGCTGTCCGCCGGCGACCGCATCGACATGGGCCGCTGCGTTTCCGCCCGCACACGCCACGATCGGCAGGCCCGTAACGCGCGCCTCTGCCAAGGCCATGCCGTACGATTCCATTTTCGAGGCGGAGACGAACAGATCCGCTTCCGCGAGCGCGGCCTGCGTCGCGTCTGGGTCGAGCGCTCCGCGCAGCGTGACGCGACTCGCGAGCGCCGGCGATTCAGCGATCGAACGTGCGCAGAGCGCGCCGTAGGCGGGATCGGCGTCGAGGCGACCCACGACCGACAATTGGAAGCGGTCATCGTCGCGCAGGGCCGAGGCGAGCGCTTCGAGCAGCGGGGCAACGCCTTTACCGGGCAGCAAGTTGGCGATCGCGAGCGCGCGCAGGCTCGCCGAAGAGCGCTGCGTCGAGTCAGCCAAATGAGCACGCGAGCCAGGCTCGACCATCAGGATCGTTTGTTTGGGGGCCGCGAGCAGCTCGAACGCCTCGCGCATGAACGCGCTCGTCACCAAAAACGAGTGGGCAGCGCCGAGCGCGTGCCTTTCCAGCTCGCTGAGCTCGACCCGGGTCACGGTGCGGCCCGCCGCGACCAGCGTCGGCAAGTAGTGCGTGAGCAGCGTGAGCGTCCGGTCCGCTTTTCGGGCCGCGTGGGCCAATGCGGGCATCGCCGCCAGGTACAACGTGTCGACGAAGGTGTGATCGGCAGCGGCGAGCCGCGATTCGAGCCGTGCGTCGCCGAGCGAGCACACCGCGACCTGACACGAGCAATCGACGAGCGCCGCGCACAGCTCACGGTTATACAGTGTGCCGCCGCTGATCGGTCCAGCGAGCGCAGGCACGATGAAGCACAAGCTGGGCGGCCCCGCGTTCATCGACTCGCGAACGAGCAGTCGAACAGCACGTCCTCACCCAAGGTGAAGCGACGCGCCTTCGGGCGCAGTGCTTGCTCGAGACGCTCGACCCCCGGCAGGCACAGCCCAGGTCGACCTTGACCGATGATGATCGGGCATACGGTCACGTGCAGCCGATCCAGGCGACGAGCGCGAATGAAGTGCGAAATCGTGATCCCGCCCCCCTCCACGAAGACTCGACGCAAACCGCGCACTGCGAGCGCCGCGAGCAGCGACGGCACCGAGAGCACGCCGTGCTCCGTGTCGACCTCGAGCCGCGGCACGTGCGCGGGCGCCGCGCCGTGCGCCGCGCCCTGGGCGCACACGATCACGGTCGGCGCGATGCCGTCACGAAACAGCTTCTTTTGCCCGCTCAAACGCAGCGATGGATCGAGCACGACCCGCGTCGGGTGCGCGCCCGGTACGAGCCGCGTGGTCAGCTCGGGATCGTCGGCTTCGACCGTGCCCGCGCCGACTAAGACGGCATCGAACAGCGAGCGCAAGCGGTGCATGTGCACGATGTTCTCCGGTCCCGTCACGTACCGAGACGAGCCGGACGCGGTCGCGATTTGACCGTCCAAACTTTGGCCGACGTGACCGAGCACGAGCGCGTTCGCCGACGCGCCCACGCACAGCGGCAGGTACAGTTCGAGCAGCTGCCGCACGCTGGGCGTCAAGCGCGCAGCGGTCTGGAAGCACGGGTCGGCGTCCGGTTCGATCACGAGCTGCGCACGCTCCACCGCGACCTCGCTCAGTAGCTCGGAGGGCTGCCAATCGAAGCCGGCGCGCGCCGTGAGCGCCACGCCGGCGCGCGCGCGCTCGGCGAGCGCACGGATTAGCCCCCAGGCCCAGGCCTCGTCGTAGGCAGCGGCGAGTCGCGTCGCCAATTGCATCATCTTACGCTCCGTTCGGAACCGAGCGACAAGTCGGCGACCAGATCGGGCAGCAAGCTATCGAGCCCGGGGTGCGGCAGCGCCTCGTCACTGACCATGCCGGGAGTGTAACCGCGGGCCCGAAACGGCGCGATGAATGCCGCATTGCGACTCAAAACGTGCACCGGAACCCCGGGCGAGGGTCCATGCCGCGTGACGTCCGCATGCGGCTGGTGGTCACCGAGGATGATCACCAGTGAATCGTCCGTGACGAACTCGAGCAGGTAGCGGCGCAAGACGTCGAGATCGTAAACGATCGAATCGGCATAGGCGGCGCTAGCGGCCGACAGCACGAGCCAACTCGTCGCGTATTCCGTGGTGGGCAGCGTGTTGAACAGCGAACCGTCACCGAGCGTGGCCCAGTCGTCGACCACGGGCGGGAGCTTCGACCAACGCACGTGGCTCGAAACCAGCGCGTAGGTCAAAAACAGCGGGCGCGCCGGTGAGCCCGAGAGCTCACGACGGCGGACCGCGTCGAGCACGAACTGATCGGGCATCGTGGCCCAGCCGTAGCGCGGGCCGTGGTAATCGAGATCGCTCGCCACGTAATGCCGGTCGAATTGCAGTAAATCGCGCCGCGAGTCGGCGCGCACGGTGCCTGGTTGGGCCAGCACGGTCCGGTAACCCGCGGCCGAGAACACCTGCGCCAAGGTGCGCGGCTCGGCTTGCCGAAGCAGCTCGAATTGCAGCTGATCGCGAGTCGGCACGCCGGTGAGTAGCGTCGTTTGCGCGAGCCAAGAGCGCCCGCCGTACACCGGAGAATCGACCACTCGCGAGGCGATCTGAAACCCGGCCGCAGACAGGTCGCGTTCGGTGCGCCGGTACTCTGGCGCGACGCGCGTGAACAACTCGGGCCGATCGAGCACGCTCTGACCGTACGACTCGATCAAAAACACGTACACGTTCTGCCCGTGCAGCTTTTGGAGATCGTGGGGGCGAGCGTCCAGCGCGCGGCCCACGCTTTCGATACGCGCTTGTTGGCTCGCGCGATACGTCGGCAAATCCAGCGTGCCCTGAGCCTCGGCGATCCAACGCAGCAGCATGCTCGGTTGGAGCACGGGCATCGGCGGATGGAACACGGCCAACAGCGCAAACACGGACACGAACCCGCAGAACGCACTGGCGCGTGCCGGCAACGCGAGTTCCACGCGAGCGACCTCGAACGCGAAGCGCAGCGCAACCGTGAGGCCGACGAACAGCGCCGCCAACGCGAGGCACGCAACCGCGAACAACGGCGGCGGCACCGTCGCGTAAAACAGCCGTACGAACTCGGGCACGAGCGGCAGGTCGAGCGACAAAATGAAGTAGCGCAGGAACGCCCCTTGTTCGACTCCATCAGCCAGGCGCAGCGTGATCGAGAGCACGAAAAAGCCGAGCAGCCCCCAGTTCAGGACCCGCGGCAGCCGCTTACCCCACGCGCCCAACAAGACGAACACCACGAGCAGCGCCACTACGTCCAGCGACGGCATCAAGTAGGTCCACCAGTCCACCTGCTCCGGAAAGCGCAGGACCATGACCGAGTTCAAAAATAGGAACGACAGCCAGAAGCGGATCGGTCCAACACGGCCCACGCCCCTCCATATGCTCGGCGGGGCCGCCGGTCTCGAAATTTCAGAACAAGAAGGAGACGCCCAGCGAAAACGCCGGATAACCGAGGCGTGCGGTCAAGGCAACGCTGTCCGAGAAGTGGAAGCGGCCGCCCGCGCTGAACACCGGCTCGACCCCGAAGCCGCCGTCATTCCAATGGGTCAGGGCCAGGCCTGGCTCGCCGAACGCCGACCACCGCCGTGCCAGCCAGAAGTTCCACTGCATGACCACGGGCACGAACACGTAGCTCGAGCCACGCGCGGTGGTCTCGACGCAAACAGACACGCCGTTCACGTACTGGCGAGTGCGGCAGAACGCGCGCCCCTCGACGCCGTCGTAGTACAGCCAATCGAGCCCAAAGCCGATGCCCACCGAATCATTGAGGCTCGGAATGAAGCCGTCCGGCACGATTTCGATCGTACCGCGCACGCCGACGCCGTAGCCGCCGTTGCTCGGAAAATCCGGAGCGTCGAACGGACTGAACAACAAGTGCGGTTCGAGCTCGAACACATCAGGCGGGTGATCCCCCGGGTTCTTGATCGTCGACTGCGCGTTGGCGACGCTCGACCAGCTGGCGAGCCCAGCCGCGCACAGCACGCCGAACAACAGCGGGAGCACCGAATTCTTTCGCGAAGACGTAACCATGGGTTCAGCAGCCTCCGCAGGCGTAGCGCCCGGAATCACACATCGTGGCCTGTGAACCGTCGCCGCAGTGGATGTCGCAACCGTTGTTCGAACAATGCACGTTACAGCTACCCGTGCAGGTCACGACACACGCCGCGACCGAGGTGCAAGTGACGTCGCTGCCGGGGCCGACTTGCGCCGCACAGCGTGCCGTGTCGTGGCAAACATAGTGGCAGTCGTCGCCGCAAATCGCGCCGCACTTCGGGGTCTGCGAGCACTCCAGAGAGCAGCCCGAGCCGCACGACTGAGAGCATTGGTTACCGAGCCCGTAGCACTGAGACGTGCACTCGTCGCCGCACACCGTGCCGCACTCGTTGCCCATGTTGTGGCACGACTGGTCGCAGTGATCGCCATCGCAGCCCAGGAAACATTGATCCCCGCCCGAGCACTCGCAGTGGCCGCCTGAATCACAGTTGTCGCCGGAATGACAGCCCAGGGGGCCCAAGAAACCCAGAAGCAGCAGCCCGAAGGCGGCCAAAACGTGTCGCATATCGGCGGGCAGCTTAGAACGAGATGCCGCCCGTTGTCCGCGAAAAAGTCGGCTCAATCGAGAGAAACCGATTTTACGTTGGCGTCGTCAGCCGACCGGATTTGCCTTCAGCGTGCTCAGTAGCTCGTCCACGTCGACCAGCGCGAAGGTGCTTGCGTAGTCGCTCATCGCGTACGGGATGATCAGATCTTTGCCGTGGATTTGACCACCGCAGCTGTACACGACGTTCGGCACGTAGCCTTCGCGCTCCGTGTGCTCGGGCGAGAGCAGCGGCTCACGCAAGCGGCCGATGACCTTGGAGGGATCATTGAGATCGAGCAGGAAAGCGCCGATCGAATATTTTCGCATCGGGCCGACGCCGTGGCTCAGCACGAGCCAGCCCGCTTCGGTCTCGATCGGTGAGCCACAATTGCCGAGCTGCACGAACTCCCAGCCGTAGGTCGGCTTGAGCAACGTCTCACGCGACAGCCAGAAGTGCAGATCCTCCGAATACATCAAGAAGATGTTCTCGCCGTCTTGCCGCGAGAGCATCACGTAGCGGCCGTTGATTTTGCGGGGGAAAAGCGCCATTCCCTTATTTTGAACTTGCGGGCCGTTCAGCGTGCTGATCTTGAAGCGCAGAAAGTCCGTGGTCTCCAGGATCTGCGGGAAGATGACGCGGCCATCGTAGGCCGTGTAGGTCGCAAAGTACTTGGTTTGCCCGTCGTCTTCGTGAAACTGGACGAAGCGCGCGTCTTCCACGCCATTCGACTCGGTGGGTGAGTTCGGAAAGATGATGCGCTCCGACATCTGGTGCATCGGTTCGTAGATCACTTCGTAGTTGGCCTCGGCCAGCGCCAAGATGGAGCGCGAGGTGGCCGGCGCAATCGCCTTGGACTGCTGCCGGTATTCGAGCTCGACCCCGCGCACGGCGGCGCGTAGCTCCCTCATGTTGAAGCTGTCACCGAGCCGCGCCATCACCCCTTCGGTGAAGGCATCTGCCGAATTGATTTCGAACAGCGTGCGTCGAAACAAATTCTTGTCGTAGAACGGGTCGGGCACCGTCTCCGGCGTGGTGACGAACGGAGTCACTGCGTCGAGCGTGATCTCGCTGTGCGCATCGATTACCCCCGAGCGGAAGGTGATGGACGAGATGTGCCCCTCACCCGTCGAACGCAGGCTGAGTACGAAGCGGCGTGAGCCCTCGGGCAGGTTGCTCTGATCCGGATGCCAGACCAATGAAGGATTGAACAGCGCTGCCGATTCCACCGAGTATTCCTGAGTGAAATACGAACCGATCAGCATGCGCCGGTCTTCAGGGAGGGGCAGGTCGGTGACCATGAAGCGGCGCATCTGCTCGAAGCGCAGCAAAAAGAACTGCTGCAGGCGGTGATGACGCCCGCGAAACTCGTGCATCACCCTCTCGAGCAGCTGCGTCACTTCTTCGTCGCGTAGCGACGAGACGCGCGCGAACACGCGCAGCACGCGCGCTTCGTCGATTTGGTTGAATGGACGAAACAGTACGCGCGCCGCATTCGGGCGAATGACGATATTCGTTCGACGAACGATCATGTGCACACCGTATCAGGTTGCGGGCCGTGTCAGGTGGCGCTTTGGTTCGCGGCGTTTCGCATGTTGGGCAAATCGCGCTCACCCGACTCTGACACGTCATCACCGATCGCGCGCGTTTCGAGCGCTTGGATCTCGATCAGCGCGCTCAAGAAGGCGAGCGTCGATTCCGCGCCTTCGTTGAGATTCACGCGGTCGACGTGCAGGCCGTCACGACAGCCCCCGGACTCCGGGTTGTACACACTGGTCGCCAGATCGTTCTGGCCCAAGAACCAGCCGAAGGCACGGCGGGCCTCGTCTACCCAATAACGCTCGCCCGTGATCTGGAAGGCCTCACTACAGGCGGCTACCGTCGCGTGCGCCTCCAGGGGTTGCTGGTCGAAGCGCGCCCGGGGCTCGCCGCGTCGATAAAAGCCGTTCGAACCGATGGGACGAAAGTGGCCGCGCTCGGCGCGCTGCTGAGTGACGAGCCAACGCAAGGACTCGAGGCCGACCTCGAGCGCGCCACTCAGCGCGGGATCTTTGCCGGCCGTCGCGATCACGGCTTGGGCGATGCGCGCGTTGTCGTAGGACGCGACGTCCTCGTACCAATGCCAGCCCGGGGTTTTGACCTGGTCGTACAAGCCGACCAAGCGCGTTACCAAATCGAGCCGAATGGCGGCCGCCGCGCGATCACCGCGCAGCCGCTTCAAGTACTCCTTGATGCCGAGCAAGGCGAACGCCCAGGCGCGCGGCGAACGCGTGTCGACGATGCCGGGTAGCGCGCGCATGAACAACTCCGCCGCCCAAGTGCGCAAATCACGACGTTGCGTGTGCCCGACGCAGGTGCCGAGCGCCCACAGCGCGCGAGCTTGGCTGTCCTCCGAGCCCACGCTTTCCAGCCAGCGCCGGTCATAGCCCATGAAGTTACGGAATTTGCCCAGTTCCGCGTTGTACGCATATTCCACGAAGCTTGCGTAGCGC
>FSWQ01001544.1_pt1 | contig 18435 bp, 17 predicted proteins | sample 1637691 | NCBI WGS metagenome assembly FSWQ01 (sample SAMEA3914814, study PRJEB12502) | metagenome | biome: forest; material: soil | place: USA | collected 2011-09-16 | depth 0.1 m | reverse complement strand
GGGATCTCGTCGCTCGAGACACGACACTAATCCGGACCATGCTAAACGTGGATAGCGTGCCAGCAGCGATCCGGGATGCCGCGAATCTGGTTCGGACCCTTCTGCTGAACAAGCTTGCGACTCCCGCGATCTTTCGAGCCAACCTGGATGAGATTCCGCCAGAGGATCGCGACGGCTGGTTGGACCTCGTGTGGGACCTCGACGAGATCCCGGAGGACGATGCCGCGCTCCCGCATGGTTGTGTTCCCTACCTGCCGTGCCCAGTTGCAACGGTGTTGGAGGCGGTGCAAAGGGCGGGCGTGACATCCAACGACGTCTTCGTGGATGTCGGATCAGGGACCGGAAGGACGGCCTTGTTAGCAAACCTCCTGACGGGCGCGGCGTGCATCGGTCTGGAGATTCAACCCACCCTCGTGGCGACCGCGCGAGGACGCGCCGCTTGGCTGAATCTCGATCAGACACGGTTCGTCGAGGGTGATGCCGCCGACTTGCTTCGGTTCATTACGATTGGAACGGTGTTCTTTCTGTACTGTCCCTTTGGCGGCGAGCGCGTCCAGCGCATCCTTGATGATTTGGAAGCCATCGCGCGCACTCGCCAAATCCGCATCTGCTGCGTCCACATGCCACCGCTCGAGCGCCCGTGGCTCGCTCGACTCCCCTCGACCGCCGTGGATCTCGATGTGTATCAAAGCACGCTCCTGCACTGCGCCGATCCAAAACCGCGAACACCGGCAAATGCCAAGAGCTCCAGTCGCTAAGGAACGCGAAGCCAATTGAAACGTGCTGGTGACGGCGCGCGCGGAGCGCTTCGGCGGTTGCAATCCGTCGCGGGTGCACGTAATTTGCGAGCGGGCGGCGTGGGCCGTCGGGAGGATGTGCGCATGTTTGGACGTGAGAATCCTGCGAGCATTGCGCTCGTGGTCGGCTTCGCTGGCCTGCTGGTGGGGTGTGTTTCGATCAAAGATGAAACCCCGACCCTCGTTGAGCACACGAGCGACGGTCTCTACCAGCTGAGCGCCGGCGTGGAGGTGTTCAGCACCGCACCGCGAAATGTGCGAGCAGCGATCGGCACGCGTGAGTTGGCGATGACCAACGCCGGCGGAGGGCGTTGGACGGTGAGCTTGCCTATCGATGGCTGCTCGCAGCAAGCCATCCAAGTGCGCTACCTGGTGGACTACACGCCCGCGACAGGCAGCACCGCCACGGAAGTCGAACCACCCGGCGCAACTGCAACCTTTGGCGGCTGGTTGAAGACGATCGCGCCGTTGAAGAACTGCGGCTCCTCGCTCGTCTTCAACGTGAACAGTGGAGAATACCTTCGAGACTCCACCCCGGGCGATGGCATTTGCGACGCCAACCCACCAGGCACTGGCGCAGCCCCCAAGTGCACCATGCTTGCCGCCATCGGGGAATCGAACGCGGTCCCGGGGCCCGCAACCATCATGGTCCCTGCGGGGAGCTATCCAACGCCGCCCGGCGATTATTTCATCCCGACGGATGACGTGGCCATCCAAGGCGCAGCTCGGGATTCGGTGAGCATCGGGCAGATCTCGATTGTAGCCGGCAGCAACCCCGCGCCCACGGTCGAGCTGCGCAATGTAACGCTTCCGTTCGGGGTGAGATCCCAAGTGGGCAGCTTGGCCCTGAAGAACGTCATGGTGGCCAATGCTCGGCCCTCAACGGTGGATGGCGCGGTCGAGGCCCTCGGCCTGCTCTCGATCGAGGATAGCACCGTGATTGGCAGCCAACCGAACGGCGTGTACTTCAGGGGCACGCACGCCCGCATCACGGGCTCGTTAATCGCAAACAACGGCTCCTTGGACGGCGGCTTGATCTGCATCCCCACAGCCACAGGAGAGCTGGAAGTCAGCAACTCCACCATCACGGGTAATACCGGCCGCGGCGGAGTCGTGCTCTGGGATCGTTGCACCGCAACCTTCCGGAGCTCGACCATCGCGGGCAACGCAACGAGCCGTCGGACGGGCTCCGACCGCGCGGGCGGCGGCCTCAGCGTGAGCACCGGAGCCACCGTGTTTTTGTCGAACACGATCCTAGCTGACAACAGCAACCCCTTCGTCTCCACGAGTGCGGACTGCGCAGCGATTCCAGGCTCGGCGAGCAGCGTGACCGTGCACAGCTTTGGGCACAACCTGCTCGGCACGCCAGGTACTACCTGCCATTTCGATTTCAGCACCGCGGACGTGCGCGGCGTGCCGGCGAACCTCGCAGCGCTGGCTGACAACGGTGGCCCAACTCAAACCATGCTGCCCCAAACGGGCAGCCCCGTACTCAACGCAGGCGCCCCGGACGCTTACAACGACGCCTACTCGCCAGCCTGTACACACACAGACCAACGCGGCGTCGCGCGCGCCGGTGCCTGCGACATCGGTGCCGTGCAGCCCGCACATTGAACAAGTGCGCATGAGAGCCTGCGGAGCGCTGCTGAGTTTTTTCATGGCTGCGGGGTGTGCAAGCCGTGGCTCCGAGCCCGCGGCGCCAGCAACCGCTGCAACCGCATCAGCGCAGCCCGCGCTGATCGTTCAGGACTACGCTTCCGGGCTGAGCGCGGTGCACGCAGCCAACCCCAACGTCAAACTGAGCATTTCACCCGACACGACCCTGGCAAACGAACCCGTGCTGTCGGTGGACTACCCGGTGCCAACGGACGATCCCGCAGGCCGTGACGTCAACTGCGACGCGCGGGCCCAAGACTGGACTCGCGGCCACGCGCTTGCCTTTCGAGTCAAGCCGGACAGCGCGGTCAAACTCTCCGTCTCATTCTTGGATCGCAATCGTGTCGCATACACCACGTGGGTGGAGCTCCAACCCAACACCTGGCAGCGCGTGAGCATCCCCTTCGCGGAGATGCGCCCTAACCCCTACTTCCAGCCTCCCGACGCAAAAACCGGCGCGGCCATTGACGTGAGCGAGGTCAGCGGCATTGCCTTCGCGCCACACGATCAAACTCCGGGTCACCTAATGATCAGTAAATTCGTGATCGTTCAGTAACGCTCAGCGCCGTCTGCGACAACGCAGAATCCATAGGCGAAGGGGCCGAATTGCGGTAGCGTGCATCGGTGCGTCGGGATGATCAGGGTGTGTGGGGAAAGGTCTGGTCGCGGCTGAGCGGGCGGCACGTCGTGCTGCTGTCGCTGGTTGCGTTCGCGGGTTGCTTGCTGCCGCACTACGGGAAAACCAAACCAGAAGGCGTTGCGAGCGGCGGTGCTGGTGATGCCGGCAGTGAGCAGGTAGCGGCCGGCGCATCCGGCAGTGCGGGCAGTGCTCACATGGCAGGAGCGGGCGGCAAAGGCTCGCCCGCGGCCGGTACCGGTGGCGGTAACTCGCCCACGGCCGGCGCGGGTGGCGCGCCCGGCGGCTGCGACAGCGGGAAAAAGAGCTGTGGCGGCGTGTGTGTCGCCGTCGATGACGTCGCGTACGGCTGCGGCCCAGACACCTGCAATCAATCAAGCTGTCCCGCGGGCGAAGCAAACCTCACCTGCAATGGCGGCAAGTGTGTGATCGCGGGATGCGGCACCGGCACGAAGAAGTGTGGTGACCAATGCGTGTCCATCACGGACCCGACGTACGGCTGCGGCGCTGACACCTGTGATGCCAGTAGCTGCCCAAATCCCGGCGCTACCGGCACGCTCATCTGCTCAGGCTCTGCCTGCGTGGTCGGCTCTTGCACGAGCGACACGAAGAACTGCGCCAACAAGTGCGTGCCACTGGACAAGGCCAACGGCTGCTCTGACACCACACGCTGTACGGCCTGCGTGCCGAGTGAAGTGTGCACTGGCACCCCCGCAAAATGCGGTTGCGTCGCGGATGACGTCGAAGCCTGCAAGGGCAAAGCGTGCGGTAAAACCATCGACAACTGCGGCATCACCATCACCTGTCCGGGCAGCTGCACAGCGCCGAACACCTGCGGTGGCGCCAACGTACCGAACCAGTGCGGCTGCTCTGATCCGAACGCCTGCAACGCCGTGAGTTGCGGTTCGATCACGGACAAATGCGGCAAAACGCAAATCTGCCCGAACGGCTGTTCGAGCGTGGCGCCGATGTGTTTCAACAATGCCTGCGTCGAATGCAACGCCGTTGCTGATTGCCCGGACGATTCGCGTTGCGCGAAAGGTACCTGCCTCGATCACAACTGCAACTATGCCCCCGTGCCCGCCAATACCTCGTGCGCTGGAGGCGGGAAGTGCCTCGCTTCACCCTACTCGGGGATCTGCATCCGGCAGCCTGCAAGCGTGGGCACGTTCAGCATCGACCCAACGCCCGTCACGCGCTCCGACTACGAGAACTTCGTTGGCAGCAAGAACGGGGACGTCAGCGGACAGCCGGCAATGTGCGCGTTCAACACAACGTACGTCCCGAGCGGCAACTGGCCGAATTTCGTGATCAAGGAGCTCGACATGCCGGTCACGTACGTGAATTGGTGTGACGCGCTCGCATACTGCAAGTGGGCCGGCAAACACCTGTGCGGGCAAATCGCCGGAACCACGGGCGTGTGGAATTCGGAGGACCCCAACGTTGACGAGTACACGCACGCTTGCGAAGGGCCATCCAAGACCACGTACCCGTACGGCAACACCTACCAAGCCGGGAAGTGTGCCGAGACCGGGCCAGAGCTAGTGGCCACGCACACGGCCTGTGTTTCCGGGTACGCCGGCGTTTACGACATGGTGGGTAACGTTTTCGAGTGGGTGAACCGAACCTACGGTGATGGCAGCGCAGCTAACCCGTACGCGGTCGAAACGCGCGGATATGAGTTCACGGCCAGCGCGCTGAACAGCCGCTGTGACCACATTCACCAGTTCGTGCCCTCGCGAGCCGATCAATCGATTGGCTTTCGCTGCTGCAAGTAACCCAGCCAGTCGGATTATCCAGGAGCTCACGCGGTGCACTTTCGAACGACCTTGCTAGTGGCGTCTCTCATGCTCGGAGCGAGCCTCGCTGCGCCCGTCGCGCACGCACAAAGCGAAGAAAGCGTGGCGCGTGCCGCCGCGCGCAAGCTCGGCTACGCCGGGGTGGAGTCATTCCAGGCAGGCCAGTTCGCAGAAGCGAGTAACAAGCTCGAGAAGGCCTACGTGGTCCTGCGCGTGCCCTCTCTTGGGCTGTGGTCCGCGCGCGCCTTGGTGAAGGTAGGCAAGCTCGTCGAAGCAGCAGATCGCTACATCGAGGTCACTCGTGCCAATAACCTCGGCGGTGACGTCGCGGTTCAGAAGAAAGCCCAAGCAGACGCGCAAACCGAGCTCGAAGCCACGCAAGCGCTGGTTCCAAGCGTAATCGTGCGCATCAGCGGAGCGGAGCCGAACACGGTCAAGCTCACGCTGGATGGTGTTCCGATGTCGTCCGCCCTCGTCGGCGAGTCGACACCCGTCAATCCCGGACATCACGTGCTCGTGGGCGAGCGCGGGGAGCAGCGCGTGACACGCGATGTCACCGTGCAAGAGCGAGAAAAAAAAGGCGTAGAGCTCGCCTTCGACGCGGTAAGCGGTTCCGCAGCGGCTCCAGAACGCGCGGCGTCCGGCGTCAGCTCGCCTGAAGCCTCGCATTCCAACACCCGAAGGCTGCTCGCTTACACCGCATTGGGCGTCGGCGGCGCCGGCCTGATTGTCGGCGGAATCACTGCCGCGCTGGCCGCATCAAAAAAAAGCAGCCTCGATCACGACGGCCAGTGCGCCAATGACAACTGCCCCGCCAGCCTCGGCAGCGGCGTTGATTCATACAACGGCATGCGCAGCATCTCGACCGTCGGCTTCATTGTCGGCGGCGCCTTCGCAGCCACCGGCGTCGTACTCCTGCTCACCGCCCCAAAAACCGAAACCACGGCGAGCCTGCTCCTCGGCCCAGCGTCGGCCCGGCTTCGTCTCGACTTCTGAGCTGCGGCGGAGCGCGAACATGATTGACGTCTCCGTTCCGTGTTTGAAATGCGGGCAGCCCATTCGCTTTGGAGTGTCGCGCTGCGCGACTTGCGGCACAAAGCCATCGCGCGAGGCGCGGGCGGCGTTGCACGAACGGCTCGCAGCAAGCAGCGCGGATTACCGAGACCTGCAAGAGCACGTGAGCTCCGCCCGAACGGTGCTGTTGATCCTAGCCGCGGTTTACGTGAGCTACGGTGCTCTCGGCTTCCTTGCGCAACAAGGCGCCCCCGTCCTAACACCCGAGGATGTCGCCTTGGCCCGAGCCGAGCTCCTGGAGAATCTGCTATTCGGCCTAACGTTCAGCGCCTGCTGGCGTGCGGCCCGCACCTCACCCCTCGCGGCGATCGTCACCGCAACTCTCATTTGGCTCGCCCTTCAGGCCGCCGGTGCCGTCGCGGTCTCAATGCCTCTGTTTGCCGGGCTGTGGGTGAAGGCAGTTGCGATAATCCTGCTAGTGCGGGGCATCATCGCGAGCATCCAAGCAAAGAATTTTCTGCGCAAGCTGCGCGTCGCCGCGCAACAAGACGTTTCAACGAGTGTCTGAAACCGCCCCGCGCCGAGAACATTTTGCGCTCCGCGCCTCGCTGACATTGGCGGAGGTCTGCGACGCTTTGCGCGCTCGGCTCGGTTTACCGGTGTTTCATTACGACTCCGAGAACGAAACCGAATGGGGCGTCGTTCAGCGCGATGGCCTCGAGTACAACGTGTCGCGCCCATTCGAGAGCAATCGATTGCAGGAGTGGGATGCGTCGGTCCCACGGGACTGCAACATCGGCGTCACGCTCTCGCTCTCCGCGGAAAGCCCAGAGCTGGTTTCGCAACTCGGCCAGGCGCTCGCCGAGATCGTACGACAACCAGTTCACCATCACCGCACCTGGCTCGGCCCTGGCGAGAGCGTCACCCGAGTTAGGATTTTTCGTCCAGAGTAGCGCCGGACTCTGAGCAGATTTGAACAGCGCCTCCCGCCCCAGAGTCGCTATCTTGTGACTCGTGCGCCGCCTCCCCTCGTCCGTACTCGCCCTGCTTTGTCTGACCGCAGCAACCGGCTGCCTCACGTCCACTCCCGGAAAAGGCGCGGCTCCGGCAGCGCAGCCAATAGCGTCGAGCGCGCCCGCCGCGTTTCCCACAACCGCCGCGAAACCCGCAGTCATTCTGGGCTACTCCGCGTCTTGGGCTGATGCCGCATACCCACCCGCTGAGTATGATTACAGCGGGCTCACGCACATCGCGCGTTCGTTCTTGGCGCCGCATGCAGACGGCAGCGTGACGTTCGGCACTGAGTTCTGGAATGACGACCTCGAGAAGCAGGCCCATGCGCATGGCGTGAAGTTGTTGGCCTCCGTCGGCGGCTCGGCGGAAACAGCAGCAGAATGGCTAGGCATGGCGCGTGACGCGGCGGCTGAACAACGCTTCTTCAACGCGCTCGACACGCTCATCACCACCCATCACTACGACGGCGTCGACATTGATTGGGAGCCCTCTGCCCTCACGGATGCAGACCAGCAAGCGTACACGGCGTTCATGGTCAGCCTGCGTCAGCGCTTCCCCAACTGGCAAATCAGCACCGCCCTTACGCCTTCTGATTGGTGGGCGCGCCATGTTTCGTGGCAGCAGCTCGCAGCCTCGGTCGATTTCATCAATTTGATGACGTACACCTTTGCGGGGCCCTGGAGCGGCCACTCCGGACACAACGCGAACCTGTTTCCGGCAAGCACCTACAGCGAAAGTGGCGTCGACATCGACGTGATGCTGCAAGGCCTCGCGAAGAAGTACGGCGTGCCGCCGGACAAGCTCGTGCTCGGCCTCGCGTTCTACGGCGCGCAATATTCGACCGATAAAATGGGGCAACCCTTTCCGCCCGGCGCTCGCTACAAGGGCGAAGAGCTCAAGTACGCAGAAATCACGCGGCTAGCCGCTACGCCGGAATATCAGAAGAAGTGGGATGAAGGCGCGCACGTGCCGTACCTCGAGCGCGTCGGCGGCGGTCACACGGTGAGCTACGATGACGCGCGCGCCATCAGCGAAAAATGCGTGTACGCCGCGCAACACCACCTACGCGGCGTGATGTTTTGGTACATGGGCTCGGATCTGGTGCGTGGTGTGCCCATCCTGCAGCGCTCGCTCGAACGCACTTACGGCCTGCCCAGCCCCGAACCCACGCTGGCCTTCCAGCGCGCTTCGTACGCGGCAGAGCTGGAAGAAGTCGACCGTATCTCGACCGAGCTCGATCGCGAGCTGCGCGATCTCGAAGCCGCAAACCCCGCCGCGCGCGCCCGCTTCGGCACGCTGAACGTGCAGCCCGCCCCGCTCGCCGCAGGCGCTGATGCGAAAGCCCTCACGGCAGCCATCGCAGACGTGGATCAAAAGCTGGCACGGCTGGATGTCCTACGCACGGACGTGCAACGCGCGCTCGCCGCCGAGCCCACCAAAGCCGGCCGCGCACTCACCTTCACCGGCCCCACACTCACCTTCGCGAGCTTCGAGCAACCCGGCCTCGCCGATCCGCTCGGCGGCACGTGGTCAGCCAGCTTTGACAAGAACTCGCTCGGCACCACGTTCAACCCCGAACCCATCACCTGGGCCAAGGGCGGCCACACGGGCAACGCGCTGCACATGTGGGGGCACTTCGGCAGGAACCGCGCGCCCTGGCCCTTCGCCGCTCTCATCGCGGATTTCGAGCCCACGGATTTCAGCCCCGTACAAAGCCTGCGCTTCTGGACCAAGGGCAACACCAAAAAGTACGCCGCTTCACTGCACCGCGCCGCGGTGCATGACTACGCTTTCCCCAGCGTCTCCTTCGCTGCCCCAACCGCGTGGACGCTCGTCGAGCTCCCCCTGCCTACCTTCGCCCAGCCCAACTGGGGCCAAAAGCTCGACCCCTCCTGGAGCGATGTAACCGCCATCGCCTTCCAACCCTCCGCCGAATTCGACGACCAAGATTACGATCTCTGGATCGATGATCTGGAGCTCGTCAAACGCTGAAGGAATGGGTTTGGAGAGCACCGCGCAAGCGCCCCCGCTCGCGCGTGCTAAGGTGCGCGCGGGGACGGTGATGAAAGCAGGCTCGAGGATGACTGGGGCAGAACGTCCGCGGAGGAGCGCTTTTCGGCTCGTTCGCTTGGCATTTGGGGGTCTGCTGCTGCTCGCATGCGGCGCGCGCACGGGGCTGGAGGAAGAGCCGGTCGCCGGCAGTGGGGGGCAAAGTGACGGCGGCGCCAGCGGCAGCGCAGGCGCACCAAGCGCCGGTGCACCAAGTGCAGGAGCACCAAGTGCAGGAGCGCCCGCGGGCGGCACGTTCAACTCCGGAGGCGGCGGCGCGGGCGGCGCGCCGTTTGCGGGCGGGGGCAGTGGTGGCTCGCCCATCGCGCTGACGCTCAAGTGTCCCACCGGCCCTGATGATACACGCCTCCCGCAGTTCCCGCTCGGTATCGCCACTCCGGTGGACGGCACGCGCTTCGTCTTCGGTCCGGTAGCGAAGTGGCATTGGGATCTGGTGCGTGAAGATTGCGACGCCGTGGTGGCGAACCCGGAGTTCGTGCTGCAAGGTGCGGACCTTCCGCAGCTCACGTTCCAAGCGCTGCGTCCTTCGCCGTATCACTTCGTGTTGACGGTCGTGGGCGTGGGCGGGGACACCGGCTCGTGCAAGTTCGAAATCCCCACACAAAACCGGGGCATGCGTGTGGAGCTGTGCTGGAACACCAGCCAAGATGCGGATTTGGATCTGTACCTGCACAACTCCACGGACAAGGCGCCTTGGTACGCGGCAGGCAGCACGGATATCTTCAGCGGCCTCAACGGCACCACGTGCAATGTCGCCAACTGCACCGCCAACCTGCGCCTCGGTTTGACGCGCGCCAACTTCGGCTACCCGGATTCGCCGCGCGCCTATTGCGAAGCGGGGCCATCAGCGGCGGAGTTCAAGGCTCTCGGTCGCTGCCCGAACCCTCGCACCGGCGAAGACAACAACCAAACACTGGCCACGGGCGTCGCCGAGCGCGTGCAACTCGACAACCCGACGGACGGTCAAACCTTCCGCGTGATGGTACAAAACTTCAGCAACAACACGGCTGAACCGCACGTGTTCGCCTACTGCGCCGGCAAGAAGGTTGGTGAAGCGCTACCGCCCAAGCTTCCAGTCGGGTTCACCTCGCCCGTCGCTACCGGTTTCGGCGTGATGTGGCGCGCCGCAGAAGTGACGCCTCACGTCTCCGCGGACGGCACCACCACCAGCTGCTCCATCACCTTTCCCGCCTCCCCCGGGGGCGTCGTCCCTTACGTCACGATCAACGATCCCAGGTACTAGGTTTAGCGCTGCACATGCCGATCTCCGATTTTTATCGAGCCATTCGTGACCGTGTCGGCACAACGCTACTGCTCATGCCCTCGGTGGCAGCCATCATCCGAGACGAACAAAACCGGATCCTGCTGCAAGAACAGCACGACGGCTCCTGGAGCCTTCCCGCTGGCGCGATCGAACCCGGCGAAACGCCCGCCGAAGCCCTCGCTCGTGAAGTCATAGAAGAAACAGGCCTCGTCGTTCGTCCAGAGCGAGTGCTCGGCGTGCTCGGAGGCAAGCATTGTCGAGTTCGCTACCCGAACGAAGACGAAGTCGAATACGTCGTCACCGTGTTCGCGTGCAGCGTGCTCGGCGGAGCGCTCATCACAGAGAATGAAGAAACCAAATCCCTGAAGTACTTCGCACCTTCAGCCATGCCCCCCCTCAACTTCCCGTTTCCGGCCGAATTATTCGAAGAAACCCCTACGTTGGCGTTCTTCGAACCGGTCGCAGCGAGTGACGAACGCGCGTGAAACAGAATCCCTGCGCGTCGGTTCCTTTCGCACCGCGAACCGCGTAAACTCCGCGCGTGCGTCGTGAGTCACCGCTCAACAAATGGCTCTTGGGCATCGCGGGCGTGAGTGCTTCAGCGTACTTGTGGTGGTTCGGCTGCAAAACGTTCGGCAGCGGTGCGCTCGGGGCCATCAGTTTGTGCTTTGTCATCGCTTACCTGGCCACTGGCTCTTCCGGCGGACCACCGATTCGTCCGGCGTAGCCCCCCATGCACCCCCCTCTGTCGCCTGAAGAGCAGGCAAGACGAGACGTCGACTGGATACGCGGCGCGTGGGTATGCGGCCTGTGGCTCGTCGGCGGGGCAGTGGTCGTGTCCGTGGCGAGCGCGTTAGAAGACGGCCTGACATTTTCGCACGGCGGTCTCCGGGGCTTGGCCAGTAGAGCAATTGCGCTGGAGCTCGCGCGCTCGGAAGCGCCCGGCCTCGTTGGGAACGCGGCCTGGCTTGGCGCGTGCACCGCAGCACGAAACGGCCGAACGTTTTCGCCTTTCGCCTTCCTGGCAGTGCCCGTGTTGTACCCAGTTCCGCTGCTGCTTGGACTAGGGTTTTCCTCGGCAATACTGATCTTTGGCTTCGGCGCCCCAGCCCTCGAATTCTGGCGAGCAACCGCTGACACACTCAGAGCGAGTGATTTCGGCGTGGGGCTGGCGCGCACCAGCGCATTCGCACTAGCCCTTATGGGTCTGGGCTTCGTACTGCCTCAACTCAACCTCCGACGTCACTCGCTATCGATACGGGTCTTCATCGCCTGGCTTCTCGGGGTCGCCGCCATGGGCCTCGTCAACTTCATCCTCGACCTCATCCTGGATCTCTCCAGCTCCGCGTCGTAAGCCCAGCGCGCCATAGCGTCCCCCCAAAACGCAAAATCAAGGTTGGAGTCCCAACTCGACTTTCGCGTTTTGAACCAGCGCCGGCGGCACCTCACGTGCGCTGAAGCATTCCTGATTGCCGTAAACTACTCCGCCTCGTCGTCCTTCTCCAATTGGATGACGTTGTCCGCCGCCTTTTTGATCTTGTCTTGCGCGGAGCTCACGGAGTGGCGCGTTTCTACGAAGGTGAAGCCGGCGGTGCCCAGGCAGGTGATGGCGAGAATGACGGAGATGCCCCAGACCATGCGGTTGGCGAGCAGCAGCGCCACGGACGCGATCACGATGCCGATTTCCGCGGCAAGGAGCGCGCGTTCGTAGCCTTCGGCCGCGTCTTGGCGGGCCTCGATCATCTTGTCGTAGGAGTCCGCGTCTTCCTTGGCCTCCTTCATGTCACGCTCGAAGAGTTTCGCGGACTTTGCGAAGTTGACCATCACTGCTTTGTCAGGCGTCAGTAAATCTGCCAGGTCCTCCACAGAGGACGAGATCAGATCCTTCAGCTCCGCGGTGTCTTCGTCATCCTGCTTGCCGCCTGCGCCGCGCTTGCTGCGCAGCGTGGTCTCGATCTTCTGAATCTCGTCTTTTTCAGGCGAGAGCGCCTTCAGCAGCTCGTTGTTCGCCATCATCGCGCGAAACTTCATGGTCTCGGTTTGGTACGTGCCCATGCGCGTGGATTGCTCGACCATGCTCTTGATCAGCTCCGTTCGCTCGCCACCCACCATGGCCGAGCAAAACGCGACCATCACACCCAACAACGCCATCGTGATGCCGATGTAACGCGAGGCCCCGGAGCCCCCATGCCCACCGTGCGCTGCGTGTTCGATGTGTTCCACGACCTCGTGAGTGCTCATGCTCGTTCTCCACCTTCAGCTCGGGTGTCCGCCCGGCCGCGCCAATAGAGTCGAGCTAGCCAGCGCTGAAAAGACCCAATTCGCCCCGCCGCGCGCTACTCAATCGCGAAAATTGTCCGCCAAACGCAGGAAAAACGCAGTCCAATCCAGCTCGCCATAGCCTTCGCCAAAGCGCACGAACACCGCGTGCCGATCCGGCACTACGAAAATGTACTGCCCATGATAGCCCTTCGCGAAGTAGCCGCGACCGTCACCGGTAATGAACCATTGATACTTCGCGCGATGTACCCAGCCGTCCGTGGTGTGCACCCAGCCCGCAACTGGGTCGACCGATAGCGCGCGCTCTACCCAAGCGCGCGGCAAGATCTCGCGGCCATTGAGGGTGCCGCCATGCAGAAAAAGCAAACCGAGCCGCGCTTGATCGCGCGCCGTCGCGTTGAAGCCGCCGAAGAACTTCTCCACGCCGTGCTCCTGGCTATCCAACGACCAAAAAGCGCCTCGCTCGGCGCCCAGCGGCTCCCAAAGCTGGCGTTCGAAATAGTGCGCAACGGTCTCGCCACCCAAGCGGCGATGAATCACGTCCCAGAGCAGCTCGATATTCACGCTGCCGTACAGGTAGTGCTGCCCCGCAGGCCACTTGGTGTCGTACGAATACATCAGGTCGCGCAAATCCGTCGTGTAGTAAAGCTTCGCACCCGCGAGTGACTCTTCATCGAAGTCGATGCCAGAGGTCATGCGCAGCAGCTCCTCCAACGTGATCGCGCGGTAGCCCTCTTTTTGCGCCAATTCAGGGATGGCTTCCGCAACCGATTGATCGAGCGAAGGTAACAAGTGGTCAGCCACGGCGCGCCCGACGAGCGCCGCCGCGAACGTCTTGCTCATCGAAAACCCGGGCAGCGCACTACGCGCCGACACACCGTGAAAGTACCGTTCGTACACCACCTGATCGTCGTGAATCACCAGGAAGGCGCGCGTGTCCTGCGCCTCCAGCAACGCCTCCAGCGATCCGTAACGTGCTTGCTCCTTGGCGCTGAGCGCGAACGCCGTCTCGCGCGCTGCAGCTGCCAACGGCACCGGTGCACTGGACGCACGCAGCGTGCGATTGTCGAAGTGATTCGCAACCGCCAGCGAGGGCGTGTTGAAGTACACGATGCGCGCGGCCAAACAGGCGTTACAGCCCAGCGCGACGCACAGCAGCCCGGCCAAGCGCCGAAGGTGAGACACGGACCGCGACATCGAAGACCACAAGCAGCCCGGGCAATACGCGCATTTCGAAGTCGCCGATACGTCGACTGTAAGCTGCCCGGGGTCGCGCGCGTTCTTCCGGCATGGCCCAGGAAATCTCGCGCAAAAACGCCTCCCTCGTCTCGTCCCCCTGCCTCTGCCGCGTATCGGCCCGTCGTATCAGCCCGCGCGCCAGCACTGCCTGCCTTGGTTTGGTTTTTGGGTTGGGGGTGCTCATGGCGGCGGGCGCGGCTACGGGTTGCTCGCGAGCGAGTGAGAGCGCGCCGCCGGCAGCGCAAAGTCCATCCGTCGGTGTCGCTGCCGCGGCGCTGGCTGGCGGGAACGAGCCAGCAGCCCCCAAGGCCGCCAACGCCACGCGCAAAATCGTACGCCAAGCCGAGCTGGAGCTCGAAGTGCAGAACCCCGGCAGCACACAAACCGCACTCGAACGCCTGGCTGAGCAGCACGGTGGCTACGTGGTCAGCGCGGCGCGCGACACGGACAACGGCTCTGCAGTGGACATGCGCGTCACGCTCGTGGTCCGCGTCCCGCAAGCCGAGCTCACCGCGACCATCAGCGAGCTCAAGCGCATGGGCCGTGGCACCGGCTCCGAGCGCATCACCAGTGATGACGTAACCGACGAATACGTCGACCTCGTGGCCCGCACCACGAGCCAGAAACAACTCGAGCAGCAATACCTGGAGATCTTGAAGCGCGCAGCCACAGTGAAAGACGCGATGGACGTGCAGAAGGAGCTCGCGGACGTGCGCACCGAGATCGAACGCCTGCAGGGCCGTCAGCAGTTGCTGGACAAGGAGAGCGCGTACTCCACCCTCACCGTGCACCTGATCACGGCAGTGCCGCAAATTGCCGTATCTGGCAGTGATTTTGGCAGCACCGCGCGCCACGCCTGGGCGGATTCCGTGGCCATGAGCGTGGACCTAATCGAGGGCGGCATCCGCATGGTCGGCTTCCTCATCCCGCTCGCGCTGTTCGTCGGGTTGCCCGGTGGTGTCGGGCTGTGGCTGATGGTGCGCATTGCGCGTGCGCTGGCTTCGCGCAAACGCAAGCAAGTGCAGGCCGCGCTTGCCGCGAGCTGAGCCGCGCGTCGCCGCCGCGCTACTTCAGATTCTCGCCGCCGACGTACTCGTCCGACCAGTCCTCGCCCTCGAAGGGCCAGTACTCTTCGTCGTCGCCCAAGTAGCGCGCGGCATCCAACGAATCCACAATCGTTTGCGGCAACAAGCCTTGCGAGAGCGCTTCGACTTCGAGCTCGAGCGCGCGCTTCTTGCCCAACACCGTCTCGATGCGACCCAAGCGAGCGCGGCGCAGCAAGCGCGACAACCGGCGGTCGAGCCGCACGAGGGCGTCCTTGGCCAACGCCAATTCCTGCGCCTCCACCTGTACACGCAGCTTCTGCGCGTCGTTGTACAGCGCCGTCGCGCGCTCGCGATCCGTGGCGAGCAACCCCGCCAGATCATCACCCTTGGCGCCGCCCTTGGCGACCGGCGGCGGCAAGGAAGCCCTGGCCGCGCGAGCCCGAATCTGGAGCGCTTCGAGCTCCTGCTTCAACGCATCCAAGTCCGCGGATTGCTTACCATTCGAGGCGCTTTCCGCCTCGCGCAGGAGTCGCTTCAGCTCGGCAATTTGCCCGTCGATGCGCTCCACTTTATCCAGATCAGTCTGCCCCAGCGCGACGGTCGATTGCGGCTGCACCGACTTGGGCGATGCCAAGCGTTCGGTCGCCTGATCGAGATCGCCCATGGCGCGGCGCAGCCCGCTTTGTTGATGGTCGAGCTCCGCGAGCCGACGCGCAGCCCGGCCATACGCCGAATCCACACGCACCAGCGCACCGAGCGCGCGCGCGGTTTCCTCAGACACACCCAAGCCGGTACTCGCCGGATCCGTACTGGTGCGCACGGCATCCACGAGCTTGCGCATCGCGGCCTCATCATTGGTCAAGCGGCGCGCGGCATCCCGCACGGGGTCGTAACGGAGCAAGAACGCATTCAGCTTAGCGTCCGCTTGCGGGAAGCGGCACGTCGCGAGATCCAAGTACGCATCCAGGATGTACGTCTCGTCCTCGTACACGTGATCGACCTTGAGCCGCTTCAGCTCGTCGAGCGATTCGCGCGCGCCCTCGTAATCCTTGGCCTCGTAGCGCGTGGTCGCAGTTTCGTACAAAGCCTCAGGCAGGTTGTCCGAATCATGCGGGACCAAGTAATAGTAGTAACGCGCGTCGTCGAAGCGGTACTGCTCGTGCGCCACGCGGCCCAAGCCCAGGCGCGCCAAGTCACGCACCTGGAAGAAGTCCGTACCGCCGAAAAGCGGGGCTTTCTTGGGCGTTTGTTTGGGGTCAGCGACCTTACAGAACAGCGCCTCCCCCTTCTTGTAGTCCTTGCGCTCGACCGCAATCACGCCGGATAGGTAGGTGGCCTGCGCCCAGAAGCGCGATTTATCAGAGACCTTCGCGTACGCGTCCAGCGCGTCATCCGGCTTGCCTTCGCGCTCCGCAACGCGGCCCGTCAGGTACGACACGTCCCCGCTGATCTCCTCCGGAGCGCCGGCGCCCACCGGCTTCAGATCAGCCAGCATCAGCTGCGGCTCGTCACTCTCGAGCGCCAGATCCACCAGGCTGTGCACTGCGCGGCGGTACCAAATGTCCGTCGGCGCCGCCGACAACAATGAAGTCAGGTAACCGCGCGCCGGCTGATACGCGCCACCGCGACCCAGCGCGTCACCCAACCAATATGTCGCGGCCCGGCCTTCATCCGATGATTTGAAGGCGTCGAAGCGCGGCGATTCCACGATGTACACGAGATCGCCAATCGCTTCGTCACGGCGCCCGGCAGACAGCTTCTCTTCGATGTCCGCGAGGTCATCGCGGATGCGCTGCAGGCTGAGTGGCGCGCTCGCGGCCAACTTCTGCTTGTCCAGCGCGGCCTGATACGCGCGCATCGCCGAGCCGCGCGTGTCCGTCGAATCAACCGCAACCGGCTTGGGCGCCTCGGGCGCAGGCGCAACGGGCGCAGCACTGGCGGATGGAGCAGCGGGCGCGGCACTCTGCGCCTGCGCAAACGCCGTCAGCGCCAACACCGCAGCGCACGCGAAGCCACCAAACGCCGCGCGAGAGCCGGAAAAACGCCTCATTTCTCGACCCGCGCGCGCAGGCGGACGCGCAGATCATATTCGCCGTCCTGATCGCTCGGGAAGTCCGCGCCCATATCGGAGTTGTCTTGAATGATCAGGTGCGCATCGACGAGCTTGCTCTCAGGCACCACGACCGAGAAGCGCGAGCTCTGCCAGGTGCGGTACTCCTTGTTGCGCGTATCGAAGCGCTCGATATCCACGCCCAGCACATGGTGCCCAGGCGCGACCGAATGCTCGTACACCGTGCGCTCGTCATCCGCCACGAAGCGATCCGGCGCGGTGAAAACGACGCCATCATCCAAAGTGACGCTGAAGTTCGCGACGCGTGCGTCGTTGTCCCGCGTCTCAATGACTACCCGCACTTTGCTGGCGAATAGCGTGGTGGTGACCGCGGACACGCGGCTGCGCAAAGCAGCAATGTCCCCGAGCAGCTTGTCGTACTCCACTGGCGGCGCTTGCGAGCCGCCGTCAGGGAACTCATTGGCTTCCGGGTTCAACGGCGAACCCTTGACCTCCGTGCTCGAGGCGGGCTTGGGCGGGGCAGGCCCCAAGTCATCGCTTGCGCTCGTGTTCGAGGCGGCCTCTGGCTTGGCTTCCGGCTTGTCTTTCTCGGCTTTGGCCGCGCCGCGATCTTCAGGCTCCTTCGCGGCGCGCTTCGGTTGGGCAAAAGCCACGAACGAGAGCAACAGCAGCGGGGCCGCGACGAAAGCGTACCGAATGCGCATGGCCCAACCGACGCTATCACGCGCAGGGGGCAGAAAGAAGCGCGCGCGGCCCGCGCGAAAGCCCGCAAATCAGCCGGATTCAACGGCATTTTGCGGGCTCCGCGCACCCTCGCGTACACGCGCTCCGCGCGTGAGCCGTACACGCGCTCGGAGCGCCGGCTCACACACGCGCTCCGGCGCGTGCCGGCTCAGGCCTTCTTGCCCTGATTCGCGACGGCCTTGGCCGCCTTCTCCGCAGCTTCGGGATCGCCCAAGTAGTAGCGCGGCTTGATCGGCTTCAAGTCGTCATCGAGCTCGTACACGAGCGGGATGCCGGTCGGGATGTTGAGCTCCACGATGTCGTTGTCGCTCACGCCATCCAAGTACTTCACGAGTGCGCGCAAGCTATTGCCGTGCGCGGTCACGAGCACGTTTTCACCGCGCTTGATGGCCGGCGCAATGTCGCTCTCCCAGAACGGCAGGAAGCGCGCGACCGTGTCTTTCAGACACTCAGTGGCCGGCAATTCAGTCGGCGAAAGCTTGGCGTAACGACGGTCTTTGCCGGGCCAGTACTGGCTCGACTCTTCCAGCACCGGCGGCGGAATGTCATAGCTGCGACGCCAGGTCAGCACTTGGGCATCACCGTGACGCGCCGCAGTTTCGGCTTTGTTCAAACCCTGCAAGCCGCCGTACATGCGCTCGTTCAGGCGCCAGCTGCGGTGCACGGGGATCCACATCAGATCCATTTCTTCGAGCGCCAGCCAGAGCGTCTTGATCGCGCGCTTGAGCACGGACGTATACGCGACGTCGAACGTGTAGCCCTCGGCTTTGAGCAGCTTGCCGGCGTTCTTCGCCTCTTCCATGC